>Ga0136560_1000568_pt1 | contig 18682 bp, 10 predicted proteins | sample AntRauMeHopE1497_FD_104925 | JGI IMG/M metagenome (GOLD analysis project Ga0136560, IMG submission 104925) | Saline lake microbial communities from Rauer Islands, Antarctica - Metagenome Hop E1 #497 | ecosystem: Environmental > Aquatic > Non-marine Saline and Alkaline > Saline | place... | reverse complement strand
CTTCCGGCGGGAGTACGCGGAGGCGCTGGTGGCGGCTCTGCGCCTCACGCGCGACAGGCCGGCGGAGGCTGAGCGGCTGCGTGAGATCGCGAGGCAGCGTGTGCGGGACCGCTTTACGTGGGAAGCGACGGCGGCGGCTTTCGTGGCCGCGTTCCGCGAGGATGGCGCGATGCAGTGATCGATGCCGAGAGGGCATGACAATGGTGCGAGTGACATCATTGACGCTCAACACGGTTAAGCACCGGAGTGAACGCCAGCAAGATGCGCATGGCCACACCATGGCAGCCCTGGTTGCGTAGTCGCACTGCGCACCACAACCATGTTGCACATCCAAGCACTCACTGGCTGCAGAGGCTGGCCCGGGCGACGGCGAAGGGAGCCTCTGGTTGCCTGGCGTCCGTCTTGACGCCACGAGCAACTTCGGGGAGGGCCCAGAGACAGCAGCTGAAGCCTGCACACGCGTCGCAGTCTCTTGGGCGGAGGTAGCATTTGCACCAGCCGCTCGATCCTGCTTCACCGATGCGCTGCGATCAGTCGTCACCCATCTCATCACCGTCGTCAGCCATGGCCTCTTCCGCTGCCTCGGCCGCCGCCGCCTCCTCGAGCCCGTCAGAATGCTCGGCAAGCAGCTCCTCGGCCTCGCGCACCGCGGACGATCCTGCCAGAGACGCGTCCCCCCTGTTCTCCTCCTGCAGCAAAAGTGGCAGGCAGGGCATTCGCAAACTGTCATACAAGGCCCTGCTGCAGGAGGGTGCCGGCGGACGCCACACGGCCTCACCAGAAACGCCTCAAGGTCCGCAACCGCCATCTCGATGCGCGCCAGCGAGTCCGGCATCATCGCGGCCGCCTCTTCGATCACTGCTCGCTGGTGCTTTAGGTCAGCCTCATCGGCGCCCGACGCGATCAAGCCCTCGAGGCGCGCTTGCTCCTGCTCGACCTCCTTAGCGTACACGGTCAGGTCATTGGACGTCCTGCGATCCGTGGCCGGATAGATAGGCGCCCATTCGCGTGGCTGGGAGGGCTGCTGGAGCGCGAGGCGGCGTGCCGCGCACCCAGTGCGGCCTCACCGCTTCAGCACACCCATCTTGATCGTGAGCTGGCGCTCCACCGTCATGGTGCTGCGCTTCGCCGCCCGCCTTGAGGCAGCCATGGTCACAATGGCCGGTCAACGATGAGGTGCTGGTCGGATCAGCGAGGCCTGCCCGGCGGTTCAGGGCAGGGCCGAGCGCTCCGACCTCCGGAGGCTGCTGGACAGGGGCGGGAGCACACGACCTTTGAGGGCCCCGGTGCGATGCGGGCTGTGCGGGCGGTTGGGGGCTTACGGGGCATCAGCATGGCCCAGCACCTTGCTTTCATGCAGGCGGCGTGCGGCGCGGGCGAGGACGGCGCGCTCCGCCTGGCACACGACGCTGCCACGTTTTCGCACATGTCGGTCCTGGACCGTGCTCGCGCTCAAATTTCAATCGTGGAAAGTCTTTCCCCAGGGCTGCGCGGCCGCATCGACGGGCTGGATGACTTTGTGGCCAGCCGGGAGGCCGCGGCTGCGTCGTGCTGCGAGTGGGACGCGGGGAAGCCCCGCGATGCAGATTCGCTGCTTCTTGCCAGCGAAAGCTTCGCAGGGGGAGGCATCTCACCAAGCGCCGCTGATCTTCTGGTCAGCGCCGGCCACCGGCTGATCGAGCAACAGCGGCACGTAGTGTCCCACGGCCGCGACGCGCCCCTCGGACGCGACCGGGCGCTGGGTCGCGCCGTGGAGTCCGTGGTTGAGGCCCTGATCATGATTGATGTGTCAAGCGGGCACCTGGCGAGGCAGTGGGGGGCGGTCGCGAGGGCGGTCGCGCTCGGCGCGCAGGGTCGGCCCGCGAGCGGGGCAAGTGCCTCGCTTCGGGAGCGGCTGGAGGCGGGCACCGTCGTGGGCTGGTACAGCCTGGAGGCTCTGGCCCGCGTGGCGGTGGAGGACGCCTCCGCATTCTGCGCCGAGAAGCACGGCGGCGCGCCCGTGGTCAGGGTGCGCGTCGGCGACGGCAGCGGGCGCACCGTGGGGGTCGCCGCGGACGCCGGGCCGATGCGATCGCTGCTGAAGGCTCCGGCAGCGGGCGCCGCCGCAGCGGTCGTGGCGCTCGCGCACACGGAGTACGCCCTCGTCGAGGTCCTCAAGAACGCTATGGGCGCGCACGTGAGGCGGTTCGGCGCCCTCGACGTGGACGACGACGACCTCCCGCCCATCACGGTCGACGTGGGGGCGACGCGGGCCCTGGCCGGGTGGCGCGTCACCGACGCCGGCGGCGGCTGCGCGGACCCGGCCGCCGCGCTGGATATGTTCTCGTCCGCCGCGGCCAAGCGGCTCCCGGCGGGCGTGGGCGGCTCCGCCGGCGGGCCGGGCGGCGCGGCGGAGGGCGAGGACTGGCGCTACTCGCGGGCGTTCGGGGCCGCGTTTTCGGGGTACGGCATGGGACTGTGCCGCTCGAGCTGGTACATGCGGGTCATGGGGGGCACGGGCGTGTCGCTCACGAGCCTGCCGGGGGTGGGGTGCATCGCTTCGGCCATGTTCCCGCGGTCGGGAGGCGTGGAGGACCTCGCGGCGATCACGGCAGCGGCGGCGAGGGCAGACGCCGCTGCCGCCGCGTTTGAGGCCGTTTCGCCTGGGTAAGGGGGCGCCGGTGCGTGTCGTGCCGTCGTGGCCGGGAGCCGTATTCTCGCCCGGGCTTTCGCGCGACCGCCCGTCACCCAGACAGCCACGCAGCGCTCAGCCATGCTGCGCAAGCGGCAGCCGGCGTGTATTGCCTCAGGCGCGCGGGCCGGGGGGGCGGGGCAGCAGGGAGCCGCTCTCGTCGTAGGCGCCGCTTGACATGGCGGACGGACGCCGCCTCACCGTCGGGCCGCTGCTCACCACTGAAGCCTCCACGGAGGAGGAGCGCGACGGGGACAGGGTGGGGTCGGCCACCACCTGGCGGTAGCCCGGCTGGGGCGCCTCCTCCCGGGTGATGTTGCGGTAGGTGGCCCGGGGCGCCGCGTTGCCGAAGCCGAGCGAGAAGCCGACGAAGGGGAGGCCGGAGCTGGTCAGGAGGGACTCGCCGGCAGCGGGGGCGACGCCCGCCGACGCCGTCGCCGTCAGCGACGGGTGCGCCCACGTCCTCGCCGCCACGCTGGCCGCGGCGCCCTCCGTGCCCGCCCGGGCCTTGAGCATCAGGTGCTGGTTCAGCTGCCACGACGCCGCCACGGTGACGGCGTACGGCTCGCCGCGCACCAGCGGCTGCCGGTACTCCAGGCCCACGTCGACGTAGTTGAAGATGCCCTTCACGTGGGCCTCCTCCAAGATGTTCCGCACCCGCCGCCGCATCGTCATGTGGTGCATGTAGGACAGAACGAGCTCCGACGTCGCGCCACGAAGGACCAGCGACGCGTCGTACAGGCCGGGGCTGCTCACAGACACCCCCGCGTCCACGTCCACCCTGCCGGACGCGGCACGCAGGGCCTCTGCGACTGCCCCGGGGGCCGCCTTTCCCACCTCCCCGGCCAGGTCGGCGACGAACGCAGAGGCCTGCACGCCGACCGACGCCCCGCTCCCCCTGAGCATGCCCCACGCCTTGACGGGCTTCCCCGGTCCCGCTCCGACGTGCACCCCCGTCGCCAGCGTGTCGTTGCTCCAGACAGCCCCCGCCTCGGCCCAGTCCGGCAGGCGGACGGGCGCCCCGGGGGATTCCCCGGCAGCGGCCGCAGGGGCGGGCGCGTAAAGCGAGTCCTTGGCAGGCATGGAGCTCATGCCACCCGCCGCGACGTGGCGGCCGTTGGAGGCGCGCCCGACCGTCAGTGAGGGCCGCAGCGAGCGGTACAGGCTCGAGTCGGGCCCCGGCTCGACCCCGCCCACACGCCGCCCGAGCGAGTCGGACAGGGGCACGCGCGCGTACGCCGCGAGGCCCATCTCCGTGTCCACAAGGGTGCCGCGGACCGTCAGAGGCTCGTCGGCTGCGGCGGTCAGGCACGCCTCGGCCAGCTGGCCCGAGGGCAGCTGGTCCGCGAAGGACACGCCGATGGCCGCATCCTTGAGCATCGCCGCTTTCTCGTGGATGTCCACCGCCACGACGATGCGGTCATCGGTCGGTGGGGTGAGGTGCAGGCGAGCCCGGCCTCTTTCCTCGGCGAAGAAATTCCGGAAAAGAACGTCACGGGCCTCCTTGCCGAACATGTACTCAAATGGCGAAGAAGCCATGCCTGCGGGCCGGCGAAGCCCAGCCGCTATTCTGTCGGTGCGGCCCGCAGGCGGGACGAGCCGGGAGGCGGTCACCTTGCTGGCTCACGCGAAAGCGGCTGCGGCGCCGGGTCAAACCGCGGCGGAAGCAGGTCCACGTCAACCGGTCTCTGAGACTCGGACATGGCGCTTCCCATGGTCGGCCGGGTGGTTGTGGCGTGCCGTCGTCGCCCGGCAATGTGTGCTCAATCCATTTCCTGGGCTCTGCGCGCGGCATCTTGCCGGTCGCAGCTCGGGGCATCGAGACCCGAGGGCGGCATACAGACACGCACACGCCTATGCCGCTCGAACGGCGCCAACTTGCGCCGGCGCTTCCTCGGCTTCCAGGATGTCGCTGAGCCCGAGCAGAAATGCTGCTTCGACGCCGTCACAGCGCCCAGCTGAGCGGCCGTGGGCAGCCGTGTGTTAACAAGGTCCGGCCGGGCCGACAAAGGTGCCCGTCGGGTCGCTGCGGCCGTGCGATTACGCTGCCTTGTCCTTCTTGGCGTGAGTACCGCGCTCCGCTGAGGCCCTGACTGCAGCAAGCGATCCGTTAGCACGGGCGGAAGGTTAAGGCACGGCCAGAGCGAGCGTACGGCCGAGCGTGGCCATGAGCTTGGCGGGGACAATGGTGCTAGCTAGGCTCACCAGTCTGCGCTTGCCTGGTGATCGACGCGAGGTACTTGTGGTTGCAGCAGATGACGCATTCCGTCATTGCCCAAAGCAGCGCGCAAAGTCCCAGCATCACGCCTGTGAGCTGCCACTGCGGGCAAGCGGGCGCCGGAAGTCGCCGTTCGATCATGTGGTGCCTGTAAGCAGGAGCACGGGCCCGCTACCCACCTGGCCGATACGACCAGGGGTTGCCTGGCTCTCACGTTTGCTGTATCAGCATCTTCGCTCAAGGGCCAGAACACGGCCAGGAGCGCCCGCATTTGCCGCTGCCCCCTGTGCGCTCGCTGGCACAGCGCTTCTGGTTCGCTTGAGCACCCCTGGTATCGGAGATCTTGCCGTTGATCTCGGTGCTCTTTGCCTGGCCCCGCGTGGTCGGGGATGTGCGAGCGCCGGCCGACGCCGACATAACGTTTCCGGCAGATCAAGCGCGTTCCTCTCGCTCGCCTCGGCACATTCCCTTTTGCCGGGAGCGCCCATGGACCCATCTCGCGTGAGCATGTTGGCAGGAACTCGCTCGCTCCCCTGGTGCGCTCGCTCTCGCAGGCGCACCGCGTTCGCGTCCGGCAAATTCCTGTGCTCCGTGGACCTCACCTTTGAGCCGGCCGGTTTGACCCGCCTCGACCCTGAATGCGTCCGCAGGACCCGGATGATGATATGCGCATGGATCAGCACAGCGCTGCCATGCAAATTGGCGCCGGGTGGGCGGTGGCATCCACCAAGCGCGGCTCGCTGCAGGCGGGCGCCGGGGGAAGCCCCGCCAAGAAGCCGCGGGACGGCGCCCGTCCCGCCTCGCAGGTGGAGGACGAGGTCCGCTCCGCGTTTCGGGCGCAGCAGTCCTTTGGGGTGTCGCTCCGCCGCGCGTTCCACGTGATGGACAAGGACCACCTTGGCCGCGTCACGACGGAGCAGTTCCGGTCCGCAATGGACAGCATGGGGCTTCGCCTCACCCGCAGCGACGTGGACTCGGTGTGGAACAAGCTGGCGGCGGACGACGGCCTCGTCTCGTACGGGCGCCTGCTGCAATTCGTTGAGCTCCAGGCTCCGGCCGGCTGGCGGTCCAAGCAGCCGTCCGCCGGCGGCGCGCGCGCCGGCATGGGGGCCTCCCCCGACGCGGCGGCGGCGTTTGGGCCGGTGGGGTCGGGCACGGAGATGGATGCGGCGATTCGCGGATCGTTTGCGGCCGACGCGGGGGCCGCGGCCGCGGCGGCAGCCGCTGCCTCGGCAGAGGAGGGTCGCCGCATCATCATGGCCGCGGCAGCCGCGGCGTCGGCGTCGGCACCCGTCGCCGGGACGTGGCCGCCGGTGCCCACGGACCCGGCCACTGTGTGGTCCGATGTCGGGTCGGCGGGTGCGTCGTCCCCCGACGACGGCGACGACGGGGAGGCAGCCGCGCAGGGTGCCGCGGAGGACGGATCGGCCGGCAAGCGCGCCCGTCCCAGGAAGCGCCCCTCGTCAGGCGACATCGGCGACGAGCCGGCGGCACCCGTGCTCACGGCCAGGGCGGCGCCGGACGCCGCGTTCCCGCCAGCGCTCGGCCTGATGATGCCGCTTGGGGCACGCGCTCACCCCCACGACGCGAGCGAGCCGGTGACCACTCGGCAGGGCAGCAGCGACCCGCCGAGCGCTCGACGCCCCCGGCTCGACGCGGCCGAGCAGCCAGCCCCCGCGGCCCGCTCCCGTGTCGACCGTCCCTTTGCCATGGCGGCGGCGGAGGCGGCAGCAGCGGGCGCCCCCCCACGGGCGCGAAAGCCCCGCGCCAACGCCGCGGACGCTAGGGCCGCCTCGGCGTCCCGTGCCTTCGCGGCGGCCTCGGCGGCCCCGTTGCGGCCGCAGGCAGATGCTCCTGCCGGCAGCGCCGCCCCCGCGGCCCGCGATTCCTCGCCCGCCTTGCGGCCGGGCTCTGCCGGCTCGTCGCTGAGTGACTTCACGGTGATGGCCCACGCCCTCGCGGCCGTGGCAAAGCTCAGCTCTGCGGGGCAGCTGAGCGCACGGCAGGTGATCGGCGCCAAGCTGGCGGTGTTCGACGTCAACGCCGTCGTCCGGCGCGCAGTGGGGGAGTTCGCGGGCACGCGGGACGAGGCGACGCTGCTGCTGACGATGCAGGCGATCGGGCGGGCGGTGGCAGGCGAGTGACGAGACGACGCTGCCGCTGACGATGCAGGCGATCGGGCGGGCGGTGGCAGGCGAGTGACGAGTGAATGCCTGAGGAGAGAGAGGCGTGCCGGGTAATCCGTGCCGGCGGCTCAGAGGCCCCTGCCTGCCACGCTGCCACGCACGTTCCGGCAGCCATGCCAGTCACACCCGCCTCGCCCGCAGGCCGTCGTCAAACACCCCCATCGGCTCCTCGCTGTCCTCCGCCTCCTCCGGCTCCGCGGCGCTGCCCGGGACTCCCTCGCCCCGCAGCGCCCCTTCCAGCGCCGCCCTGGCCTCCGCGGACCCGCCCTCCCGGGCGTAGAAGACCACATACGCCGCGTCGTCCTGCACCGCGGCCTCCACCTCCTCGTCGCTCGGGGCCGCGCCGGAGCGCGGCAGCAGCGGGCACACTCGGCGGTCGTTCAGCTCGTACCATCGCCCGCTCACCGCCGAGCGCGCCAGGGCCGTGTAGTGGCCGCCGGTGAGGGAGCCGGAGTGGCAGACGGCGCCGAAGAGGGCGTAGCGGCACGCCGCGGGGCTCGCGGCGTCGGGGGCGCTGGGGTCGACGAAGGGCGTCATGTCGAGGCGAAGCGGGTAGCGCACCGGCGTGGTGTTCTTGCGCACCGTTCCGTCGTTGAGGTGCTCGAAGCGGTGGAGGGGGAGGACGAGGACGTCGGGCAGGGTCCACCAGGCGTGGGACTTGACAGCTTCGCGCTCCTCGCTGCAGGCGGAACAGCGCCAGCGCGACTCCACGGGCATGGTCTCCGACGCGGTGAAGAGCCGCAGGCAGCAGGAGAGCGGCACGGCGGGGCGGCGCGCCAGCGAGGTCTCGGCGTCGGCCTGCGCCGCGTCCCAGCCACGCTGCTCCGCGGCGGATCGGAAGCCCTGCTCCGACGCCTCCAGCTCCGCCTCCTCCTCCCCGGCCCTCGACACCTCGAACGACGGTCGCAGGGCCAGCGCCCCGAACCCACGCTCGTGCAGCTTCCTCGGCATCATGTCCACGACCACGGCCTCCGCCGAGGAGCCGGCGGACTGGTGCGGCCGACCGGCCCGCAGCCCCGACAGCGCCGCCTCGGTCTCCTGCAGCGCCACCGCGACCTCCGTCCCGTCCGCGGAGTGCTCTGGCAGCGCCGCCACGGCCCGCCGGGCTGCATCGAGGTCGCGCTCGGCGGCCTCGACCTCTGCCGACCACCGGTCAAGCGCCTGCCGCTCGCGCTCCAGGGCGGCGGGGACGATGTCATAGCAGGCGTGGAGCTTAGCGTCCGCCGCGGCGTGGACAGACCGAAGCCAGTCGCCGTGGTCCGACGACTCGCGCCCGACCCAGCGCAGGTCCAGGCCCGTCAAGCACGGCAGCACCACGGTCCCGGCGGCGTCGCGCACGGCCGCCACCACGGGCCACTCGGTCCCGGCGTCGACCGGCCCGGGGGCCGCCGTGGTCGCCCCCACCACTTCCGGCACCGGGAAGGTCGGCGGCGACCAGGCCTCGCCCGAGGCCGGCACGGGGCTGCGCCGGAGGCCCTCCGGGAGCGCCGCGTTGGCCGACTCGGCCTCCTCCGCGTCGGGGTCCCGCGTGGCGCACAGCGCCGCCCACGCCATCGCCACCACGAAGAGCGCCCGGCCCTCCCACTGCGCCGTGCAGAGCACCGGGACCGACTGGCCCTGCAGGGCCCTGACGCAGCTGTAGAGCTCGTCCGACCTCGCCCGGCGGCCCTCGGCGGCGGCGAGGGCGGCGTTGCCCGGGGCGTTCTGGGTTCGCAGCAGGTAGGGGAGCTCGTGCGACAGCCAGAGGATGGCGCCGGGCTCCTCGTCCTCCTTGGGCACGTCATAGCGCCCCCGTGACGGCGCCAGCGCCGATGCGGCCGACGGGGCACCGGCGCGGCCGTGGAGGCGGGAGGAGGCTGCCGACGCGGCCGCCGCGGCGCCCGCCCCGTCGACGGCCGCGTCCCACGCCGCCCGGCGCGGCGTCCCCGCGGCAGGCACCCTGGGGTGGGCGGAGAAGAAGAGCCGGTCGCCCACCTGCTCCATGCGGGCGTAGCCGGCCACCTGCGCCGGGTCCGTCTTGGGGCGCGGCACCCACGCCTTGACGGCAACGGAGCGCTCCGGGAGACCCTCCCGCCGCCGGAGCGCGTTGGCGGCGTCGAGGACCGTCGCCCCGGCCGGGAGGCGGAGCTCTACCACCCTGACGGGCGGCGCCCTGCCCTCCTGCACGCACGCGGGGTGGTCCTCTGGCGCCGACGCTGCCTGCACCGCGGCAACGAGGCCCGGGATTGCCTCCGGGCGGAAGCCGAGGTCGGCGCCGCGGGGGAGGAGGCGGCGGAACGCGTCGGCTGGCCTGACGGCGCGTACGAGGGCGACGAAGAAGGACCGGAACGGGGAGGGCACCCGCACGGGAGGGCAGACGGAGGAGACGAAGGAGAGCGACGAGGCGCCGCAGTGGGCGCAGGCGAGGCGGTCCGCGAATGTCCCCCACCACCGGTCCATCACGGCGGAGCGGTCCCGCCGCAGCTGGGACGCCCAGGACCGCGCCGCGGCCTCGCGGGACGAGTCGGCGTCGTCGTCGGCGGCGGCGGCGTGCGCGGGCGCGCGCGGCCGCATCGCTCGCGGCGTGACCGCGGAGCCCCCCGGCACCTCGGGGGCGCCGTTTGCGTCCTCGTGCAGCATGTTCAGGAACCACTGCATGAACTCGTGGCTGTCCTGCTGCGCGTACGACTGCAGCTCACGGCGGAAGCCGCCGCAGACCTTGCGGAACGCGTCAGGGTTGAGCGTCCGGATCTGGCCGCCCCAGATTCGCCCCAGCACGTCCGCAAACGCGTCGGACACCATGCCCTTGGATCCTTGCGGGTTTTCACGGTTCATGAACTGCTTGTACTCCCCGGAAATCATGTCAGACACGAGCCCGGGCTCCTGGCTCACGCACTGCGCGTGTGGGAAGCCCCGGGGCCGAATCATTCGCGGCTTCGCGCGGCATATCGGCAACCATTGCGACAGCATCCGCTGGGGGCAGCGGGCGATGGCCGGGATTGCCTTGCCGTGGCGGGAAGGCCGGCAGGCCGGCGTTCCACTCACCTGCAGGACGGAGTTCATGAAGCACGTGTTGCCGAGGTTGTACATGCCCACGATGCCGGCATCCTCCGGCTCGCCCGCCGTGTCCGCGCTGGCGGACATGCTCCCGAACAGGTTTCCGCGAAGCGGCCGGCCGGCGGCATCCCCGGAAAGGACGCAGCACCACCCGCAGCACGTCCACAGCACCGCGACGACGCACCCCACGAGAACTAGCAGCGTCACGATGTCAGCAATCTTCTCCAGGTCGGTGTGGAACCATTGCTCCGCCACCTGGGCAGCGGACACGGATGGCATCGTGCTTGCGAACCACAGCACCGCCGTCACCACCCCCCAGAGGGACGCGACGCAAAGCGTTGTCGCCAGCAGTGTAAGAATCGTCGTCAGCCACGTTTCCATCCGTCGCCGGCGACAGTGGCGTGGCTATCGCGCGCCGAGCCCTTCCTTGTGTGTTGGTCCAAGACCGGCCGCCTTGGGTCTCGCTGCCGCAGTCAGTGCGGCAGTCAAACCAAGACTGAAGGAACCCCACGGAAATCCGGCCCAAACTGCACCGCCTCCCGGCACACCGCGCTCCGATGGCAAGCTCGTACAAGGGTGCAATGGGGAAGGGCGGCAAGCGCGCTGAGCCGGCAAACGACCGGGCCGTGCTCGAGGCGGCTGAGGACGCCGTGTTCGCAAGGGCTGCCAACGCCGCCGCTGTCGAAGACGAAGCCCTTCGCGCCAAGCGGGAGCGAAAGGCCGCCATCCGCGCCAAAGGCCTGGTCTCTCTTCCGGGTGCGAAGAAGGGCGGCGCAGGCGGTCATGCCGACGGATTCCCGCCCGCAGGAGTCTCGGCTGGTGAGGCAGTCGCAGCAGCGCCTTGCAACGTCGCGCGGTTGGCGCGGGGACGCTGACCAGTTCAATTTCTCTCCAGAACGATACGAGCCGGGGTCGGATTCTCCTCGTCCAAGGGCGGGCCGGCCACGCAGAGGCAAGCACGGCTGCCGCCCGATGATGTTCCCAAGCCCCACGCCTCGCTCTTCTTTGCGCCTTGTCGTGGTGCGCAGACGACCCTTTGTACGACAAGCACGCGGGCGGCCTCTCGGCCTCGCAGGCTGCATCCATCGCGAGCCACGAGATCCTCGCCGCGGAGGCCGAGCGCGCCGAGGTGCTCCAGCTGATTGCTTACAAGGCCCGCGTGGCCGACATCCTGGACGAGTTTTTCGTGTCCCAGGACTTCGACGAGGCGCTGCGGAGCTTCCGGGAGATGTCCCCGCCCTCGCTGCGGCCCGAGATCGCCAAGCGCATCCTGATGCTCTCGCTCGACCGCTCCGACACGGACCGGGAGCTCGCGTCGCGCCTGCTCTCGGCGTGCTACGGCGACGTCCTGACCATGATGCACATCGGCAAGGGCTTCACGATGCTCTTCGCCGTCGGCTCGGAGCTTGAGACGGACAGCCCCGACGCGGTGCACACCCTCGCTCGCTTCCTCGCCCGCGCCGTCGTCGACGAGATCCTCCCGCCGGCCTTCCTCATGGACCCGGGCGTCGCGGCCGCCGGCGGGCCCGTGGTGGTGGAGGCACGCGCCGTGCTTTCGGCCCCCCGCGCCGCCGCCCGCCTCGAGCACGTGTGGGGCGCCGCCGCCGCCGCAGGGGTGGCGGAGCTCAAGGAACAGGTCCGTATGGCCGTGCAGGAGCTCTTCGACGCCGGCTCCCTGGCAGAGCTGGAGCGCTGCGTGAAGGACCTGGAGGCCCCCTCCTTCCACCACGAGGTGGTCAAGCGCGTCGTCGTCGTCGCCGTCGGCCGCGAGGAGCGGGAGAGGACCATCGCCACCGACGCGCTCGCGCACCTCGGGCCCGCCGGCGTGGGCCTCGTCAGCGAGTCGCAGGCGGAGCGCGGCCTGCGCCGCGTGGTGGCCGAGCTCGGAGACCTCAAGCTCGACACCCCCGCCGCGGAGACGTACGTCAGCGACATGATCGCCACGCTGCGCCGCTTCTCCGTCGTCGCCGAGGACGCCGACCTCACGGCATCGGCAGGGGGCACCATCGGCGCCCCGCCCGCCGCCGCGGCCGCGTCAGCGGAGGGCGCCGCTGAGGCCTGAGCGGGCCCGGCAGTTGTGCCGCTCTGCGTCCCGCGCGTGAAGCCCGCATCTGGAGTGTCATTGTAAGCAATCACAAGCACTGATCGGCACGTCAGCCGCCACGGATCACGCACGCAGTCAAGCTCTTCGGGGCCGGCATCACACAGCCTGCCTCTTGTCCGTGATCACGCGCATGATGCTCCCCTTGCCGGCCTTTTCCAGCGTGATGGCGTGCCACTTGAGGAAGGCCGCGGACCTGGTCCCGCTCTCCAGGCCGCGGTAAATAAACTTCATCAGCAAGTCGCACTCGTCCTCCGAGAGGGCCGCGACGACGCCAGAGATTGCCTCGTCCGTGCGTGCCGCCAGGAGCGCGGTCTCGACGATGTCAAAGTTCTTTGCCTGCGAGAATCCGGGGCGGCACGCGGTGGCCGCAAACCCACGACAGCCCAGCGCTCGGCGAGGGGCTGGATGATGCTGAGGTGCCGGACCTGCCGCACCGAGGCCACGAAGCAGGCCGCGAGGCGCGCTCACCTTGAGCGCCTTGTCCTTGGTGCCGAACGGGGGGCTCGCGATGGCTGTGCGCACGGCTTGTGCAACGTCCCCGGCGCGGATGGCCCCGGTCACGGCCTTCTCGCGAGCGGCCATGGCGGTCGTGCGCACTGCGTCTGATTCGTCTCCCGCGGCGGCCATGGCCAGCAGAGAGAGTGCTCGGGCGAGCTGGCGGCCGAGCGGCGGGGCCGGCTGCTCTGCTGCCGCCCGCCGGGCCGGAGGCACGGCTTAACCGGCATGCATACCATTCCAAAGTGCAGTGATTCACCGGGGACCGGGGTGTGCCGCGCGTTCATGGGCGCAGGCGCTGCGTAGGATCAGTTCTTTTTGTGATACGCGCGCGCCAGTTCCACCCCCCCGAGCACACCAGTCCGTGCGGCGCTTCGAGGGGGGGGCAGTTGCACAACAGACATTTGCGAGAGGTGCGACGTCGCAGCGACCCGACCGCCGTAGGACGCGAGGGAGTGGCGGTCTCGCTCAGACCTTGCGGCCCCAGCCGCCGACCCGGGCCAGCCGGCTGGTTCGGGCGGTGGACACTGCGGCCCGCACGGCCGCTGCGCCCGCACGCCGCCCACCGGCGCTAGTGCGGCGCTTGGTGTTCGGCGCCGGCCCCGCCCCCCTTCCGGCCGCGGCCGGCCTGGCCGGCTTGCGACGCGCCGACTTGGACGGGGCGAGCGCCTTCCTCCGCAGCCTGCTGCCCTGCGCCGCGTCGCCGTTGTCCCCGGCGGTACCCTGGTCCACCTCCGCCTCCAGGGCGGCGAGTTCCCGCAGGAATCGCTCGATGGCCTCCTCGCCCATGCCAGCGCCGCCCGGCACGACGGCGGCACCCGCAGACGCGCTGGCAGAGCTTTGCGCCTCCTCGCGCGCCCTGGGATGCAATGCTGGTGCCGGCTCCGGGGCTGGCGCGCCGGCCACGCCATCGAGACCGCGGCTCGACACGGACGAGATCCCGGCCACCCTCAGGGCAGAGCCCCGGGACAGTGGGAGCGGGCCGGGAGCGGCGCCCCGTCGTCCCAGCAGCGAGTAGCCGGCGATCCCTGTCGAGATGAGCCGCGGGGCCACCGGGACAGGCCCCGCCCTCGCCGCCGCGCCCCGCTGCCTGGACGGCGCAGAGCCGGTGCGAAGGTCCTCCGGGGCGTCGCTTCCCCCGCTGCGGACTGTGAGGGCCGCGCGGCGCGACGGGCTGCCGCCGGGGCTGGACGCGGCCGACGCGCCGCCGTCAGCGGCCGGGGCGGCGGCTGCCGGCAGGCGCAGCATCGCGTAGGGCGCGGGCGCGGAGGGGTCGGACATGTCCACGTCGAAGCCCCTCGCGGGGCTGAGGGGCACGGGCGAGAGCTGCGTCGCGGCGGGGGCGCCCTCCCGCCTCCGGCGGTGGTGAGAGCCGGTCACCCGGAAAGCCGGGGCGGGGGGGTGCGGGGCGGTGTCGGTGCGGGCACGCGTGGCGACGCCCAGGGCCGAGGACGACGCCAGGACGCGGTACGGAGTCGCCTGCTCGGCGGCCGTGTCGGGGGCGGCGTCATGCGACTGCGCTCGGGTCAGTCCGGCGGGGCGGGCGGGGAGCAGGAAGCCGCGCTGGGTCGGCGCCTGCCGCCTCGCACCCCGGGAGGCGCCGTCGGCCGCCATGCGGCGAAGGGTTGAGCTGCGGCCGGGGGACTGCCCGTCGGCGGGACGTGGCTGCGAGGCCGACCCCGAGGCTGGGCGGTGCCGCTCTGCGTCCGCGGGGGCGAAGCGCGCGGGGCGGGAGATGCTCGCGGGACGGGAAGGGAAGGGGCTCGGGGCCGGACGGGGCGGCGCCTCGGCCCGGTGGGGCGGCGGCGCGGTCCCGGCGGCCGTGACGCCAGCGCCTGCCGCGCCGGCTGTCTGCCTCGGGGAGGGCGCTGACGGGCCCTGGTCCGCGGCTCCGGACGACGTGCGGCTGCGAAGGGACAGGGCGGCGGGAGCGGGGGGCGCGGCTTCCGCCCCTCGGGGCCGTCGCTTCCTCGCGACCGGCGGCGACGCCGCGACGAGCCCTGAGGCGATAGCCTCGGCCGCCTCGGCCGCCGCCGCCGCGGCTGCCTCCATCCCCGCCTCTGCCGCGGACGGGGCCGCCCGCTGGCCCGATCGGGAGATGTCAACGATGCCGTACGCTGCCGAGGTGCAGCTCCTCGCCCAGCGGCCCAGGGCGTCGAGGCTTCCCCACTGGCTGCGCGTCACGCGGCTGAACAGGCCCCTGGAGCCGCCGCTGACGTCCAGCAGGGCCAGGGCGAGGCCGCGGCCGACAGAGGCGAACACCGAGGGCGGGTCGGCGGCGCAGGTGCCCCAGGCGCAGGCGGCCTCGTCCGCGCGCGGGGGCGACACGGCGAAGCCAAAGGGGGGCGAGTAGTCGGAGCAGCCGGGCGGGGGCTGCAGGCTGTCCACCTGACAGGCGTACGGGTGCCGCGGCGAGTAGCCGGAGACCGGGCCGAGGGCGAGGGCGGCGGCCGCCTCGGGCAGGCCGGAGACGACGGCGTCGCGGAGCTCCCGCGCCCGCTCCGGCCCGAGCTGCGACGTCAGCGGGCCGGAGCAGCGCTGGCACGTGACCACCTTGCGGCGGGCTACCCGCGCGACGCGGCTGCGACCGGCCGCGGCGCCCCGCCCGGCCTCGTCCGCCGGCCCTGGGTCCAGCGCCGCCGGGTCGACGTCGCCGTGCGCCGAGGCGTGGTGGCCCGACGCGTCGCAGTGGTGGAGGTGCGCGGCTGCGTGGACGCGGTCGTAGACGCGGCGGTGGGGGAGGAGGTTGCAGGAGCACTCGACGGTGTAGCAGTGAGGGACGCCGAAGTCTCTCAGCGCACAGGCCCTGCCGGTGCCCTCCTTGGCGCCCTCCCCGCGCCCCGGCATGCGCGCCTTCATGGCCACCCACTCGCGGGACACGCGGGAGGCCTCGCCGTCCGACAAGCGCGCCGTCGCCGGCCCGGCGCGCTCCCCCGGCCCCAGGGCCAGGGGCGCCGCGGAGAAGGGGTCGTGAAGCCGCGCCAGCTCCCCTGGGTAGCACTCGTGCCGGAGCCAGCGCTCGTCCACCAGGGGCGGGGATGCCCGCCCTCGCCTCCGCTCGTCGTCAGCGAGCGCCGCGGCCTCCTCGTCCTCCTCCCCCTCGGACCGCGGCGTCGCCATGGCGTCCGCCCCGTCTTCGTCGTCGTCTTCGTCGTCGTTGTCCTCGTCGCCAGGCCCCGCCCCGTCCTCGTCGTCGTCCTCGCCGGCACCGACGCCCCCCACGGCCGAGGCCGCCTCCGACCCATCTTCCGCCTCGGGGGACCGCGATGCCGGCCTCAGGTGTGCCGTCCCGGCACCCTCGCCCGCCTCAGGCACCAGGGTGGTGGGCACCATCTGCCCAAAGGGCGTCGCGTAGTGGCCGCGCTTGGGCCCGGCCCCGCGCCGCCCCTTCCCGAACGAGCAGGCGTTGGCGTTGAACTGGGGCGTGTAGAGCTGGATCAGCTGGGCGAGCATGAGCGACCGGCTCTCCTTGTGCGGCGGCAAGCTGTTCCCGATAACGTAGCAGCCGTGGCGGGAGGTGAAGCCGTGGAGGTCGATGAAGGCGAACACAGCGGCGCCCCCGGCACGGCCCGAGGACTCGAGCGGGACGGGGGAGAACAGGGAGGCCGCCTGCTTGAGCACGGCGCGGACGCCGTAGATGGCGGGCTGCTTGGAGAGGGAGGGCGCGGCGTACTGCCGGTTGAGGTTGAGCCCGAAGGCATCGGCGCGGAAATGCCCGCGGGCCACCCCGTCGGGGTTGAGCATGGGGACGACGAGGAAGACGAAGCGGTTGCGCAGCGCCCTGGCGTACGGGTTACGCGGCTGCAGGAGGAAGGCCAGGAGGCCGTGGAGCATGTACGACGCGGCCGTCTCCCCCGGGTGCACCCGCGCGCCCACGTACACCACGGGCTTGCCCTTGAACCGGTGCGGCCGCGGGCCCCGCTCGGGGAAGAGCCCTTCGATGTGCGGCAGCCGCTCCGAGAGCCTGCCGGCGCAGGAGCTGATCGACAGGAGCTCCACCCTGCGGCCCTCGGGGCTCAGCGCCAGCAGCTCCCGGTGGTAGTAGATGTCCGCCGACGGGTCCCCCGTGTTCCGAAGCTTCGCGCGAAGCCGCGCCCTGCTGCCGGACGACCCCCCCGGGGGCGGCGCCCCCGCTCGGATCCGCGCGGCCGAGGCGGCGGTGGAGGGCTCCGAGCCCAGCGCGTGGTCGATGTTGCGCAGCAGCCGCTGGCAGTCCGAGTACGAGAACGGGAAGTACAGCGCGAAGTGTGCTGCAGAGCGGCAGCCAAACGTGTACACGAAGGAGAGCCGGAGTCGGCTCCCCGTGATCTCAAACGCCGCGGGCTCGCGCAGACTGCGGGCGGGAGGCCAGCGAGGCGAAGCGGCAGGGACACGTCACCAACGCAGAAGGGAGCTCTGATGCGAAGCCCGCTTCGGCGTCAGTGCGCCGCAGCCGCCGCGACGGCTCGTCAGCAGGCCGCACTGCCTCGGGACGCCGCGGCCGGCGAGGCTTCCGGCGCCCTGATGCCCGCAAACTGCTCACCGTTCCCACGTTGGGCTGATTCCCGGCACGCGAACGAGGGGCCGAAGATCCTGCGCGTACACCTTGGCCATTGGGTTCAGGTTGGCAACCACCACCCGCACCCGCTGACCCACGGTGCCTCCCTCGATCGAGAAGTGGTACCACATCTTATACTCAGTCTCGTGCTTGGTACCTGCAGCGGGGCGGACATCGGGCCGACCGGGGGGGGCGGTTGGCTGAGGGTGCAGCAAGCGGCAGCCAACGTGGGCGTATGACGCTGCTGCTCACCGACGCAGTCGGGAGCCACGTGGACCTCGTACACCTCTGTCACGCCGTCCGAATCGAGCGCGAGACATGCGCTCGCGATGTTTGCGCCGTCAAAGTCGCCACAGAAGGTCAAACGCTTTACGGGGAACCGCTTCCCCACCGGCCGGGCCTCAGACTCCGTCGCCGGCCCGGCGACAAGCGTTGCCATGGTCTACGCACCTCCCAGGTGCTACCGAGCCCCCCGGTGGCCGCGCAGCCCGGCAAGTGCCGGCAGCAAGACGCCTGTGAGCGTCAAAGCGGCCGGCTGCCTGGAGCTCTCTCCTCTGTGAGGAGCAGCAGCCCAGTGCTCGACCAGCACGTCGCAGGGGCAAAAGCGGCGGGGTGGGCCGAGGGGAGCGCTGCCAACGGGCCACTAAGACAGAGCAGCACATGCGTGTGGTCTGCAAAGGCTGAGCCTCGTTGCGCACTCTCACCTGCCGATCAAGGGGCAGGTGCAGTACCGAAGAGCGAACCTATGGCATCATGGGGCGGCAGCTTCAGCTTCGCCTCCGGGCCACGAACTCGTGCCGTCATTGGACCCGACGGCCGCGTGCATCTCGTTGCAGTGGGCCCGGGAAACATTGACACGTCGATGGCGACACGGCTGCATCGCACGAATTCGCTTCTTGAGGCGATGATGAGGGGCGGCGGAGGGCTGCACGAGGCGCTCCTGGGAACTCGCCGCGGCGGCGGCCTCGCCCGGGCCTCTGGGGTCGACTCGGAAGCGCAGCTTCGGCAAATCGCAGCTCGCCTTTTCCACGAGGCGCAAGCTACCAGGTCGACCGTGAGCCAGGCGTTCAGAGGGAAAGGGTCGAGAATTCAGGTGTTCTGCCGCCTCGCTTGCTGACATTCCCAGACATTCGAACGATTTCCCCCGCAGGGAGTGAGCACGAGCGGCATCGACGCCATCCCGAGCGAGACTTTCACCGAGGCTAACCTGAAGGACGAGGATGGCACAGCTCGAAGCTGCAACGTGTGCATCTCCGATTTTGCGGTCGGCGAGGCTGCCTCGAAGCTGGCGTGCGGACACCGCTTCCACGCCGACTGTCTCAAGCCGTGGCTCAAGGACCACAACACGTGTCCCACTTGCAGAAAGGTGATTGCAGACCTTGCAACGACCGGGCGAGGCCGGAGAGGCCGCGCCGAAAGAGCCCACGAAAGGATG
>Ga0136560_1000567_pt1 | contig 18738 bp, 26 predicted proteins | sample AntRauMeHopE1497_FD_104925 | JGI IMG/M metagenome (GOLD analysis project Ga0136560, IMG submission 104925) | Saline lake microbial communities from Rauer Islands, Antarctica - Metagenome Hop E1 #497 | ecosystem: Environmental > Aquatic > Non-marine Saline and Alkaline > Saline | place... | reverse complement strand
TCGCCAGCCGCTGGGGTGCCTCGCGGCGGTGTTCGCTCTTCCCCGCGCGCAGACACAGGACTACTTCGCTGATCAGTATCGCCACCTCCACCATCGATGGCTGCCGGCTGCTGCCCAACATCGTCGGCTGCTCCGGACATGCTGAAAGCTTGGTCGTCTTCTATCCGCGTGTCTGGCTTTCAACAGGCCCTTACTGTGAATGTAGCTCAATTCGAAAAGATTATCAGACACTTATACGAAAAAACGTGATCTGCAGTACCTTTTATTCCCGCGAGTTCCGAAAATTGTAAGTTTAGTACCGCTCTTAATTCGCAGTGGGCACATCTATTTACCAGGCTCGAAGCGAATATTTTGTAAATAAACTACGGTAGCAGGAACAACACACATTAAATATCTCACATTAGCTAAAATATTCCAAAGTGTTTGTTATCGTCGGCCCTCACGAGGCGAGAAGATACTCAAAGTCGTTGGTACTTTTAAATGGGTTTGGATATTACGCTCCGAATCAAATACACGTTACAATGAATAATTGACTGCCGATGATCGCCTGGATCTATGGTTCGATGTAAAAGCCATATACACTTCCAAAATCAAAAAGCCATGGCAGCAGCTGGCGGTAGCGGTAGTGACAGAATCAAGGTCGAGGGAAAAGGTGGGTGGAACAAGCGCAGTCGAACCTAAAACGCTCAATTCGGCAACTGGATCGGTGTTCAAGCGAAATAATGCAGGCTCATCCCTGGGCCGCTCGAGGGAATCGCGACAACGCACGACCTTCTTTGCGATATTCATGTGCATAGATGCATTGCCATGCACAATCTTGTAAGCGCTCGCGTTTGTTTCGCCAGCACTTTCGCAGTGGTTGAGCTTGATGGAGACGAGATGACGCGAATCATTTGGCGAATGATCCGGGAAAAGCTCATCCTTCCTCATGTGGACGTGGACTTGGTGTACTTTGACCTTGGCATGGAGAACCGCGACAAGACGGACGACAAGGTGACCTTCGAGGCGGCGGCCGCGATCAAGGAGCACAAGGTCGCGACGAAATGCGCCACGATTACTCCAGACGAGGCTCGCGTGGCAGAGTTCGGGCTGAAAAAGATGTGGAAGAGCCCCAACGGTACCATTCGCAATGAGCTGGGCGGCACCGTGTTCCGAGAGCCCATCGTGATCAAGAATGTGCCTCGACTGGTGCCCAGCTGGACCAAGCCCATCGTGATGGCGAGGCACGCCTTCGGTGATCAGTATAAGGCGACTGATTTTGTGGTGAAATCAGCAGGAAAGCTAGAGATCGTATTCACACCTGCCGATGGTTCAGAGGTACGCACCTACAAGGTCCATGATTTCCCCGAGTGTGGCGGCGTCGCATTGGGGATGTACAATGAAGATGATTCCATCCGCGGGTTTGCACGCAGCTCCCTCAAATACGCCTTGGACCGCGGGCTGCCGGCCTATCTATCGACAAAGAACACGATTATGAAGGCTTACGATGGCCGCTTCAAGGACATCTTTGAGGAGATCTACGAGGCCGACTTCAAGGCAGACTACGAAGCCAAAGGCATCTGGTATGAGCATCGGCTTATCGACGACATGGTTGCATTCGCACTGAAGCAGAGCGGGGGGTTCTGCTGGTGCTGTCGCAATAGGGATGGAGATGTTTAGTCAGATAGCATTGCTCAGGCCTTTGGCAGCCTGGGTCTGATGACATCTGTGCTCATGAACGAGGATGGCGCCTTTGAGGCCGAGGCCGCGCATGGCACTGTCACTCGTCACTATCGGTAGCACCAGAAGGGTGGCGAGACGAGTACGAACCCGATCGCAAGCATCTTTGCGTGGTCTCGTGCCCTGCAGCAGCGCGGAGTGCTGGACAAGAATGCCGCCTTGGTGTCGTTTGCTGAGTCCTTGGAGCACGCCAGCATCGGTGCCGTGGAAGACGGTCGTATGACCAAGGACCTTGCACTGTGCATCCACGGGAAGGCCATGGAGCGCAAACACTGGCTGAATACCTTCGAATTCATGCGGGAGGTCGAGGTGAGGCTGGCAGCCAAGCTGGGCAAGGCCGAGCCGGAGGCGTGGAAAGAGGGGGAATTCCAGTGAGCGACAGGCCGGTCGGTCTGCCAGTGGAAAGGGAAAGCCGGACTGAGGTGCGCGGCCTTTTGGCGGTGCAGGCTTGGTTCGCTGCTGGTCCAAGAGCGGCTTAAAATGGAATTTACTTTCTTCTCGTTGCCGCCGCAAATGAGTGATTGCACCGGTTGAGAGAAGCACCGGATCCATCCAAGCTTCGCTCGTCACACCCACTTCGATTTCTGTCCGTTTCGGCCGAGGACCGAGAAGTCCGAAACGCACGCCACACTCCAGGATCATACTACGGCGTATTCAAATCATACAGCACATATCAGCGTTGAGAAATGCTCTGCTGGATCGCTTAAGCACCGGCTAACCTCGTCCATCCACCTGTTCCCAAGCTACGAATCCCCCAGGAGCATCACCTTAGGCGATGGCCCACGTACCGAGGCTAGGAGCCTCTGCTGTATCGCGCTCCTCCAAGGGGGGTTTATCACCAAGGATTTCTCACGATTCAAGCCGCCGGGGTGCGAGTCGCTCTCCCCGCCCAGTCGAATCGGCTAGGAACGACGGGTCTGCGAGCGCTCGCTCCGGAGGCCGTTCGGAGGAAGCGAGCGGCGCTGTGGGAAGCACATCGCCCCGTGCAACAGAAAAGGGAACTAATAGCTCGTTGGATGCGCGCTGGCGCGACTTGCAATCGAAAGAGCGCGTAATTGCCGCCAGGGCAGCTGAGTACGAGCGCATGCGCAGTCGCTTCGACGCCCTGCTCCGGGACGTGAGCGAGGCGAAGCGCAGGGCTCGTGCGGCAGAGCAGGAAGCTGAAGCATAGGCTCGACTTTCGCGAAAGCTTGCGCAGAGCGGTCGGGAGAGGGATCGCCGGATCGATGAGCTTGAGTCCGCCCTGACCACGGCTCGGCGCACGCGAGATGACGCCGAGCGGCAGGCCGAGGCTGGGCGTCTCACGGGGGGCGAGAACGTCAAGGAGGCGACCCGCCTGCGCGAGCAGCTGCGCGAAGCCAAGGACAGCCTGACCTAGGCGAGAAAGGAGACGGCAAGGGCGCTTAAGGCGGGTCGGACAGCACGGGAGGAGAGGGATGCAGCACGGGAGGCGGAGGAGGCACTGCGGGCGGCAGCAGAGGCAGAGGCGGCGATGGCGATGGCAAGGGAAAAGGCCACAAACGATGAAAAGGAGGGCATGAGCAGAGATGCATCATCATCATCTTCTTCTTCGCCCTCGTCTCCCACGGCTGTTCGAGAGGGAGGGGAAGGTGGTGGTGTTGGTGTTGGTGTGGAAGCTTCTGCGGTATCACCGGGTCATGGCCTGGCCTCGATGCGTGAGGCGTTGTAGAGGGCAGAAGCAGCAAGGGTGGAGGCAGAGGCTGGGCGGCATGCGGCGGAGGAGGAGTTGGAGGAGGCTCGGCAGAGGCAGGCAGCGGCTCAAGAAGCACAGAGTAAGGCAGAAGAGGAGCGGATAGCCGTTCAGTCCCAGGCTGATACGATAGCCAGTCGGTTGTCAGAGGCAGCAAATGAAGTGGCACGGCAAACACGCAGAGCCGATGAGCTGGAAGGAGAGCTGGAGGCGGCAAAGATGGCTGTGGATGGCGCTCTGAGGACCAGGAGGGGGTTGGAGAGTGCTCTCAGCGATAGCATGGGGAGAGGGAGTGGAGGGCTGCGAGGGGATGGGGGCGATGGAGGGGACGGGGGAGTTGATTCTGTGCACAGATCGTCAAGGCAACGATCGGAATCGATGGAGATGCCCGGCACGGGCACGGGCAAGAGCAGGAGCAAGAGCAGGAGCAGAGGGGGGTCCATGTCGTCAGAAAGTGGCTCGGAAGGCGAAGACCAAGCCATAATAGCCGGGGGCCGCAGAGACGCCAATGATAACGAGCACGAAGGCATTGGTGGGCCAGGGAACAAGTCAGCCCGGCCATCGTCCGCGGGCGTGGCGATGGGCAGCAGCAGAAGATCTGATCGCGTGTCCCGATCTGGTCTCCGTGCCGAAGTGATGGCTGCACAGGAGGCACTCGTGGAAGCACGGCGGAGAGCCTCCGCAGCGGAAGAAGCGGCGGAAGCAGCGATCAGCGCCCATGCGCGCGATCGAGAGATGCGGCTTCTGCAGCTTCAATCCCAGGAGGCAGTCGCAAATTGCGGGTGGGCAGCCGACGAATTGCAGCCGTCCGAGCAACTGCAGATGGCCAATGAGGTCGACCTGGAGGTGGCGGTGCACGGCATGAAGCCTGTGCATCATGCCCCTAGCGCTGATCATGGCACTGATGATAGTCCCACTGCGAGTGATCAGGATGGCGGCGATGCGCATCGGACATCACAGGGTGATGAGAATGCATCGAGTCCGAGCCCGAGCCCGAGCCTGGCTATGAATGAGGCTGGTTCCCCGGAGAAGGCGGTGCAACAGGCGCTGAGAGCAGCCGCAGATGCCAGGAGGAGCGTACTCGGCCTTTCTCTAGATGAAGGTAGTTCCGCAGGGCACCGAGCGGATTAGGACCCGGGATCAGAGCTGGCCTAGCTCGCAGGCCAGCTGGAGGATGCCCGCGCCGAGGCTCGCCGGGCACGAGCTCTAGCTGCGAGGGCGCGCAAGGCTTATGATACTGCGGTGAGCGAGGCACGGAGCCGGCTGCGGAAGGCAGCTGACGCGGTGCGACGGGCCCACGTCGAGCGTGACAAGGCAAGGGAGGCAGAGGAGGCTGCCGTATCGGCTGGTGGCAGCAGCGAGGACCTGCGATTGGCTCGCGCGGACGCCGCTTATTTTGAGGGGGAGATGCATCGAGCTGCTCGCGACGCAACCCTGTGGAAGCAGCGGGCGCTGGGAGCGCGCGATGCCGCCAGGCGCGCAGAGGCAGGGCGCATAGAGGCAGATCATGCGGCGTCTCAGCTGGAGCGCCGCCTCAAGACGTCACACGATGCACAGGTGCAGCTTCGGCGGCAGAGGGACGAAGCAGAAGGCAGGGCAGAGGCAGCAGAGACAGAGGCAGACGGAGTGCGGAAGCGAGGTGCTGCCACAGGCCGCGGTGCTGCAAGGGCAAGACAGGAGGCGCACGCGGCAGGAGAGAAGCTAAAGGGGGCACAGGCTGCCGTGGCAGCGGCTCGCAAGGAGACGTCGAGGCTGCGGCGAGACCTAGCTGGGTCGCAGCGTCGGCTGCAGAGTTAGGAGGAGGAGGCGGAGGGGATGCTCCTGAGGGCGACTGAGGTGAGCGAGAGGGCGCTCCTTCGGCTGCGGGAGGAGGCGAGGGTCTCGGGACTGGCGGCAGGAAAGGCACAGCGCCGAGAAGGCGCATGGAGACAGGAGGTGCAGGCACTGAGGCAGCGACTGGCGGCGCTGGGAGACAAGGCCGCTCTCCTGGTAGTGGGATCCCCGCGAGTGGACGATGGTGAGGAGGCTGAAGGAATGGGCTCAGGCGGGTCTGTCGGCAGTCCCGGGATGGTCGGCGGGTCATCGGCGGCACTGGCGAGGGCAAGAGCGAGGCGACAGATGCGGCGCTAGCTGGAAGAAAGCAAGGATGTGGATGCAGGTATGGGCATGGGCAGGGGAGTACAGCGGGCGCGTGCATGGGGGGGAGGTGACGAGGAGAGGCGAGGGCGAGGGAGTCCTTCGAGGTTGCCGCAGCTCCCGCGCGCAGGGTAGCCTGGCAGAGACGGGAGCGGGCGGATGTCGCGACCTTCGCTGGACGATGTGGTGGGTGTAACAAGTTTCTCTGACCCGGAGCAGGGAGGGGTGGCGGGGGGCGGTGCAGCCGGAGATGATTACGATGACGATGACGTGAGGGGCGGATCTATGGGGCCACGAGCTATTCGAGGGAGAGCTAGGGTTAGGGGGCGAACAAAGGCACGGACACGGACAGGACCGGTATTAAACCTGGGGGCAGGGAGGGGTAGTCCAGAGCCGATTCGATCTCCTTCCCTGCTGTAGAGCCCCTCGATCCGACGGAGGCAGCGTGATGCAGCGGCTTCAGCAGCAGCATCGAGATCCCCTGCGGGCAGCCTGGGTTCCGGGGCCAAGGACGGGACGCCGCGCACGAGGGGCCTCCGACGGAACTCGATCACAAGTCCTAAGCTGCAAAAGTTCATCGCGACTCCCGGCAGTGGCAGCGGCGGGGGCAGCGCAGCATCTGGGAGCAGCACGCGAGGAGACTTGACAGGGTTCAGGGCAGGATCCAAGGAACAAGACTAGACGCACGATCAGTACCCAGACCGTAGCAAGCGCAGTGGGGCAGGTACATTGCCCTCCGTTGGGGCCGCTCGCCAAAGATTGCGGGAGCGTCGAGAGCGTGATGCAAGTGCTGCTGCTGCTGCAGCAGCTCGCCGAGATGCAGCCATGGGGATTCAACCCATACCGGCGGAGGACGGCGATTTGTATGCTGCCACGGGAGGAAGCTTGGAAGCTGGGGCACCGTGGGAGCATCGGCCGGGTGATGGCGATGGCAATGACAATGGAGGCAATGGAGGCAGGTCTGGTTTGGTGCCTGTGCTCGGTCTGGCAGGGCTTGACGCAGCACCCATGGGAAGGAGGATCGAGCGGCCAGGCGATGCATTCAGCATGCATGCAAGAGAGGGGGATGCAGAGGGATAGGGAATGCAGCGGAGACCTTCCATGGATGAAAAGGGCGGGGAGGGTGGAGAAGAGTTGGATCAGCCTACCAGTGCGAGGTCGCGAGATGGACCCCTCGCACCAGCTCTGCTGCCGGGGTTGGCAGCACTGGCTATGGATGCCCCTGGAGACCTAGGTATGGGAACAGGAGGCGGGCAGGAGAGGAGGAGGAACAACCGGAGGCGATCCGTGGGAGGTGAACCACCAAGGGGGGGTATCGCTGTACCAAGCGGGCGCATGTGAATACGAAGTAAATACAGCCTTCGAGTTGGAGGGGCGGTGGGGTGTATTGAACGTGGGGGGAGCCTTGAAGTGGTTGTTAATGCAACCGACATGTGATTCCACGCAAAAGGCTATCTAGACTGTAGGTCGCATGTAGCTACCAAATCGTCAAAAATGTGACTCAACGAAGCAAAGATCAGCTAGAAACCATCAGCTATGAGCTATCATTCATCAGCTGGCCCTGAGGTGAGACACTGCCGCTCCGCAAGCACGATCGAGCAATCGCTTCGTCCATACTGCGGCCTGCTCCCACGCCTGCCCCCGCCTACTGCCATCAGATGATTTTGCGTTCCTCCACGCCTACTGTGCTGCTTCCATTGGCAGCACCCTTTCGTTTGCACCCACAGGTGATGGCATTGTGTATGCTCCATCGTCTCCTTCTGCTTCCTTTTCCACCGCATCTGCTGACTGTGCGCTGCTTGTCCCACCCGCTGTAGCCCCATTCTCCATCCACCCTCCCGGGGATAGGCCGTCCGCCGCAGCTGCAGCTAGGGAGGCACACGAGAATCGACAGTGCCTTGGGGATAGCGAGTCGATCGGAGCAGACAGCAGCCAGTGTGAGGCAGGAAGCAGGCCGGCTGACTCGCCTCCATCCTCTGAAGATCGGCTCATCCCCGTCCCACTCCTTGGCCCATACCCATACCCATACCCATTCATGGTGCCTGTCTAAGCCCTGCCAGATGGGTCAGACTTTGAAACCCCCAGGATCCCATCCGCCTTCATCTAATGCATCTTCGTCAACCCCTCCTCACGATCTGCTCCCGTGTCACCTGCAGCATCCTCCTCCCTGTTTGGCTCCGGCTCCGTATGCCCCAGGTAGAATCGCATTAGCCCCATTTCCACGGGAGAGGCAAGCTGGTCCTTCAAGGGTCGCTGCTCGGCGATTGTACTCGTCACACTGGAATCTCCATCACTCGTCACACCGTAGGCGGGGTCAGAGAGGGCTCGCTGCATCACCCGAAGATCCAGCAGTCGCATTCTCTCCTTCGGCGATGCACTGCCATGCGATGCATCCATGGTTTCAGCGCGGGCCAGTTCCTATGCCAGATGTCCTTGCAACGCCCGGAGCTCGGATGTCCCGGGGGCTGAGACATGGGACTGGGACTGTCGAGGCTCGGATGTCCCGGGGGCTGAGACATGGGACTGGGACTGTCGAGAATGTGGCCCTCCACTAGCCTCCATCTCCGTCCCCAGAACCGAGCTACCGGTTTTGATTGTTCCCTGAGCACACCGCATCTCCAGGAGGAGCCACTCCGAAATGACTCCGAGGTATCCTGCCCCTGTCACGGCGGCATCGCGGGGGGCGGGAGGGATTCCATCATCCGTGCTGCTTGCCCCTGTAGATGATCCAGAGCAAAAAACAGAGCTGCCTCGCTGCAGGCTCGGCACCGGGACGTCCTCCCCGCCTCGTATTACACTCGTCACACCTCCGCCTGGGAGAGGCGGCAGGCTCACGACGGCCGGGCCTATGAGGCCTCGCTTTGGAGTCGTCGTCGGCGTCAGGGGGGCACTCGATACGTTCTACATGCTCTGTGCAGCTATGTCTGCATCGCTTCGTTGAGCCGGATCCAATCCAGCGATACCAACCGATTTTGCGACGGCTTCTGCGGCGGCCCGCTCGAGCCCCTCGGGCAGCCTCGGCAGTGTACCTTCGGATGAGCCAGCAGTATGGGAAGGAATAGATCCAAGCACGGTTTGCCGATCCCACCATTGTGCACCCCACTTTCGACGCGCATAAGGGAGCCATGAGCCGGCCACAGCGTCGGGCTCGCGCTTGAGCAGAAACGAATTGGTGTCACCTTGAGGTCCGATGCAGCTCACTTGTGCGTGTGGTCCAGCCGCACAAGGTATCGCGGTAAACATCGCAGAATGGAGTTTCCCCTCAACTACGTACATAACGAGGATACGATGGTGCGGTCTACGAACACAACGAACCCGGTACACCAGCCTCCTGTTTTGAAATCTGTTCAAACTTGCAATGGGTGGCTTGGGTATTGATGGCGCCATGCTTACTGCCCCTGCGTTCGAAACCTAGTACATGGAATCTTGCCCCCCGATACCACTGCCGCGGGCAGATTTTTTCAACGTGTGGGCAGCGGCTAGCCTGTCACTCGCTAACGGCGGTCTTCGCTCAGTGCTGACGCCTCCTGGACCAGCAAGGCCAAGAAGCGCCTCCACTTCGGCCAAAATTGGAGGACGGGACATTGGAGAGGCTATTAAAACTAAAACGTAGAAAGATAGTTCTGTTTTATCTCTTCGTATGCTATAACAGTTTCTTTGGCTGGATCCCCTTGCAGTATTTAAAATTCCGAACACAGCCGCCAGCGGAAGGCCTCGCCAGGGTAGATCTCACCTCCTCTGTGCCCCCATTCTCTGTCGGAGATTCTCATCCATGTGCAAGGTAGCAGGCCATAGATCTGTCAGTAGCACGATGCGAGGCATGGTGACCCATGCGGCCCATGCCGATGCATCGTCCTGAATACACAGCTGCATGCCCACCGAATAATCCCATCCCCATCTACCTGCAAACACACCCTCTCCCCCACCCTCACTAGCGGCCGATTGCACTGGTTGCGGGTACACGGCGCATGATGCGGTGCATTGCATGCCGGGGCTGGTTGCATTTCCATCCCGGTTCCCAGACTAGCAGCTGGTCCCATCGCTTTGCACATTCCGATCCCGATCTCGAATCTGACGCTCCCTTGCCCGGCCATCCGTTCCCTCGGTGGATCCGGACTCATTATTGGACCAATGACTCCTCTCTGTCACCTGCCGTACGCCAGCCCACCAGGCATGTGGAGATGTACCACTGTTCCCTCCTCCTGCCCAATTCCTGCCTCGGTTCCCCTAAGCCTTCGATCCTCCAGCCTAAATTATACCATTTCCCGGCAGCCCTTCCACCCTGGTCGTCCATCTGTTCCTCAGGGAACAAGGCATCGACTCATGTTCCTGCGCAGAGACCCCTCCCAGTGCGTGCAGCCCGGCAGCCATCAAGTGTGCCGCATCTAGCCATGAATCCGACGCAGGGCCATGCGACCTGCCGATTGGGTCCAACGGTGTCGCTGCTTGTCCCTGTCCCTGTTTTCGTCCTTCTCCCTGTCCCTGTCCCCATGTGCATCCCCCCGGCGGCAAAGGAGCATCCACCTCATGAACATAGGCATCGTCAAAATGTAGAGCACGGCCAGCAAGCAAGCTTTCCCCTGCTGCTTCCACCATGGACATGCCACCATCCCCGCCGGTCGGAGCATCCGCAGAATGTTCGTCCCAACCGTGAGCCATCTCATCCACACGAATGCGGGGGCCATCGTAGGATATTGATGCCGAGTCACAATCACTGTAGCAAGGCACCACGATCGGCACCTGTAGCCTCCACCGCATGTTATGAGGGCCGCAATGAGGCTTCACGTGTGCCCCAGGCCAGATGGCAGATAGCTGCAGGACACTGCCAGGGGGAACACCACCACTCTCATCAATAGCTTGCCGAGGCAGTCGGAGGGAGGGTAAAGTGTGATCAGCCCATTCTGGTCTCCGCACGTTCATCTGCAGCCAGACGCCCCCTGATGCGAGCAGTTCCTCGTCATGGTCTCCTCTCAGATCCTGCACGAATGGAGTAGCTTCTTGCCGCGTCATCTTCGCGTATTCCGAGGGCACCAACATGCCATCTGCTCCTGGCTCTGCTCCTGGCTTAGTCTTGATACTCTTGATGCCTCGACGTGCACCACAACCGCATTGAGCCGCATACCACAGGAACTTGTCTCTCCAGTCACCGGCCGTGCCTCTGGTACGGCTGTTGTTCCATCCCAGGTGGCCATTACCTCTTCTGTGGATGGAGCGGCGATGTACCCTACTATCACTTTCTACCGCTATGTGTGGACACAGTGTGTCGCACACTCCCATCGCCTGCATCGCCTCACGTCGCAGCTGAGGTCCAATCGAGTGATAAGCGCGGTATGCCCTTAACTGTGGCCGCACGAATGCTTCCTCGTCACATAGCTTAAGATGCCTCCCGATGAACTCATCATGAAGCCTACGCACAATTGCATCCACTTCCTCCTCTTCAGGTCTCATCGGACCACTCGACATCCTCTCGAGTCGTACCCCTCGATTCCCCGGAGTCGTCACTGCAGCCCACGAACCGCGACGGATGGCAGTTGCGGGTATGCCTAGGCCGCCTGAATGGCTTCGATTTGCACCCCCGTCGACCGCGGCAAACCACGGCGAAGAAATACGCTTCGTATGATTCCCCCCTCCTTCCATCACACACACGTCTAGCCCGCTTGGACTTGTAGGTACTTCCACCAGTGCATCAATGAGGCCGCTGGTGGTAGTCCCAACCACTCGATTCGGATGCAATAATGAGGACATGTAACAACCTGCTTCCTCCCCTCGAACCCTAAGGGCAGCAATGCCACCGGAAGCAGCAGCACTACCCGAGGGTACCACGGCTGGAGTGATGCACCACCTCGCGGCCTTGCCCTTTAGACGACCAGGGGATAGTCCGAATGACATGCTATGACCAGCAAGGACTTCGTGCCGCCCGGCAGCGCGGTGGGCGCTAGCCACTGCTGCTGCTAGCGTACTTAAAAGCTGCTTACTCGACGCGTACGCGTACCCGTCGACTTTGTTGTATGCATGTGGGGTGTCGGCATCGGCATCATGTTCGCTGAACCCGCTGATTCCGGCCATAGCTACCTGTACGAGGCCTTGTAAGCGAGTGATGTGCTCGACCTTGCCCTAATCCAATGAACTGGCGCTTCGATCTGACAGACCGGCTTCAAAGCTCCAATCGCGCTGGCACGGCTTGCCTTCCCTGTACGATCCCTCACAACCGACTCTATGTCTCAGCACGATCATGGAGGCTGCCATTGCATCTCCCACTAGACCTACACTGGCTGCCCCGTTGTACTCCCGCAAGATGCCAGCTGTGATCCGCGTTGCTGCAGTGACGCATTCCCCAATGGACTCTGTCGCGAGCCGACTGACAATGATCTTTCCGCCCTCGTCTGTGCCTCGATGGACATCCGAAGCATTGCCTTGCGGTGCAACCCTGACTTCAGCCCAGGAGCAAGCCGACGCCCCCAGTGGCGATACGAGTGGTATATGGGCATGTGCAGAAGCAGCTTTCCCACGCTTACTACAAACTGCGATGGCTTCCCCTGCCACCCCATTATGCACCGTTTTTCTCTTGGTCTCTAGCCGACTCAAGCATATCCCACACTCTGGCCTGGAATGTAATGCTTGTACAATCGAAATGAATGGAGACAGCTGGTTTACTCTGATGACAGCGCTCGCATCCGCATGAACGCCTGCCTATGAAGGCATGTCATTCTCCTATCCAAGACATTTGGAGTCGCACGGTCCTGGTGACAATGACGCAGATATGGGCGGCCGGTGCGACTACTGCTGCACGCGTTCTTCACTGATTTGTCCTACTGGGTCACGTGTCGCCTCCTGCAGTGCACCGTAGATCCCAGCCCTGAATGCAACGATAGAGCGGAGATGGAGCTGAAACACTGCCTCCGAGGCTGGACACGTGGATGCCACAGGGACGATAACAGCTGGGCTGTAAGTCTCATTGTAGCCCGTCTATGGCCACACTACCTGCGCAAAAACCGTTCCGTTGCCTGTTTCGTCATTGATGCGCGGCTCAGTCCTGCCGTGTATTCCGACTTCACTGGGCATGTCCTGGGTTGATCCGTCTCCGGACACGTCGGCGGAAGAAGCAGCTGAATGATTCATGGGCCGGGGAGTGTCGCATAGCGCAGCGGTAAGACTCCCTTGCACGAGCTGGAGACCGAGGGTCAGCACTGTAGGTATCCTGGCCTCGGCACTCTAGCAGCGCCCAACCTTGCGGTACTCATCACTGCCCATCAATCGCAGTGCCTCAGCAGTATCGGCCTAGATCTACATTCCTTGTTCTCTCGTGGTACGACGCAGTAGCTGCACCTGCTACTCAGGGTCCCGACCAGGAGCCTTTGCCCAGATGGCCAAGGCTCGGACAGGGGCACGCTGCAGCCTCGCCGCTGCCTGCATCTGCATCTGCTGCAGCCGTTGCCATTCCTTGAGGTGCGAGCTGAGCCTGCCGTCTTGCTCGGGTCCTAGCCGTAGCACACTACCGATATTTGCCCTGCTCTCGTTCAATGCCCCTCCCAGCTGACCACTTTCCAGTAGACGTTCGGCACGCCGGGTCATGAGCTCTTCGGCCTGCAGAGCCACTGTCATTGCAGCACGGAGCACTTCAGGTGCAAGCATGCTACCATTCGATGAGCCGATCCATGCCCCGGCCATCGAGTCGAAGGCAGGCTTGCACCGCCTATAGCTGCGGGTCTAGCTAGATGCGGTACATGCAGCAGCTACAGTGCGCAGCGCCCTTTCTCTGTACTCCTAACACTGATGGAGAGCTTTGATCGCATCTGAGGCAACCTATACCCCTTGTAAAGCGGCCATGTACTGCAGCTGCATGCGATTTGCATCAACCGGTTCTGCATCTGGCACTGAGGCATTCACTGCCAGTTCCAGCTCCCACAGGGTTAGGAATGCGTGTGACCTCCCACATGCATACCGTGCTATCGCCACGGGACCACGGGCGGCAAACGGCATTTCCATTTCCCCCTTATCCTCATCCCCATGAAATAAAGGAGGAAACATAGCTTCGTCTTGTCTTTCTGCGTCAACTGCGGCAGGTGTTCTATCCACAGTATCATTTTCACCAACCAGTGCTTGCATCACTGACCCGATCTAAGGTGATATAGCGCGTATCAGGTGAGGCAGTAGCATGCTAGGCCTCCCAGTGGCACCCTCAATCCCTCGGGACTCCCATACAAGACCAGCAGCCACAGGGTGTACGGGGGATCCCGTTGACAGGGCATTGGCTGCCTCTGATGCAGCTGCTCCGATTGCATCAGCCATGCATTGCACGGCGATACCGCCTCCGCTACCACCATTCCCATCCCCCTGCTACACCCCTTCTTCTGAAAGCTACGTCATCCAACCAGGATGCTATGGTGCATCCCTCTCTCCAAGCCCCTTCCCAATCCGGTAGTCTCTGCCTGCTCTCCAGGCGGCAGAGAGGCCGACCGCTGGCATCAAGCTGAGAGCAACCGCCGTGTGATCCAAGCCAACGGCGAGAGCGACAGCCTGTCGCTGTTCCTTGACCCTATTTAGTGCTGCCCCTCTCTCTGTCCAAGACTCACGCACTGTCCCTGCCGGTTCCCGCAGCACGGTCACGCTCTGTGTCACGTTCATTGCAAGATCGGCAGGTGAACTTGGTCGCAGCAACCGGACTAGTTCCCTCGCCGCCAATAGGGCGTAGTGCGGGGCATGTCGGGCAGCAAGGGGGGCCTTATCATGTACTTTGACAGATAAACGTCTATGTCCCATCCTGCTCCTGGTTCTCGCCTGGCTAGCCCAACTGAGAGATTGTGCTTGGCACGCAAAGTGTCCAATGCCTGACCATAGCCCTGCCTCAGGGACAGGGCTGGTCCCAAGGGCAGACTCCGTCCCAGTAGAAGTAGCCTCATGATTACACGTTGTTCCCTGGCTATGCCCTGGAAGGCACTGTTGCTGTCTCTCCGACCCGATGCTATCTTCTGTTCTTGTCCCTACCTCTACTTCTGTCGCTGCCTCTGTCTCTGTCTCTGTCTCTGAGCTATGTCCCTCCGCTTCTGTCACTGCTGCCTCCACAGCCAGCAAGAAGAGCCGGAGGGACGACTGAATCGCATTTTGCTGCAAGAGGGATAGTGCAAGTGGATCCAGAACATTGTTTGTGATTTCGATTCCCCTTGGGGTAATCTTCGGCGACCTCCGCATCGGTTGTATCGCCAGGAGCGCTTGCCCAGCCAAGAATGTGCTGTGTCCTCTGAGGAACAGTGCGTGGGATGCAGGGAGCGCGAGGACTGTTCCCTGGCGAATGTGTTGTGCCTGTGACAATGTTACTCCACGCGCTGCATGGAGGAGCGCAAGCGGTCGTGCGAGTTGTAGCCACGCTGCCACCTGGAAACCCGCGGCCTGGTGATTCAATGGATCTAGTAGATCGGTATCTGGATCGGAGGGTGGAGACTTGAATTCGCCGTGCATTTGCTCCTGATTCGAACGCAGGGCACGATTATTTTGGTCCAATTTTGCAGTCTAAATTACACCTGTAGCCCAACGAACCACCGCACCATGATTCCCACTGCCATTGGTGGCTAGAGCCTGAGCCAGCGAGATGAGGACAAGCGAGACTGCCTCTCCGGAGGCTGCGAATGCTTTGGGCCCAGTGGAAGCACTAATACTCACTACAGATGCATTTTTCTATGTATCAGGCTGCCACCACTTGAATTGCTTGCCGCACTGCAAAGAGGCGTGAGCTGCTGCGGCCGCAATGACAGTTGCTTGCTCTAGGGCAAGCAGCGAGGTTTCTTGCACACTACCACTAAGGTTGGCAATATGCCCAGCCGATCCTGTCGACAAAGCCAATGCACCGGCATACAATGACGGCGGTGGGAGGTTCCTGGAATCTTGAACCTTTGTTACGGGCACTTCAGTACCATCAGATTGATCCATAGATCTCCCGCATTCGCGATTTCGCCATTCGAGCACAGCATTCCGCGATAGCTGCATGCCACCAAGTTTCATCACACGAGCGATCGCAATCGATGCTATGCAGCATATCTCAGGTCTTATCCCGCCATCAGAGGTAACAACGACAGTGCAACAAATCAGCACCAGCAGCTACCCAATAGCGGTCATGTGCAAGTCAGCCGATTCTTGGTAGACAGTGGCAGTATTGGCAGCTCTTTGTCAGTCTGGCCTTATTTTCAGGCAGAAGGTAAAAAATACACGATAAAAATTGATACGAACTTCAAATCTGAAATGCGTGCCGCTCTATGGACATATTTGCGAGGATCACCAAAATGATCGATTCGGAGCTTAATTCACAGATCGATCGATCCGGATCGGATCTAGGAGCTGCATGCGTGCGGAGAATGGCCGCTAAGCTGCTCTCTTCTTCTATTCGTGAACTTATCCTCTGATGTTGCCCTTCTTCTCATTTCCTACAAGCGCGCACACTCCAGCGCACTTGTTGGATTTGCTGCAGGTGCTGGGCAGCGCGAAGATGCTATCAGCGATGTGCCCCGTGCTGTAGGTGCTAGGGTCAAAGTACTGCACGTCATTCGGCTCCTGGTTGATGCCAAGGGGGGCGCCGGCATATTGTGCGCCTGCTGCTACCTGGTAGTACAGGTTGCTCTGCAGGCCCTATGCGTTCCACTCCTCAGCAGGGTATCCTCGGTATGAGGGCACGGGTCCGACGTATGTAGCGTTTGAAGCTTCTAGCCAGTTGGGTACAAGAATACCACAGCCATGGGCCGCGTCACAGCACCAGCAGCAGTCTTTCTCATCGGGGAAAACGAGCCAGCGGTCGGCACCAAGCACAAGGTGGGTGCAAGAAGTTTCCACTCCAGGCTTGGCTGGCGAGCAGTAACGGTCATGGGAACCATCGTTACGGTCAGTTCGGCTTCGTGTGTTCGCTGCATCATACCTGCATAGTAGACGGGGTACATCATCCAACAGGATCACAATAGCGACCGAGGCAGAGCGATAATTAGGTCCACGGTACGGCTTTGCAGATCGATTTTCTCAAGTCAGTTGCAAGCCTATGCTCACCAAAAATAGCCGGTGTTATTGTATCTGCGTTCTTGTGGAATTTAATGCAGTACACTGCTTAGCGATTGTTTCAGTGTGCGTGTGCGCGGGCTAATTGCATGAATTCCCGCAGCTTACTTCGCGATGATGTAGTTGGTCGTCTCATTGAAGGACGACTGCCACGTACTGGGCCAAACAGGCGCCGGTAATGCAACACATATCCCAGCAATGGCAGCAATAATCGAGAGAGTAGCCTGCATACTGAGGTTCTCGGCTAGGAATGCTCCAGGCACGTTTTTATCACCATGGATCTGTATTACGATGAGCTAAAGAGCGCGCAACCGTCGTCGGAAGTCTTCAAGTCGACAGCAGCGCAGCCTGACTGCGCAGCTTGAGCGGTCCAGGACACCGGCTAATGGCGGCCACTAGACTCGAGTGTTGCGTGCGCAGTACATGGTGATGTAGCGAATCAGCGAAAGGCACTGCAGACTTGAATCTTCCAGTGCTCTGTTCCCAGCCCTAGTGGCACTGCCAGCGATGCGCCACAGACGGCCTGGAGGTGTAGGGCCACGCGGTGGCACGACAGCCTGCCCGATCATATGGGACAGGGAACGCCTTTGTCAGTCGTACCCGCCATATCACCCCAGATCGTATGGTTGCGCGACCCCGTACTAAGTAGGCTACGTTGCAGCCAGGTACCACAGTGAGGTGAATAGAACAGCACATGCCCTGCCAGTGTGGCAGCTAAATTGAGTCGCCTTGTGGATTTCCGATTGCCTTGTGTACCACATAGTCAAGCATCTGCTAATTGGGAAGGGCCATTGCGAATGCACAGAGGAAAGCACCTGCGACCACTTGGTGCGACCATCGGATAGATCGATCCAGTCTCGGTGCGCGGCGCCGCTGCCGGCCTCGGATCGATCCAGTTTCCGTCCCGTTCGTTCTGTCCGTTCCGTTTTCAGTATAAAGTATACATTGCACGGCCCTACCAACACGCTTACACACTAACAGGCATAATTTACTTGGGGTAGCTCAGGTGGCAACTTTACGACTGGCTTTGTCAGTATTTACCGGGGTCTGCTCGCCCATTCGATCGGACTCTAGCCGCTAGCGGCGCTTGATGGCAACTTCTGCATCAGAGGAAGCTTTTAAACACTTAAGCGATGCTGAAATAAGAGAATTCAGGGAAATATTCAGTTTGGTCGACAAGGATGGCGGAGGTACTATCGATGCAGAAGAGGTGGGATGTGTTATCCTGGTAGCCCCGTTCACTCCGGTCGCCTTTGCGCCAGCTTTTCACCCCAATTGAGTCCATAAATACCACATTCGCAGTTGCTCTCTCTCATGACGACTCTTGGCATAACGACTACAGAGAAGGAAGTCCGAGATATGCTGGCAGAAATAGAGTGAGGGTGTTAATTTCCGACCGAATACATGCGACGCCATGGCTACCTGCGCCTCAGCTCCATTCGTGGTACATCTAATTCCCACCTTGCGGCATTGCAGCGATGACTCTAATGGTGAAATTGATTTCGGCGAATTCTGCCAGGTGATGTCGCGCAAAGTGAGCGCGACGTACACGTCCGACGCGGTAAAGAAGAGGTGAGCACCGTGGTATGGTATGGTATGGTATGGTATGGTATGGTATGGTATGGTATGGTATGGTATGGTATGGTATTATATCCGCTATAGTGCATGTCTTGCTGACGTGAGAGAACACGCCCGCAGTGCCACGTCATGTAATCGTTCATCTGCCTTTCTATCTCGTTCCCACGCAGTTTCTCCGTGTTTGAAGGCACCTCCCCGTCTGGATACATCCGTGTCTCTGACCTCGTGAAAGCTCTGTCCACATATGGCGCGGACGTGCTGGAGTCGGCGGAGGCAGAGGAGCTGGTTGGGCAGCTGGAGGTGGATTCCAATGGACTCTTCAATTATGAGTCATTTGTCGATGTGATGATGACATCGTCAGGGGCAGGGGCAGGGGCAGGGGCAGGGGGTGGCACCTCAGGCAGGGCGAGAGGTGGAGGATCAGTTACATCTGGAAGGCGCGGTCCGGACGGAAGAGGTGCAATTGCAGCTGTGACCCAGGCCAAGAAGGAGAAGGCTCAGAAGGTGGTCAGTGTGCGGTCGTGAGCTGGTGTAGCGGGGGGGGGGGGGGCTCGGGGGGG
>Ga0136560_1000564_pt1 | contig 18791 bp, 9 predicted proteins | sample AntRauMeHopE1497_FD_104925 | JGI IMG/M metagenome (GOLD analysis project Ga0136560, IMG submission 104925) | Saline lake microbial communities from Rauer Islands, Antarctica - Metagenome Hop E1 #497 | ecosystem: Environmental > Aquatic > Non-marine Saline and Alkaline > Saline | place... | reverse complement strand
GGCCGCCGCCCCCGCCGCCGCCCCCGCCGCCGCCCCCGTCGAGAAGCCCTCCGTGTCACCCCCCGCGCCAGAGACCCTCGCCGCCCCCGACGCCAGGCCCGCCCCCCTCGGCAGCCGTGCGGAAGCGTTCAAGAACGCTTCCCCGAAGCGGATCGAGGCCAGGCGCGGCCAGCGGCACCAGGCGGGGCACGCGTCCATCGACAGAGGGTCCCGGCCGCCCAAGGCAGAGGTCGCGGAGTGGTCGAAGTGGTCGGCAGAGCTGGAGCACAAGATCCCCGGGCTCAAGAAGGAACCGGCCCCCGCCCCGGCACCGGCGCCCGCGGCCGTCGCTGCCGCCCCCGCCGCCCCTCCCGCTCACCCCAGGTCAGCCGACTTCATCACCGGCCCCGCCGCTGCTGCCGCTGCCCCGGCGGCCAAGCCCAAGCCCGTGATGAGCGCCGACGCCGCGGACTTCTTCCCAGAGGACTTTGCGCCGCAACCCCCGGCGCCGCAGCCGCAGCCTCAGCCGGGCTACGTCCCCCACCCCATGGCGCCGCACCCCCACATGCAGCAGCGCCACGCCCCCGGGCCGCACATGCCCTACGGCCCCCACCCCGGCATGCACCCCGGCATGCACCAGCAGCCCCCTCACTTCTACCCGCGGCCGGGATTCGCCCCCACGCCGCCGCGCGGCTTCGTCGGCGGGCCGCGCCCCCACGGCATGCAGCCGCAGGGGGGGCACATGGGACCGCCCCGCGGCCACCCGGGGCACGGGCTCATGCCCCGGGGCCCGCCCTCCCCCGGCTTCGACCCGCACGCCCGCAGGCCCCGCGGCGGCTCCAACTCGTCCTTCGGCGGCAGCGTGACGTCGGGAGGAGGGCCGGCCCCGGCGTTCGTGCCCGCCGGCGCCGCCATGCCGGTGGTGAGGGCGATGCCACCGCGCGGCGGGCGGATGTGACGCGGCACGTGCCCGGACACAAACAGATGCCAACGCAACGTGCGCTCCGCTTCCGGCCGAGCAGGCGCCACTCGCACAGGCCGGGCGCACAAACGCAATGCCTGGGGTGCGGGAACGATCGATCCGCGGCAGGGCGCTCTCGCTTCGCGAGCGTTGCCGGGCGTATCAGCGCAGTGTGGGGGTGCGTTGCCAGGCGGAGCAGCGCAGTGTGGGTGGGTGTGCGTTGCCAGGCGGAGCAGCGCTGCGTGGGTGGGTGTGCGTTGCCAGGCAGAGCAGCGCAGTGGGTCGAGCGCGCGCTCACGGGCAGCCGCTGCCACACACGGCCCCGGGCTTAGGTGATGAGCAGAGCCGCGGGGCTGGCGACGGAGGAGCCGGCAGATCCCGGCACCGGCACCCTGCCGCGTGGGGGTGCCGGGGACACGGCCGCCCCTGCAGCCACGTCCTCCTCAGCGTCCTCCTCCTCCTCCTCCTCCTCGCCGCCGCCGCCGCTCTCCTCCGCGTCCTCCTCGTCCCCCTCGTCGTCGTCCCAGCCCCTGCTGGCCTTGAGCTCCGACACCGCCCCCCCCATGGCGTCGATCAGGAACAGCTTCTCCCCAAGGAGGACCTCCACTCTGTCGACGTACGCCTTCGCGCCCATCCGCGCGATGGCCCTCACGTCCGACGCCAGGGCCATCTCCTCCTGCAGGACCGCCATCATCGACGCCACCTGCTCGCGGTGCCGACGCACCACGCCCGACACGTCCTCGTCGAGACCCGCGGACGACGGGTCCGCCGCGGCGGGGAGCCAGCCGTCGCTTGTGCCGCGCGCGAGCCCCCCCTCGTGCGCCTCCAGCTCCGCCCCGGCCTTGTCCGCCGCCGGCGCCGTCTCCGCGGGCATGTCGTCCTCGCCGTCGTCCTCCTCCTCCCCCGCCTCCGGCGCCGCGTCGCCTTGCCTGTCTGCACGGAGCGCGCTCGCCGCCGCCGCCGCTCGGCGCACCCCGCCGGCCGACCTCCTCCTCCCCGCCGACGCAGCGCGGCCCCCCTCCTCCTCCGCCTTGCACTCAACAGCCGCCGCCGCCGCTGCCGCGCCGTCGCCGCCCGACCCCAGCGACGACCTTCGCCTCGCCACGCGACCCTTGCCCGCCCTCGCCCCCCCGCGGGCGGACGAGCGAGGGATGCGTGACATGACGCGCCGCCGCACCGCCTCGTCGCCCTCAGACGCCGCCACGGCCGGCCCGGGCGCCGCGGGGGCCGCCCCGCCGGCACGACCGCCGCCCCGCCGCGCCGCCTTGGCTCCCGCGTCGCCCGACGGAGCCGCGATGGGCCCCAGGGGAACCGCCGGCCGCTGCCCCTCCCTCCCCGCCAGCACTCCCTCCTCCTCCTCCCCCTCCTCCCCGACCCCGGCCACCAGCCCCCCCCTCTCCTCCCCCGGCCCCCCGTCGTCGAAGTCTGCGCGCGGCCCCGTCCCCGCCCGACGCCGCGACATGACGGCCCTGAACGCGTAGGGATTCTCCGCCGCCGTCCCGTGGGGCGGGTCGCCCTCCGAGGCGTCGGCGGCCTCGCGGCGGATCTCCTTGACGCGGTACGCGTAGCGCAGGGTGTTCAGGCTGTGGTCGCAGTTTGAGGCGTTGGGGCTGACCGTGGCGATCATCACCGTCAGGCTGTCCCCCACGAAGCCGTCGCGGAGGACCTGGGTGAGCTTGGAGCCGCGGAAGGGCAGGTGGTCGTGCTCCTGGTAGAGCGAGCGGATGCACTCCTTGAGGGCGAGGAGGCTCTTATTGATCTCCGCCCCCTCCAGGCGCGTCCGCCGGTCCGTGTGCTTCGTGTCCGCCCCGCGCTCCGACCCGGCGAGGTCGATGAAGGAGAACTTTCCCGCCGGCTTGCCCGACCGCCGGTCGCACAGCGAGATGGAGAGGATGGCGTGGGAGCGCGAGGAGTCGGCGTTGGCCCCCGTGGAGCCGGTGGAGCGCGCCGCGTTGCCGTGCTCGATGACCCGGAGCATGGCCTCGACGGACGACACCGCCTGCTCGCTGAGGCCCTTGACCACCACGGCCTCCTTGGCGTCGGCCAGCGCGCGCAGCTGCCGCCGCCCGTTCAGCAGGTCGAACAGCTTGCCCCCGTAGATCTCGAAGAACGACACCACCGCGCGCAGCCGGGAGTGGCGGTCCTCACGGAGCCGGCTGAAGATGTCCTCCGCGGCGAGGACGTACAGCCCGGGGCTGGTGGGCCCGCCCATCATGGTGTGCGTCTTGCCGCTCCCCGTCTGCCCGTACGCGAAGACGGTGGCGCGCCGGCCCTCGAACACCGAGTCCACCAGCGGCCGCGTGGTGTGCCGGTACACCAGCGCCGTGTCGCAGGTGTGGTCGAACACGTCGTCGAAGCGGAACTCGTGCGTCTCCGTGTACCGCGTCAGGTCGACCTTCTGCCGCGTCTCGTGCATCAGCATCGTGCGGCGGCTCACCGCCTCCACCACGTCGAGCTCCCCGCGCCGCGCCTCGCGACGGTTCAGGGGCCGCTTGCGCACCACGACGCGGATGCGCTGCAGGGCGTCGCCGGCGGAGGCGTCGGCCGCCGAGGACGACGGCGCGGGGGCGGCGGACCCGGCGGCGGGGCCTCCCACGAGGAAGCCGTCGCGGTCGTAGACACCGCCCGCCGACGGCCCCGCGGCCTGCTTCCCGGGCCGGACGCCCGAAGGCATCGCCGCCGCGGCATCCGAGTCCTTGGCGTCGGACGAGGCCGAGCCCGGGCGCGGGGGCACAGACGGCGCCGCCGACCGCGCTGCGGGAGCGGCGGCGTCGGCTGCGGGCGCGCGGCGGCTGGCCATGAGGTCGGCCCAGCGCGAAAACAGTGCGAGCGTGGCCTCCTCCGACCCGGCGACGCGCGCCGCGTCCGCCCGCCGGAGAACGTCGTCGACGAAGCGCGTCGCCAGCGCCTGGGGAGGCGGAGCGGGCTGCATCCGGCTCAGGTGGGCGCCGAGCATCGCGCGGACGCGGGCCTCGGCCTCCTCGGCCGTCGGCTCCGCCACCGCCCCGGGCGCGGGGGGATCCGCGGCAGGCTCATCCGCAGGAGGCACCGAGCCGTCGTCACCGGGAGGAGCGCCGGCGGGGCGGCCGGCATTCTTCGACGCGGCCTCGCGAACGCGATGGACCAGCTCAAACAGCTTCCGCCGGTCCGAAACGTGCGTCACGCCCACTGCGGCAGACAGGGCGTCGACGGGGGTGCGGGTTGCTCGGTGTGCCCTTCCGCCAGCGCCCCGGGGAGGGGGGAGCGGCGCCCCGCGGCAGCGCGGCGGCGCAAACGCTCGCGCAGCCGGTGTTCCTACGGCGTTGCCCCGCGGTGCCCCTGCGCTGCGGCGCCGCTCGGCTCACCTTCATCGTAGTCCTCGAAGGTCAGGTTCATCAACGCCTGCGCGGGGAAAGGGAGAAAGGGCGGCGTCGGGGCGCGGAAGCGCACAACGGGCGAAAGCCGCGGGCAAGCACCGCACATTTGGCGTGACGATCCCCTTGGCACGGAACGACTCGATGGCGTCGCCGAGGCCGATGCGGTCCAGCCACTGGAACACAACGCTCCCCTCGGCCATCTCAGCCCGGCCGGTCTTTTGTGAGCGGCCGCCACCCGTGCTCGCGACGGTCTCCGGCCCGGCGCTCTGCAACCTGCCCCCGCCAGCCCGCGAAGATGCGGAGCGCCACTCTGTTCCCTTAGGCACTGCTGTCGCGAACGCGCACACGTCCACAGCGAGTGGGCGGCTCCCTCCCCTGGTTCAGGGCATGCGTGCGGCAGTCGCCCTCGTGTTTGCTGCGCACGTGCTGGCGGCTTCGAGCCGAGGACACCCGGAGGCACCCGCCGCTGGGTCTCGCGCCGTTTTGGTCGCGAGCGGGCCGGACGTGCTTGCCGCCCATGGCCGCCTCGCCAAGCAGCTGGAAGGTTAGGGGAGGACGACTGCCTGCCCCCGCCGCCTTCCGCTTTCCGCACCCTTCCCCTGCTGTGCCCGAGCACTGCGACCCATTGCGTGACCAAGCTGCGCAACATCACCCGCAGCTATGGGCATGGACGTCGAACGGCCGTCCGAGGCAGCGCTGATGAGGCACGGGGGTCGGACTGCCGATTTGCTTGTGCTGCTCGCGCACGACCGTGAGACGCCTCGGGCCGTGCTGAGCCATAGTCTCGGTGCACTGAGCCTGCTCGTGTCGGCGTGCGACCGCGTGTTCCGCCGCTGTGCCCCTCGACGCCGCAGGTGCCGCCACGGCGCTTCCCGGCGGTCTTTCCGCCTCCGCCGTGACTGCCTTCTTCGACGCCGGGGGCAGCGTCGCGTTGCTGACGACCGGCGCGCCGCCACGACCGGCCGTGGAGCTCGCCGCGGAGCTTGGGGTGGCCGTGGCGTCGGGCTCGACGCTCAGAGATGACGCCAACGCGGTCGACGGCGGGTTTTGGTCGCGCCGCGTCACCGCGCTGCGGCACCTCGCGGACGACGTGGCCGCGGCCGCCGGGCTCGTCGTCGGGGCGTCGGCCTCCCCGCTCGACGTGTCGGGGGCCGGCCCGGCCGGTCTTGCCGTGGTTCGAACGGCCGGCACGGCCGAGGGGCGGGGGGCGGGCGGGGTGACGTGCGACGGCGGGAGGTGCGTGGTGGTGGCCGCGGTGCAGGGGGACTGGTCCGGGGCGAGGGCGGTGGTGGTGGCCGACGCGCTGTCAGCCTCGGACGCGGCTTGGGGGGCCGGGCGGCCGGGGAACGGCGCCCTCTGGGCGTCCCTCGCTCGCTGGCTCACGCACCGTGCCGGTGTGATCCGCGCCGTTCGGCCCGCGGTGCGGCGTGCCGACGGCCGTCCGGCCGACGTGCTCCACCCTGCGCGGGAGGACTCCGGCGGCCCCCCGGGCCTGTTCGCGCGCCCCGAGACGGCGGTGGACGAGCGGGCCTTCCGCGTAGGCGACGAGCTGGTTTACAGCGTGCTCTTGCAGTCCAGGGGCGCCGACGGGGCGTGGGAGCCGGCGGCCGTGACCGACGCCCAGGTAGAGCTGGCGATGCTGGACCCGCACACGCGCAGCTCCCTCGCCCACGCCGGCGCGGGGGTCCACGAGGCGGCGGTGCGCGCCCCGGCCGTGCCCGGCGCCTTCACCGCCCGGCTGTCGCACCGCCGCGCCGGCCTCAGCCGCGTGCTGTCCGAGCTCCCCGTCACGCTGCGGCCCGTCCGTCACGATGAGTTCGAGAGGTTCCTGCCGGCCGCAGCGCCGCACTACGCCGCCGCCGCCGCGGCGATAGCCCTCCTTCTCCTCCTCGTGACGCTCACGCTCACGACTGCCGACAAGGACAAGCGGGAATGACACCGTCGCCCGAAGCGGACCGTCGCGCGGGAATGCCTCGGGCGCGGCCCTCCAGGATTGAGCGGCAACGCCTCGGGCGCGGCTCCATGGAACCGAGCCCCCGCGCGCGAGCACCCAGTCACACGCGCAGCACACGCGGTCAGGGTCGGGGGTCGTCCCCCCGTCCCCGCGACGCCCGACGGCCTGCCACGGCCGCGCCCGGCGGACCGATTCCATGCAGGGCCACTGGCTGGGAGGCTGGGCCGCCGGTGCCCGCCTCCATGGCGGAGGCGCGGTCCTCGTCCCGAGCAGCGGCGGCGGCACCGCCCGACCGCTCCCGTACGTCGCGGTGGCGTCTTCTCTGGCGCCTGAGTGGCGTCCTGTCCAAGCTTCGCATGCCGCAGCTGACCGCCCGGGCCGTGATGGCGGCGGCCGAGCAAGGACGGCAAAGCGCAGCGCCAACGAGCGCTACGCGCGCGGCACCGTCTTCCTTCCAGGCGAAGGGCAGCTCGAGCACCGACAAGTGGCGCCGCGCGTCGCAGCCGACGGCCCCGCAACTTCGGTCGCTCTTGCCGTCCAGGACCTCCTGGGCCGTCCTCCACCGCAGCCCCAGCCTGCCCAAAGACGCCCGGCTGAGGTCCACCACGGCCCGATCGCGCGCCAGCGTCTGTTCAAACCTCGCAGCGAGGCGAAGGCCGGCCTCTGGCGAGGCCAGCGCCGCTTTGGAGTCGGCCCCAGAGCGCAGGAAGCGAAAATGCTCCACAACCATGGCGGCTTCGTCGCGCGGGTCCGAGGAACCCGCCATGCGTGGCACTGGCCGGAGGTAGGCTGACTGAGCTCTCTCGACGGGCGGGGCAAGGTGTGCGCGTCGGCGCAGAGCGGCGCGCGGCGGCGGGGAACTGGCTGTCGTTCATCATCACTCGGCTGGCGGCTTGCGCTTGGGACTCGCCCCCGTGTCTTCGCCCTCGCGCTCTCGCTTGGGCGCCTTGGGCTGCTCGGGGGCCGGAAAGCCCGGGGCGAGCGGATCGCCGGGCGCGGGCGCCACCGGCAGGCCTCGCATGTGCCGGAGCACCGCGGCCATCCGCGCCGCGAGGATGGGCGGCGCCCCCGTCACCTCCTGCATGCGCACGGCCACGTTTGCGAGGAAGCGCCTCGAGACGAGGCCGGAGCGGGGCACCCCGTTGAGGGCGGACGCCTCGGCCGAGGCGCCGGGCAGGCCGGCGGGCTGCTGCTCCAGCGGCACCCCTGACGACTCCCACAGGCCCCCCTGCTGCTGCGGCGCGAGCGGCTGCAGCTTGCACGCGACCCCGAAGGGCACGATTGCCCTGACGAAGGCCGGTCGGCCGGCGCCGCCGCTGATCCTGAGCTCCTTGGGCTTGTCGAGGGCGACGAAGAGGCCGAACAGGGTCCCCTCGTCCCGGTGGAGGAGGAGGACGGGGGTGCCCACGCGGATGCTGGCGAAGCCCTCGGCGATGAGACCGTCCTCCATGAAGACGGTGCCGGTGCCGAGCGCGCGCTGCGCGTTGGAGCGGGTCACGCCGAGGACGAAGCCGAAGCCGGCCTCGGGCTCCGGCTCGGCCGGGAAGGGCGTCACGTCGACGTCGTCGGTGAGGCCGTGCGCGGGGGGCGCCGCGGCCGTCGATGGGGCGGGGGCGGAGGAGGAGGCGGAGGCCGCCGAGGCGGGGCCGACGCCGTCCGGCCCCGACACGGGCGCCTGGTGCCTCCCCGGGCCGCTGGCCCATGCCGCCGCGAGCGAGAAGAATGGCTGCCCCATCGTCTGCCTCGCGACGGCCGACACGGCGTAGGCGGGCACGTCCTTGGAGAGAAGGCCGCCGGAGACACCCACGACGGGGGGCTGCCGCTGCTGGTGGCACCCCGGCCCGCCCATCTTGGCAAGAAGGGCCACGCCGCCCTCCCCGGCGCCCCCCGTCTCCATCTCCCGCCGCGTGGCCTCGTCCGCCGCCGCCACGCCTCGCCCCAGGTCCTCCTCGTCAAGCGACGCCTGCTCCACCGGCTCGATCTCGCCCTTGCAGCCCTTGACCGAGATCACCAGGCGCCGCTTCCGCCAGACGAGGACGAGGAGGGCGAGGCCGACGGGCACCGGAAGCTGCTGCCAGTCCCCGCACCGGGCGGCTGACGCCATCGCAGCCATGGGATTCCGCACGGCCGCAGCCTCGGCGAAGGGGAGCCGCACCATACGCAGCCACTCAACGGTCACGAAGCGCCAGCCGGCCGGCGGTGTCTTGCCGGCGGGCGGGCCGTCGGGTGCGGCAGGCGCTGCCTTGACGTCAGGCTTCACGTCCACGCTGCCGTCGGGCCCCGACGACGACGAAGGCGCCCCATCCGCCCCCGCACTTGGTGCGATATCAGCCGCAGCCGCCGCGGCGCTGCCTGCAGCCTCCTCGACAGGCGCCGCCGCGGCCGCAGCGCCCTCCGCAGCCGCCGCGGCCGCATCCGCTGCTGCCGGCTCTTCCCCGTACAGGCCCGTCACCCGAGCCACGCCCTGAAAGCCCTTGGAGCCGAGGCGGCTGAAGACGAGGAAGACCCCTCCTGTGAAGGCGGCCAGCCCGCGCCGCAGCGTCGGTGCCGTGCCCTCCGGAACCACCCACAGGCCGTCCCGCACCGACGCCTTGAGGGCCGTCAGGCTGCTCGCGCGCACGGTGAAGAAGGCCACCGGCTCCTTGGCGTCGGCCGCGGGCAGCCCGCGCTCCCTCCCGTGCATCGCAAACTCGGAAACGAGGGTGAGCAGCTGACCCTGGATGTCAGACCGGCCGTCCGCGGTGCCGCCGCGAACCACAGCTTCCCCGGGGCGGGGCACGGTGCCCGGGGCAGGCTGGTCGTATGCCATGTTGCTCCGCCCGCCCATGTTCTGCAGCGTAGTTTTCTCGCGGACGTCAGCCGCCTCCGGCGCCGCTGTGAGCGACAGCGCAACGGCCGGGCGAGCCTCCGCCGGCAGGGGCTTGTGCCCGTACTTGCACACCGGCCCGAACGGGCAAAAGCCCTCCCTGTAGCGGGCACACAGCTCATCGCGCCCTGTGTGCTTGTACTCGCACGAGGGGTTGTCGCACTCCACCCCGTACTTGCACTCTGGCATCCTAGACCTGTCAAAGGCGTGAAGATAGTCGCAAGCGTCCCCCTTGGTGCACTTTCCTTGCAGCCAGAAGCGGCACACGGTCTGGCGCTTCGGCCTGCCGCCCATGCGTGGCACACCTCCGCCAAAGCCACCGCCTGGGTGCATTCCCATGCGTGGGGCGATGGACGCCGCCATACCGGGTCCCGGCCCAGGCCGGTGCATGAGCGAAGCTGCGCCCGCCCCGATCCCCGGCGCGGGTCCGCCTCCCCCAGGGTGTGGACCAGGCCTTGGACCGCCAGAAAACTCGAACGACATGCCGGGGTCGTCCATAATCGACTCGCCACGGCCACCTGTCGAGCCGCGGGTGAGGCATGACGCCCAAAGCGAGGCCTGCTGCAGCGGTGAGGCAGAGGCGCGCTCACTCAGCACCGGAGCCGGGCCAGCGTTCCTCAAGACGACGATACAAGCCAGGCGTAGCATTGCACTGCCCTGGAGTACGGCAGCCAGAAAGCGCGCTTCTGTACTCGTGGCCAGCGTTTGCAATACGGGGCCGAGCCCAACTCTGACCGGCGTGCCGACGATTGCGACCTCATCGTATCAAGACGGCCAGGCCTGCGACTGCACGTGTGCCAACTGGGATGTGCTGGCATGAGGCCACGGTTGCCGATGCTGGCAATGGAGCAGCCAGGCCTCCAGACCTCCGTGAGCCCAAACCTGATCGCCTGCACCAGCCTTCCACGCGAACAGTGTATCGCAGCTAGCCCCGAGGAACAGTTTGGTTGGCCAAACAATGAGGCTGCATCCCTCGCCGTGACTCGATGGCATGCCGGCTTCCCTGCCCGAGCGTGCCAACTCCTGACAGGTTGTCGTGCGCTGTCCACTGTGAGCGGATCGCTCACTCGCGAGCAGCGCATGTGGCAGCTCTGGAAGTGCGTGGCCGTCACCAGCGTGTGCGCGCGCGCGACAGGTGGAAGCCGGACGCGGGTCTCTTGCGCGCGCGCACGGGCACATGAGGCCTTCTTCAGGAATTGCCACGTGTCGAGGGGACAAGCTTAGGCTCCGAAGTGCTGGCCTCGCAGGGAGATCTCACAGTCCAGGAGCGGGAGGGCTCGCCCAGGAGCCGGCCGCTGGGGGTCGCTCGGCGGCCTGCGTGGGCGCCCCTGGCTGTGTCGACGACACTACCAGAGCCCCTGGGGCGGGCGGGATCCAGGGACACGCGAGGCTCAGCCAGCGGAGGGGGCAGCGGAGGTCGGCTCGGGCGATCTGATCCTCCGCGGCCTGGGCCGCCACGACATCATCGACCTCGACCGCCGGCTCTGGCGCATTGACGGCCGCGCGGCCTCCAGCAGCGACTGGCATGCCTGGAGGGCCTGCGGCACGACCCTAGCCTCGGCAGCGGCCGGGCGAAGGCGCAACATGCAACGGCACAGAATCGTGTCGCAGGGACCGACCAGGATCGACCAGAACGGCAGCCCGAGCACAGTCATCGCGATCGCAGCCGCCAGGGCCAGGTCACCCAGGGACTTTGGGCAGCCGGGGGCAGCAGCGGCAGCAGCGACGATGGTGGCGTTGGAGGGTCCGGCGGGCTTGAGGTCTCCGACGAAGGGCCAGCCCGGCATGACGATGAAGACCAGGATCGTCACAGCCGCCAGGCTCGCAAGAAGTCGGGAAAACGCGGTGATGAGACGGAACTGCACGCTCCTGGGCCGACGGGCCTCGGGGGCGAAGCGGATGATCGCGACCTCCACGGCCAGGTGCAGCGCCAGCACAGCGACGTGGTATGTGCCAGACACATCGCCGCCACCGCGCGGCCAGGTCAGGACGCTGATGACCAGCAGGGCGTGCAGGGCGAGGTCCAAGGCGAGGTGAGAGCACCGCGGGCGCCGAGCGCAGCACCGCGCACACGGCAGCCAGCCGAACAAGCGAAGAACATCAGTAGGATCAGCTTCCGCCATGATGTCCGCCGGGACTGGGTCCATGTGCGAGCGCCCGAGCCCGGCAAGCATGCTGACCACGTGGTCCAAGCAACACGGTACAACACGCCGTATGGCGGCGTGACCACCTCCAGCGTGGATCTCCGAGGGCAAGCATGCATCGGCGCATCGACGCCTGTCGGCGCGACAGCGTCTGTGCAGTGCCGTGGCCGCATTGGCGATGAGGCCGTCGTATATTGGACTGCCGCCGTACACTTGCCCCGACACCCGCAGCCCGCCCCTTGGCGAGCTACGGCGGGGCGGCTGAGGACTACCGCGCGCACCGCTGCACACAGTGCACATCCATGCATGTGATCAGCGCTCACAGCGGGGGGGACGGTGTCCATAGCACCTGGCGGCGGCTCGCAAAAGCTCTGGCTGGGCAGACGCCAGTCGTCCGCGAGACGACAGGGCGATCCGGCAGCGGGCATGGTCTTCCCGATCAGCCGATGCAGGACGCTGCACCGGCTGGGGGAGGCGGAGGAGTGCTGTCGGCGGGAGTGAGCGCAGCCCCGCAAGCGGCTGGCACTTGCTGTCCCGCCGATGGAGCTCTGCCCACAGCCTCGAGCAGCGTCTACCAGAGCCCTTGTTGTCGCTGTCTCGAGCCACAGTGTCGGACACCAAGTGCTGCTGTCCGCGCTCGCGTCTGCTCGACGGCAACGCCACATCCGAGCGGTGCCCGGCTTGGACGAGATGCACTTATCGCCGGTCGTCACTGACGGCAGGCAGCAAGGCTGTCTGCGTGATGTCGACGGCCGAGGCTTCTGTGGGGTTCGATACTCAGCCCTCGTGCTGGCGGCAGTGTGGGCCGTCGGGCGCTGTCGCTGGGTCTTGCCAAGTGCTAAGCTGCTGCGTGGTCGGGACGGGACGAAAGGCCTTTGCCGCGCGATCGTGGCCTTCCCGCGCGGCGAGGGTCGGGGCTCCACAGACGGATGCCTCGCGTGGAGCTCATCGCGTGAGCGTGCCGCGGCAAGATGCTTCCAGCGAGGCAAGCGTCACTGTCACGCTGCTCCAGCCGTGGACCGGATCACACAACTGCGCTCGCGTCAACCCACCATCTCGTCCGCCCCGCCGCTCACAGCCGCCGCTCCATGACCGACGCGCACCTCAGACACACGCTCTGCGTCTCGCCGGACCCATCGGGCCCCGGCACCGACGTGTCGCTCCGCCAGCACCGGTCGCACCTGTGCCACCCCTCTGCCGAGGACAGCACCACACCTGCGCTGCCTGCGCCGTCCACAGCCGCGTAGCCCCCGAGCGCAGTCACATGAGCGCCCACGTTTCCCGCCACGGTCACCACGTCCGCGCGAGACACACGCAGCAGGTCGGCGAGCAGCCGCGACGACTCCTGCTGCTGCGGCTCCAGCCCGGCGGCAGCCACCTCCTCCTCCGTCGGCACACCGCCGTCCAGCCACTCCAGCGCCGCGGCCGGCGCCCGGCCCCCCGACACCACCACCGTCGCCCGCATGCCCAGGTCCGCGCCCCCGCCTCCGGCCTTGCGCGCGTCCTCCCCGGCTCGTCCCGCAAGCGACCGCAGCAGCTCCACCCCGCCGAAGCGGTCGTCCGCATCCAGACCCCCCGCGCCCCACGCGCCCGGCACGAGCGACTCCCACGCGTCGCTGTCGCGCCCCATCACGGCGGACGACCGCGTCAGCACGTCAGCAAGACCGACGCCCTCCCCGCACACCGGCCGGGACATCGCATCCACGCCGAGCGCCGACCCCCCGAGCTCGCGCCGCCGCCCCAGCACTGCCATCGCGCCGTACTGGAAGACCTCGTCCGCCAGGAAGGGCGTCACCACGGACGACAGCACCGCCACCCCGCGCACCACATGCCACGCCGCCGCCTGCGCGGATGCCCGCCGCCAGTGCGTGTCGCCGCCGGCATACAGCGCGTCCTTGGAGGCGTCCACAAGCAGCGACGACACAGCGCCGCCCAGGAAAGACTGCAGAGCCGCCACCGCCGATGACGTAGACCGATCGGCACACACCGAAGACACAAACGCCTCGGCCGTACGCCGCAGACGGTACAGCACAAAAGCCTCCATCGGACCGCCCCGCACCGCGCCAGCGGGACCCACGACCAGCTCTGCCACTGCCGGTGCAGCCTCCGACCAGGCCGAGAGCACCACCTCCGACGCCGCCGCCTCGGCCCCGACGTCGCCCGCCTCCACCGCCGCGGCCGCCGCCTCCGCCTCGGCCCCGCCGTCCCCGGACCACAGCCGCACCTCCCTGGGCGACACTGCCCCCAGCAGGAAGCGGCTCACGTTACGAGTACGGCGCACGGCGTCCACGGCCGACTCCATAGACTGCCGCGACAGCGCCACGTCGCCGGTCCAGTCCGCAGCGGCGGCCCAGTGGCGGACCACGTCAGCGCCGAGCCCGCCCGCAGCCTGCCGCTGCTTCCGCTTGCCCTGCTTCCGCTTCCCCGCCGCCCCCGCCGTCGCCTGTGGGGCAGGGGCCGGGATCGCGCCTAGCCCGCCACCCTCGATGAGCTCCACCGGGTCGACCACGTTCCCGAGGCTCTTGCTCATCTTGCGCCCCTCAGCGTCCAGCACGAAGCCGTGCGTGATCACCTCGCCGAAAGGAGCCACAGCGACGCCCCCCGCGCCCGTGGCCGCCGCCCCGAGCAGCAGCGACGACTGGAACCACCCCCGGTGCTGGTCGCTGCCCTCCACCACCACGTCGCTGCGCACACCCTCAAGGCCCGCCAGCTCCCGCCCCTGCAGCGGCATCCGGCTCAGCCCGTCCAGCCCGCGCCGCCCCTGCCACGCCCCGAGCCACGAGCTCCCGCTGTCAAACCACACGTCGAGCGTATCCGTCCCCCGCCGCAAGCCCTGGCCACGCAGACGCTCCGGCAGCAGCAGCTCCCCGTCGTCCGGCCCGAACCACACGCCAGACCCCCCCTCCTCCACCGCGGCGCACGCGTGCTCCAGCGCGTCCTCGTCCAGCACCGCCTCCTCGCCCCCACCGCCGCCCTCGGCCCCGCCCGGGCGGTAGTGCACCGGAATAGGCACGCCCCACACCCGCTGCCGGCTGATGCACCACGCCTTGCGGCCGCGCACCATCCCGACCAGCCGGGCCCTGCCCTCGGCCGGAGTCATCGTCACGTCGCCCAGCGCCGCCTCCGCGCTGTCGTGGAGCGACTCGGCCGAGGCGAACCACTGCCACGTCGCCCGCGTCATCACCGGCTGCTTCGTCCGCCAGTCCACCGGGTACCGATGACGGAACGGCGTCGCCGACAGCACCGCCGACGACGCCGTGAGCGCCTCGACGATGCGGCTCCCGCCCTCCGTCATGGCGTCGAGGCCCTCGAGCGACGCCCCGGCCTCTGCCGTGAAGCGACCGGCGTCGTCCACCGGGCACCGCACCGCTCTCACGGCGCCGCCCTCGACGCGCATCAGCGACGCGGCCATCGCCGACACCGCCGCCTCCCGACCCGCCGGAAGCCGAGACAGCCCCGCGGACCCGCCCCCGGCCGCGTCGAGCACGCACGCCCAGTCCTCCGCACCGTGCCCCGGCGCCGTGTGGACCACCCCGGACCCGCTCGACGCCGTCACGTGCGACCCGGCGAGCACAGGCGGCAGCCGCAAGTACGTGTCCCCGTCCGTGCCCGCCATCGGGTGAGCGCACCGGCTCCCCACCAGGGCCTCGCCCGGGAAGGTCGCTACCACCTCCGCCTCGGCCCCGCCCGCGACCGCCGCCGCCAGGTCCCCCACGAGACCGTCCGCCACCACCAGCAGCCCCGCCCGCCCGGCCAGCCGCACCGCGCTGTACATGAGGTCCGGGTGCACGCACAGCGCTTCGTTCGCCGGCAGCGTCCACGGCGTCGTCGTCCACGCCACCAGGCTCGTCTCGACGCCCTCGCCGGTCAGCTCCGACGGGAGGTCCGGCGACGGCTGCCGGAGCGGGAAGGCCACCCAGGTCGACGTCGACACGTGGTCGTCGTCGTACTCCAGCTCCGCCTCCGCGATGGCCGTGCGGCTCGACGGCGACCAGTGCACGGGACGCAGGCCGCGGAAGACGAGCCCGCGCCGCAGGAGCGACGTGAAGAGGCGCAGCTGCGCGCCCTCGAAGGCAGAGCCAAGGGTCAGGTACGCGGCCCTGCTCGGGACGCCGCCGGGGGATGGCGAACCGCCCTCCAGGCCCGCCCAGTCGGCCAGGACGCCCCACCGCTCCATGGCTGCCGCCTGGCCCCGCACCGCCGACGACGCCAGGCGGCCTGCGAGGTCGCGGATCTCAGAAGCCGACGCGTCCGCGCCAGCCGCGGACTTTTGCAGGGCCTTGTGCTCGATTGGCAGCCCGTGGCAGTCCCAGCCTGCGGGCACCAGGGGCTCGAACGTCACGCGTCGAGCCGGCGGCGCTGTGATGACGTGCCAGCCAGGGCGCCCAGGCCGCAGGGCAGCCGGTGCGGCGTCTCACCTGGAAGAAAGACGACCCTCTGCCCGCGGAGTAGGGCGGTGCGGTTGATGATGTCCTTGATGGTCTTGTTCAGCAGGTGGCCGGTGTGGACGGGCCCGTTTGCGTACGGCGGGCCGTCGTGCAGAACGAAGGGGGTGAGGCCCTTCCGCTGCTCAAGCTGCCGCGTGTACGCTCCGCTCGTGACGCGGTCCACCGCACTCCTCTCGCGGCTCGCGGCGTTGGCGCGCATTGGCATCCGGGACTGCGGTAGCCGAAGCGTGGACCTCAGCACATCCGCACTCACTCGCACCTGGGCCATGACGCAAGAGCAATCGATGATGCTCGCAAGGCCGGGGCGCCGGGGTGTGGGAGCGTCGCACGGGCGAGCGGGGTCGGGGAGACGGGCTGCGCTTGCGGCTCTGTCTGCCCGGCTTGCTCTGCACCCCCACGGAGCACTTTTGAGGCCTCCTGCTCCGGCATCAGGGCTTTGGGCGTGCTCAGAGGGGGCTTTTTTGTGTCTTCTGCGCATCGCTCGAGTTTCGCTCGCGTGGCTGCGCTCGGAGGCGATCGACAATGTCATCCTCCTTCAAGGCCGACCTGCGGTCGCACGCGCTCTCAGGCCAGTGGACGCGCTTCCGAGAGCTTGGCGCGGTGTATACTGGGGGAAGGATCGTGGCCATGCCGCCCCCTGCGGGGATCGAGGATTACGCTGCGAAGGTGGCCGCGGGCCTGGCACCCATGCTCCCGGCAGCTTGCATGCGCGACGACGCCGTGGTGGTGGCCGATCTGGCGCGCGGGGACGTGTGGCAGGAGCTGGCCTCCGGGCCCAAGCACCTGGAGTCGGTCACCGGCGCCGTGGCTCGCGGGCGCGATGAGACCACCTCGTTCGCCGTCGACCCCCTCGGCCGCTTCGTCGTGACGGCGGGGCAGGCGCTCATGATTCGGTTCTGGGCGTGCGCAGAGACGGCGGCGGACGAGGCCGCCGAGGCCGAGGCTGCGGCGGCTGCGGGCGACGGCGAGGACGACGAGGACGACGCCTCCTCCCGGCCCGTCCCGGGCCGCCTGGCCTGGACCGTGCGCCGCGAGGTGCGCGCCCACACCCGCCCGGTCGTCAGCATGGCGTTCAGCCCCAGCGGCGCCCTCCTGGCCACCGGGGGCGCCGACCGCAGCTGCATGGTCTGGGACACCCTCGGCGGTTTCGCCACCCACAGCCTCAAGGGTCACGGCGGCGTGGTCTCGCTCGTGCGCTTCCACCCCGACGCGTCGCGCTCCGAGCTCGTGACGGCGACCGACGCCGGCGACACCTCCTTCCGGGTGTGGGACCTGGGGTCGCCGGCAGCGGGGGGAAAGGGCCGCGGCAAGGCGGCGTCGGCCGGCGCCGTGTGCGTGCAGGTCGAGGAGGACGCCCACGCGTCCTCGGTGGAGGAAGTGGCCTTTGCCGGCGAGGCTGACGCCGCGGCGGGCCGGGGCGCCGTCGGGGCTTGCGCCGTCACGGCGGGCCGAGACGGCACCATGGTCGTGTGGAGCGTGCCGCCGCTCGAGCGGGGCGGGGCCCGGGCGGCCCAGGGCCGGCGGTGGACCGCGGTGTGCACCGTCCCGATGTTCGAGCCGGTGCCCGGACTGGTGTCTTGGCCGGCCATGGCACCGGGCTGCCGCCCCGCCGGGCACGAGGGGGCCGAGGCGTTCTTCCTCTCCGTGGGCCGCCGCGGCCTCGTGAGGCTCTGGCGCGTGTCCTCGGCCGGAGGCTGGGACTGCGTCGAGGCGGGGCGCCGCACCCTCGCGGAGCTGACGTCATCCAACGAGGCCACGGCGCGCGCCGCGACGCGGGCCGCCGAGGAGGACGCGGCGGAGGACACCGGCCGCGGCAAGGGCGGAGAGGCCGAGGCCACCCCGTCGGACCGCGGGGAGGGCGCGGCGTGGGCCCTCGTGGGCGCGGCGGCGGACGGCAGGCCGATGCCGGTGCTCCTCACCCCCACCGGCTCCTGCGACATCCACCTGCTCCAGGCCGGCGGCGTCGAGGGCCAGCCGCGACTCCTGGGGCACCGCGGCTCCGTCGTCGGCCACGCGGCGGAGGTCTCCGCCCTCGAATGGGTCGTCCCCTCCCCCGGCGCAGCCGCCGTCGCCGTCGCCGCGGCCTCCCCCGTGGTACACCTCGTCGACCCGACCCTCCCGTCCTCCCGCCCCGCCGCCTCGGCCCCCAACGGCGCCGTCCTCGCAACCCTCCGCGGCCACACCCACACCGTCCTCGCCCTCGCCGCCTCCCCCGACGGGGCCTTCCTCGCCACCGCCTCCAAGGACGGCACGTGCCGCGTCTTCGACGTCGCCACCTCGGCCTGCGTCGCCGTGTGCGAGGGCCACACCGAGGCGGTCACGGCCGTGCGCTGGCCCCGGCGCCGCGCCCCCTTTGCCACGGCGCGGGCCTCGGCCTCGGCCGCCAAGGCCTCGTCCGCCCTGTGGATCGTCACCGCGTCGCGCGACCGCACCCTCCAGCGGTGGGACCTCGCCCCCGCCCTCGCGCGCCTCGCCGTCACGGACGCTGAGGCGCCGGCGGGCCTCCTCGGCCTCCCCGTTCCCGTCAGCGCCGCCGACCTCGCCGCCGCGCCCGCCCGCCCCGCGTCGGTCGCCGCCACCCGCGCCCACGAGAAGGAGGTCAACGGCGTCGACGTCAGCCCCAACGACCGCCTCGTGGCCACGGCAGGCGCCGACAAGACCGTCAAGCTGTGGGCGGCCGACGACCTCCGGCCCGTCGCCTCCCTCCTCGGCCACAAGCGCGGCGTCTGGGCGGTGCGCTTCAGCCCCTCGGAGCAGCTCCTCGCCTCGGCCGGCGGCGACCGCACCGTCCGCATCTGGTCCGTCACGGAGCGCCGCTGCCTGCGCACCCTGGAGGGCCACACCAGCTCCGTCCTCGCGCTCGCCTTCGTCCGCGGCGGGCAGCAGCTCCTCACCTCGGGCGCAGACGGCCTCCTCAAGCTCTGGAACCTGGCCGAGAGCGACTGCGCCTGGACCGGGGAGGCCCACGACGACAGGGCGTGGGCGCTCGCCGTCAGGCCCGCCGACACCGGATCGTCGGGACCCTGGGCGGGCAACGCCGCGGCGCCGGTCGCCGACCCGTCGACCTCCTCCTCCTCCTCCTC
>Ga0136560_1000563_pt1 | contig 18800 bp, 3 predicted proteins | sample AntRauMeHopE1497_FD_104925 | JGI IMG/M metagenome (GOLD analysis project Ga0136560, IMG submission 104925) | Saline lake microbial communities from Rauer Islands, Antarctica - Metagenome Hop E1 #497 | ecosystem: Environmental > Aquatic > Non-marine Saline and Alkaline > Saline | place... | reverse complement strand
GCGCGAGGCGCTTCCCGGCGTCACGCTCCTGCGCCACCAGTGCCTCGGCGGCCGACCGGTCGCGCCCCACCGCGTCCCTCACCGCCGCGCGGAAACGCTTCACCGAGGCCTCGGCGTCCGTCACCCCCGCCGCCGCCGAGTCCGTGGCCGCCTGGAAGCCCTCGGCCGCCACCACGCGCCGCTCCGGGTCCTGCGTCGCGTCCATCCGGTCCCGCTCCGCCTCGGCCCCGGCCAGCGCGTCCGACGCCGTCCCCATGCCGCGCTGCGCGGAGATGTACGCGGACCGTGCCTTCCCCATCGGCCCCGCGTCCCCGTCCCCGGAGCCGGACATGCCGTCGCCCGCCGTCGCCATGGCGTGCTCGAGGTCGCGCTGCGCGCGGTTCAGCCTGCCCCGCAGGCCCGCCAGCCGGCTCGCCATCGTCCCCTCCCGGGCCACCAGCGCACGCATTCGCTCCGCCACGCCCGCCCGCATCTTCCCCACGGCCTCCTCCGCGGCGGACACGTCCGCCGCCGCCCCCCCGAGGCTGTCCTGCAGCCTCCGCGCCAGCGCCCGCGCCATGGCAGCCTCCTCGTCCCCGTCGCCCGCGACGCTCGACGCCATCGACCCGGCGTGCTCCGCCGCAAGGGACGCGCCCAGCCCGCGGTCCCGGCCGCTCGCGCCGAACGGCGTCACGCCGTCCCTGGCCGCGCGCCGGGCGGCGGCCTGCTGCGCGTCGGCCAGCTCCTCGAGGACGGCGCGGGCGGCGGCGACGGACCCCGAGGCCTTGACCACGGCAGCCTCGGCCTCTAACGCCACGGGCCGGGACGGGGCCACCCCGGACTCCTCCATGGCGGCCCTGGCGGCGCCGAGGCGCTCGACGAGGCCGCCGAGGGACTGCTCCGCCTGCAGCAGCGGCGCGGCGCGGCGGCGAGCCGTCTGCAGCCGCATCACCGCCTTGGTGGCGGCCGCGACGAGGCCTGCGGCGTCCGCGACGGTGACGAGGAACTTGGAGCGGAGCGAGGGGGGGCAGTTGTGACGGGGCACAAAGGCCGACGACCTGCCGGCGTCGGCCGTCCTGGCGCTGACGCTGCCGCGCCCGCCCGCCGGGCCGGCGGTGGCGGCGGCCCCAAGAGCGGCCGACGGCGGCGCCGGCGAGCCGAAGCCACCGCGCGGGGAGTCCGAGCCGCCGCCCATGCGGCCGCCCGTTGTCATGCTGCCGTTGGGGACGCCGCCGGAGGAGCGGCGCGACTCCGAGCCGACCCCGTGCGCGGCCACGGAGGAGGAGCCGCTCGCCGCCGACGTCCTCCCGGCGGCGCTGCCGGCCCCGGCGCCGCCGCCCCAGTTGCCGACCATGTCGCGCCTCGCCACGGCCTCGGCCACGGCGCCCTTGGCGTCCAGCACGGCCGAGCGGGCCACCTCGATGGTTGGGTCGAGCGCCATGCGGCCCATGGACTTGGCGCTGATCAGCTGCCGGGCCGACGCCGACGCCGACGCCTGCGGGGACGCCGCCGGCACCGCGGCCCCGCCCTCCTGCTCCACCTCGCGCTCCGCCCTGTCCAGCTCGTCGGTGGCCCGCTGCAGCGTCGCCTCGGACCGAGTGAGGCTGACGGCCGCCTCGGCCACCTCCTCGTCCGCGCGCTCCGCCTGTCTCCGCTGCAGCGTGGCCGACACACCCGTGGCCACCTGCTCCAGGTCGCCCGCCTTCTCCTCCACCGCGGGAACCCGCTGCCCGTGGAACGTGCGGACCAGCTTCCCGACCTCGGACGAGAACGTGGGGGGTGTCGGCGACGCGATGGCCGCGCGGAAGTCCTCGCCGGTGATGTCGCCGGCCGTCCCGGACGTGGCCCCGCCCTTGGCGGGGGAGGTCGGAGGCCTGCCGGACGACGATGCCGCAGCCGCGGCGGCCGCGGCCGGGGCACCGGCGTCCGCGGTCCGAGCCATGCGAAGCGCGGCCTCCACCTCGGGCGCGGCGAGCAGCACGTCACGGAGGCTCGACGCCTCCTCGGCGGCCTGCTCCGCGAGACGCAGCGCCCTCGACGCCGGCTCCATGGCCTCCATGTCGTCCGAGCGGAGCGCCATGGAGGTCGCCGCGGCGCCGGGGGTCTCGGCCTTGGCCGAGCGGGCCGGGGCGGCGCCGGACCGGACCGAGGCGCGACGCCTCGCCCGGGCCACCTCCTTGGCCGACGCCTCGCCCCGGAGGGCGCGGAGGCGCTTGGACGCCACCACGATGGCCGTCTTGGCCACCCGGAGGCGGTCGAGGGCGTCGGCGAGGCGCTTCAGCACCCGCCGGGCGCCTGCCACCTTGAGCTTGTCGTCCTGCGACTCCACCGCTTCCTCGGCTTCGACCACCGCCTTCTCGGCCTTCTCCACGGCCTTGGTGAACGGGATCACGAGCGACGCGGGCAGAGCCGCCGGCTCGTCGTCGTCAGACTGCGACCCGACGTCGAGCGCGGGGCGGCCGTCGGCCTTGGAGCCCGTCTTGCCCGGGCCGGCCGCGCCTCCCATCGCGCCGTCGACCACGTCCTTGTGCGTCCTGGCGGCGGCGATGGTCTCGCGCGCGCGGCCCACCGCCCCGTTGAGCCGCGACGCCGCCTCGAGCGAGTTGAAGCCACGCGCGGCGGACGCTCCCATGGCGTCCGCGGCCCCCGTCATCTCCAGCGCGTCCACGTCGCCGTCGTCATCGTCGCCGCCACCCGCGGACGACCGCCGGCCCGCGCCCGACCGCATGAGCTTCTCAAAGTCCGCCGACACCCCGTCGAAGCGCGCCGTCAGAGCCTTGAGACGCCGGTCGGCGTCCGCCCGGAGAGCGCGGAGACGCGCCTGCTCCGCCGCGTCGGCGCTCTGCGCGCGCTTCTCGCGGGCCCCGCGGATGCCGTCCGCGAGGGCGGCCACCTGCGCCTCCAGAGGGGCCATGGACCGGACGAGGCCGCGCGTGGCCCGCTGCCTCCCCGCCGCGGCCTCGTCCTCGTGGTCGGCGCTCAACCCGGGGGTGTCGGGGGAGAACCCGCCCGACTCCCCGCCGCCGCTGGAGCGCATCTGCGCCGCGAAGGCCTCCGCCTCGGAGAGCGACGCCGCCACCCTGTCGTACGCGTCGACGACGGGGACCTCGGCGTCGACGAGATCGTCGGGCCCGACCTCGAGGACGGGGGCGGGCAGCACGACGCCGCCGCCGCTCCCGCCCACGGCCTCCTCGTCCGCGTCGGCGTCATCCGGCAGCAGGAGGTCGACCGGGACCTCGGGGAAGCGGCAGAGCGACTTGGCGAGCGCCGTGCGCTCCTTGTCCGAGGGCGCCTTGACCATGGAAAAGCGCGCCCGGGCCCGGGCGAGGGCCGCGATGGCGTCCACGGCGGCGTCGGCGAGGGCGCGGCGCCGACCCGACGCCACGGCGGACTCGGCCTCCTCCACGGCCTTCGCGGACTCGTCCACGGCCTCGGACGCCGCCGCCACGCGCGCCACGAACTCGGCCGCCCGCTCCCTCGTCGTCGCGGACGGAGAGGCCGACAAGCCGAACGCCACCGCCACGGCGGACTGCCTCCGGGCGACCACCGCGCGACCCCTCCGGCCCGGGGCCGGCCTGCCCGGCGGCCCGCCCGACGGGGGCCCCGCGAGCGGTGACGTCGGCGCCTCGTCCCGGCCCGAAGGGGGCGGGGTCGCCAGCACGGCGCCGAAGCCGCCGGCGTCGCCCGGCCTGCTGAGGCGCCGCTCGGCGCCGTGGCGGTCAACCGTCCCGGGCATCGACGGCCGGGCCAGGGCGGCGGCGTTGACCGCCTCCCCCGACGCGTCGACCGCGGCGCCGGCCCTCGTCGCGAGGCGGGCCCTGCGGCCTCCGGTGCTGCGCCTCGGCCGCCTCGGCTGCTGCTTGCCCGGCTGCTCCCCCTTCCCAGAGTCCTCCATCAGCTCTGCCGTGACGTGCTCCGCCCTGGTCTCGAGGTCCGCCTGCCTGTCCTCGAGCGCCGCGAGGCTCGCGACGGCGGTGGTGGCGTCGGCCGCGAGCTTGGCGCCGACGCGCTTCGCCGCGTCGGCCGCGGCGGCCTTGCTGGCTGCCTGCCCCGACGCGATGGAGCGCTCCAGGGAGGCGATGGAGGAGACCAGGCGCTCGAGCCTGGCAGCGTTGTCGGCGTCCTCCGCCCACGCCGCGGCGTCCTCCGCCGAGCCCGACCCGGCGGCGTGGTCGCCGCCGAGGGCCGGCTTGGACGTCTCCGCCGCCGTCCTCGCGTCCACCAGCCGGCTACCGACGTCCTCGGCCTTGCGCGCCGCCTCGGCCATGGCTGACGACTGCTCCAGGCCCGCCGAGCCGCACTCGTCCGCCCGGTCCTCCGCCTGCGCCTCCAGGGCCTCGACCTGCTCCGCCAGCGCGGCCAGCCGCGTCGCCGCGGCGCGGGCTTCCCCCACCATGTGCTCCGCCCTCGCCCTCCCCTCGGCGCGCTCCTTCTGGCTCGCAGCCGCCATCCGCTCCCCGCGGGCGCGGAGCTGGGACAGAGCGTCGGAGACCAGGCCCGACGCGGCCTCGGCGTTGTCCCGGAAGCGCTCCGCCACGCGCTCGGGCACGGCGCCGGGGGGCACCGACGACAGGACCTCGGCGTCAGACGAGGCGGCGCTCGCGAGGGATGACGAGGCGGCGCGCGGCGACGAGGCGCGCGGGGACAGGCTACGGCCGCCCTTGCCGCGCGCGGCGTCGACGACGACGGACCGCGCGGCCGAGGCGGTGCCCAGCGCCCCCTCGGCCTTTCCGAGGGACGCCGACGCGGCGTCCTCCGGGTGCCCCGCCGCCTCCTGCAGCGAGCGGCACTCGGCGATACGGCCGGCTGCCGACGAGAATAGTACCTCGGCCTCCCGCACCGCCGACACCACGGCCTTCTCGCCGTCGGAGCGCGCCTTGGCCTCCGCGGCGCGCCGCGCATCCCGCTCCGCCTGGGACACCGCCTCGGCGGCCTCCCGCACCGCGCCCTCCAGCCCCTCCCCGGCCCGGAGCACGTCCCTCTGCGCCGCGGCCTGGGCCTCGGGCGACGCCGCCGCCTTGACCGACTCCAGGGCCGACGCGAGCTGGTCGAGCAGGTCCTTCAGCGAGTCCAGCCGCTCCCTCGCCTCCTCGTCCGGCTCCTCCCCCGCGGCCTCGAGCGCCGCCGCCGCCGCCTCCATCCGGGGGAGCAGCTCCCCCAGCCTGTCCCCAGCCGACAGCGACCGCTCCTCCATCGCGCCCGTCTCCGCCGCCAGCCGCTTCCCCTCCTTGGCCGCCTGCCGCAGCCGCACGGCGTCCCCCAGCGCAGCCTGCTCCCGCTTCAGCCGCGTGGTCATCTGCCGGGCCTCCGGGGCCAGCCGCGCGAGCCGGCTCGCCCGCTCCATCGCACGCTCCGCGGCGTCGGCAGCCGGCAGCGAGTCACCGGCCGCGGCGTCGGCCGCCGCCTCGCGGTCCAACACGTCAAGCTCCGCCAGGGTCCGGCCCAGCTCGGCCCGCGTCGCCTCCACCGCGTCCTTCCCGGCCTTGACGCGGTCGTCCTCCGGCCCGGCGGCGGCGCCGTCGCGCCGACCCGACCGCGTCAGCGGCCCGTCGTCCAGCTCCACCGCCTCTGCCTCGGCGCGAAGCTCGTCGAGCGCGGGCACCAGGCGCTCCAGCTCCGCCTTGGCGGCCCGCCCGGCGTCGGCGAGCGCCGCGGCGACGGCCTTCTCGGCCGCGTCCTGCGCCCGCCGCAGCTCAAGCCGCGACTCGCCGTACCGCTCGATGGAGCCGCGGTTGGCGGGGTCCGACAGCGACGCGTGGGACAGCGGCTCCCGCACCGCCCGCGCCGTCCGCACCGCATTCTCCAGCCGCGCCACCTCGGGCGGCGGGGACGCCGAGGCGCCCTCGCCGGAGATGCCGGCGCCGCGCAGCGCCGCGCGGAGGTCGTCCACCGTCGTCTCGGCGCGCTCCAGCGCCGCATCGGTGGACGCCACCACGCGGCCCAGCTGCGCCGCGCTGGCCAGCTCCGAAAGGCGGCGCTGGCCCCGCTGCAGCCGCTCCAGCGCCTGCGCCGCCCCGTCGGCACCCTCGGCGGCGAGCTTGCGCCTGCGGTCGGGGTCGGGCTCCGCCACCACCTCCGCCCGCCGGTCCCGGAGCCGCCGCACCAGGTCGTCCGCGCGGTCCAGCTCGTGCCTGGCCGGGGAGATCACGCCGTCGCCGATGCCTCCCTCGGCGTCCGCCCCGGCGTCCTTGGCCCCCGCCCGCAGCGCCTCGTACCGGCGCTTCGCCTCGGCGGCGTCCCGCTCCGCCGCCCCGAGCTGCGCCTCCAGCAGGGCCAGGTCGCCCTCCGCCTGCGCCTCCTCGGCGCGGTCCACGGACCGCCGGGCCTCCGCCGCGGCGTCCTCCAGCCGGCGGGCCTCCTCCTCCGCGCGCGCCGCGGCGCTCGGGTCGCCCTCGGCCGCCGCGGCCGAGTGCAAGGCCGACGTCGTCGCCCTGGACGCCGCCTCGGCCGCGGCGGCAGCCTCCTGCGCCTCGGCGATGCGGGCCGAAGCGGCCGCGGCCGCACCCGCGGCGCCCCCCTCCCTCCCGTCGGGGGTGCCGTCGGCCGACTCGCCCAGCAGGGCCGCGGCGTCGTCCCCCCTGGCGGCCGAGAAGTCCCTGCGCCCCGCCGCGGCGGCTCGGTCGCGCGCGGACAGCGCCTCCAGCCGCGGCCCCAGCCCCCGCAACGCCTCCTCGGCCTCCGCCTTGCGCTTCTCCGCCGCCTCGCGCCGTCGTCTCCGGTCCGTCGCCTCCTCCCGGGCCTTGCGGTCCGCCTCCCCGCGGTCCGCCGCCCTCTCCGCGGCCAGCAGCGCCTCCTCCGCGTCCGGGAGGCCCTCGATCAGCCGCCTCGCCGCCTCCTCCCGCTGCTCGCTGTCCGTCGCCGACCCGGCCACGACCCGCCCGGCGTCCTCCAGCCGCCGGAGCGAGCCCTCCGCCTGCGCCAAGGCCCGCCCTGTCCCGGCGGCCTCGGCCGCCTCGGGGTCCCCCGCCGTCAGCCTCGCCGACCTCGCCGCGGCCTCGTCCAGCCTCGCGCGCGCCTGCCGGAGCCGCTTCTGCGCGGCGGCGAGCTCCGCCTCGGCGGCCGCGCGGTCCCGCTCCATCGTCCGCGCCGACAGGGCCGCCGACGCCGCCCGCAGCGCGACGCGGGCCGTCTGCACCACGCGGTCGACCCGGGGCAGCATCCTCGCTCGCCCCTCCGCCCCGGCCTTGTGCGCCATCGACACCAGGAGGTCCGAGCCGGACAGCGCCTCCGCCGCCCTGTGCAGAGCCCGCTCCGCCGCCGTCGTGGCCTCTCCGTCCTGCGGGCCGTCGTCGGCCGGGCGCTCCATCTCCTCCCGGGCCCGCAGGGCGCGGAGGCGGGACTTGAGGGCGGCGAGCGACGACACGGCGCCGGCGAGGGCGGCCTCCACCAGGCCCGCGCACTCCTCCCTCGCCCGCGACACCAGGAGCTCCGCCTCGTCGCTCATCTGCAGGTACCGACGGACGCGCCCGCGCTGCTCCGGCTCGCCCAGGCTCGCGCCGCTCAGCGCCGAGCGCTCCTTCGCCGCGGCCTCCAGCGCCGCGCCCAGGTCCGCCAGCGCGGGCGGCTCTGGCGCCGCGGAGCCGCCTCGCCCGCCGCCGCCGCGGGGCGAGGCGTCCTCATCCTCCTTGGACTCCCCCCCCTGGCCCCCGAGCTCCGTCTCCTGCGCCGTCCTGGCCCTGGCGCGGAGCGACGCGAGCTCCCGCTGCGCCGCGTGCACGGCCTTGTCCGCCTCGGCGACCCGCTGCCCGAGCCTCGCCCCCTCGCGCATCGTGTCGCACGCGGCCGCGGCGGCGTCGACCCGCTCGCGGGCCCTGGGGGCGTCGATCCGTGCCACGCCGGCCGCCGCGCGCTGCCTGGACCTCGGCTGCGTCTCCCTCTTGGCCGCCTCCTCTGCCGCCCGCAGCTCCTCCACAGCCCGGCGCGCCGCCTCGACCTGCGCCTGCATGGGCTCCGCGGCCGACGCGTCGCCCCCGGCGCCCGCCACCTCCTGCCGGAACGCCGTCGCGTCGCCCTCCATCGCCGCCACCCGGTCCCGGAGGCCCTCGTACTCGCCCCGCGCGGCGGTCAGGTGCCGGCCGGCCATGGCACCCTCGGCCTCGTCCATGGACGACGACGCCAGGCCCACCGCACCGTCCAGGCGCCGGCTCGCCGCCTGCGCCGCCGCAAGCCCGGCCTCATCCGTGTCGGCGTCCGCCCGCGGCGGCGACGCGGCCACCGCGCGCAGCTCTGCCACCGCGGACCTCGCCGCCGCGACGGCGCGCCCCGCCGCGTCGTCCGGCGCCCCGTCCGCGCGGTTCTCCCCCTCCAGCTCCGACAGACGCGCGGCCAGGGCGTCGGCCTCGGCCGCCTTGTCCTTGAACGCCCGCGCCGCCCGCTTCCCGGCCTCCCTCCGCTTCCGCTCCTCCGCCCGCCGCGCCGCGCGGGACTCGGCGTCCTCCACCGCCGCTTCGGCCTCATCCAGCGTGGCCATGAGGGCCGGGACGCCGCCCACGGCGTCTCGCGCCCTCGCGTCGTACCGCTCGTCGTCGTCGCCCGTGCCCCGGGCGCGCTCCACCGACGCCTTGAGCCGCCGGGCGCGGGACGCCACGTCGTCCATGGCACGGGGCACGCCCGCGGCCGAGTGGCTCTCCGGGTCGGCCACCTCCACCTTGGCCGCGCGGTCGACCAGGGCGTGGATGCGGGCCATGGCGTCGGCGATTCGGCCGGAGGCGCCCTCGAGGTCCTTGCGGGCCTCGGCGCGGGAGTGCTGCTGCGACGCGTACACCGTGGCCGAGGTGGCGTCCCTCAGGGCCTGACGGGCCTGCTTGGCCGCGCGGGCGAGCTTGGGAAGCGCCCCCGCCCTCGCGTCGTCGGGCGCGCCGTCCGTGCGGCCAAGCCGCTCCACCACCTGCGCGGTGGACAGCGCCTCGTCGGCCCGGTCCAGGGCCGAGACCACCGACGGCGTCGGGGCGCGGGCCGCGGCGGCCGCCGCGTCCTTCTCCCTCGCCCGCAGCGCCCCCTCGGCGGCGCGCAGGCCGGAGAGGTCGTCCGCCGCCTCCTTCACCGCGGCCCGCAGCGTCTCGGCGCACGACGCCTCGGCCGAGGCCAGCACCGTGGTGGCGCGGGCGCCCTGGTCGGCGTAGCGGACGATGTCCGGGCGGTTCTCCGCCTTGTTCAGGTCCGCGCCCATGAGCCGGGTGCGCAGGGCGCGCAGGGCGCGGACCATGGAGACGAGGACCTCGAGCTCGGCGTCGGTGCGGGCCAGGGCGGATGCCGTGTCCAGGAAGGCGCCGGGGAGGGGGACGGGGGGCGCGCCGGCGCCGCCGGGGGCCGCCGGGCCGCCGGGGGAGGCCGCCGTCGCCGAGTCGGACGCCGCGACGCCGCGGCGCCGGACGTTGGGGGACGCGAGCGACGCCGCCGATGGCGCGGACGACATGCCGCGCCCCTCGCCCGCCCCGGCGCCCCCTCGCCCCGCCTCTCGGCGCTCGGCCCTCGCACCGTCGACGGTGTCCTTGACCGTCTTGGCGAGCTTGCGGAGCCGCGCGGCGCCCCGCTCCGCCGACACCAGCATCCCATCCACCGTCGCCACCTGCCTCCCCAGCTCTGCCACGGCGCGGAACTCGTTCACCTTGGCCTCCGCGTCACGGGCGACCCTGCTCGCCGAGCGGACGGCCGCCTCGGCCCGGTCCGCGAGCTCCTGCCGCTCCGGCGCCCCCGGCTCGGCCCTGGCCTGCTCGACGGCGCGTCGGGCCTCTGCCAGGGCGCGTTCCGCCTTGCTGCGCTCCGACCGGATCACCTGGAGTAGCTGCTCGTCCGTGGACTCGGCCTCGGACGCAGAGGCGTCGCGAAGCGAGCCGCTCAGCCGCTCCAGCGCGCGGTTCGCGCCAGAGTCGTCGCCCTCGAGCAGCGATGCCGCCTGCCGGATCTGCGAGTCGGCGCGGGCGACGTCGGCGGCCTCCGCCGCGGTCTCCCGTGCGCGCTGTGCCGTGCCCATGGCGCGGGACGCCGCCGCGAGCTCGGCGTGCGCCGTCTTGACCCGGTCCGCGCACATTGGCGGGGGCTCGGACCCCGCCTTGTGCAGGGCCCGGAGCGCCGAGCGGCACGAGTCCTCCGCAGCGTGCGCCTCCTCCCGGACCGCCTTGGCGGCCGCGGCCGCGGCGCCCGTGGCGGCCTTCGCGCTCCCCCTCCCCACGGCCTGCCTCACGAGCTCGTCGACCCGCTCGGCCACCTCGGTGTGGACCAGCGTGAGGTCCATGGCCACCTCGCGCACCTCCTCCTCCAGCATGCCGTGGGCGTCGGTCACGCGGTCCCGCGCCGTTGCCGCCGTCACCGCGAGCCGCGCCGTCGCGGCGCTCAGCTCCTCCAGGGGCACCGTGGCGTCCCCGAGGACGTCGTCCTCCTCCTCCTCGGCCCCGCCGGCCGCCGACGCGCGGTCAACGCTCGAGCGCCGGCCGGAGCGGTGCGGGGCGCCGGACGAGTAGGCGCGAAGCACCGTGGCGGCGCGCTTGGCGGCCTGCCGGTCCTTGTTCGCCCGCTCCACCGCCTCCCTGGCCCCGCGCACGCCGCCAAGGCGGCGCACCGCGTCGGCCGCACGGTCCGCGGGGGCGTTGAGCGCGATCCCCGGGACGAGCTCCATCCCGGCAGCGACCGGGGCCACCTCGGCGAGGGCCGCCCGCATCTTCTCGGCCGAGTCCAGGAGGCGAACCGCCGAGTCAAGATCGTCCTCCACGGCCTGCAGCTCCCCCATGGCCTGCGTGACGCGGGACCGCGCCTCTGCCCGCTCCCGCAGCGTCACCGCCGACCGGGCGTCGGCCATGGCGAGCCCGAGCTGGCGGGACGCCTCGCGCAGCGCCGTCAGCCGGGAGCGGTCGCCCGCGCCCTCCTGCGCCGCCTCCATGGCCGCCTCGGCGCGCCGGAGCGCGTCCTGCGCGCGGTCCACCCTGGCGCTGCGGGGCCGGCCTGACGACGACGACGACGACCCGTCCGCCCGCTTCACGGCCTTGAGCCTCTGCTGCAGGGCGTCCAGCTGCATCCGGTGCATCGCGATGTCCCCGGCCACGGTCTCGGCCTCGCCCGACCCCTCCGCCGCGCGGATGGCCCGCTCCAGTGTCACGGCGGCCTCGGCCGCCTCCCGCTCGGCGCTCACGAGGCTCTGCGCCGCCTTCTCGGAGTCGGGGGACGACGCGGCCAGCCCTCGGAGGGTCTCCGCCTTGGCGATCTTCGTCGCCGCGTCCTGCGTGGCGGCGTCCAGGGCCTCCTGGGCGGCGGCGGTGGGGCGGGGCCCGTCCCCGTCGTCGAGCGCGTGGGCGCGGCCGCGCGACTGGTCGATGCGGCGGCGCAGCTCCGCCACCCGGTCCCCTGCCTCGGATGCCTCCGCGGCGAGCTCCTCGGGCAGGGGGGCGGGCGGGCCGGGGGCGAGCGTGGACCGCGACACCGACGCGGACCGCGGGTCGGCGGTGCCCAGGGCGCTGTGCTGGACCCCCAGGACGGACGAGCCCACGCGGCCCAGGTCGTCGCGGACCGGGGACGGGTCCGGCATGCCGTCGGCGCCGTCGAGCCGGCCCACGGTGACGTGTCCTTCGTCGTCCGGCGGCCCGCGGCCGTCCTCCGAGCTGCCCCCGCCGCCTCGCTCCGAGCCCCGGCTCCCGTCAAAGTTGATGGGGCTCGGCGCGCGCTTGCGGCCCTTGCCGGCGTCCCCCTCGGCGTCGCCGCGGGGCCGGTCCCGCGTCCTGCGCTCGTAGTCCTCGTCCGTCTCGCCGCGTCGCGGCCGGCGCTCGTCGTCACGGCGGCGTCGGCGCCGGTACTCGTCCTCGGACTCGTCGCGCCGCGGCCGGCGCTCGTCGTCCCGGCGGCGTCGGCGCCGGTGCTCCTCCTCGGACTCGTCGCGTCGCGGCCGGCGCTCGTCATCGCGGCGTCGGCGTCGCCGGTATTCGTCCTCCGTTTCGTCGCGCCGCGGCCGGCGCTCATCGTCACGGCGGCGTCGGCGCCGGTACTCGTCCTCGGACTCGTCGCGGCGGCGCCTCGGCCTCTCCTCCCGGCGGTCCCTGCTCCGGCTCCCGCCCTCGCGGTCCCTGCTCCGGCTCCCGCCCTCGCGGTCCCTGCTCCGGCGGCGCCGCTCCGGGTCGTCGGGCGACGCTCCGTCCGCCGCCACTGCTGCCGCGCCGTCCCGCGGCGCGTCGCCCGGCCCCTTGGACGGGCTCCTCTCGCCGTCGCGGGGTCGGTCGCGCCGTCCCCGCCCGCTCCGCCGCGCGTCCTCGTCGCCCCACGCGTCCCCGTCCCGGCCGCGGCCGCGCTCGCGCTTCGGGTCGCGGGCCGACAGAGGCCCATCGTCGTCCGGGAAGCCCCGCGGCCGCTCCCGGCTCGCTGGCCCGCGCGCGGTCTGTGGCTCGTCGTAGCGCCGGCCGTCCTCGCGGAGCCGCTCCGCCGGCTCGGGCCTCTCGTCACGGCCCGAGCGCGACCGCCGGTGGCGGCGCCCGCGGTCGTCGTCCTCGTCGTCGTGGACCTCCGGGTAGTCATGGCGGCGCCGGCGCTCCCGCGGCGGGCCGTCCGTCTCGCCCTCGGCCTCGCGGAGCCTGGCCTCCGCGGCCGCCCGCACGGACGCCACGCTGGGGTAGTGGGTCTTGTCCCGCACGCCTGCCGCCCCGACAGCTGCCATGGCCTCGAGGTCCAACGCCCTGGCGTCCTCGGTCGCGGACGTGACCGGGGCGTGGTGCTGGAACTCGTAGTCGCTGACCAGCTTCGGGCCGTACAGGCCGGCTGTGATGACCCTGGTGGCCGCGCTTGCCTTGGCGATGTTCTTCTTCTTGAAAGGACCCTGGATGGTGCGGCCAAGCTCCTTGCGCCGCAGAAAGCTCGCCGAAGGCTTCCCTAGGGCCTTCTTGGGCTCATCATCGGCCTCGGCGCGAGCCTGTCGGAGCGCGGCGCCCGCGCTGCCGCCGGGCGATGCGGGACGGGCTTCGGCCCGCCGCGTCGGACTGCGAGGGAACAGGAGCAGCAGCAGGACAACCGGTTGCAACATCCACAGCGGCGGCCACACACCGAATCACTGCCACTCTCCAACGCGCGCTGGGTGCGACCGGAGCGAGCAGGAAGGCGGGGCTGCAGCATGGTCGTCGCCGCGCCGCCCTCCAAGCAGGCCTGACCCCAACCCGCGGCGGCATCGCGCGGCACGTACACCCCGGCGCGAAATACCGCCCTCCGGCACGCGGGCGTGCCGGGACGGCGACCCGAGGGGAAAGCGACCGCACCCGTCGAGTAACTGCCCGTCGCCCCCCCCGTGCGTCCGACCCGCTCGCGGGCCGCAGCTCCCCGCCCGGAAATGCCGCAGGGCGCGCACGAAAGGGCCATTCTTGTCCGACTCACTGGTCTCGGCCGTTCGAAGAGCTCCGGTGGCTGCGCGGCCCGCGTGCTGCCATTCCTCTGGCAGCGAGCGATCAAGACGGGGACCTCCCGGAAGCGTCAGCCGCCGTCGGCTGAGGGCCTGCGAATCTGCGCTCCGACGCGTCTCGTAGAACACGTGCTTCTGTTACGGTGGTGGACGCTGGCGCCCCTGCAACGGGTGGAGCGGTGGGCACGGCCGAGCTGCGAGCTCACGTCCTGGCAATCTTTACGCTGGTCGAAAAGATCTGCTGCCAGCAGAGCCAGCCGAGCAACATCAAAATGGCCAGGTTGACCTGGTGCAAGCGCGGCCCCCGGAGCGGTCGGCACTCGCCCAGGCCCGCGAGGAGCCATGGCCGCGGCGCACGATCCCACGCATTCGCAGGATGAGCACACGGCTTCGAGCCTCGTGTGCCACCTCGGCTTCGCGGTGGCGATGACCGCGGCGTCCGTGGCCGGCGGGACGCTCATGGTCGGGAACAGCTTCAGCCTGCCCAGCATTCACCCGGACTATGCCGGCGTGATCAGCTGGGCCAATTTCGCGGGCGTGCTGCTCCTCATCTTCGGGGTGCCGATCGGGCTGGTGAGAGTCGCTGCGAGGACGTGGCCTCCTTGGAGCCGCCTGGGGCCGCCCGCACCGCCGTTGCAGAACCGCACGGCAGCAGCAAGGGGGCATAATTTACTGGCGCTGCGGGCCGGGGGCGGGTGCGCGCGCCCCAGGGGCTCGGGGGGCGGGCACTCGGCGCCCTGGGCTTCCGTCACCCTTCAACTTGACCCCGTGCCGCCGCTGACCTCGAGCGCCCGGTGCTGCCGCCCTTGTTGAATCCTTCGCAGATGGCGCTGGGCCTTGTGGTGCAGATCATGTCCCGCATGCGGCCCGCTTGCGGCTGCTGGTCCTCGCTCGGCGTGGCAACCCTCGGCATCGGGTGCATCGTCGTGTCAGTGCTCGCCTGGACGCAGCTCATCCGGCCCGACCACACGTTCAACGACGAGGACCCCGCGGACGCGCTGCAGCAGCTCAGCGGCGGGTTCTTCTTCGCCTCGTTCTTCCCGCTCGGCCTCGTGACGCTCGCCATCGCCGTCCGCGCGTGCCTCACTGGCCGCGCGGGCGAGTACAACGGCAAGGCGGCCAGCCGCATCAACGGCTCGCGCGGCGGCCGCGCCAGGGACCCGCTCGCCGGCGGCCTGGACCGCACCCGCGGGGCCGACGCCGAGGCCGCCCTCCTTCACACGTACGCGGCCCCGGACCACGGCGCGTCGGCGGCCTTCTCCGTGTCGTCCACAGCCCGCAAGGCGGCCGAGGCGGCCCTCAGCAGGCCCATGCAGCCCGTGTCGTGCGCCCACGTCTGCGGCGGGGCCTGCGCCCTCCTCGTCCTCACCGGCCTCCTCGTCATCGCCACCGCGTCGCTCACCAACGTGTGGAACTTCTCCGCGCACTCGTACATGCCCTACGTCTCCCCCTACTCCCTCCTGAACATCAAGATCGGCAAGTACTACGTCTCCAAGGTCTACGAGGACGTCGTCGTCTTCTTCGCCGCCATCGCCGTCCTCGTCGTCGCGGGCGTCCTCGGCCGCACCTGGGCGCCGTGCCGCTCCGTCACCACCCGCCGCGTGCGCTTCTGCGCCCCCTCCTCGGGGTGGTGGAACCCGTGGGCGCATGGCATCACGCTGGGGGAGGTGGGCGTCATCTCCCTCCTTGCCGGCCTCTTCGGCTACTGGATCCACTACTGGGCCATCAAGTACAAGCGCATCCACACCGAGGCCGCCCTGGACCCAGACTCGGAGCTGCAGGTCGCGGCCCGCGTCCTCGGGCACCTCTCCACCCTCGTCATGGCCTTCCTCCTCGCTCCCGCCGCCCGCAACAGCCTGTGGCAGGCCGCCCTCGGCGTGCCCTTTGAGCGCGCCGTCAAGTACCACCGCCTCCTCGGCGGCCTCTCCTGGCTACTTGTCACCCTCCACATGCTCGTGTGGATGGGCAAGTGGGCCAAGCAGGGCATCCTCTGGAACAACGTCATCACCATCGACAACCTCGCCATCGACCCGTACAAGTTCCACTGGGACAACTTCACCATCCTCGTCACCGAGACCGCCTGGCTCATCATGACCGTCTCCATCATCCTCGCCGTCTTCGTGCGCCGGCAGAGCTACGAGGCCTTCTACTACCTGCACCAGTACGCCGGCATCCTCTTCTTCGTCGCCGCCGTGTGGCACGCGTGGGGCTTCTGGTACTACGCCGCGGGGGGCATGATCCTCTGGCTCGCCGACAAGCTCACGCGCCTCTACAAGGGCTCCTCCGAGTGCCGCCTCGTCTCCATCGAGCAGTCAGGCAGCGTCGTGCGCATCCAGCTCGACGCCCCCTCCTTCGACCACAGCGCCGGCCAGTACGCCTTCATCAACATCCCCGCCATCGACGAGTGGCAGTGGCACCCCTTCACCATCGCCTCGGCCCCCTCCTCCCCGTTCCGCACCTTCCTCATCAAGGACATGGGCTCGGGCACGTGGACGCACCACCTGTCCCGCCTCGCCACCCTGGTCGCCCCGGACGCCCGCCCCTTCTCCCCGCGCATCTGCGTCGACGCGCCCTACGGCGGGCCCCGCGACTACACCGGCAAGCGCTCCCTCGTCCTCGTCGCCGGCGGCGTCGGCATCACCCCCATGCACTCCATCTTCGCCGACCTCTACGAGCGCACCTGCGCCACCGACGAGTTCAAGTCCTACGGCCGCCGCGAGAGCCCCAAGCCGGGCGGCGGCGTCGGCACCATCGGCCACGTCCGCCTGGTCTGGGTCGTCCGCAACCCGTCCGAGGCCAACATCATCGCCGAGACCCTCTACCGCGCCCACACCCACAACCCCCACGACATCTTCAGCATGGAGATCTACTGCACAAGCCTCAAGCACTCCCGCGGGGGCGCCGCCGGGGGCTACACCCCGCGCGCGGCCGGGTACGACGACCCCGACATCGAGGACGAGGCGGCCGAAGGCGCCGGCCACGCGGGCCGCCCCGGGGCCGGCGACGCGCACCACCAGGTGCCGTTCCGCGACGTGTCGTCCGAGGCGGTGGCGTGGGTGCAGTCGCAGCTGCGCGCGGGCAGGCCGCGCCTCGAGGCCACCTTTGACAGCGTCAGGCGGGTCGACGACCAGCTGTCCAGGGCGGGGGGCGGCACGCGCAGCGGCGAGCGCGCCTCGGCCATGGCCCTGGCCTGCGGTCCCATGGGCCTCATCTCCTCCGCCTCGGAGGCCGCCTTTGCCAAGGGCTTCGACTTCCACGAGGAGGAGTTCTACTTCTGAGCCGCCCGCGGGTGCGTGCGTGTATGGGATTGGCGCCGGCCGCTTGCAGGCCGGGAACGGGCGGTCCGGCAGAGCGATGGCCAGCCCCTTGCGGCAGCGCGCCGGGCGCCCGTCATCACACACAGAGACTCGCCCCCGGCCGCCGCCCAGCGGGCAGGCCGCAGCCTCGCCCCCGCCTCCCTCCATCCCCCGAACAGCGGGAGCGCGCGGCTACGGCTCCCGCCCGAGCGCGGCCCTGGTCACGGCACTGTGCCACAGCCTGAGCGCCGCGAGCGCGTGCTCCGTCGCCTCGGCCGTGGAGCACTCCTCGCCCGGGTCGGGGGCGCCCGCCGCCGCGACGGCCTCCGCCGCTCGCACCAGTGCCTCCACGGCGGAGGGCCTCGGGAGCCTCGAGCACGCCCCGCCGGTCAGCGGCGCCAGGAGGCCGAGGACCGAGCCCCCGGCAGCCGCGTCAACAACCACCTGGGACGCCCCCTCAGGGTCAGCGGGCGCGGGGGGCGCCGTGGCAGCACCACTCGTCCCGCCGGCCGCCGTAGCACCGGCATCGGCCTCGGTGGCAGCGGCGGCAACGGCAGCTGGCGGCGTGCTTCCGCCGGCCGCAGCAGCGGCAGGCGCAGACGGCACCGCCTCCACACTGGCCCGCGCCGATTGCAACAGCGGCTGGCGCAGCGGTGAAGCCGTCCGAGCGGCCGGGGGAGAGCCCGGGGGCGACCTCGAGGGCGAGGGTGCGGGCGGCGGGGAGCGAGCGGGTGATGCCCCGGACGCTGACGGCACCGGCAACACGGACGCCGCCTCCGGTTCTGAGCGTACAGGCGCAGCCGTGGCCTTTGGAGGGGCCGATGGGTCCCACAGCGGCGGCACGGCGAGGTCTGCCCCGCAGAACGCGCGGCAGCTCAGCACCGCCGAGTACACGCACGTCTCGGGCTCCCCAACCTCGCTGAGCTCGCACTGCACGTTGCCACCCTCGCCCTCGACCATTTCTTTGCACGCGATGCTGACCGTCGCGGTCCTTGGCGTCGAGCCGCACTTGTCGCCGTCGGTGAAGCTCATGCCGGTGAACTCGCGCTCCGCCCCGGTCCCACGCACCGCCATTCCCGAGTACACGCCCAGCATGCCCCAGAACGGCCGCGTCCAAGCGTTGGGGGCGGTCTGCTCCCGCTGGGTAAAGTTATGGAACGGGCACAGCGAGTACACGTACCCATCCTTGTCCAGGTCGACGCAGACGCCGTCCAGCGGCTCCATGACGTCCGGGCCGTTCGCGGGCGCCGGGTCCCGAGCAGGGATCGGCTTTATTGGCGTCGGCGACGGGATCTGCGTCGGTCTGGGCCGCGGGGTGCCGTCCACGATCCGGATCGGCCGCCCGTAGCCCGGCCGCCCCACCGCGGCGACAAGGAGCACCCACACCAGGGTCCTCATCCGCGCATTCGCCGGGGTGTGGCTGCAATCCCCTCGCGTATGGGTCGCAGCGCACGACTCTGCAGGAACGCACGCAGCCCACGAGATGCTCGCACAACGCGCCACCGTCTCGGGTAAGGGGGACGCGGCGCCCGCTTCGGCATGCATGGAGGGGGCTTGTCGGGCGCCTCGCCGAACGATGCGGCACGCCCGTCGGCTGGCCTTGCCGCCAGGCCGCAGCGCAGCGAGGCGGCAGCAGGCCGATGCGACGCCGTGTCGTCTTCGGCAGACGATGGCGCCGGCCACGCGCACCTGACAGCGTCAGCGGGTCGCTGAATCTTTGAGGGGCAGGAGAGGGAGGACGACGGCGGCCGAGGCGACGAGGCCGGCGGGGCGCAGCCGCGAGCGGGCTCTTTGGCCGGGTCGCCGGCACGACCCAGCGGGCTTCATAGCGCCGGGTCGGGACTGGCACTGCTGCGACTACGAGAGCGGTAGCGTAGGGTCTGGCGCTGCTGCCGTGGGATGCCTGGGCTCTGGAGGCCGCTGTGGCGGAGGAGGACAGCGAGGGACCGGGGTTGGACGATGATGCCGGCGCGGCCGCCTTGATAGCACAGGGCTCAGCCCCATCGGTCGTCGCATCTCCGCCTCCGCCCTGGGGGGCCAGAGCCGAGGCAGCGTCTCTGGACAGCGGATGAGCGGCGTCGTGGCGGAGGCCCGCACACTCTACCACTGATGTGGCCGCGACGCTGACGGTCCCACAGCGCGAGGGGGGGGGGGGGGGG
>Ga0136560_1000562_pt1 | contig 18812 bp, 12 predicted proteins | sample AntRauMeHopE1497_FD_104925 | JGI IMG/M metagenome (GOLD analysis project Ga0136560, IMG submission 104925) | Saline lake microbial communities from Rauer Islands, Antarctica - Metagenome Hop E1 #497 | ecosystem: Environmental > Aquatic > Non-marine Saline and Alkaline > Saline | place... | reverse complement strand
GAAGTTGACCAGGGTCAGCCCGCTGCGGGGAAAGCCCGAGGCCGCCAGTCGGTGCAGGCCCGGGGGCGCTGCCCCGGCGCGGGGCTTCGCCCCCCCCCCCCACTCAGTATGGCATGAACTCGGTAGCAAGTCGTTGCGAGGTATCACGAGCGTGCCCGCGCCCGCGAGGCGACTGGCTCGGCAGCGCGCGCGGCATCACGAGGCAACGCGTTCAAAATTCGCGCAGCGCCATCTCACAGCAGAATGCCCGCCTTGGGCCTCCCATTCGCACCAGCGGATGCCGATGCTGCATCGCCGGCGGACGAGGAGGCCGTTGCCGCAGCGACGATCGCCTTGCCGCTGTCCGAGGCGACCGCCGGCACATCGGCGCTGAAATCGTCGTCGCCGTCCACCACCGCCCGGCGCTTCTTCCGCGACCGCTTCGCGCGAGACGCCATGGAGCCCGCCAGTCGCGCCTCGGACGGGCGCTCTTGCTCAGGGGCTGTACAGCCCCGGAGTGGGCGATGCTGCCGGCGGCGGGGCGTGCTGGCAGAGGCCGCATCCATGTGAGCAGCGACGAAAGGTGTGAGCAGCGGACGACTCAGCCCGCCCCTGAAACTGTTTGTTGAGCTGGTTCATTTTCCCAAGGCGGTGGCTGAGCCGGCTCGGCATGGGGTCGTGAGGCCGGGCCTGCTCCTTGCCCTGTCGGGAGCACTCTTGCAGCCTTAACAAGACCGTCGCGCGCAGATGGACGACGATTCTGAGCTGTTCGGTGCCCTGTACGACCGGGACGCCGCGGGGCCGGCCGGGCCGGCCGGGGACATCGCCGAGAGAGACCCGCCGTCCGCCAGGCCCCGCTCCAGCAGGCTCAAGGAGGCCGCCGACGCCGCGAGGCGCGCGGAGTCCTCGCGCATTGCGTCGCTCCGCGCCGCGGAGCTGTCCCGGGCCATCGAGCCGGGCGATGCGCCGGCGGCCGACGCTGCAAACGGTCGCCGGACCACCGCGTCCCAGGGCCCAAGGCGGTCCCGCCACGTCCCGGCCGTATCCGCGGTCAGCCCCGGCTTGCTGCGGCCTCCGTCATGGGCCTCGCCCGTCTCCCGTGCGGTCCCGAGCATGGGCGGGGGCGCATCAAGCCCGTCCGCCTCGTCGGCTCGCTCCCGCGGGGCGAGCCTCTTCGCCTCGCAGTACGGCCACGCGTCGGTGCCCGGGTCACCGTCGGTGTCGGCCGGCCGCTCGGCGCCGTCGCCTGCCCTCGTCGACGCGCGGCGTGAGGAGGCTCGCATGAGCGCGGCGCTCTCGGAGCGCGGCACCGCTGCCCTCTCGCGGGAGCTTCAGGCCGCCAGGGAGGCTCTGGCACGCGAGCGCGCGTCGGCGGCGGAGGAGGCGCGGCGCGGGGCGGAGGTGGAGTCACGTCTGCGAAGGGAGGTGCTTGAGTCGCGGGGCCGCGTTGCGCAGCTGGAGGCGGAGGTGGCGGCGGCGAGGGAGGAGGCTGCCGTGAGCAGGCGGCGCGCGGACAAGGCGCTGGAGGACGCGGCGGCGAGGGCCGCCGCGGCAGAGGAGGAGGCGGAGGAGGCGGGGCGGCGGGCGGAGCGGGCGGAGGAGCAGGCGGCGCGGCTGGGCGGGGCGTGCGAGCGGTTGCGAGGGGATGTGGTGGCGGCGGTGGAGGGCGCGTCGGCAGCGCGGCGGCGCGCGGAGGCGGCGGTGGCGGAGGCGGAGGCGAGCCGTGAGGCCAGACAGGCTGCCGAGGCGGGGGAGCGGGCCGCCCGGGCGGAGGTCAGCCGGAGCGAGAAGGAGGTATCGGTGCTTAGGACCGCCGAGGCGCAGGTGGTGACGTCGCTCCGGCGGGAGGTGAGGCAGCTGACGTCATCGGAGCAGCGGTGGAGGGGGGCGGCGGCGAGGGCCGAGGAGGAGGCGGCGGCGGCGAGGGCTGGGTCGGGAGGTGGGGCGGGCATCGCGTCGTCGTGGAGGGGTGGCGCGGTAACCGAAGCCCTCCACGGTGACGCGGCTGGGTCACGAAGCCCCGGCTCCGTCGGCCGTCGCTCCGAGGGTGGGCGGCTGGACGACGGATCGGCCATTCGCGCGCTCATGGGCCTGAGGCAGTGACACGGGGTGGTCGGGCGCCCCGCGGTGGGTGTGGGGCGCGGGCCTAGGTGTCGCGTCTGGGAGGGATATCGCCCTCTGTGTGAGGGCCGCGGGATAGTGTGAAATGACTGTTTGGCAGGTATGGCGTGTGCCCGAGCGGGCCGGCACGGCACCGGGCACACGCGCGCGGCGTCGGTAGACCGCCCATTGCAGCAGGCGCGAGAGCGCGCCCCGCCACCCAGGGCGAGGTGATGCCTTGCCCCGTCGCTCAGCCCTGGCCGGCGGCAGCGACCTTTGGCACGTCAAAGTGGATGGGCAGGCTCTCCAGCTTGTCGTTCAGCTCTTCCATGCGCTCCCGGTGGCTCTTCTCGATGCGGTGGCGCTCGGTGCGGCCCTCCTGCTTGATCCGCAAAACCTCCATCCGCCGCTGCGCCGCCGTCAGCCCGCTCATCCGGGCAACGATGCCCTCGGCCCTGGCCGTAGCGCGTGCGTTTTCCTCAGCTTCCTCGTCTGCGCGAGTGCGCTTCGGCTTGTCACCGGCAGCAGCCTCGGCCGCGGCTTCCGGCTCGTCCCTTGGACGCTTGGCCGGCTCTGACGACCTTGGTCTACGGCTGCGCCGGGCAGGCGCGCTGATCCCCGCCGCCTCAGAGCCCGCCGCCCTGGCCGCTGGCGCTGGGGCGGCGGAGGGGGCCGACGAGCCAGCCGAACCAGCCGCCGCGGCCTTCTTCCGCTTGCCGGAGCTCTTCTTGAGCCGAAGCTTCCCTGTCACCACCGTGGAGTAGAGGCTTGGAGCGTCCGCCATCTGGGCCGGGCGGGATCGAGTGTGCACGGCGGAGTGCAACGAGCGCACTGCTCTGCGCGTCAGCGGCCCCTCCTGTGCCACCACGGCAACTACCAGGGCCGGCCGCAGGTGCGGGACTACCATGGCAACTCTTCGGAAGCGGGCGCGCGTGAATTACGGTGAGCGCAGGCTCCGTGGCCACGGCCGGAAGGAGAAGACTCAGCCCCTCGGACGATTGGCAGCGTTCCGGCCCGCGCGCGCCACCGGGCCGCGAGCCTTGCCCCCGGGACCGTTATCGCGAGGCACTGGCCGCGCTCCCCGACCCTGGTTCGCAGCCGAGCTTGAGTCTGGACCAAGGGACGCAGACGTGACGAGGCGAATCGTGACCGAGACGATTGTCCCCGTGATGCACGAGCTCCTGGAGGCCACGGCCAAGTCTGTGTCCCCCGAAGCTGCGCTCGTGGACGCTGCCGCCGAGGCGGGGGCGACGGCCGCCACGCCTTCGGACTTCGCCCGGGCGACGGCGCGGATCGCCAAGGCCGCGGTCGGCGGCCCGTGCAACATCCCGCTGTCGCCGTGCGCGCCGCCTCCGCCGGGCGTCACGCAGATCCCGGCAGGAACGCGGCTGACTGCGGACTGGCTCCGCGCCGACGGCTTCCGGCGCCCTGTGGTCTGCGCCAGAGCCGAGGACTGCGGCGCGGCGCTGCCCAAGGCGGGGGCTGTGCCGCCGTTCCGGCTGGCGGAGCTTTGCGCCGTGGATGACGCTCCCGTGTCAGTGCTGGACGTGGCATCGCAGGCCGCGGAGCCGACCTCGTGGTCGTTGGCGTCGTTTTTCGGTTCGTACTGGGCCGATGAGTCCTCCCGCGAGGCCCTCCTGGCCATGCCGGCGGCGGATATCTCGTCCTCTGAGCTGGGCGAGGCGATCAGCGCGCCGCAGGCCGTGCGGGAGCTCGATTGGGCCCGGCGCTTCTGGCCGGCCACGGCGGCGCCGCCCCCCGGGCGGCAGCTCCTCAGCGCGTGCCCCCGAGGCGGCTGGCTGGACTTCACGGTGCTGCAGACCGGCGAGGCGCAGTGGCGCGGCGTGCTGAGCGGCCGCGAGCAGGCCGTGATGGCCCCGGGGACGCCGGCAAACCTCGCATCCCTCCGGCGGTGGCAGCGCGCCTGCGAGGCGGCGGGCATGGCGCGGCAGGCGGCGCCCATCGATGCGCAGGCCGCCATCACCGCGTGGGGGGGCGTCCCCCCGTCCAGCCGCGCCGGGGGATCGCTGCTCGGCCGCCCCTGGTGCGCCACTGAGGGCGTCTCCGGCGCCGTGGCGGTGTCCCTCACCCCCGGTCAGGTCCTGCTCGTCCCCGAGGGCTGGGTTCTCGCCGTCTACTGCGCCGAGGACGCCGTCACGGCACACGGCGCCTTCGCGCCCGGCCTCGACACCGCTGCGGCGCTGCGCACGCGCCGGGCCGCCTCAGCCCTCGGGTCGGCGGTGGGGGGGGGCGGCATGACCGCCCTCGCGGTCCGGCGCCGCCGCAAGGCCGGGGAAGCATGGACAGCCGGGCGGGCGTTCGGCGGCTGGGGCGAGGAGTTCGTGGGACGCCCCTGCGCCGCGCGGAGCGGTGACCGCGAGGTCATGGCCCCGGCAGCGGCGGCGGTGGCGGCCGCGGCGGAGCTCGACGCGGCGGCGTCGCTGGGAAGGGAGGAGGCCGCGACGGCGGCGGGCGGGCTGCCGGGCGCAGCCACCCCCCTGGACTGGGCAGCCCTGGGCGGGATGGTGCGCTGCCTCCTCGCCCGCACCGGCGGTGCCGAGGCCTGTGAGGACGCCATCGTCGCCATGGAGCCGGAGGCACGGGCAGTCGCGGCCGCGCGGCGTGCGGCAATCGCGGCGGCCGACGACGACCCCGCCGCCGCCGCCGCCGCCACCTCCTCCTCCTCCTCCTCCTCCTCCTCCTCCCCGGCGCTGGCGCGGAGCCCGGGCGGCCATTCCGTGCCGGGTTCCATCGCGCCGGACCAGGTGAAGGCGCTCCACGACGCCGCGCAGTCCCTAGCCCTCCTCGCTGCGCCCGGCCCCGCCGCCGGCGGCCTCAGCCGGTGGGAAGTGGCAAGCCTCGCCGTCCTCCTGGCAGAGCTCGCGAAGACGGCATCGGAGGACGCAGCCGAGGACGGCGGGGAGGGGACGACGGGAGCGGCGGCACAGCACTGGCGCGCCGCCGCGGGCCTCCCGCCCGCCGCAGAGCAGGCGGCGGCAGGGGAGGGCAGCGGATCACCGGCGCCGGACGCGGAGGCGGCAGCTCCTGGCGACGCCACGGCCGGCGGCTCGGACGCGGCGGCGGCCGTGGAGCCGAAGCGGCAGCGCCTCCGCCTCCGCACGGCAGAGGCCGGGGGTGACGCCCAGCCGGCGGGCGTGGCTGCCAGGCGAGGCCCGGCTCTGCTTTTCGAGGAGTCGGTGAGCGACGCGGCGGCCGCGGCCGCGGCGGCCTGCGGCATGGAGGGCGCGTGGGCTCTGCACCAGACGGCGATGAAGGCTCTGCGCGGGATTAGCGTGACGTGCGGTGGGGCGGCGTCGTCCTCGGGCGGGGCGTCCGAGGGAGGGTTTGCGAGGCGGGAAGCGCTCGGCGCGTCGGGCGTGTCGGTGCTGGACGTGGTGGTTGAGGAGGACGCGGGGCGGGGCGCGGAGCGGGAGGCAAAACGGTCCCGGAGGAGAGCGGCCGCGGAGGAGGAGGAGGACGCGGAGTCGGAGTTCGAGGAGGAGGAGGAGGAGGAGGACGACGCATTCGTGGCCGACGTGGTGGGCGAGGAGGAGGAGGATGACGCCTTCTTCGCGGACCTGGAGGACGAGGAAGAGGAGGACGGCGAGGAGGAGGAGGAGGAGGACGGCGCCTTCCTGCCGGAGCGAAGGCGAAAGGCGGGCATCGCGCTCGTGGTGCGCAAGTCCGCCAAGTCCGGACCCACGGGCAAGGGGAAGGCCCCTGGCAAGGCCAAGGCCAAGCCCTCGTCGGTCAAGCTGACCCTCGGACGCAGGCAGGACAAGCACGAGACGGCGGCCCCCCGCGCGGCCGCGGCTCGCACCCCCGCTGCCCCCCCCGCTGCGTCATCAGCGAGGGACCGGGTCAAGGCGATGCAGGCGCGTCTGCGCGCCAACCGTCGGCGGTAACGGCCGAGCCGATTGAGCCAGGGCCGCCACCCCCATCCCAGCGCAGCTGCCGCGCTCCTGCGAAGATCAGTGCCCGATTGCTGTCGCTCCAATCCGGTCGGCGAACGGTTGCGCAATGGAAGCCCCACACGGACTCGGCGCGAACAAGCCGAGAACCGCCTCTGCGTGGCACACTGCAACGCGCTCTCGCGCGGCGCAGAGGCACACGCCAGTCAGCCCCGGACACAGGGCTGATCGCAAGGTCGGGTAGCGGGCCCATCTGGCAGCGTTCGGCGGCTGAGCCGACACCTGTGACTGGCCCAACGAGGGCGCAAGCTCCGGGCGTGAAGCAATGCCCCGGCAGGCAAGCACCGCCGCGGCAGGCAAACCAGCGGCCGGCCTTTGTGGCATGTGGTGGGTGCGGGGCGTCGCCGCTCTCTTGGCCGTGATCGCGGTGGCCTCGGTTGTCGGCCTGGCCGCCAGCGGGTCCAGCTCCGTCCGCGGCGGCACAGGGTCATTGACAGGCAACTCAGGCTTGGGACTCCGCGGCGCGACGCCCTCGCCCAAGGCTGCGCCGGTCAGAGTCGGTCCGGGCTGGGGCGACGTTGTGGTTGTTGAGCCGTCTTCGGCTCCCATCCCGAGCAACAAGCCCGCGTCCGCGACAGGCTTGCCCGTGGCACTGCCGTCCGAGCCGCCGGCCCCTTCCACGTCGGCCGACGGTGGGGACGACGCGACCGGCGACGACGGTCCGGCCCCGGCGCTCCTTCCAGCCCCGACGCCAGTTACGCCTCTCCCAGGGGCTGCCACCACCGTCACGGCCCTCCTGGACGACGAGGACTTTGTTGCTGCGGTGCACAAGGCGGGAGCGGCGGCGGCGGACGAGCCCGGGCGGGCGCTGCGCCCCGGCGGCCGCCCGCCGATCCTCGTCAGCATCGGCGACCGAGGCTTCCTCCCCATGCTTCGCAACTTCATCGCAACGTCGGTGGAGCGCCACTCGCTGCGGCACTGCCTCGTGGTCGCGCTGGCGGACGACATGTGCGACGTGGTGCCCGGCCTCGACGGCGCCGTGACGTGCGTGAGGGGGAAGGGCGACTGGAAGGGCGGCGCGTACGGCTCCCCCGAGTTCGCCCGTATCGTGAACATCAAGAGCGAGGTGGTCATGGCCATCGTGAAGCTGGGGTACGACGCGCTGCTGGTGGACGGGGACATCGTGTTCCTGCAGGACCCGCTGCCGGTGCTGGCCGAGGCCAACGGGGCGGCGGACGCGCCGGCGTTCGACCTGCAGATCCAGGACGATGCCGAGGCCGGGCGCAACAGCGGCTTCATGCTCGTGACGGCTACCCCCGGCGGCCTAGCCTTCATCGCAGAGGCCGTGGCGGTGGCGCTGAAGAATCCCGGCATGCGGCAGCAGCCCGCGGTCAACGAGGCGCTGCGGTCCGCGGCCTCCCGCTTCCGCGCCCGCGTGCTCCCCGACAGCGGCTTCCCCTGCGGCAAGGCCTACTTCGAGCGGCCCCGGCGCATGTTCGCGTTCGAGAACCCGTGCCGGGAGTGCGTCATCATGCACAACAACTGGATCGTGAGCACCGTGGCCAAGGTGCACCGCTTCCGGGAGAGCCTGCAGTGGCTGGACGACGGCGACGCGGCGTACTACTCAGACCCGGACCGCCGCTACCTCGAGGTGGGGAACCCGGCGCCGGGCGTGGGAAAGGCGGCGGAGCTGCTCGCGGTGCGCGCGGCCTTTGCCATCGGGGCGATGCTGGGTCGCACCGTGATCCTGCCCGAGTTCCGGTGCCACGGCTGCGACGTCTACGGCCTGGGGGGCACCAAGCAGGGGTGCCAGGGGGCGGCCGGTGACCGCGACTCGTGCTCCTTCACCGCCCACTACGGCATCCGGGAGCTGCTCAAGGGCATGGGGGAGGATGCCTTCCGCGAGACCATGTTCCGGTACAACCCACTCACGCCCTCCGAGCCGCCCTCGGACGGCGCGCACGCCGTGCACCTCCGCTACGACGAGTCCAAGGAGGGCCTCGCGGCCCTGCAGAAGAGCCCGGAGGCCGGCTTCACCATCGCAACGTCGTCGCCGGGCCCGTCCCTCGGGGGCGTGGAGCCCGACGCCGCCTCCGTTCGCATGCCCGCGGACAAGCACAACGGCCCCAGCGACGCCGAGATCAGGGCCTGGTTCGGCGAGCATGACGGCCCCGTGCTGCGCTTCGAGCACCTTTACGGCGTCATCCCGCGCTTCACGTCCGCGGCGGACCAGGCGGCGTTTGACACGAAGTGGGCCGCGTCCATCGTCAAGGGTGGCGTGAGGCAGTACTGATTCGCAGCGCGAGAGCGCCCCGTTCGCCCGCGTGTTGCAGCTGCAAGGACAATCACTCGGCAGAGGCGTGGTTTCCGGGCAAACTGCGAAGCCGACCGCGACCCGAATCTCGCCACTTTCCGACATTCCGATGGCATCTAGCACGCCGAGCGACGCCGCAGCGTCTTCAACGACGGTGTCGACGCTGGTGAACGACGCCCGTGTGTCCCTGGGCGAGCTCCGCGAAGTCGTTGACCGCTACGTTGCCTCCCTCGGCGACGAGCTCAAGGACGGCGGCAGCCTGGCCCGCAAGCTCGCGGACGATGCCGCAGCAGCACACACCGAGGTGAGCTCGATCATGCTGCGCGAGGGCCTCGTGATGGGCCGGCATGGGCAGCTCCTGGGCGAGTGACCCGCGGAACGTTCCTTCGCTCGCCACGTGCCCGCGCCGCCAGGGCGCCCACCACCGCCCACCACAGGCTCCCTTCGTGACCGAGCTCGCAGATGACCAAGCTCTCCGAGCGACTGGCGGCAAGCAGCGAGCCTGACGCCCTCCATCGGGTGAGTTTGCGACGCCAGTCGCCGTCGAAGCTGCCCCAAGGACTCGACCACCGTTTTCCCAGCAGGGCGCAGCGGGGCCCTCCGCGGCCGTTTGTTCGCCCCGAAGCAACGTTTTGATGCCCTCCAACTCCTGCGCAGGCTGATGTGGTGTACCCCGTCCTCTCGCGGACGATGCTGCTGCTTTCGAGCGCAGCGACGGCGGCCGCCGATTTCGACCAGCACTACGAGCTCCAGTCCACCGCGACCGCCGCCGTGGGTTCCGCGTACGCGAGGTCCGCGTCCGCCGTCGCGGCGGCGCAGGACTTTGCGGGCTCGGCGGTGACCTCGGTCCGCGAGGCGGCCGTCGCGGCCTCCCACTACGCCCGTGTCCCCGACGTGGTGGCCGCCGCCCAGGCCTCGATCGCGTCGGCCGAGGAGCAGGTCACCGCCCTCCTGGACGCCAGCCCGGAGGGCAGCATGGTCGGCTCCGCGAGGGACGCCCTTCGCGCCGCCGCGCTGCAGCTCGCGGCCGTCCGCGAGGCGTGGACCGAGGGGCGCGTCCCGGGCCTCGCGGAGGCCTCGCGCGCGGCGATCACCCGTGCCCGGGAGGCCGTGAGCGCGCTCTCGACCCCCGCGGTGGGCGCCCTCGGCGGCGCTGTGGACGCCGGCGTGACCGCGGCCCGCGTCCGCGCCGACGCTGCTCTCCGCGCGGCGCAGGAGCACGTGAGCATGGCCAGGGCACGCCTCGTCCCGGCCGCGGAGGAGGCCGCGGAGCTCTCCTCCGAAGGAATGCGCCGCCTCGGCCAGGCGGCCTTCGTCCTCGCTGAGGCCGGGGAGGACGTCGCCGTGAGGCTCGCAGCCTCCGCCGACGAGGCCACGGGCCTGTCGGACCGCGTGTCTGCCGTCGTGGCGTCGCTGCAACTGCAGTCCGCGGGCGAAGCCGTCGCTGGCGCCGTGGGGACGGCAGCCAGGTCACCGGCGGTGACGGACGCCGTCGCCCGCTTGGAGGCGGCGGACGAGGCCTCCTGCTGCGGCTGCGGCTCCCGCACCGCCAGGGTGGCCTGGACCGTGGCCACGGCGGCGTGGGCGTACGCGGTCCACCTGGCCGGCCGCGTGGCCAAGGAGCGCGCCACCGCCAAGGAGACCTCCACGACGGGAAGCTCTGCCAAGGACGGCTCTGCCAAGGACACGGCCGCCGGGGCGAAGAAGCGCTCGCCGCCCAAGGCGAAGAACAGCGACTCCGAAGCCGAGGTCGTCGCAGCCGCCCCGGCGGCGGCGGAGGACTCCGGGTCCAGGCCGGCCTCCCGCCGGCGTTCGCGGGCCCCCGGTGCCCCCAGGATGCCGGCCAGCTCGACCCGCGGCAAGTCCAAGTGAGCCCTGGTCGTTTGCGTGTGCCGCGGCGCGCCCTGTCGCGCGTGCCGTCGGAACTGACCGCTTCATCGCCGGAGCCCACACGCCCACACGCCACACAACGCGTCCGTGGCCGCGCCGTCACGCCCGCACGGGGTCGTCGTCCCCCTCCGCGAGCAGCCTCACGCCCTCCGGCGGCTCGTCCGCCCCCGCGCCCGCCGGCAGCCTCCCCGTCTCGCGCACGTGCCCTTCCCACACCTGCCTCCCCCTGCTCTCCTTGGCCGAGTCCACCCACCGCTGCCACGTGCGCTCCGCCGCGCCGATGTCGTGCGGCACGTGGCCCGAGGGCTGCGGCCGGTACGGGTTCACGCGGTGGTCCACAAAGAGCTCCTCGTCGTAGACCTCGCGCAGGGAGACGAGGGCGACGCCGGACCGGTGCTCCGGCGGGTCCAGGGCGTTGTGCAGGGTCTGCGCCTGGGACACCTTGGCGCCCCACTCCACGGGGACGTAGGGTGAGAGGAAGTCGGGGAGGCCGAGGAGCCGCGTGGTGTTGCGGCTGTCGAGCACGAAGTCGACCTGCACGCGAGCGCAGTTGGGACGGACGTCGGGGGGCGGGTGCCGGCAGTGCTGCGCCACCGCGAAGGGGTTGGGCCGCTCGGGCTTGAAGCCGTCGACGTCGATCATGGCACCGTCGTGCCGCGGGATGATGGTGCGCCGCCGACGCGGGTCCATCCAGTGACCGACGTCGCTGGCCTGCGGGGGCGTGGGGGGGAGGGTGCAGCAGGGGGAGGGCTGGGGGTGCGGCGGCCGCAGCCACACGCGGACAGGGCGACCAGGGAGAGCCGGCCCGGGGTGCCAGAGCTGGCAGGCGGGTCCGGGCGAGCGGAGCCTTGGCGCCCGACGCCCGTCCAGGGCTTACCCTCATGCGCATGTCGATGGCAAACGTGGCGCCGGGGTACAGAGCCACGACCGTTCCCGGCAGAGCCACGCCCTTAACGAAGAGGCCGGCCGAGTGGTCGGGGGTCGGCGCTTGCGAGGGGCCGATCCAGGGAGCAAAGCCGACGCGCCGGAGCAGGGCGTCGCGAACATCGCGCAACGACGCCTCGGCGTCGTCCGCCGCAAGCGCGCGCAGCGCGAACGCAGCCGTCGGCAGCGGGTTGGTCAGGGTCGACGGGCCCACGGAGGCCTCATCTGCCGCCGTCGTCTCGCCTGCGGGAAGCGTTGAGAAGCACCACGAACAGCGGGCGCGTGAGCTCTCGCTCTTCCGTGAGAGCTTGCGGCCAGCCGAGGGGCTCGAAAACCCGCCGGCGGACCCTCCGCCGCGCCGAGCGCCTCCAGGCTTGCTCACCCTGCAGGGTCGGAAGCACCGCGGGAATTGGCACCGACCCCGAGTCCAGGTCGTGCAGGTGAGCGAACTGCTCCGTGAGCTGGGCAATCATGCCGTCGTTTGCAAACGCCGTCAGCTTGGCGATGCTCGGCTCCTTCTCCCATCTGGTCAGGCAGGCATCCCACTTGCTGCGATCGCCATGCATGAGCAGGATGGGAAGAGAGACTCATGAGGCGGAGGTGCGAGAGGTGCTGCCTGTCTGCCTCGCGCCTCGCGCTCACGCGTCGACCTCCTCCGGCCCGGTCGTGCCCTCCCGGCACGCCTCATAGAGCTCGAGCACAGCGCATGCCTGGATAAAGTCCACGCGGCTCTGCGAACAGCAGGGCGAGGACAGGGGGCTGCGGGCTCAGGCCAGCGTCGCGCAGACACGCACGGGGGCCGCCGGCGCCCGCAGCGGCCGCACCTGAAGCTTTTGGCCGTTTCGGTCCGCCAGGGCCCGCCCCAGATTGAGGCGCCCCAGCGCCCACCGGATCATCCGGGGACGGAGTGCCGGTACGCGCGTTTGCCTGGCACACACAGAGCCACTCTCGGGCCCTGGGCTCAGGTCATCGCGGAACTGCACGCCCAGCTACGCGCGTCGGTTTGCCCAGTGTGGTGCGTGTCCGCTGGGCCCGCGCGCTGGAAGGCCGGGGACGCATGGAACGCCGCCGTTCAGCACTGGAAACGACAGGCACGCACGAGCACACTGATGCAACGAACCGGGGCGCGGGCGCGGGAACGCACGGGACGGCCGCGGGCCCGCCGACCCCCGTGGACAGGGTGCGGGCGGGGTGGCCGGCCTCTCGCCTCCGTCACGAGGTCCCGCCGGACACGGCCTTGCTGAACGGGTTGGTGCACGCGTGCCTGGTGTAGTACGCCATGGCCCACCGCGTCTCGTCGCACGTGCGCTTCGGGAGCCGGGCGTCACCCATCCCGACGCCCTCGGCCTCCCCCTCCCGCCCTGGCTTGGCCGCAAACTCTTCCGCCATCCACCCCAGCTCATCGCTCTCTCGCATAGGGAAGGCCATTTTCTCCTTGGGCGTCTTCCTGAGCTCCTTTAGCGCCGTCCTGGTGGCCGCGAGGTCCTCCTTAGACAGCGCGGAAGCCGACGGGACCTCGTGCCGCGACCCGATCTTGGGGGTCAGCGACACCAGCTTCTTCACGTTCGGGGTGAACTCAGCGGGCCCGCGGGCCGCCTCGCGCTCCGCGACGGCGGCCTCCCTCATAAAGGTCTCGGACATGATCTGGATGCGAGCCACCTGCGAAGGAAAACGCACTCACACGCCCGTGTCATGATGCTGAACCATTCGGCGCGGTGCTGCTTCCCATCATTGCCCGAGGAGCAGGAATGGGCCGGCGGAGAAACTGCGCCATAACCCCTAGCCGGCCTAAGCTCGCCAAGCACACTGCAATACAGCCCGCTCCCGGAGGAACTCTCACCTCATTTCGCTCGGGCTCAACCGACTTGTCCTTGGCTGCCATGGGACTCTGTGGGCGCCAATCCCCGGGCACTCTGGTAGCTTGGCTGCAGAGCCTGTTCTGATGACGGACGGACGATCGGCCAATTTTGCACCCCATCACGAAGGAAACGCGCCTCACTGCCGCAAGCGTCGCCGCAGTAAGACAGCTGCCGGCAACCAAGCACCCATTTACCGAACGGTTCCCTCCCAGGGGCCAAGGCAGGCCTGAAAGGCCTACACGCCGAGGGGGGAGTCAGCCCGCTTCCAGTCGGGTTCCCAGCGCTGGCGAGAACGCCATGGCGTCCGGCCGTCGCATGCTGGTGAGCCCAACGCGCAGTCCTCATTGCACGAAGCTTTTCAATCCCGCGCCAACGGCCCGTGCCGGCGCGGCCGTCAGCCCAGCGAAGGCCGTCAGCGACCCCTCGCTGACGGGTTTAGGCCAAGTCTGCCATCGTCTGCCTGTCCCGCCGCTTTCGCTTCCCTCACGCCTCCCCTTTGCCCCTTTGCCTGCAGGCGTCGTCTCGCCAGATGTCCTCTTCGCTGCCAACGGCCGACGTGAGTTGTTTCGAGAGCTGCCGCCTCTGTTTGCGTGCCGTCGACGTGGCCGCTTCAAGCTCACAAGTGTTCCGAGCAATGATGCTGAGCCCCCCATCGCCACTAGACTTCCCTTGCCGCCATTGCCCTCAGTGGAGGCTACGATACATCCTAGCAGTGCGTGCTGCTGACGCCCCAGCTCCCGGGCCCGCCGATGATGAGTCCCGTGATATGACCTCGGCTGAGAGCCGCGGCGCCTCGGATATGGTTTCCCACGGCCCCGAGTCGACCCACAGGCAGAGGTGAGTCGTGCTTTGGCACGCCGCGCGTGCGAGGCGAGCAGAGATTCGTCGAAGCAACCAAAGGTGCTAGAATCCCGTCCATCGCTGGGACGCCCGCATCTTGCGCGCGGCGGTGCTCCACGAGCCCGTGCCGGCCGGGAACAGCCCAACATGCATCCCAGGAGCCTTGCGCCAGGAGCTGCATCCCGGGACAGGCGATGTTGCGCACCCGAGGGCTTGGGGCGCCGACGGAAAACGCCACCTAACCCGCTGCCCGTCCTGCTACCCGTCCGGCCCCATCCTTGACCGCTTCCCAGTGATGCCGCCCCGCCCCGTCTCCCGCAGTGCGGCCGCCTCTCCCGAGGCTGACGGCCTCGTCGTCGGCTCCATCCCACGCGCCGCCGCCCCGCTCGCCCTGCGGCACATGGCCCGCCGCCGAAGGATGAGGCACGGCGGCGCCGCCATGTCCCCGCCGTTGTCCCCGCCGTCGGCCGCGCCGACGCCCCCCGGCAGGAGGGAGTCCTCGCCCTCGATCACGGTGCCGCCCCACGTCGTCGTCGCCTCCCCTGCCGGCCTCAACCTCACACCCGTCAAGAACGGGTCACCGGCCTCGGTCTCCTCGGCGTCCTCCGGCCTCAGCGCTCTCCTTCGCTCCCCCGTGTCGGGTGGCCGCAGGCGCGCCGCCTCGTCGGCAGCCGGCCCTTCCTCGCCCTACCACGCACACGCCGCGGGGCCCGCCCACCTCGCCATCAGACCCTCGTCCCCTTCGGCGTCACCCCCGCCCGACGACCGCTACGCCGAGCCCTCGTCACCGGACCACCGTGGCGGCGACCGGGGCGGCCGCACCCCCTCCCGCTCCCCCCCCGCCCCCGTGCCCCCCGTCCGCGTCCCCTCCTCGTCCCTCCGCTCCAAGCGCCGCTCCGCCTCGAGCGTCACCCGCACCTCGGAGACCCCCTCCCACGACATGGACATCGCCTCTGCCTCCCCCTCCGCCGCCTCCTCCCAGCCCTCCACCGCCCACGCCCACACCGGCCACCACGCCGGCCCCCCGCCCTCGGCCCCCCGCCCCCCCCGCCCCGTCTCTGGCCTGGCCTCCGTCCTCCGGGGCCCCCAGGCCCACCACCCGACCCCCGCGCCTGCCCCCGTGGCCTCCTCCCTCCCCAGCGAGGACAGCCCGGGACTCGCGCCGCTCGCGGACGCGACGGACGCCACCCCCCGGCACCGCCGCTCCTCCGGCGGCTCCCTGGACTCGGCCGTCAACGACGGGGCGGCGGCCCCCGGAGCCTACTCGGCCTTTGCCTCCGCCACGCGCCGCGCAGGGGACGACGCCGCCCCCGCAAGCGGGCCGGGCACGCTGGGCTGGGCCGCGGCGTCGCACCGCGCCCCCCTCGACGCCACGGGCCCCTCCGCCCTCCACCCCGACGCCGCGTCGCCGACCAGGATGGCCCGCAGAAATCGGCTGGGGAGCGACGGCGACCACAGCCGCGGGCACCACCGCGGCTTGTCCGCCGCACCCTCCATGGGCCTACTCGGCGACGCCTTCGGGCAGGACCCGGGCTCGCCCGTGGCGCTCGGCCACGGGGAGTCGGGCACCCCGCTGGAAGAGGACGACGAGGACGACGATGACATGGTGTTCGCCTTTGGCGACGACAGGGACGACGGACAGGCGGCGGGTACCGACGGATGGGGCTACGGCCCGCCCACGCCCCGCGCGCCCGGGTCCAGGCCCGGCACCTTCGTGCCGCCGCACGAGCTGGCAAGGCTGGGGCGCGGGGCCGCGAGCTTCTCGCCGTCCGGCCGGCCGGAGTGAGGCCTGGAGGCCGGCAGACCAGGGGCGCGCTTCCCGCCGCAGGCCGGGGAGACGCGCCCGGCCCTCACCTTGGTGCGTGGGGCGCATTGCGCGAGTAAATCACTGTGGCTTTGCAGAGTCGCGGGCGCGTCACACCCGCGCCACTCGCCATGGCGGACCACGAGACCTCGAGCCTGTACGAGACCCGGATCTGCATGTGCGTGGCACCCGGCGGGTTCAGGGTCGCACCAGCAATACATGCCAGGACGAACGCTGGCCACGACGCAGCACGTCACGCCCACCTCGCCGCAAGCCGGGACGCCGCATGGGCCGGCCGCAGGCGCCATGCCCCCGTGCTGTTTGGAGGCTCCATGGCTGCGCCAAGGAGACAGCCGGCCGGCTTGCCCAAGGGCGAAACCATGGGCCAAACGAGCCCGCAAGCTCAAGACGGCCGAGGCCGCGGCCACGCCGACATGGCCTACCCACTGGTGGGCAGTGCGGAATACTTTTCACCCGCCCGCAGCGGGTCAGTCGGCCTCGGGAGAGGCGAGCGGCGGATGTGGCGTGGCCCGCGGCTGGGGGGCGCGCTGACCGCCCACCCTGCTGTGCTTCGCCCGGCCCTCCTGTGTGTCGGAACCGACGCTTCAGAGTCGCCGTTTTCGTGCGCTATGCGGTCGCTAGAGGCGCTCAGACCCGTGACGGCGCCTCCTGCGCCGGCATCGGCGGCTTTCTCCGGCCGCGCCCCGCACGGCGGTCCCGGGTCCTGGCAAGGCTGGAATACTGGCGCCTCCCGAGGCAGCACGGCTCCGGCAGAGGCGCCCCGGCGCTCAGCTCGACGGTTGGCGGCGGTGCGGCTAGGCTCTCGGTCAACCAGCCTGTCGGCGACCGAGTCGAACGGCGCAAGTCGCAGGCTCGGAAGCGCCACCCGGGAGGCATGGGACGACGACAGCGGAGCGCTGTCGCTGCGCACACAGACGTTCAGGGACGCAGCGGACGAGACAGGCGAGCGCATTCGAATCCTTGCCGGACCAGGGGGGCGCACCGGCAACGTGACCCTTGGGGGCTCGCTGGCAGACTCGATGAGGGTCGTCGCCTCGAAGGAGCGGAGAGCGCTGCAGCTGCACCGATCGCTGCACGGAGGCAGCGGCCCGAGCCACGAGGGCGGGCCCCGCAGGACTGTCGGCCTGATGACGAAGTCGACGCTCGTGGTCGCGGGCGATAGTTCGGACGGCTCCGGTCAGCCTTCGCTTCCTGCCCTGGCCTCCACCCAGATCGGGCGGGCGTGTGCGAGGGCCAGGCGGCTGGGCCAGGAGGAGGATGCGTACGACCGGCGCGTCAGGGTCCGGGCCGAGGCCGAGCAGCGCCGGGAGCGGGCCTACGAGCGAGGCCGAATCAACGCCCGCACCAGGCTGCGCAAGCAGTACGTCGATGCCGTTCACGCGGCCAGGACGGATATGCTGTGACGCGGCAGCGCCGCTGGCCGGCGCCCCTGCCCGGCCAGCCGCGCACTCGCCTCCGGCAGGGGTGCGCGCCCGCAATCGCGAGCGCGCACCGCATGGCTGCGATATGCCCGGCATGCTTGGGCTTGTGCATGGAACCCGTTGTGTGCAGCGAGTGCGGGAAGCCGTGCTGGTGAGCCGCGTTCAAAATGCCAGGCCGCGCGTTGGCATCGTGTGGACCTTCCCCCGCGCCAGAGACCCTCTCATGCTCGACGCTGATGACACCAACGCAGCTATGCGTGCCTGAGCCTGGCCGTGAGGCGGGGCACCAAGGGGGCTTGCATGTCGGGCTGCGGCTCGATACTGAAGCGCCCCCGGAGCCGCCGCCAGGGCCGGGCCGAGCTGGTGAACTGGGAGGCATGGCAGGGCGTGCGCAACGACAGGCCCGGCGTTGTTGCGCGGTGGGTCGAGTACCAGCTCGAGGCTCGGACGGCCCGCCGTCGCGCGCTGAAGCACCCCGGCGACAGCGTTGCCGGCGCGGCCGAGGGCTTCAAGGACTGGCTTCGCGACAAGACGTCCTCGCCGCCCCCCGGCTGGCCTTCGAGCGATGACTCCGTGGGCCCGGGGGGTAACTCGGACGACGAGGACGACGGCGGCGAGGGCTCGCAAGGCGCCGGCGCCGGCTCCGGGCCGGCCGGGCCCCGGCTGGCGGAGCAGGGCGAGGTCGGCGCGGAGCTCCAGGCGCAGTGGCGGCGTGTGAGCCGGGAGCGGGAGGAGGAGGAGGCGGCGGCCGAGGCGTCGTCGCTCGAGTCTCTCGTGCCGCTGCTTGAGTCGCAAGGAGACACCCGCGGCGCGGCAGAGGCGAGGCGGCGGCTCGCGGAGCTCAGGGGGGGCGGGGGTGCCGATACAGGGGCCGAGACCCCGGCGCTGCGGCGGGCATCGGCGTCGTCGTCGGCGCCGCGTGCTGGCGTCGCCGGTCTGGCCGCGTGGCTGCGCGGCGGTGCGGGTGGGGGGGTTGATAGTGCGGGCGGCGGGCAGGGCGCGCCCGAGGAGGACGACGGCGGGGCGGTGATCGCTCTCGTCGCGACAGGCAGCAGCGACGAGGAGGGCGGGAGCGGTGTCGGTGACCTGGCCGAGGGCGAGCGACTGAGGGGGCCGAGGCTAGGATCGGGCGCGGCCGGGTCGGGTGCCGCGGTCCGCGCCGGGGCCGCCGCCGCGGAGCCCGGTCCGCCGCCGGCAGCGGCGTGGCGCCAGCTGCTGGGGGGCCGAGTCCATGCGAGGGCGCCAAAGCGACGGCGCTCGGGGGATCGCGCCGCCGCGACGGCCCGACGGCGGCACTCGCACGGCGGTGCGGGGGCGGCGGCGGCGGCGGCGGCGACCGACCCTGAGCTGGCGGCGCGGGCCGCGGAGGCGGGCCTGCCGGTGCCGACGTTCGAAGCTCACATGGCGAGGCTGGCGGCTCGGGCCGCGAGGGCGGGGGACGGGCCAGGGTGACGCGGCGAGTCGTTCTCGTCGTGTTCGCATGAGGGTTGGCGGGAGTGCGCGCACACGCGTTGCGGTCAGGGTCACCCGTGAACATCGTCTCACAGCTGTGCGCCTCAGAGCATCCAGCGAAGCGCGAGGCCGCCACGCGATGCCTAGCGCCCCGCTTTCACAGCGCAGGGCCTCCGCAAAGGTGCCCAGTGCCCTTCAGCGCAGGGCCTCCGCAACGGTGCCCAGTGCCCTTCAGCGCAGGGCCTCCGCAACGGTGCCCAGTGCCCTTCAGCGCAGGGCCTCCGCAACGGTGCCCAG
>Ga0136560_1000561_pt1 | contig 18835 bp, 9 predicted proteins | sample AntRauMeHopE1497_FD_104925 | JGI IMG/M metagenome (GOLD analysis project Ga0136560, IMG submission 104925) | Saline lake microbial communities from Rauer Islands, Antarctica - Metagenome Hop E1 #497 | ecosystem: Environmental > Aquatic > Non-marine Saline and Alkaline > Saline | place... | reverse complement strand
TCCGCGTCGAGGTCGAGGCCGCCGCCGCCGGCATCCGCATCCCCGACGGCGACGCCGCCGTCATCGTGACGGTCAACGCCCCGGGCGAGGGCGGCGACGTGGTCGCCCAGGCCAACGGCCTCGTCGGGGTCCCCATCGACGTGCAGATCCCGGCGCCCAGGGCCCTCTGGAGCGCGGAGTCCCCTTCCCTGTACCGCATCTCCCTGCAGCTGTCCGCGCCCGGCGCCGCGCCGGCGGACCCGCCCGCCGACACGCCCAGCACCTACGGCGGCCTCCGCACCGTGGGCATGGGAAAGGACTCGACCAACGTGACCCGGCCGCTCCTCAACGGCGCTCCCGTCTTCTTCAACGGGTGGCTGGACCAGGGGTGGTGGCCCGACGGGCTCTACTCGGCCCCGACCGACGCGGCTCTGCTTTCGGACCTGCAGGCGGTGAAGGCGTACGGGCTGAACATGCTCCGCAAGCACCAGAAGGTGGAGAGCCAGCGCTTCTACTTCCACGCGTCCACACTTGGCGTGATGCTGTGGCAGGACGCGCCGCAGCACTTCTTCGGGGGCGCGGACTTCCAGCAGTTCCTCGATGGGGCCCTGCAGATGGTGCGGGACCTCTACTCGCAGCCCTGCGTGGTGCAGTGGGTGGTCTTCAACGAAGGGGACTGCGTCAAGGACAAGGGGATGCACCCCGCCGAGGCCGTCGCGCGGGTCTACGGGGCCGACCCGACGAGGCTCGTGGACACCAACAGCGGCGGGCCGGCCAATGACCTCGGCATCGGGGACGTCAACGACATCCACCACTACTCGCCCCCCGCCTTCCCCTCCCCGTCGGACTCCCAGTACGCCAGCATCGGCGAGTTCGGCGGCATCGGCTTCTTCCTGGAGGGCCACGTGTGGGAGGAAGGGCACTGCTACGGGTACGCTGACGTGGCCACGAGCGGGGACCTCGTGACCAAGATCATGGGGTACCTCGATCAGCTCAAGACGGCCCAGGCCACCGTGTCGGCGGCGGTGTACACGCAGACGACGGACGTGGAGACCGAGTGCGACGGCCCGCTGCTCAACTACGACCGCACGCGCAAGCTCAGCCCGGAGCAGGAGCAGCAGCTCGCGGCGGCCAACCGCGGCCTCATCACCGGGTTCGCGGACCGGGTCAAGCTCGCTTGAGGCGCGAATGCGTGAAAACGAGCGCGCCGGACGGAACCGCCGAGCACCACCGGAACATCGGGTCTTTTGAAATCTCGGGCACTCACGATCACGCTCATGCTCACGCGGCGGGGCGGATCGCGGGGAGGATGAGGGACGGCAGCGTGGCCGCGAGGAGGACGGTGAGCCAGGTGGCGAGGAGGACGGGGAGGCTGGCGGGGAGGGGGAGGAGGCCGAAGAGGCGAGGGAAACCGCGCCACTTGGCCACCGCGGCGAGGAAGGCCGCCTCGGCCGCGGGGCCCCGGTGGGGGCGCGGGGTCAGCGCGTGCACCCAGGTGGGCATGTCGCCCGGCGGGGAGGACGACCCGGCCCCGGTGTCGAAGGTCGGGGCCGGGGAGCCGAGGCGGCGCACCGTCCCCTGCACGCTGAGCAGCTCCAGCCCGGCGGTGAGCTCCGTCTGTGTGAGGGCGGTGGCGTAGAACGCGGCGAAGGCGGCGGCGGTGGTGTACAGCACGGGGTCGGCCAGGGTGTCGAGGATGTTGGCGGGGTTGGTGAGCCAGTCGAGGATGGACCCCTGCGCGTAGACCTCGGCGATGAGGTTGATGGCGTACGCGACGGCGCTGAAGACGGTGACCAGGAGGACGGGGGAGGCGACGTCGAGGACGGCCTGGGCGCGGTCGATGTGGATGATGAGGGCTCCGCCGAGGACCATACGGCGCGCGGCGCGCAGCTCCGACTCGCCCGACGGCGACGCCGCGCCCGGCACGGCCGAGTGGGCGACGCGCTCGCGCGCGAGGGTGTCCAGGGCCGTGGTCAGCGCGGGCCGCGCGCCGGCGAAGGCCTCCACGACGCGCTTGGCCTCGTCGTCGACGTCGTCGACCCGCTCCCTGCTCAGCTCCAGCGGGGTCATGCCCGCCTGGAGGAGGAGGCGGACGCGCTCGGACCACGCCTCGGCCAGCGCGATGGGCTCCTCGAGGCATCGGACAAGCTCCTGGGCGGAGAGGACGGCGATGATGCCGCCGACGCCCCAGGCGAGGACGACGCCGGCGGCGCCGAAGATGGCGTCGGAGTTGGAGCGGGAGGCCAGGGGGCTCATGACACAGGCGTCGACGGGGCGGACGACGGCGTCGCCGGCCCAGGCGTATGCCACGGCCAGGGTCGCGATGAGGATGCCGGGGCGGAAGAGGCCGAAGCCGTCGCCCCAGGAGACGGAGGACGGGGAGCGGGTGGCGGAGGCGGGGGGGGCGCGGGTGGGGCAGCAGGGTGCGGCGCAGGTGCCGCGGAGGCGCATGTCGATGTCGGCGTCGACAAAGGCAGCGGCGCTCTCGAGGCCGCCGTCGCCGTCGAGGAGGCGCCTGCCCCGAGTGAGGTCCACGGCGAGGCCGTCCCGGGCCATGGCCGTGGCGCGCTCCGATGCCTGGGAGGAGCCGCCGAGGAAGATGGTGGAGTCCCACAGAGTGGATCGCTTGAACCAGACGATGGGGAGCAGGGCGCCGACGATGCGGAGGACGGGGGCGTCGGAGATGCTGCGGAGCGTCTTGGCGCACAGGGACCGCTGGGCGGGCGTCGCGAAGGTGACACCGGGCGCGGAGAGGCCGGCTTCGGGGCTGAGCCCCTGCTCCGCGGCGAGGAGCGCCAGCGAGAGCGCGGTCACCAGGGCGCCCAGGATGAGGCCCAGGGTGTCGCGATAGCCGAGCATCCGGCGGCCCAGGGCGCACCAGCCGGTGCCCGCCTCCGTGGCGGCGGCGCTGGCCATGAGCATGGAGACGACAAAGGCCGCGACGGCGAGCCCTGCCGCCGTCCCGATGGCGACCGCAGGCTCCGTCGTGAAGTTAAACGACCCAAAGAGGCGGTACTGGCCCGTGCCCGGCGCAGTGACCGCAGTCATGGGCGCCCCGGCGAAGCAGTAGGCCGCGAACAGCACCCAGGCCGAGACAACAAACGGCCCGAGCCTGACCCGGAACCCTGAGCACGGCAGGATGGACTCCGCGCGGCCGTCCCCGAGCGCGGCGTTGTGCGCGTGCATCTGCATGTTGATTCCCCCGTCGTCGAAGATGCCGTCCACGCGCGAGGCGGGCCCGCCGAGCTCGACAAGGTCCGGAATAATCACGACGCGGCACCTCCGCATGCATGGCCCGCCGCACCGGCAGCACTGCACCATGCGACCCGGCAGTGTGTACGAGGTCCGCATTCTGGTCCGGATGGAGGCGCGGCCCCGGATTTCCGGGGACTCGCGCTTTCCCACCATCGGGGCGGGGTCGTCCGACCCTGGCGCCGACACTGCCGCGACGCGCACCCCGCGGCGCTCCATGGCACCGTACTCGCTGGCCATTGGTTCCTCTTGCGACATGAGAGGTGAGCTGGACACGATAGCCTTGGGATCCATGCGCCTGGGGCCGAGCGACCCCTGAGCGCGAGTTTTGGCGCGGAACTGTGGGGGTCGCCCTGAAGCGGTCGACTTGGACGTCGGGTGCGGCTGCAGGGGCGAGTGGAGCCTGTCAGTCAGGCCCTGCGTGCAAGAGTGGCGCTGCTGCGGACTGCCGGGGCAGGGGAAGGGCGCAAACAGAGGTGGAGCTGCAGAGCGGCTCAGGAACAGTCGACCGTGCCGGACACCCGGCATGCGGGGCGGCGATCGTAGAATCATGCGGTAGCATAAACTGCCAAGGGTACTGAGACGCTCGCACCGGTCGGATCCGCTCGGGCGTGCGCGAGGCGGCAGGGTGCGCGGCTTTCGGGGGCGTGGTTGCGGTTCCGGCGAGGCACCGCACCTCTCGCCACCCCAAACGATGCATTTCTCATCAGCGCATACGCCGCAGCTAGCCGCAGTGGCGCTCGAGCGACGCGTGGCAGCGGCAGCCGCGCGTGACTCTGCGTGGGACGGTTTCCCCGTCCTCAGCGCCGGTCGCGATGGGCCGCACTCCTACCCAGGCCAGGGCTGCCATGGGACTTTGCTGCTCCAGCGATGCCGGCAGCAGTGATACACTGTATACTCGCGCTGAAGGAGGGGGCAGCGCGATCAAGGTGAGTTCTTGCGCTCGCAACTGCAAGCTCGCTCAAGGTGGTGCCGGGATGCGGGGCGGGCGGAATCTTTCCCGTCCCCATCAGGACCCAGCGCTCCGTGTTTCCACCTCCAAGTCTGGGTTGCCCTTATCCTCCGCTGCCGCTGCCATTGCCGAGAGAAGATCGGGAGCCACCCTTTCCGGCGCTGCCGCCCGACTGGGCCCGCCGAATCCGCCCCCCGCAGACGCTTCTGGACGCCAAGTGGAAGCAGATGGACCGCGACGGGTCGGGCAGTCTCGGGCTGGGCGAGCTTCGGGCGCTGCTTGTTTCGATGAACGTCGTGATCACGGAGAAGGAGCTCAGGCGAAAGTTTGACAAGTTTGACACTTCCAAGGACGGCGAGCTGGACCTCGAGGAGTTCCACGAGTTCTTCCGGGCGGTGAATGACAAGCCGGGGCCGCAGATCGACGAGGTGAGGGCTGCCCGAGAACACCTGCCGGCGCCCGCGCCCAGCAGCGCGCCGCCTGACCCACCTCTCGCCCGTGCGGGCCGTTCTTGTCCGATCGCTCGCAGGCGTTTGCCAAGTATGCCGGGTCCGACGGGGCCATGTCGGCCGACCAGTTCTGCGCCTTCCTGAAGGCCGAGCAGGGCGTCACGCTCAAGACGGCGCCGCAGACGGCGCTCGCCACGGTCAAGGCGCAGATTGCCGAGCTCCTTGCGTCCCGCGCGTCAGGGGCGGGGTCCGCGAGGGCCGAGGAGGCCCGCCACGACGGGGCGCTCTCGCGCTTTGCAAAGAGCGCCGTCCAGGCCGCCAGCCGCGAGGAGACGAGGCCCGCCTCGGGCGCCGGCGAGGAGACGGACGGGCCGGGTGACGCTGACACGGGGGCGTCCGCCCGCGCCGCCGCCGGGGCCGAGGCGGAGGCGGCCGACCCCGATCAGGAGGCCGCTCGCAAGGCCGGCGCTGCCGCGGCCCGCAAGGACGCCGCGGGCGCGGGCAGCCTGTCCCTCCAGGAGTTCGCTGCCTACATCACGTCCCCCGAGGTCAACGGACCCCTGATGTCGTCCCGCCACGACATGACCCGCCCCCTCAGCCACTACTTCGTCAGCTCTACCCACAACAGCTACCTGTCGGGCAACCAGCTCAACGGCGTCTCCACCGCCGACGCCATCCGCCGCGCCCTCGCCCTCGGCGCCCGCGTCATCGAGCTCGACTGCTACTCGGCGGAGACTGCCTCGGCCGGCACCGCCGAGCCCTGGGTCACCCACGGGGGCACCCTGACCAGCAAACTGCCCTTCCGCGAGGCCGTGCGGGCCGTGGCTGAGTACGCCTTCCGCCCCGGGAACGTCGTCCCCACCCGCATGCCCGTCATCCTCACGCTGGAGAACCACTGCTCCGCCAGCGGCCAGGAGCTCCAGGCCACCATCCTCAGGGAGGAGCTGGGCGACCTCCTCTACGTGCCCCCGACGCCCAGGCCCGCGCGGTACCCGTCCCCGGCGGCCCTGGAGGGCATGGTTGTGCTCCGGGACAAGCCGGGACGCATGCTTGAGTACGAGGGGTCTGATGCCTCCCCGGGCGCCGCCGCTGCCGCCGCGCCCGACGACGTCGACGTCGAGGAGGACGACGACGAGGCAGCACAGGAGGCCGCGCAGGCCAGGGCCATCGCCGCAAAGGGCGGCGCGGCCTCGGCCGCCTCGGCCGCGGCACCGCCCCCCGGCGCCGCCAAGGGCAAGCACAAGAAGGTCCTGCACCCCGCTCTCTGCGCCCTCGTCGCCGTGCCCAACGTCAAGTTCACCGGCTTCGACAAGCTCGACCGGTACAGCCCCGGCCCGGCCTCCAGCTCCTTCAGCGAGGAGAAGATGGAGGGCGTGGCCAAGGGAGCCAAGGCCAAGGGCAGCGCCGGCAAGGTGGCCACCCTCGCCCAGACGCACCTCGTGCGTGTCTACCCCAAGGGCGTCCGTGTGGACAGCTCCAACTTCGACCCAGCCCGCTTCTGGGCCCTCGGCTGCCAGCTCGCCGCCCTCAACTACCAGTACGGCGACCGCTCCGTGCACTCCAACCAGGCCTTCTTCTCCCAGAACGGCGGCTACGGGTACGTCCTCAAGCCCGACTGGATGCTCGCCGACGGCGGCGTGGCCGAGTTCGACCACACCGGGCGGTCGCCGCCCCCCGGCGTGACCAAGCAGGTTCTCGACGTCACCGTCATCTCGGGACACATGCTCCCCAAGCCCCGCTCCTACAGCGACGGCGGGGACATCATCGACCCCTTCGTGGAGGTGCACGTGGTCGGGGCCCCCTGCGACACCGCGCTCCACACCACAGGCGTTGTCGACGACAACGGCTTCAACCCGCGCTGGTCGGACCCCTCCCGCCGGGGCCTCAAGCCCTCGGCCACCTTCACCGTCTGCCGCCCCGACGTCGCCACCCTCCTGTTCGTCGTGCAGGACAAGAACGTCGGAGCCTCCGTCGTCGTCGCCCAGGCTGGTATCCCCCTCCGCGCCCTCCGCACCGGAATCCGCGCCCTCCCCCTCTGCGACAGCCTCTCCGTGCCCCTCCCGGCCGCGAAGCTCATGGTCGACGTCCGCGTGAGGGACGCGTGAGCGACGCGGAGCAGAGTCAGACGCGACCGTGTGCGTGCGTGCGACGCGGCAGTCCCCCTTCGCTCCGCCGCCCGGACCGTCACGCGAGGCCACACGCTCCGACAACACCTGACCGTCCGCTCACTGTCCGTCACCCACGCCGGCGATCGTGGGCCGCTTCAGCGCGGCACCGTCACTCGTCCGCCTCGGCCGCCTCGGCCGCCTCGCCCCCCGCCCAAACGCAGACCAGCGACGCGCCGCCGCCCAGGCGGCCGAGCACGCGGACGACGTGCACCGCCATCCCGCAACGCCCCGCCGCGGCGTGCGCCGAAGCCGCGACGGCCTCCTCCCCGCCGCAGGCCTCCACGGCCGCCTCGTCCACGAAAAGCCTTGCAGAGCCGGCCGCCACGGCCGCGCACCGGCTCTTCGCCCCGAAGGCCGCGGCAGCGTCGATGGCCTCCGTAACGCCCCCCGCGGCCAGGGACACGACGCACGACGCTGCCACCCCCGCCCTTCCCGCCCCGCGCAGCGTGAGCCCCTCCCCCGGGGAGGTCGGGGCGGTCACCACCACCGGCGCGCCGCCCTCCCGCCCCGCCACCGCCGTCACCTCCACCTCCACCGCCGCGTCGCGCGGCAGCCGCGGCACCACAACCACCTCCACGGGACACGCCTCCGCCGCCCGCCCCCAGTCCTGCCCCTCGTCGTACTCTCTCATATCAAGGCCGCTCCAGTCCAGGCCCGTCCCCGCTGCCTCGTCCCCGCCCTCCTCCTCCTCCCCTTCGCTGCTCTCGTCAGGAAGGGTGGTCGCCGAGAGCCGGTCCCCCCGCATCCACTCTCGCGTCCGCGCCTCAAGTGACGCGGCTTCCCCCGCGTGCGCCGACGACACGAAGACCACGCACGCCACCGCCGCCTGGAGCGCCGAGCCCTCCGCGGCAAGCACCCTCGCGGATGACGTCATCGCCTGGTCCAGCTCTGCCGCCGCCCCGCCCTCCACCATGGTCATGGTGCCGGGGTCGAGCCCGATCTGGCCCGCGCAGAGCACCGCGCCCCCGACCACGTTGGCCTGGCAGTACGGGCCGATGCAGAGCGGCGCCCAGGCGCTCTGCGACGCGACGTGGTGCGTCCAACGGAACCTGCTGTCGGACCCCGCGTCCCGAGCCGAGGCCCCCGCGCCCCGCACCGCCACTGCCTCGAGCGAGACCAGGGGGGGGCCGCCGCCGCCCGCCGCCGCCTGCACGCACGCCCGTGACGGGGGGTGGCGGCCGAAAGCCCGGCAGTAGGCCTCGTTGATCCGCGAAAAGTCGCTCATGTCAGCGACCCACAGGCGCACGAAGACGACGTCGGACCACGACAGGGGGCGTTCCAGCCCCGCGAGCGCGCCCAGGAGCGACGCCAGGGCGCGCGTGACCGCGGCCGAGGGGTCGGTCTCGGCGGGGCCGCCCGACGCCCCGGCCACGCAGACCACACGGTCCGTGTCGGCGACGGACACCGCTCCCGCCGGCGCCGCGGCGGCCGAGGCGAGCAGCTCTGCCACGGCGGCGTCGACGTCCCTGTCCGTCGGCGGGGAGAGGAGGGGGACGGCGGCATCGATGGAGGCGTCGTCGTCGGCGGAGAGAACGGGCTGCGAGGCCAGCGCGCCGCCAGGGGCCGCTGCCTCGGCACCCACGTACTCGATATGGGCAACGGGCGCGAAGCGGTCCCGGGAGACGTGACGCACCACCGGCTCGAGCGGCCGCACCTCGGCGCCGGGGAGGAACAGGCCGGGGCAGCGGAGAGTGATGGTCTCGTACTCGCCGCCCTCGCCGGCGATGTTCACCTGGAATTTGCGAGCCGCGTCAGCGAGGCGGGGCTGGATCTCCGACAGCGGGCGGCCGAGCATCGACGCCGACAGCCCGAGGGACGCCACCTTGCACGGCACCGCGACCATGCCCGAGCGGAGCATGCGGCGGAGGAGGAAGGGCTGCCGGCAGCGCCAGAGCATGGCCAGCGGGAGCAGCCCGAGCCGGCGGCACACGTGCTCGACCCGCGTGCGCTGGTAGTTGCTCAGGATGGCGCCAACGGCGACGCCCGTGGCGGTCGGGGCGGCCCGCTTGGCGGCGCGGAGCAGCTGCAGCAGGTCGAAAACCTCGTCGTCCTCGCGTAGCGCCGGCGCCCCGCCGCCGAAATCGTCGCAAACGTCCACGCCCGTGTGCTTCGCCTTGCCTGCCGTCCTGCGCCTCACCAGCGGCACGCCCATCGCCGCCGCCATGGCCTCGATCACGGTGTGCCCGACCGTCTGGATCATGTGGGAGTCTAGCTCCTGCTCCACGCTGCCGTCCTCCGATGCCAATGGCATCATGTTTGCGAGCACGACCACCCTGTGGCCGCGGCGCGCGCACTCCAGCATGGTGAAGCACGAGTCCTTGCCGCCGCTCGCAAGCCCGATCACGTCCATCGGCTTTGGGTCCTGCCTGGGCCTCTTGGCGCCCCGGGCCGCCGCGGTGCTCGCGGAGGCATCCATCCCGCACCGATTTTGCTGTGCCTTGGGGCGCGTCCTGCTGCAGCCAGGGCGCCGCACGGCTCTGCAAGCAGGAAAGCTTTGCCCCCGACACCGCTCCACCGCGCCGCACCTGGCCGGAGAACGAACCGCCCCAGGTACCCGGCAAAGCTGGGCGCGCAGAATGGCTGAAGAGGACAGCTCGACGGGATGGGTCGTCTTCCTGGTGAGTCCAACCAGAAACCAGCTCCGGCGCCGACCATTCCGGGAACTGCCTGCGGCCGCAGTGCGCCGCGTACCCGGTGCACAGGCGGCGCGGGACTCGGCCGGTCGATGATGCTTCTGCCAGCCATCCGTGGCTCGCCCGTGACCGCACGCCCTGGTGCTCGCAGGGCGTGGCTCTCGGGATCTTCTCCGCCGTCGCCAGCAACATCGGGACGAACACGCAGAAGTACGGGTTCATGCAAGAAGCGTCCAAGGTGAGGCCCCGTGCAGCGGCCGCACGGCCGTGGCCGGGCATCAAGTTGCCGCCGCCTTTCTTCCGAGAGAGTGATCATGTTGAGCCCGTCACTGCCGCGGTGCGGTCACGCGATCCGGTGGCCGCCCTATCTTGGCCCTCGCAGGAGGTTGTGCGGCGCAGGCACTACGTGCAGCAGCCGCTGTGGTGGGTCGGCTTCGTTCTCGTCGTGCTGGGGGCGATCGGCGACCTCTTCTCGTTCTCGCTCGCTCCTCAGTCCCTCGTGGCGCCAACCGGCAGCTTCACGCTGGGTGAGAAGCGCCGTGTGCTCGTGCCGCTGGGCGCGGGGAGTCTTCGCGAGGCCAGCCGACCGATCGGCTGCCAGTGACCCCGACTCTTGGCGGCCGTTTTAAAACCGCAGTTTCTAACGTCATCTTCGCCCACTTCTGGCTGGGCGAGGAGCTCACGACGCGTGACCTGGTCGGCACCGCCATGGTGGTGACCGGCGCCGTGATCAGCGTGTCCTTTGGCTCGCACGAGGAGACGGCGTACTCCATCGCCCAGCTGCAGGAGCTCTACCTCCAGCCCTCCATGGCCGTGTACGGCATCTTCATCCTCCTGCTGTGGTGAGGGGCGGAGCCAGCTGCCGGCCCGGACGCCCGAATGACCGCTTCCCCCGCCCGCCTTGCCGAGCGCTCCCTGCCCTCACCCTTGCCGGCCCCGCCTGAACCTCCCGTCCCTCCTCCGCAGGGGAAGCCTCGTCTGGCTCATCCACCACGCCGAGCACACGCTGCGGGAGAGCGGCGCGGGGACGGCCGCCGGCGTCGAGGCGCTGTCCCCGCGGTCCGGCGGCTCCCAGGACGGCGACGGCGGCGGCATGAGCCCCCTCGCCGAGGATTCGGACGGCGCCGCGCAGGCTGCCGCGCCCTCCGGCGACGCGTCGTCCTCCCCGTCGTCCTCGGGGGCTCCGTCGGCCCCGTCGAAACAGGCGGTGGATCTCGCGCGGGTCACCGCGGGGCTGCGCGAGCCGCCCGAGGCGTACGCGCGCTGGGCCCGGTGGCACCCGCTGGCGTACGCGGCCATGGCCGGCTCCATCGGCGGGCAGACGGTGATGTTCGCCAAGTCCATGGGGGAGATCGTCAAGGCCACGGCGGCGGGGTCCAACCAGTTCGTCTACGCATTCACCTACGTCATCCTCGTCTGCATGATCGGGTGCATGGTGGGGGAGCAGCACTTCCTCGCCTCGGGCCTGCAGCTCTTCGACGCCATGCTCGTGGTCCCCGTCTTCTCCTCGGCGTTCATGCTCGTCACCGTCCTCGGCGGGGCGGCCTACTTCGACGAGCTCAACGGCTTCGACACCCTCAGCTGGGTGCTCTTCCCCCTCGGGATCGTCCTCGTCGTCTCGGGTGTCCTCATCCTCTCCGCGCGCCGGCAGGACGGAGGCAGGGGAGCGGGGAAGCAGCCGGGCGGCGAGGAGGACGAGCAGGGGGCAGCGGCGCCGCGCCACGAGGAGGACGGGGACGGCTCGCTCGGCGGGGGGCAGGGCCGGCAGGCCGGGGGCGACGGGGACATCGAGATGGCGTCTCTCGCCGGAAGCCCTCACCACCGCCCCGCCGCGTCCCACCACGACGTGCTGGTGATGGAGGAGCAGGAGGAGGCCGACGGCGAGGCGTGGGGCCCCGGCGGCGCGGCCGGCACGTCGGCGCACCCCTCCCCGGCCTCCACCCCGCGCCGACCCGTGGCCTCGCTCTCGGCACGGTCGAGCCCAGGACACGTGGCCTCGTCACCCAAGTCCTCGTCGTCGCCCGGCCGCCGCCCATCCCTCCTCCGCCCGGGATGGGAGGCCGTGGTGTCCAGGCCCCGCGGCCCCAGCCTGCTGTCCTTCCACCGAGCGTCCTCCGAGCACCCGTCGCCGCTGGGCGCTTCCCCGCGCTCGGCACGGCCGAGGAGCTCCACAGAGGCCGTGGCAACGACGACGACGTCGGCGGCAGGCGGCGCGGCGGCCGGCGGCCTGCCCGGCCACCACAGCCCGACCACCCACGGTCGCAGGCCCCGCGGCCGCACCAGCGTCCTGGAGGCGACCCTGCACATCATGCAGGCCGTGACCCTGTCCCACACCGTGGTCTCCGCCTTCAACGACGGGCAGCGGGACGCCCCCAGGCCCGTCCTCAAGCGAACCGTGTCGGCCTCGGCCGGCAGCGACCCCGCGCTCCCGAGGGCGCAGCCCGCGCTCCCCCGGTCCAGCACGGCGGCGGTCATGACGGCGACCGCCGAGCCGGTGTCGTCGCTGCCGCCACCGAGGGCTGCAGCAGCCGCGTCGCCCGCCGGCACAGTGTCGCCAACGGCCGCCGCGACGGCCACCCCTCCCGCCGCCGGAGCTTCCTGGCCCCAGGGCAGCGATGTCGAGAGCGGGGGGGGGGCGGCCGGTGCGAATCTTGACGACGCGCTTGCTGCGGCGACGGCAGCGGACACCGCACCGGATGTGGCCGGGGCGCCCGACGCCGCGGCGCTCGAGCGGCCGGACAGCCCCAGCGACGGGGACACCGACGACGGCGAGGAAGAGGACGAGGGGGGGCCGGAGGAGCGCGGGGACGCCGATGCCGCGCCGTCACCTGCCGAGCCGGAGCCCCGCGCATCGGACTCCGCCCAGGCGGCCGGGGGATTACCGCGGCGTGCCTCATCCGACCGGGACGACGGACTCGTTACAGGTGGTTCGGAGAAGAGCGAGGTCGCCGCGGCGCTTGACGCCGAAGCCGAGTGACGTGCATCGGACCTAGACCAGCATCAGGCTTGCTGAGCTCTGCTTGCTGCCGCTTGCGTGCATTAAATTTTTCTGGTGCACACCTGTGACTTGCACGCCGATGGCTGGCACTTGTCGGACCCTGTGGGGTCTGGGTCCGCGCAGTTGTGCCCGCGAGCTCGATGCTGCATGGCTCAACTGTAGAGTCCTGGACTATCTGAGGCAGAGCCGTTCGCTTTGCTCTCGCCGACGGCCCGATTGAACCTGCCGCAAACCGCGTCCCACACCGTCACGGGCGCCTAACAGGCCCCCCAGGCTCGACAACGCACCGCACGCCATACAGGGCTGGGCGGGAACCGGTCTACAATGATGGACGAGACCCTCCTCGAGAAGGAGGCGCCCGAGCCGTATTTTGCTTCAACGTCCCACCCTCCCCAGGGCAAGGGAATGCTCGCCCGCTACTTCTACAACCACGGGGTGTGTGTGGCCCGCAACCCTATCGTTGCCATGGTGGTCTCGGCGCTTGCCGTGGGGTCCATGGCCCTGGGCATGACCATGCTTGAGATTTCATCAAACCCCCAGGCGATCTGGGTGCCGCCCGGGACGGCCTCATCCAAGCAGCAGAAGTTTTTCAATAACGCGTTCGACCCCTTCTACCGCGTCGAGCAGGTCATCTTCACGCCCCGGAACATCAGCGCCGACCGGTCGTCCATCCTCGAGAACAACGTCTTCCGCCCTGAGCTCGTGCAGGCGCTCCAGGCGTTCCAGGAGGCCATGGCGAGCACGCCGGACTCCACCGGCACGCTGCTGTCGGACTTGTGCTTCAAGCCGATCATGGGCAAGGGCTGCCTGGTGGAAAGCGTGACCAATTTCGCCGCCGACAACGCGACCATCATCGCCGGCCTGTCCGCCGACAGCCTGCAGGCCCTGGCCCTATGCCGCCAGCCCACGGGGTCGAGCGGCGCGGCGAGCTTCGACCAGCCGCCCTGCATGTCCGCCATCGGCGTGCCGGCCATGCCTTCAGTCGTCCTCGGCGGGTCCAAGTGCACGCGGGACGTCCCGGGGGCCATGCCAGACTCTGTCTGCTCCGGCGGCTGCCAGGGCCGCGCCGCGCAGGCCATGATGACCACGTGGCTGCTCAACGCCGGCCCGCTGTTCGACGACAAGGCCAGCCGCTGGGAGAAGGAGGTCTTCCTCCCCCTCGCCCGTGCCTTCCGCCACCCGGACATGGAGGTCACCTTCATGGCCCAGCGCTCGGTGCAGGACGAGATCGAGCAGGTGGCGGCGCAGAACACGTGGGTGGTGGTCATCAGCTACTGCGCCATGTTCGCCTACATCGTCCTCGCCATGGGAAAGTTCCCCCACCCCGTGCGCTCCCGCGCACTCGTCGGGTTCAGCGGCGTCTGCGTCGTCATCACCTGCGTGGCCAGCGCCATGGGCCTCTGGGCCTTCGCGGGCGGCGAGATCACCATGATCGTGACCGAGGTCGTCCCCTTCCTCGTCCTCGCCATCGGCGTCGACAACATGTTCATCATCACAAAGACCGCGGACCGCATCCGGGCCCGCCGCATCGCCGAGGCGGTGGGCAGGGGCCGCGGGGGAGGCGGCGGCGGCGCCACCAAGGACGGCCGGCCCGCCTACGACTCGGGGACCCCCGCCACGGTGACGTCGGCGGAGCCCCCGACCCCGATGCCCAGCGACGCCGACGGGTTCGTGCCCGTGGAGCGCCTCATCGGCGACGCCCTCGCCGAGGTGGGGCCCACAATCACCGCGGCCGCCGCCGCCGAGGCCCTCGCCTTCGCCACCGCCGCCACGACGGACATCCCCGCGCTGAAGCAGTTCTGCGCCGTCGCCGCCATCGCCGTCTCCCTCGACTTCCTGATGCAGATGACCTTCTTCGTTGCCGCCGTCTCCCTCGACTTCCGCCGCATGGACGCAGACCTCCCCGACTGCGTTCCGTGCATCGTGTGCCTGCCGTGCTGCCGCAGGCCCGCCCGCGGCGAGGGCGGCTGGTGCGGCACCGGCACCGCCGAGGCGACGGCCGAGGGCGACGCCGACCGCCACGACACCGGCTCCTTCTGGCGCTGTGTGCACCGCGGCGAGTACTCCCGCACCCTCCTGGCGCAGTACATCGCCCCCGTGACCCTCTCCACGCCCCTCCGCGTCGTCTCCATCATCATCTGGCTCGGCTTCCTCGTCCTCTCGGGCTACGCCGCCACCCGCCTGCACCTCGGCCTCAGCCAGCAGCTCGCCGTGCCCCAGGGGTCCTACCTCTACAACTACTTCAACGAGCAGGCCGCCCTCGGCGAGGCCGGGCCCCCCGCCTACATCGTCCTGCAGAACGTCAACTACAGCGACGCCGACGACGTGGCCAAGGACAGCCTCTCGCACCTGACCAACACTCTCGGCGTGATGACGGACCACATCGTGCCGCCCGTGTACAACTGGTACAGCGACTTCCGCGCGTGGTCCTCCAAGACCAACATCGACGCCATGCTCGTCGACGGCTCCACCAAGCCGCCCTTCAACTGCCCCCTCCCCCTCGACCCCGCCGCCTACTCCCTCCCCGAGCGCATCGAGCAGTTCCTCTACGACATCCCCGTCTCCAGCCCCTGCTGCCAGCGCAAGGCGCACTGCTACTCCCAGTACGGGCCCGACGTCAAGCTCCTATGGGTCGTCAACAGGACCCTCGCAGACGCGGCGGCGGCGGCGGCGGCGGCGGCGGTGGCGGCGGCGGCGGAGGCCGAGCACCCTGCCTCGGCCATCCTCGCCGACGGCGCCGCGGCGGAGCTCGCCGCGCGCCCCGTCACCGCCGGATTCTACTCGGGCGTCAGCACCGCCGGCGACGCCCACCCCTGGTCAGCCGGATGGTGGGAGGCCGCCCGGTGGCAGCCCCGCACCGCTGACTTCCCCGGCACGCCCGGCGCCCCCTCGGCGGGCCTCCACGCAGTCACGGCCGGCTCCCGCCGCGACGCTGTCCTCGCCCTCCTCTCGCCGGGACGGGCCGCCGACGCCGCGCCGGCCCCCGCCGCGGTGGCCGCCGCCGAGGCCGCCGAGGCGTGGCGCGTCGCCGGCCGGTCCTCCGCCCCCTCCTCCCCCGGCGCCCAGCTGCCCCCCCACGTCGCGGAGCACCTCGCCCTCGGCGCGACGCGGCACCGCCAGGCCGGCCCCGCCGCCGTGGCCGCCGCCCTCGCCGCCGCGCGCAGCCTCGCCCCCGTCGCCGTCGTCACCTCCCGCATGCGCACCGTGCACACCGCCCTCCGCGACCAGCACGACTTCGTCGGGGCCATGCAGGCCACCGCAGGCGCCGTGCACCGCCTCGTCGACGGCATCCCCCGCGTCAACCCCGCCGACGCCGTCCCCGCCGGCGTCGACACCCACGCGGACCACCCCGGCTCCCCCGGCGAGCACAGCGACAACCAGCACCACGCCTGGCTGAGCCCCGCCCCCGTCGGCCCGGACGACGCCCCCGAGGCCGCCTTCCCCTACTCCCTGTTCTACGTCTACTACGACCAGTACAACATCATCCGAGGCGCCGCAGTCACCACCGTCCTCACCGCCCTCGGCGCCGCCTTCCTCGCCGTCCTCGTCGTCACCAGCCCCACCGTCGCCATCACCGTCGCCGTCATGGTCCTCACCGTCACCATCGACATCGTCGGCATCATCTGGCTCCTCAACCCCTCCGACGAGGGAAGCGCCCACGCCCTTCTCAGCGGCGTCGGCCAGGAGGCCTTTGGCGTGGACATCAACGCCGTGTCCGTCGTCAACCTCGTCACAACCGTCGGCCTCGCCGTCGAGTTCAACGTCCACATCGCCTCCCACTTCGCCGTCTCCTCCGGCACCCGCCTCGTCCGCGCCCACAAGGCCCTCTCCGAGATGGGATCCTCCGTCGTCACCGGCATCACCCTCACCAAACTCGTCGGAGTGATGGTCCTCGCGTGGGCCCCCTCCCAGATGTTCCGGCTGTACTACTTCCGCATGTACGCTGCAATCATCATGGCAGGGGCCTTCCAGGGCCTCATCGTCCTCCCCGCCCTCCTCTCGTGGTGCGGCCCCGCGTCGGTCCACGACACGGACTACGTCGAGGACCGCGCCACCGGCAAGCGCCGTGCGAGGCGGGAGGACGAGTACCGCGGGAGCCTCCGCCACGCCCTCGTCGTCGTCGGCGCCGAGCGCCGCACCTCCTCCGAGGACTCGTACGAGGGCATGCACGGCAAGCTCGGGTCTGGCACGGCCTCGGGAACGCGCACGCTGCGGTCGTCGCAAGCGGCGGGGTCGGTGCAGTACCAGTGAGGCGCGCCGCGCCGGTGGCACGGCAGCCCCTAACAACCGTCAAAACATCTGTGATGCCTCAGATTTGCGTGATTGCGTGGTCCCGAAACGCTCGCTTCGTCATCCTGGCAGCATCAACGGTGGCGCCCCACGCGGCCCCTCACTCCTCGCCCTTGAGCTTGCGCGCGAGAGCGGGCACCATGTCGTCGTACGCCGCCAGGAAGCCCACGCCGTCGACGGGCGTGAGCCCGTTCTTGGACGCGAACTCCTTGCTCTTGAAGCTGCGGCGCGGCTCGAAGCCCGACGTGCCGGAGATGGGGAACGGCGACCCCACGGCGTCCGGATCCACGCGCCCGGACTGCTTGTACAGCAGGATGGAGTAGCGGTGCTTGCCGGAGCCGTCGCCGGGGGCAGATCCAAAGTACGCGGCCAGCTCGTCGCCGCCGCCCACGTCGCACCCCGGCACGTTCACCACGAGCCAGTGCAGCCACTCGCCGAACTTGCGGTCCGTGGTGCTCGGCGCGTCAGGGTCGCTGTACACGATGGTGAACAGGTCGTCGGGGGTTCCCTCCCATGTCATCGCGGGCCGCTCCACAACCTTGGTCGGCGTCAGCTCCGCGCCCTGCTCCACCGTCGCGCCGTTCCATACCACCTGCGCCGACGGAGCGCGTGGGGCGGGGCCGCTCGCGACAGCGGGCCGTTGCGGCTGCGACTTGTCTTTCGGCCTCCGTGGCCGCGCTCACCTTGAGGCTGGCCGTGTGCTCGAACGCGTCCTGGACGTCGGGAACATAGTGCGGCTCGGTAGTGGCAGCCATTGCGTGCGCGTGTGCGTGCGCGGGCGGGCTGGTCGGGTCCGTCGACGGCAGAGTTTCTCGCGGGCGAGAACACTCGGCGGGACAGGAGCAATAAGAGGCTCGTCGGGCCCCAAACAATTGCGCAGCACTCACTCGGAGTGAGGCTTCTTGGCCAGCGCCAGGGCGGCGGTACGGAGGGCGGCCGAGGAGAGGGCGAAGGAGGCGGCGTCAGTGACGAATCCGACGCGGCGGGTCACGGCGAGGTTGTGGGCGCCGTTGGAGTGCTTGTAGACGGTGCCGCGGAACTGGTTGGTGACGTCCTTGCCGACGCAGCCGCGGACAAAGGCGGCCCCGCCGGGGTGCTCGTCGGCGAAGCCGGCCACGTCGACTGCGAAGCCGTCGATGACGGTGAGGGCGGACCCGGCGGCGTTGCGCTCCTTGATGGCGTCCATGGTGAGGGCTTCCATGGCGGAGGCGTCGCGGCCCCACTCGACCTGCTTGGCGCGCATCTGGACCTGGTTCATGGCGATGAGGTTGTCGTCGAACTTGTTGAGGTTGTAGGTGAGGCCGGCGAAGGAGAGGGCGGCGATGATCCACTTGGTGGGGTCGTACTGCCACCAGAGGATGGCGTTGCGGTAGTCCGAGGGGAACTCGTGGTGGAAGTTGTGGTAGCCCTCGCCCATGGTCACGAGGGCGGTGATAACGCTGTCGCGGGCGGTGTGGGCGTCAGAGAAGCCCTGGTCGCCGGCCCAGTGGGCGAGGCTGTTGACGCAAAAGGTGGAGTGGTGGACGAGGACGAGGCGGAGGACGGCAGCGATGAAGTAGCCGCCGTACCAGTCGCCCCAGCCGAGGCCGCACACGACGGTGGGGAGCACGATGCCCATGCCGAGGGCTGCGGGGAGGGTGGTTGAAGGGGCGGCGGGAGAGGGAGGCGGTCGCGGGCGGAGGGGATGGGCGTGCCAGCGCGGGCCGCTGCGCGCTCGGGCGCGGCTTCATCTCGCGGCGCTTGACTCACCGAAGAAGGGGTAGTTGCGGTGCTGGAACCCGACCATGGGGTCGGCCTCGAGGTCAGAGATGTCGACGCGGCCGATCTTGTTCTTGTCCTGGCGGACGAGCATCCAGCCGATGTGGCTGTAGAAGAAGCCGCCCTTGGACGAGTACGGGTCCCTCTCGGTGTCGACGTACTTGTGGTGCGCGCGGTGGTCGCGCGCCCACCAGCGGAGGGAGCCCTCGACGGCGCCGCTGCCGGCGAGCATCATCATCCAACGCACGGTCCAGTGGGCCTCGTAGCAGCGGTGGGCGAACAGTCGGTGGTAGCCTGAGGCGCGGGGGAGGCGGAGAGCGGGGGCGGAAGGGGGGTGGACGGCGGTTGGTGGAGGT
>Ga0136560_1000560_pt1 | contig 18854 bp, 2 predicted proteins | sample AntRauMeHopE1497_FD_104925 | JGI IMG/M metagenome (GOLD analysis project Ga0136560, IMG submission 104925) | Saline lake microbial communities from Rauer Islands, Antarctica - Metagenome Hop E1 #497 | ecosystem: Environmental > Aquatic > Non-marine Saline and Alkaline > Saline | place... | reverse complement strand
CCTCCGCCTCCGCCTCTGCCGCGGCGGCCGACCCGCCGGCCTTTGCGGTGCCCCAGACCTGCCCCAAGCACCACATCCCCTTCCTCGGCATCGGCGACGCCACGCTGGCAGAGCTTACCGAGCGGGCGCTGATCGTCGACCCCGTGGTCGCGGCGGCGCGGGAGCGACTCCTCGTCTTCTGGACCGTCACCGCGCGGCAGGGTAAGGCCCTCTTTGAGTTCACGCCCTCCTCCTTCAGCTACCGCGGCGCCCCGATGGACGCCACCGCCCCCGAGTTCGCCGTCATGATCAAGCTGCTGGAGCTCACGGGCCACCGCTTCGAGCTGCCGCCCCGCACCACGCGCGCCAACACCGACGACGTCGACCCCACCGACGTGGAGCGCGCCTTCCGCTGGCTCTGCGTCCCCGAGTTCGACGACAGCCCCGACCTCCTCGTCGCTCGCTCCCTCACCTCCACCATGCGCGTCGCCACGCTGTACGACCCGGCAGGGACCACCCTGGCGCCCAAGCTGTGGGGCGCGAGGCAGATGCGCCTCGTCCTCGGCGTGCAGGGGGTGCAGGGCGGCGACGACAAGGCCGTGGCCAACGTCACCGGCATCCTCGCCGGCCTACCCCTCGCCCGCCTCGCCCGCCAGCCCATGAACATCCCCGTCGGCATCACCGAGGCGGGGACGTACCTGCACGAGGAGGCGTCGGCGGCGGGCGGCCCGCCGATCGGCCGATTCTCCCGGCGCCCGAGGCCCGAGCCCCCGGCGGTGCCGGCCAGCGCGGCGACGGAGCAGGACATCCGCCGCCACGCCAACCCCCCCACGTTCGACGACGCCCTGTCGTGGCAGGACAGCGAGCGCCTCCTCTCCCTCCTCACCGCCCCCTACCTCCAGGTGCCCCTCGTCCTCCGCTTCTTCGCCGAGGAGCGGCTGGGAGCCCTCTTCCACCCCCGCCTCCAGATCCTCCTCGAGCGTGTGCTCTTCGAGCCCCGGGCCTACTTCAACGACGGGCCCGCCAGGGAGGCGGGCACGGAGGTGGTGCCCGTCGTGCCTCTCCAGGGCGACGCCCGCGTCGTCCTCGGCACCCGCCGCGGCCTCTTCCTCAACGAGCTCTCCCACGCACCCGCCTCCACCGTCGGCCCGCTCCTGCGCATCGCCCACCAGGTGGCCGGCCTCGTGCCCCCCGACTTCACCTCCTCCTTCGTCGGCATGCTCCTCTTCGTCGTCCGCCTCGTGGTCAGGACGGAGCGCTTCCTGGTCAGCGTGGTCGACGACGGCTCCGCCGACGCCGTGTCCCCCGCGGCCGGCGCCGAGGCCCGTGCCCAGCTTGACCGCGTCCGCCTCTTCCTCCGCGGCCCCGCGCGGCAGCGCATCCTCCTCCTCATCGGCCAGACCGACACCCTGGAGACCCCCGCGGCGATCCGCGCAGGCGCCCGCCTGCACGCCCACCACGCCCTCCTCTTCTCCAACGCCCGCCCCGGCGAGCTCGACCACCACTGCGCCCGCGCCTTCCTCCCCTCCGTCGCCTACGTCACGGCCTGGTTCGTGCGCGACGAGGACGAGAGCGGCAAGCCCAGCGAGGCCGACTTCCCCGGCAACCCGCGAGCCTACTTCGCCCGCCTCGCGACGTGGGACAGGGCCCGGCTCACGCGTCTCGCCCGGGACGACGGCGCCACGCCCTTCCTCCCCGCCGACGAGGTCTTCGCCGCAGTGGAGCGCCTCCGCCCGGCTGTCATCCGCCTCCTCCGGGCCTCCTCCCCCGACGAGAACGACGATCTCCTCCAGGCCGTCCTCGGCGCCGCCGTGCGCAACCCCGCCATGGTGGCCCGCAACTGGGAGGTCGCCTCCCTCGCCGCCTTCTCCTGCGTCGTGGAGCGCGAAACCGCGCACCCGTACCTGCCCGCGGCGTCGACCTTTGAGACCATCGAGTTCCCCGGGGCGCCCTACGTGACGGCGACCTTTGACGCGCGGACGTCGACTCGCCGCGACGCCGACCGGGTGTGCTTCTACAAGGACGAGTCCTGCACCTCCACCTGGGGCGCCGAGGCGTACAGCGGCAAGGCGGACGCCTTCCCCGGGGCCACGGCCAAGCCGCAGCTGACCATCCCCACCGACTCCTTCGTGCTCCACTTCCGGAGCGACAACGACGCGGGGGAGTGGGGCTACCACCTCAAGCTCGAGGCACCCATCAACGCGGGGGCCGCGGCTCTGCTGGCAAAGGAGGACCGAACCGACGGGAAGCCGGGGACGTGGCCGCTCCGGTGGTGCCAGCGAGCGATGGCCCGCGCGCTGAACAGCGCCGACGACGCGCGCGCGCTCCTGCGCGACGAGGCCTCGGAGTTCGCGGCGTGGGCGGCGGAGGACGCCCGCAGCGACGCAGGGAGCACGGTCAACGGCCGCTTCCGTGACGCGGCCGGGGCGGTCACGGTGGACCTACAGACCTGCGAGGTCTTCATCCGCGGCCGCCTCCGCATGCCCACGCCGGGGGTGGTGGCCTCCCGCGAGGACTTCCGGGCGGTGTTCGGCGCCGCCACGCCGCTGTGCAGCCGCGACGAGGACAGGGAGAACTCCGCGGTGTACGAGATCTTCCGCGCCGGGCACCGGTACCGGGTGGCGGCGTGGGGGCCGGCGCCGCGGCAGGCCTCGGCCACGATGAAGAAGCTCTCGCTGGACGCGCAGGCGGGGGAGCTGGACGAGGCCATGGGCATGGGCGCCAAGGCCTCGGCGGCCGTTGTGCCGTGGGAGCGCTCCACGGTGCTGCCGGGGGAAGCGTCGTGGGGCTTCCCCCTCAGCGGGAAGGAGGAGTTCTTCTGGGGCACGAGGCACTTCTCGGAGGAGTATCAGCCGGAGCGGTGCGCGTGGGCGGGCCCCATCGTCGAGCAGGCAATGGAGGAGGCGGCCAAGCTCCTCGCCGACGCCGCGACCAAGGGCGACGGGAACGGCGCGGACGACGGGGCCGGGCGGTCGTCGGAGCGCAAGCGCAAGCTTGACGCCACCGTCTTCATGGAGGACGGCCTCGCCGCGAGGCTGGCCGCCGACGAGGCCGACGCCGCCGCGGCGGGCGACCGGCCCGGCCGGTCACGGGCCACGGGCCCCGCCCTCGTGCTCCGGCTCGGCGGCGCGTCGGAGGAGCCCGCGTCCTCCCGGCGCCCATGCCTCGGCTCCATCCTGGTGCACCTCGACGCGCAGGCGGCGTCCAGGGAGGAGGCCAGGTCCAAGCCCGGCCGGTGGTTCGAGATCGTCGTGGACTCGGGCCGCCGCATGGTCGAGTGCTTCGAGGTCCTCAACGCGGCACGCCGGGGCCACCGCAGCCTCGTGTACACGTCGGACCGACGCTTCAGCCTCGCGGCGCTGGAGCCTTCCACCGAGGAGCGCGACGGCCCGCCGCACCCGCTCGCGCGGCACGCCGCGGGGCAGCTCGCCGGGTCCGCCCTCGCCGAGGCTCAGGCCGTCGCCGCGCGCACGGGCGGCGTCCGCATGTTTGGCATCGCCCGCGAGGACCGCGCGAGCGAGGAGCTCGAGGTCCCTGTGGAGACCATCGAGGTGTCCCGTGAGCTCATGCCGGGGGGCGACTCGGAGGTCTACGCCCGTCACATGGAGACCTTCTGCCCCCCCGAGACCCTGTCCGGCGCCCTCCCCGCGGCCCTGGTCGAGTCCTACGACTTCTGGCGCTCCCCCAAGCCCGGCTCCGCCTCGAGCGTCGTGCTCCGCGGCTACCCCCGGCCGGACATCGAGAGCGTCGCTCACACTTACATCGTCGTCGACCTCGTCGCCAAGGCGTACCGCGGCCCCGCCGCCGGGGCAGCAGCAGCCGGGGCGTCCGCCGCCGCCGCCGCGGGAACGCCGCCCGCCGTGCAGGGCGACGTGGTGGTCGAGGCCGAGGCCGTGGTCCGCCGCCTCTCGGAGGAAGCCCTTCGGGCCATGGGCCGCGGCCTCGCCCCGTCCTCGGGCGTGGAGACCCTGCTCAACGTCCGCCGGGCCCCCCGCGGCTCCGCGCTCTACCGCGTCGGCCAGGTCCTGTCCCGCATCGAGGCGCTGTCCCACGTCCTCGCCTGGACAGCCGCCGATGCGCGCGTCGGGGAGGAAGCCCCCATCACGCGGGTCGAGCTCCCGCGCCTCGGAACCTCCTTCGTCCCGCGCCCCGCCGGCAGAGCCGCGCCGGGGAAGTTCCGGCTCTACAGCAGCGACTTCGCGTCCATGTACGTGACCGACCGACGCTCCGCGAGCCTCCTCCGGCACCTCCGCTGCGCCCCCCACTCCCTGGTCCTGGGCAACTCCACGGGCGAGAGCTTCCTCCTCGTCCCCGTCCTGTCGGCGTGGAACCCCAAGGTCAAGTCCCGCCCCTTTGGCGGCGACCTCGTCGTCACCCACGGCGACGGCTGGGCTGAGGCCGTCCGATCCCGTTTCTTCGTCTACAGCGTCCACCCCTCCGGCGCCTACGTCACCACGCCCACCACGGGCGCGGCGCTGTACTGGGCCGTCCTCTCCCTCATGGCCCGCGACTACGAGCGCGTGTGCAAGCTCATCCCGGCGTGCCGCACCGACGTCCCCTTCTCCGAGGAGGAGGCGTGGATCTTCGGCATGGTCGAGCGCACCCGCGGGGACAGCCACCCGGACGCCCACGCCGCGCGCGTGCGCCTCGCCGGGGTGGATCTCGAGGCCTGCGCCTCCTCCGGCGGCTCCCCCGTCATGGCCGGCAAGGACGTGGTGAAGGACCACGGAGACTACGTGAAGAAGCTGTCCGGCGTCTCAGCCTTCGCCCGGCTCTCCCCCCACGAGGAGATCGACCTCATCAGCGCCCTGAAGCAGGCCAACCCGAGGCTCGGCTTCCTCTCCCGAGTCGCCTCCGTCGTCGACGAGCAGGCTCGGCTCGACCGCGTCTTCGAGGACGACCTCGCGCGCTGGCGCGCCCTGCGGGACAAGGCCGTGGGCCGGAAGGCCACGCCACTAGGGGCCTCCGAGGCCGGCGAGACGACGGACCTCGCCCCCGCCACCGTCCTCACCCGCGTCCAGTCCGCGCTCGGCGGCGATGACGAGGTGGATGACGCCGACGAGAGCGACGAGGAGGAGGACTCCGCCCTCGGAGCCCTGTCCCCCGTGGCCCGCGCGCCCTCCCTGGGCCGCGGCCCCAGCCTGACCATGGTCCCCAGCCTCTCCCGCTCCTCCAGCGCCGCGCTCCGGCTCGACCAGGCCCACGCCACCACCGTCCTCGGCCGCCTCGAGGTCGAGAGCGGCCTCGGGCCCGTGCCCTCCCTCCGCGTCGTCCGCGTGCACGTGCCCGGCGCCTCCCGCCTGGAGCTCGCATTCTCCGAGCTCTCGGACCTCGTCCCTCGCACCGACCACGTCGAGGTGTTCGACAACGCAGCGTGCAGCGGCCGCCCCCTGCTCCGCGTCCCCGGCCCCGCGGACCCCGCGGACACCGCTGCCTGGCCGCCCCCGCCCGGCCTCGCCGGCCTAGGCCCCCTGGTGGTGGCTTCAGACACGCTCTTTGTGCGGTTCCGCTCCTCCGACCCGGCCTTTGCCGCCGCCGAGCCCCCAACGGAGACCGACGCCCCGCTGCCCGCAGCCCCCGCGGCCGAGGAGCTTTCCGTGCAGGCCGCCCCCCAAGGCTCCCTCCGCGGCGCAGTCACCCGCCAGCCCCGCTGGGGCCTCGCCGTCGTCGGGTTCGGCACCGTCGTCGACGAGGCGGCCGCCGTCCGTCGCGTCAGGTCCCACGCCTCCGCCGCCGCCTCCGCATCGGCCGCCGCCGCCTCGGGATCCCCCGACGCTGCCGATCCCTCGGAATCCCCCGCCCCCGGCCTCGGGCGCGCCAGCTCGCACTTCCACGCCGGCACCGGCAGCGCCCTCGCTGACGGCCTGGAGCTCGAAGAGGCGGCCCGCCTCGCGCCCGACCTGCCCCCGCGCCCCGAGCGCCAGATCGTCACTTTTTCCATCGACGCTGAGGGCGAGACCATCCCCCACACCGAGCCCGGCACCGAGGGCCTCCTCCGCGCGGGAGGGGGCTTCGAGGCCGTGGCGGACGGCGCGGGAAGCAGCTTGGGGGCCACGATCAAGTACAGGCAGCGGGAGGCCTCCCAGCTCGCCGGCGGCGGCTGGCTCGGCGCCGTCGCCGACGTCTGGCAGGACGCCGACCAGAGCCTCTCCGGACGCAGCAAGCAGCTCGGTTTCGCGTTCCTCTACGAGCTGGCCCGCGGCGATGTCGCCGTCACCCTCGCCCCGGGCTCTGCCTCGGGCGCCAGCGCTGCGCAGCGCATGACCGTGGAGACCACAGCCGAGGCGCGCGCCGAGGCATCGACGGCATCCGTCGCCTCGGCCGACGCACGCCCGTCTCAGCCCGCGTTCCGCCGCTCCAACGCCGCCCTGGCCAAGCTCATCGGGTGCACCATGATGCACCAGGCCAATGAGTGGAAGTTCAACGGGGAGCACCCCATGCTCGCCGTCCTCGCGGCTATGGCGGCGGCAGAGGAGATGGACCGAGCCCGCGCCGCCCGCGGCCACCGCGGCCCCTGGCTCCTCGACGCCTTCCCCCTCCTCCCGGTCCAGGCCAACGAGACGGACTTCGGGACCCAGGGGGTCACCCTCAGCGCGGGCCTCGGCGCGATCCTCTTCACGCGGATGCTCGTCGCAGGCCTCGCTGTCATCCAGCCCGCTGCCTTCCGCGCGCGGCACTGCCGGGGCCCGCCCCCGGCCCCCGACTCCCTCCTCGCCGCCTCGGTGGTCCGCTACTCCGCCGACGACGTCCCCGGCACCCGCCCCGAGGTCAACGACTTCAGCTGCGGGCAGCGGCTCCTCCGCCCCGTCGCCGCCGACGAGTCCGCGGGTGCCACACGCTTCCGCTGCGTCCTGGGCGCGGACGAGGTGCGGGCCTTCGCCAAGGCGCCGCTCTCGGGCCTGGGTCTCGGAGTGGGCGGCGTCGACGACGTCGACCCCTCCGACGGCGGCGGGGAGGCCCCCCACCTCGTGCGCGTTCCAGCGGCGGGGAACCTCCTCCACCGCGGCGGCAAGCTGGGCACGGACCTGCCCTTCAGCATCGACAGCGCCCCCGAGGCCCGCTCCTCCCTGGGCAAGGAGCTCCTCTCGCGCCTCGAGGGCGACATGCGGGCGTCCTCCTCGGCGCGCGAGCGGGCCATGGCGTGGCGCGTCTCCTACCTGGACGACGACGCCACCGCGGCCCTGCAGGCGTCGCTCGTGGCGCCCGAGCGGGACGCCGCCACCGGCGAGGACGTGCCGCTCACGGCCACACGGTGCGGCTTCACCGAGGAGGCCGCGGCGGTGGTCCGCCTCGCCCACCGCCGCCTCCTCCGCCTCCGTGCCGCCCTCGACCGCTGCCGCCTGGCGGACGGCGCCGCCGTGGAGGCCTCCATCTCCAACCTCACGCGGGGCGCCAACGACGTGCCCGTGGACCCCGAGGCCGCCGACGCCGAGGAGCGACTCCGCTTCATCTTCGCCCGCCGCCAGGGCGGCCGCACCCGCCTCTGGTTCGAGTACATGAGCGCCGCGCTGCTCACCAACCGCCCCCGGGCCGCCCTCCGCTCCCTCAACACCTTCCTCTCCGAGGAGGAGTGCGGCGCCGCCCTCCTCGCCGTCACCGGCATCGCCCTCCGCACCTCGCGCCTCATGCAGGCCAACCGGGCGGTCGACGCCCTCGACTCCCTCGTCGGCAAGCTCGAGGACCTCGCGGCCTCCCGCCTCCACGCCGGGTGGGCCGTCCACGCCGCCTGCGCCGGCCCCCTCGCCGTGCCGCCCTCCGCGGTCATGGTCCGGCAGGCTCTCGAGGCCGCCGGCTTCGACCCAAGGGCCGCCGACGCGCGCCTCGAGGGCCTCGAGACCGCGGCCGCGGCCCTCGCACCCGTCGTGGGCGCCTCGGTGCCCGACGAGGGGCAGCGGGTCCGCGCAGCCGTCGCGGCCCTCGTGACGACCGGGTTCCTGGCCACCGCCGACGCCGCGCCCGCTGAAGCCCTTTGCGCGGGCAAGACCGACGACGGCGCCAGCGAGGCGGCCGCTCTCCTCGGCCTCGCGGACCGCGGCTGCCTGCGAGACGGCGCCCCGCTCCCTGCCGTGCCCCGGCCCGGCGCAGAGCCCCTCGACGGCGGCTTCGGCGGCCCGGCGGCCCAGGCCCGCCTCCGCCGTGCCCTCAAGGCCGTCCCCGCGAGCCTCTTCCTCCTCGCCAAGACTGCCGACAGCGTCGCCGCCGCCATCGCCACCCGCCGCCACTTCATGGCCAAGGCCGGCCCCGCCGCGCGCTCCTTCCACGGCGCCGCGGCCGGCGGGTCCTCGTACGCCGCCACCCAGGCCACCCTCGCGGCGCTCGCCTCCGCCCCGTCGGACTCCCATGGCCCCGCCGCCGGCACCGCTCCCGCCGAGTTCCTCTTCGACCCCCGCCTCCTCGTCTTCGAGTTCATGTCCGGCTTCGTCCTCCGCAAGAGGCAGGTGCAGATCACCGCAGAGTTCGCGCAGGCCGCCCTCACGGGGCAGTCCGCCGTCAAGGCGATGCAGATGGGCCTGGGCAAGACCAGCGTGGTGGCCCCCCTCCTCGCCCTGCTCCTCGCCGACGGCGAGTCCCTCGTCACCGCCGTCATGCCCGCCCCCCTCCTCCAGCAGTCCCGCCTCCAGTTCCGCCTCGTCTTCTCCTCCCTCATCCCAAAGCGCGTCCTCACCTTCGCCTTCGACCGCGAGTCCCCCGCCTACTTCCCCCGCGACGGCCACCCCGCCAACGGCACCGACGGGCTCGAGGCCCTCGTCCTCAAGATGGACCGCGCCCGCCGCGACCGCGCCGTCGTTTGCACCACGCCCGACGCCCTCAAGTCCTACATGCTCAAGTACGTCGACATCCTGCAGACCGTCGACGCCTCGCCCCCCCACCTCCTCGTCAAGCGCTCGGCCATCCCGCCCGGCAACAGCGACGACGTCGCGAATCACGGCATGGACGTGGCCAAGGCCCGCGCCCTGGAGCGCAAGGCCGACGTCATGGCCGGCATGTTCCGGCTCTGGGGCAGGGCGGGCGACGGTATCCTCCTCCTCGACGAGGTTGACCTCCTCCTCCACAGCCTGCGGTCCGAGACCAACTTCCCGATCGGCCCCCGCGTCCGCGTGGACATGTCCCCCGCCCGCTGGGACTTCCCCATGTTCCTCCTCGAGGCCGTCTTCTTCCACGCCTCGCGGAAGATCACCCTCCCCGCCGCCCACGCCACCCACGAGGCCGAGGCCTTGGCCACGGAGCTCGCCGCCGTCATCGACGAGGGCCTCGCCTCCTTCGCCCTGCAGTCCTCCCCGCACCTCGTCCTCCTCCGCGAGGCCTTCTACCACTCTCAGATGAAGCCGGTGCTCGCGCGGTGGGCCCTCGTCTGGCTGAAGCGCAGCCACCAGCTGTCCATGACAACGAAGGAGCCGGCCTTCCCCCTCGCGTGCCTCGCGCCCGACGGAGCCGCCGGAGACGCGGCCGCGTCGGAGGCCCTCGAGCTGAGCGACGAGGCGGCCCGCCACGTCATCGATTTCATCAGCGGCGCCAGCACCGCCTCCCACCCCAGCGCCGCCTGGCTCGAGGCCCGCTGCGACGCCCCCGCCCTCAAGTGCCTCAACCTCGCCCGCGAGTGGCTCAACACTCTCGCGCCCCACTGCCTGTCCAAGATCGACGGCGTCACGTGCGGCCTCCTCTGGCCCAAGCACATGCCCAAGGTGGCGGGCGGCGAGACCGGCACCGTCCCCGTGTCCCGCCAGCTCCTCGCAGTCCCCTTTGTCGGCAAGGACGTCCCCTCCCGGGCCTCGGAGTACAGCCACCCGGACATCCTCATCGGCCTCTCCACCCTCGCCTTCCGCTATGAGGGCCTCCGCCGGTCCGACGTCGCCAAGATCGTGCGCTCCCTCAAGCGCCGCCTCGCGGAGGAGCCGGGCAGCGCCGAGGACAAGCCCTCCCGCGTCATCTTCCAGCGCTGGCTCGACGCCGCGCACGCCCGCTTCCTCTCCGAGCGCTCTCGAGGCGCGGCGGGCGGCGCCTCGGGCGACGCGGCGGCCTCCGCCGGCGGCCTCCGCGGCGCCGACCACACCCCGGCGCGGGACGTGCTCCCCCTGGAGCTGTTCCAGCCCACGGAGCCGGCGCAGATGGACCGCTGCTGGCGGGCGCTGCGCCGCAGCCCCGAGGTCGCGGCCTTCTACCTCTCCGACCACGTCTTCCCCAAGACCATGCAGCACCAGACCACCAAGCTGGCGGCCTCGGGCGTCGACCTCGGCTCGGACATGCTCTTCGCCCGCCGCCTCGGCTTCAGCGGCACGCCCTCCAACCTTCTCCCCACCGGCATGCGGTGCGAGTTCGAGCCGGGGTCGGACGCCAGCATCGTCCGCCTCCTCACCTCGCCCCGCCTCGTCACCGTGAAGCGCCTCGACGCCTGGAGCGTGGAGACCCTGCTCTCCGACGTGGCCAACGCCGAGCCGCAGTTCCTGGGCCTCATCGACACCGGGGCGCTGGTCACCGGCATGACCAACGAGGACGTCGCCCGCTTCCTCCTCCGCGCCGGCCTCCGCGGCCTCGACGGCTGCGTCTACCTCGACGACACCGACAAGCCCCGCGTGGTCATGCGCTCCACCGGCCGCTCCATCCCCCTGGGCCAGTGCGGCCTGCCGTGGCACCGCCGCTTCACCTTCTGGGACCAGGTGCACACCACCGGCGTCGACATCAAGCAGGCCCTCGACGCCCGGTCTGCAGTGACCATCGGCAAGGACATGACCCTCCGAGACTACGCCCAGGGCTGCTGGCGCATGCGCGGCCTCAAGACGGGGCAGAAGCTCACCGCCCTCGTGGTCCCCGAGGTCCTGCAGCTCGTGCACGCCGTCTCGGACACGGGCGCCGACGCCGCGGACATCGTCGCGTGGCTCGCCGTCAACGGCATCCGCTCCGAGCAGCTCCAGCAGATGCAGCTGGCGGTGCAGAATCTCTCCTTCGTGTGGCGGCGCCAGGCCTTCGCCGACCTCACAGCCTCCTCCCGCCCCAAGCAGCAGTCCGGCAGCGATGCCGGACTCTCCTCTCGCTTCCACCGCGGCGTCGACGTCGCCCGGATCCGCCTGCAGAGCCGCCGTGGCGACGCCCGGGGCGGGAGCGCCGCCGCGCCGGCAGAGCTGGACGACGACCTCATCCGGCAGCTTCCCGAGGAAGAGCAGATTCGCATGGCGATGCGGGCGTCAATGGCGCAGGCAGAGGCCGCCGCGCTGGCGGAGGAGGCCGAGGCGACGGCCCGGGCCGAAGCGGAGTCCGCGGCGGCCTCGGGAGCCGCGGCGGCCGGGGGCGGCGCTGCCGCCGCTCTTTCCCGCCCGTCCATGCTGGGCCGGGAGCCGACGGTGCTCGACGAGGAGTCCGCCTCGGCCCTGTTCGTCGGCTCCGACTCCCCGCTCTGGCTCACGCGCTGCGTGCGTGTCTTCCGGGAGGCGCTGGACATGAACGTGTCCCCCGAGGTCCGGCGGCCCCGGCCCTTCGCCGACGTCCTCAGGGAGGAGGCGGAGTCCTGGGCGGTGCTGCTGCAGACGCCGGAGGCTCAGGCGAGCGTCGCCGTGGTCCTGGCCAAGGCCGCGGAGGCCGAGGCTGACGCCCGCATCCGCGGCACGGGCGCCGACACGGACGCCGACGGCGACGGCGGCCTGCAGGAGGCCCTGCAGTTCGACGGGGAGATGGTACAGGAGCAGGAGCAGGAGCAGGAGCAGGAGCAGGAGCAGGAGAAGCGCAAGGAGGTGGTGCCGGCCTACGCCAGCGAGGACGACTCCCTCAGGCAGTGGAGCGTGCGCGGCCTCGCCTCCCGCTCCGCCCTCATGGACCGCCTCGTCTACCCCGCCTCCCGCTTCGCGCCCTCCCGCGAGACCGCCCCCCTCCCCTTCGCCCCCGAGCTGCTCCTCTCGGCAAACTGGGCCTCCGAGACCGCCCCGGCGGCCCGCTCGCGCTGCATGAACAACGCCTTCGTCCTCCTCGACTGGTCGCCGCCCGAGACCCTGGGCCCAGCCGCCGCCGTCGCCGCCGCCGCCGCTGCGGCCGCGGGCGGCGTCGCCGCCACCCCGGCCCCTGAGCGCGGCGTGGTGGTGCTCACCCTCGGCGAGGCGGAGACACTCCGCCGCGCCATCCACACGGGCCACGCCTCGCTCACGGCCCTCGGCGACGCCTCCGCCCCGCGCGGCAGGGCCGCCGTACGCCTGATGACCATGGACGGCTCCAACCTCGACGCCACGCCCACCGCCACCGAAGACGGTGGAGCGGCCGACGACGACGACGACGACGACGCCCCGGCGCCGCCCCTGGCCGCCAGCCAGTCCGCACAGGAGGCCCGCGATGCCGCTGACCGCGCCGGCCCCGCCCGCCCCGGCACCGACGACGCCGTCTTCGTCGCCCGTCAGGCGGCCCGCTTCCTGGACCTCGACCTCTTCTTCGACGAGGCAGAGCTCGTCGGCGTCCTGCGCTCCATGATCGGCTCTACCAACGCGGAGCGGCTCTCGCTGTGGAGCGCCGCGGCGCTCTGCCTCCGCCGCGACAAGACCACGTGGCAGGACACTTCGCTCGCTGCCGTGTTCACGCACGAGGACGCCACGCAGGTGCTGCGCCTGCAGGCCGCCTCCGCCTCCGTCCGCTCCGCCCTGCTCTCCAGCCACGCAAGCCTGCGGTCCGCCTTCGCGTCGATCGACGAGTCCGGCGACGGATACCTCGACCCTGCAGCCCTCGCCGCCGCCCTCCGCGCGCTGGGCCCCGTCGGGGTGAGCGACGCGGCCCTCGCGGCCCTTGTCGAGACGGCCGACGCCAACCAGGACGGCTACGTGGACTACGGCGAGTTCGTGAGGCGGTTCGGCGACGCCGCCAAGACCGCCCAGGCCCGGGTGGAGATGGAGGACGAGCACGCCACGTCATCGAGGGACGCGGTGGCGGCCTTCATGGCCCGCCTGGACAGCGAGACTCGGGAGCGGGTCGAGCGGGCCGCCGCGGCCGGCGACGTCTCCGTCGCCGGCGCGGTGTCCAAGGCCCTCCAGGTGGACGTGGCCGACGCCGGGCCCGCCGCCCCCGTCGCCCGCAGCGGCGGCACCGTCTGGGACTACCTCGACACGGGCGACGTCGTCCGCCTGGGCACGCTCGCCGTCACGTCGGGGGGCGCCGGCCACATCGAGGGGCACACCTTCGTGTCGACGTCGGGAGCGCACTTCCCCACCGTGATGCCCCGCTCCGCCGGGTGCGCCCGCCTCGACAGGCTGGGGGCGGCGTACTTCGAGGTCACGGTGCTGGCAAGCACCCCCGACGGCGGGCCGCCCGCGGGCAGCGGCCGGGACGCCCCCTCTTCGGTGGGCGTCATCACCGGGGGCTTCAAGGGCAGCTCCAAGGCGGGCCTCGGTGTCGGGTCCGACGCCCGTGGCTGGGGTCTCACCACCCGCGGCACGCTGCTGCACGCGGGGGTGGAGCGCCCCAGCGGCCTCGGCCGGGCCCTGCGGGCCGGTGACGTCATCGGGGTGTGCTTCGACGTCTCGGCCGGCGTGGTCGCCTTCACCGTCAACGGCACGTCCCCCGAGGCCCCCGACGACGAGGCCGGGCATGCGGCCGCGGCCCGCGTCGCTGGCGCCCCCTGCGGCTTCGCCGGCCTCGAGGCCCTCCGCGGCGAGCTGGACCGAGCCCTCGACCGCGAGGCGGTGCTCACCCCCGCCGTCACGGTCGACGCCCGCACCGTCTTTGCCCTCAACCTCGGCTCCACGCCCCTGGCGAGGCCCCCGCCGCGCGGCGCCGCCTCGTTCCAGCGCACCGTGGAGCGCAACCGCGAGATGAAGGTCTTCCTGGACTCGGGCCGCATGGCCGGCCGCCTCCTCCCCACCTCGGGCGCCGGCGGCATCCGGATCGACGGCATGCAGATGGACTTCGTTTCCGGCTTCCCCTCCGCCGTCCTCTCCGGCTGCCTCCTCACCCGTGGCAAGTGGTACTACGAAGTCACTGTGCTCAAGCGCGGCGCGGCCTCCCAGCTCGGCTGGGCGGACATGACCTTTGAGGGATCCTCCAACGGCGGCCAGGGCGTCGGCGACGACACCTCCTCCTGGGCCTATGACGGCGAGCGCTGCGTCCGCTGGCACGACGGCTCCACCCCGTACGGCCGCGGCTGGTACCCGGGCAGCGTCATCGGCTTCGCCATCGATATGGACGCCCGCTCCATGGCATTCAGCCTCAACGGCGACTGGTCCAGGCCCAACGGCGTCGCCTGGAGCGGTTTCGCGGCCGAGGGCGGCATCACCCCGGCCTTCACGCTGCAGAACTCAGCCTTCGTGGCCAACTTTGGCCAGAAGCCCTTCGTCAACCCCGGCGGGCCCGACGGCAGCCACCGCTCCGTCTGGTCCTGGTTCCACGAGCGCCTCCCCTCCCTGGCCCGCCTCAACGGCGGCGTCCTCCCCTCCGGCGTCGCGTCTGTCCCCGCCCATGACTTCCACGTCGACCGCGCCGCCGTCCTCGCCGCGGCCGAGAGCGCCATCGCCGCAGAGGATTTCCGCGGCACCTCCTCCGACCTCCACTCCGCGGCCCAGCGCGGCCTCGGCGCCCTCGTCTCCGCCGCACCCGGCGCCGCCGCGTCCTCCTCTCACGCGGCCTCCCCCCGCGCGGCCACGGCCCTCCGCCGCGGGGCCTCAACCCGGCACACCGCCGACGACATCGCCACTGTCACCACCGTACCCCTCCGCGTGCTCTCGGGCTACGAGGTCAGCCGCCTCCAGGGCGCCCTGGGGCCCTCCCCCGTGTGGTCGCCCTCCGCCCACCGCCCCACCGTCGTCGCCGACGGCGTCGCCCTCACCTCCGGCAAGTGGTATTACGAGGTCACCATCGCCAACGTCGGCCCCGCCTGGGTCGGCTGGGCGGACGACACGTTCTTCCCCAACTGGACCCGGGGCGAGGCCGTGGGGGGCTCCGACACGTCGTGGGGCTTCGCCACCGATGAGGCCGCCGCGGTGCACGCCGGGGCCGCCCGCCCCTTCGGCCGCCGCGTCCGCACCGGCACCGTCTGCTGCGCCGTCGACCTCGACGCCGGCACCGCCACGTACGGCCATGACGGAGACTACTCCGCGCCCTTTGGCGCCGCCTTCACCGGCCTCAAGCTCCGCTCCGGCGCCTCTCTCCGCCCCACCGTCTCCGGATCGCCCTCCCTCGAGGCCCACTTTGCCTTCTCCGCCGCGTCACAGCGCCACCAGCCCCCCGACGACTCATACCGGCCGGTGGAGGAGGCTCTGCCGGCGGTGGCGGCCTTCCTCGCCGACGCCTTTGGGCACGCAGACGACGACGCCGTGGCGGCGGTGGCCGCGGCAGAGGCGGCAACGGCGGCGGAGGCGGCCGCAGACGCCGACGCCCACGAGGCCGACGCCGCCGCCCGGAGCCTCGCCGCCGCCGCCAGCCACGCCGCCGGCCCTACCGCTGGCACCCTCCTTCCCTGCCCCGGCAGCGAGTCCGGCGCCCTCTCCGACCCCTCCTTCGTCACTCACCTCTTCGGCCGGCCCACGCTCCGCGCGGCGGGCTGCGCCCTCACCAGAGGCCGCTGGTGCTTCGAAGTGCGCCTCCTCGTCCCCGCGGCGAGCATCCGCGTGGGATGGTCCGCTGACGCCTCGGCCGCCGCGCGGCGCCCTGGTGCCCTCGTCGGCGACGACCCCCTCTCCTGGGCATTCGACTGCTCCGCGGGAACCAAGCACAACGCCGAGGCGGGGCCCTTCGGCCGGGAGCTCAACCCCGATGACGTCCTCTCCGTCGCCATCGACCTCGAGGCCGGCGAGGCGCACTTTGGGATCAACGGAACGTGGGGCGGGAGCTTTGGCAGAGCCTTCCGGACCGTGACGGCGGCGACGTCCCCCGTCGCGCCGTCGGTGAGCCTGGACGGCGGAGCCTTTGAGGTGATGATGGGCGGCAAGCTCAAGCCCCTGGTGCACGCCCCGGGCCCCAACGGCACCTTCACGCCGGTGGGGACGCTGTTCGAGTGAGTGAGCGCGCGCCTGACCCACCGATGCGCACGGGATTGCTCCACCACGGCCCCTGCCGCGCCACCACGCCTGGGCCCGCCACGCAAGCACACGGCTCGTCGCCCCGACGCTGGCTCCACGGCACACGCGCGGCATGTACCCGACCATTCGCCTCAGCGCTCCGCCTGCTTCCGGCCCATGGCGGCGAGCAGCGCCCTTGCCTCCGCCTCCTCCCCCGGCCCCGCCGCCTCCCCCGTCAGCCACGCCCTCGCCGCCGCCGCCTCGGCCGGCACCGCGTCGAAGAAGGCCTGCGCCTCCCGGCTGCTCGGTTCCGTCTGCGCCTCCGACGCGCGACGGTACGGGGCCCAGCACCCGGCCTCGTGCCAAACCAGCGGCATGGCGGGGCCCTCCGCCCCGGGCCCCCGGAGCGCCTCTGCCGGCCACACCAACGACCGAACCGTACACCCGAGCATCAGGAGCCGCGCCCCCGCCGCCAGCGGCACCTGCGCCGCCCCCTCCCCCCCCTCCTCCTGCTCCGACCCACCCTCGGCCAGGGCCGCGCAGCGCTCCGTGCCCCACCGGGCCACGCCCCGTGACAGCTGCTGCGCCGTCAGCGCGGGCCCCCCGTCCTCCGCCGCGCGCCGCAGGGCCGCCGCGACCACCCTGTGGGACCCGGGGACCACCACGGGGGCCCCCTGCCTGGGCCCCACCGCCACCGGCGCGTCGAGGGACACCACCGAAGCGATGGCGGTGCTCGCGAACCAGCCCACGCGGCGCTCCGCCGGCGTCTCCGCGCCGTCCACGGCAGAGCCGGGGGCCGGCCCGGCAGAGCCCATGTGCTCGGTAGACCGGCCGGGCGCCCCCGACGCCTCCTCCAGCTCGGCCAGCGTGGCGGCACCGCGAGAGCCCTGCCCCAGGGGCCCCGCGAGCGCCGTGGCGCGCTGCCTGCCCCCGAACAGGTGCGGCGTCCGCAGCAGCCGCTTCGCCGGCCCGGCCCCCGGCTTGGTCGGGAAGCACGGCACGCGCCAGCCTTGCTGCTGGCACCGGATGCCGACGGCGCTGGACGGCGGGCCGGCCCACGGGAGCCAGTACCACAGCGGGCTGACGGCGAGCCGCACGTAGCGGTGCGAATCGTCGCCGAAATGAAAACGCTCCATCGACGGGTCCAGGAACGCGGCGAGCACGAGCTGCGGGGCGCCGTCGCCCCGCGTCCACGTGGCCGCGGCCTGCCTCGCGCCGGGGCTGAGCGGCGCCACGGGAGCGCGCAGCGTGTACTTGTGCCGCTCCTTCCAGTCCTGCCCCAGGCCCTTGGCGTCGGGCCACGTCTGCGGGTCGTCGATATCGATGGTATCGCTGGCGGCTGCGCGCCAGAAGCGCTGCAGGACCAGGCGGAGCTCGCCCCACCGGCTGGCGAGCGCCTGCCTCGCGGCCTCGGCCTCGGTGCGCTGCATGGTCGGCTGGGTTTCGAGGCCGTACGGCGGGATCACGACCGCCCCGTACTGGCCAAGGTCCAGCGCCAGCCGGCGAGCCTCGGCCGCGGCGGCGCGGCCGCGGGGAATGTCCACGCGGTACGCCCACAGCGCGACCATGGTGGGAGCCATGCCCGCTGCGGCAAGCAAGGCACGCTGCGCGGGCGTCCGGCTCCTGATGAAGGCCGACGCCATGGCGTCGGAGTGCGGGTTTGGTGCGTGCCGCGTGTTGCGCCCTGCCACCAACGTCAGCGCATCCCGCTGCACGCCGCACCAACGTGCGCTCCTGCCAAAAATCGCGGACCTATCTCGTCCCAGAGGACGAGGACGAGGACGCCCCGGCGGCATCCGGCGGCACCAGCCTCGCAAGTGTCGGTCCCGCGACGCCCACGAGCGGCCCGTAAAAGGCGTCGCCCACCCCGACCGACGGGGCCGGCGGCAGGCCTCGCAGCTGCTCCACGAGGACGGCGGCCAGGTCGATGGCGTAGGCCGCGTGCTCGCGCTCCGCCGCTGGCTGTGGCTTTTTCGCCCGCACGATGAGCTGACCGCGGTCCGGGAAGTAGGCATCGAACGGGGTATCGGGGATGGCGTCGTCGACGTCGGCGTCGCAGCCGGCGAGGACGGCGGTTTCGTGGCACCAGACGCGGGCGACGTTGCCGATGGTGTACCCGCCGCCGCCGAGCACGAGGAGTGGGAGGCCCTTGGCGCGGACGTGGGCGACGCAGGCCGCGTGGCACATGCCCGAGAGGTTCAGCTTCCCCAGGGCGTCCCCCGCGACCGAGTCGGCGCCGCACTGCAGCACCACGGCGGAGGGTCGGAACCGCTCCACCGCCTGGTCGACGACCAACGTGAAGAGTCCGAAGTAGGGACGGTCGCCCAGCCCCGCGGGGAGGGGCGCGTTGAGGGAGTACCCCGCGCCCTCCCCGGCGCCCGTCTCGGCCCAGTGGCCGGTGCCTGCGTGCGCGGGGGCGGAAGCGGGGAGGGGGCTGGTGGCGACGCACGGTCGGCGAGAAACAGGGGCCCGCCAACACGTGCACGCCGCCCGCACACGGACCGGCCTCACCAGGGAAGAACTGGCCGGTCTCCGGCCTGCCTTTCCCCGCCTCCCTCCCCAGGTCGTAGTGGTGAAGGCTGACCGTCATGACGCGGTCCGTGGCGAGGAAGGCCTCCTCCACGCCGTCACCGTGGTGCACGTCGATGTCGATGTACATCACGCGGTCGTGGACCCTGCGAGCGGGAACAGGGGAGTGCGAGACCAGGCCGTGTTGCGAGGCCTGTCAGCCAAAGGCAGGCACGCTTGTCCCCGTGCCCGCCCCGGTCCCTCACTTGAGCAGCTCCAGGATGGAGAGGACGATGTCGTTGACGTAGCAGAAGCCGCTTGGGCTGGTCTTGCGCGCGTGGTGGAAGCCGCCCTGCCAGTTGACAACCACGTCACACGTCCCGGCGTTCAGCGCCGCGGCGCCCCCTG
>Ga0136560_1000559_pt1 | contig 18861 bp, 18 predicted proteins | sample AntRauMeHopE1497_FD_104925 | JGI IMG/M metagenome (GOLD analysis project Ga0136560, IMG submission 104925) | Saline lake microbial communities from Rauer Islands, Antarctica - Metagenome Hop E1 #497 | ecosystem: Environmental > Aquatic > Non-marine Saline and Alkaline > Saline | place... | reverse complement strand
GTCGCGCGCACCGCGCAGGCCCACGGCTTCCAGCTTCATCAAAACGATGTCGCGAATCATATCTTCCGGCAGCTTGGTGTGAACCCGCAGCGGGAACGCAACGTTTTCGTACACGCTCACATCGGTAAACAAAGCCCCGCTTTGAAACAGCATGCCCATCTTTTTCCGCAGCTGATAAAGCGCACTGCGCCGCAGCTTGGGTATGTCGTGACCATCAACAACAACCGAGCCAGATTCCGGCTTCAGCTGCCCGCCAATCAAACGCAACAGTGTTGTTTTCCCGGTGCCACTAGGACCCATGATCGCAGTGATCTTGCCACGGGGAATCTGCAAACTGAGGCCGTCAAAAATACGCCGCCCAGATCGCGAAAAAACCACGTTTTCCAAGGAAATATAAGCAGCTTCTGCCATAACCTACCCCTTAAAAGAGCAGCTACATTATGCCAAGACGCACTCAAGCTCAATCCGCTGTGGCTAAAATGTAACCTTATGAACTTGTCGCAGCCGGGTTTTGACCCATTCAGAGACAGCCGCCGGCTGTCCGATGTTATACTCTGCCCTATGGCCGCCCCAGCAGCGACACTTTAGCCACCAGTCTTGGCCATCAGTCAAATTAGAACCAAGAGCAGGAACAGGATGACAGACCCAGTGCCAAAGGACTTCCGAGAATCCGCGCTCAATACCATTCGCATCGAGCGCGATGCCATTACCAGCCTTGAACAGCGAATAGGCGAATCATTCACCTGTGCCTGCCAGGCCGTCATGGCCTGCCGCGGCCGTGTGGTGGTGACCGGCATGGGCAAATCGGGACATATAGGCAGCAAAATCGCCGCGACTCTGGCCAGCACCGGTACACCGGCTTTTTTTGTTCATCCCGGTGAAGCCAGCCATGGTGATCTGGGCATGATTACCAGCCAAGACGTGGTGATCGCCATTTCGAACAGCGGCAATACCAACGAAGTGGTCACTCTGTTGCCCCTGTTGAAACGCATGGGCACACCGCTCATAACCATGACCGGTAATCCGCTGTCGGTGCTGGCCCAGGAGGCACTGGCCAACCTGGACGTTAGCGTGGCTAAAGAGGCCTGCCCATTAGGCCTGGCACCCACATCCAGCACGACCGCCACACTGGTGATGGGCGATGCTTTGGCAGTTGCACTATTGGAAGCGAGAGGCTTCAGTGCCGAAGACTTTGCGTTTTCGCACCCCGGGGGGCGCCTGGGCCGCCGCCTGCTGTTGCGAGTCCTGGATATAATGCACGGTGGCGATAGCGTTCCGGTAGTCAGTGAAGGTACGACCCTCGGCGGCGCGCTGCTGGAAATTTCCCGCAAGGGCCTGGGCATGACCACTGTGGTAGACAGTAGCGGCGCTCTGATTGGTGTATTCACTGACGGCGATCTGCGCCGGAGTCTGGACAAAAACGTAGACGTACACACCACCGCCATAGAACAGCTGATGACCCGTAATGGCAAAACCATCCGCGCTGACCAACTGGCGGCGGAAGCTTTAAACATTATGGAAGAAATGAAGATCAGCGCCTTACCGGTGCTCGGTGAGCACGGCGAGCTGGTGGGCGCCTTGAATATGCACGATTTGCTACGCGCAGGGGTTATTTAATGGATAACGCTATAATTGATACCCCGATAACAAAAACCCGGAATTTCCGCCCACAATGGCCATCGAGCGTGCTCGCCAAAGCCGCCAGGATTCGGCTGATTGCGCTGGATGTGGATGGCATCATGAGCGATGGCAAGGTTTACTTCAGTGCCACCGGTGACGAACTAAAAGCCTTCAACATTCTCGACGGGCTTGGCCTTAAACAACTTATGGCCGCAGGCATTAAGGTTGCTGTCATTACCGGAAGGCACTCACCACTGACCGAAAAACGCATGACCGACCTGGGCATTCCTCACCTGTTGCAAGGACGCGAAGACAAACGCACTGCACTGCTGGAAATTGTCGATCTGCTAGGTATCCCAGCCAGTGACATTGCTTACATGGGCGACGATTTGCCAGATTTACCAGCGCTTCAGTACGCCGGCCTGGGTATTACCGTGCCCAACAGCTACTGGCTGCTGCAGGAGCACGCCGATTACTGCACCCGCAAGCGCGGTGGTGATGGCGCAGTGCGCGAGGCCTGCGACCTGATTCTCGCAGCCCAGGGCAAGCTCGACGCGGCTCTCGCACCCTATCTTGCAACCTGTCTTAAGCCCGTCCGCGGCGCGGAAAGCGCGCTATGAGCCTTGGTAAAGGTGGTCTGCTTGTAGCGCTGTTACCGGAACAACGTCCCAGGTGGCGAACGGTTGCCCTTCTGGCCACGGTCATTGCCACCGTTGCCTTGCTGTGGCATAGCGACAACGAACTGCCGATGCCAACCCAAGACAGCGAACTGCGCGGCGACGGCGAGCCCGACAGCTTTGTGGTGGATGCCCTCTACACCTCTTACGACGAACAAGGCGCCATCAAGATCCAGTTTGTCAGCCCCCGCATTGAGCAATTCGAGACCACCGACTACGCCATCATGGCCGAACCACAAGCCACGATCCAAGGCCAGCCCGGCTCAGAACCCTGGCAGCTCACCGCCAAACACGGCAAACTGCGCGATGGCAACAGTCTGCTGGAGCTTGAGGGTGATGTGCGCATTGTTCGACAGATTGGCGAGCGCAGCGCCATCTTGACCACCACCACATTAACGCTGGATAACCGCACCAATATGGCGTACACCGATGCTCCCGTCGAAATCGTTGACGCCACCGGAACTACCAACGCCACGGGCATGAAAGCCTGGCTCAATGAACGTATTCTGGAACTTGATTCCCAGGTAAAAGGACGCTATGAAACTGGCAACTGATCGTAACACCCCCTTTTGGCGGCGCGCACGAGGCCTGGGTATAAAGTTGGGCATGAGCTTCGGGCTGGCAAGCCTACTCGTCAGCACGCCGGGCCTGGCCTTTGATCTTGACTCCAACATCCCCATCAACGTGGCCGCCAATTCAGCACGGCTGGATGACGCCAAAGGCGTGGCAACCTACACCGGCGATGTTGAACTGGTGCAAGGGGACACCAAGCTGTTTGCTCAAGAGGTGGTGCTCTACCGCGACATAAACGGGCTTAACCGCATTGAAGCCACCGGCACCCCGGCCCACTATGTTCAGCCCACAGCAAACGGGAAAGGGGAAACCGACGCAAAAGCCCTTTCCATAACCTGGTCTGCGGCCGAGAAGCAACTGACCTTTGAACGTGACGCAGTGATCAGGCAAACTGGCAATATTTTTCGCGGCGAGCTGATTCTTTACGACACCGTGAACCGCGTCGTCACTGCCCAGGGCAGTACCGAGGCAGGCTCCGGGTCAGGCCGGGTAGAAATGACGATCCAGCCGCGCAGCACACAGGAATCCGATGGCCGTTCTCAGAGCCAGTAATCTGGCAAAAAGCTACAAACAGAAAAAAGTGGTGATTGATGTGTCGCTGGAAATTCGCAGCGGCGAAATCGTCGGACTGCTGGGGCCCAACGGTGCCGGCAAAACCACCTGCTTTTACATGATTGTCGGGCTGGTGCAGGCTGACCAAGGCCGCATTACGATCGATAACCAGGACATCACCCCGCTGCCCATGCACGGCCGGGCACGCAAAGGCATAGGCTACCTGCCCCAGGAAGCCTCGGTGTTCCGCAAGCTCAGCGTGCGCGACAATATCATAGCCATTCTGGAAACCCGTAAAAGTATGAAACGGGCGGAACGCGAGGCGAAGCTGGAGGAACTGCTGGCAGAGTTTCACATCAATCACATCCGCGACAGTATGGGTATGGCACTGTCTGGAGGCGAACGTCGCCGGGTAGAAATAGCTCGCGCTCTGGCTATGGAGCCCGCTTTTATTCTGCTGGACGAACCCTTTGCCGGAGTAGACCCGATCTCGGTCAGCGACATCAAGCAAATCATCCGCCACCTGCGGGACAAAGGCATAGGCGTACTTATCACCGACCACAATGTGCGCGACACCCTGGACATCTGCGAAAACGCTTATATTGTGTCTGGTGGCCATATCATTGCCTCTGGCAGTTCCGCTGAGATTTTTGCCAATCAACAAGTAAAAGAAGTCTATCTGGGCAACGAATTTCGACTGTAATCAGCCCTGACAGGGTGGGTACGCCGACATCGCCAAAGGTGAATCGGTTGATTCCCCGGCGAACTCTAGTAGACTCGGCAGAGAACTTGCTTGTAAACGCAAACCCCGGTTAGCCAACCTTTTTTAGTGGCTGCCACGCGCCAACCGATCGAGTAATGGACTTCCAAGAATGGTGATGAAAGCTTCTTTGCAGCTCAAGCTGGGCCAGAGCCTGACTATGACGCCCCAGCTCCAGCAGGCAATTCGCCTGCTACAGCTTTCCACCCTCGATTTGCAGCAGGAAATCCAGCAGGCACTGGAATCCAACCCTATGCTGGAAGCGCCGGAAGACGATGATCATGGCGACGAAGAATCTCCGCACGCGGACACACACAACGATCAAAATACTGACGCCAACGCAGACGATCAGGCCTCAGACCGCAGCACCGAAAGCCCGGCAGATGCCTCTCTGGATACCAGCAAAGACTGGGATGAAAACGAAAACGGTCCCGACTGGGCCAGCGAAAACGAAATACCCGATAGCCTGCCAGATGACCTGCCGGTAGATACCGCCTGGGAAGACGTATACCAATCGGCGCCAGCGCCGGCCAGCAGCAATGGCGATGACAACGACTACGATTTTGAAACTCGCAACTCGCCCACAGAAACCCTGCGCGACCATCTGGAGTGGCAGCTCAACCTGACCACCATGACAGACCGCGATCGTGCGGTTGCTCACGCCCTGATGGACGCCGTTGACGAGCGCGGCTACCTGAGCAGCTCGCTGGCCGAGATTTATACCGGCCTGCAAGACGAGCAAGACGACGACCCGCTGGAACTGGATGAACTGGAAGCGGTATTAAGGCGCTTACAGTTTTTCGACCCACCCGGTGTGTTTGGTCGCGACCTGCAGGAGTGCCTGTTAATCCAGCTTAACCTGATGCCGCCGGACACCCCCTGGGTGGCTCAGGCGCGCATGGTCATTACCCATTACATTGGCCTGCTGGGGAACCGTGACTACGCCCAGCTGCTGCGCCGTAGCCGTCTGAAAGAAGACCAGCTAAAACACGTACTGGCGTTGATTACCAGCTTGAACCCGCGCCCCGGTGATGTGATTGACCGAACCGAACCGGCCTACGTGATTCCAGACGTGATTGTGTATAAACGCAACGAGCGCTGGCGGGTAGAGCTGAACCCTGAAATTGCACCGCGCATTCGTGTCAATGCCAGCTATGCTTCATTAATAAAGCGCGCCGATAGCAGCGCCGACAACACCTACATGCGCGATCAGTTACAAGAGGCCAAATGGTTCATCAAAAGCCTGCAAAGCCGCAACGAAACGCTGCTGAAAGTGGCTACCCGTATTGTGGAGTATCAACAGGGTTTTCTGGACCAGGGTGAAGAAGCCATGAAGCCGCTGATTCTCTCGGAAATCGCACAAGCCGTAGAAATGCATGAATCGACCATCTCCAGGGTAACCACCCAGAAATTCATGCACACACCTCGCGGCATTTTTGAGCTCAAATATTTTTTCTCCAGCCATGTCAGTACCGATGCTGGCGGAGAATGCTCGTCAACCGCTATCCGCGCCATGATAAAAAAGCTGATAGCGGTTGAAACCTCCAAAAAACCGTTGAGCGACAGCAAGATTGCGGCCATGCTTGGTGAACAGGGAATTCAAGTGGCGCGGCGTACCGTGGCCAAGTACCGGGAGGCACTGCAAATACCTCCATCTAACGAAAGAAAGCGACTGGTGTAGCAGCACCAATGTAACAACACCGATGCAATAGCAGGAGAAGCCTATGCAACTCAATATTTCAGGCCATCATGTAGAACTGACCGAAGCACTCAAAGATTACGTGAACGATAAGTTCCAGCGCCTGGAACGCCACTTCGACCAGATCAGCAACACCAATGTGATTCTGCAGGTGGAAAAATTGCGCCAGATAGCCGAAGCTACCGTAAATATAAGCGGTGGTGAATTGCACGCCAAGGCAGAAACTGAAGACATGTACGCAGCTATTGATGCTCTGGTGGACAAACTGGACCGCCAGATTCTCAAGCACAAAGAAAAGCACGTGTCCCGGATGCATGGTCACTAGCACCGAACACAACGCGTAAACGCTTCACGCGCTGCGGCATGGTGTCATGCCGCAGCCTTTTTTTTAATGGAAGTACCGTCGACCCATGAGCGAGACATCCCTCACCATAGAAACCATCCTTGCCCCGGAACTGACACTGTGTAACGTGCCAGCGTCCAGCAAGAAAAGGGTTCTTGAGTTTATTGCAGAGCAGATTCACCTGCATAACGCCACCTTGGGCGACACTCAGATATTCAGCAATCTGATTGCCCGCGAGCGCCTGGGTTCCACCGGGATCGGCCAGGGCATCGCCATTCCTCACTGCCGCCTGGAAGGCTTGGAGCACGTTATTGGCCTGCTGGTAACCCTCAGTGAAAGCGTAGATTTTGATGCCATTGACAACCAGCCGGTAGATCTGGTTTTTGCCCTGGTTGTGCCAAAAGAGGCCACCAGCGAGCATCTTGAACTGCTTAGCCAGCTCGCAGAAAAGTTCAACGACCGGGCTTTTTGTGACCGCCTGCGCCAGTCGGAAGACGCCATTACCCTGTATCAGCGTATGACTTCCGGGCGCTAATCTGTCCTGACCTGATCCACTTCGATCGCTCGCACATAAAGGGTTATTAACGATGAAACTTATTATTGTTAGCGGCCGTTCCGGATCGGGCAAAAGTACCGCGCTGCACGTTCTTGAAGACCTGGGTTTTTACTGCATCGACAACTTACCCATTGGCCTTTTGTTCCCGCTGACCGAAGAAGCGGCTGCACAAGAACCTGCCGGCCGCCTGCATAAAATGGCGGTGAGTATAGACGCGCGCAACTTGTCCGGTGAACTGGCCAATTTTGAAGATATTCACGGACGCCTGAAAGACACTGGTATCAGCGCTGAAATCATATTTCTGGATGCCGACGAACAATCTCTACTGCAACGATTTCATGCAACCCGGCGCAAACATCCACTGAGCGACGATCACACGTCACTGCGCGAAGCCATCAGCTCGGAAAAAAAACTGCTGGAACCCCTGTCGAATCTGGCCGACCTTTACATCAACACCACTGGCATGGGCATGTACGAACTGAGGGACATGGTTAAACAGCGGGTGGTCGGCCGCAAAGACCAGGAATTGGCACTGCTGTTCCAGTCGTTTGGCTTCAAGCACGGCGTACCGGTTGATTCAGACTACGTATTTGACGTGCGTTGCCTGCCCAATCCCCACTGGGACACTACTCTGCGCAAGTTCACCGGCATGGACCAGCCGGTAATCGAGTTTTTGGAAAACGAACCCATGAGCGCAAAAATGGTGCAGGAAATCATCACTTTTCTGACCTCATGGCTACCGGCATTCGCTGACAGCAATCGCAGCTACATGACCATTTCCATCGGCTGTACCGGTGGCCAGCACCGCTCGGTTTACGTCTGCGAGCAAATGGGTGCCCACTTCCGCCAGCACAGCAACAACGTGCAAGTACGTCACTCCGAACTGTTACACCTGAAAACCGCACAGGACGCCTGATTACAACATGATCCGACGCCAGCTGTTTATCATCAACAAACTTGGCCTGCACGCACGTGCAACCGCCAAACTGGTGGCCACAGCGTCTGCCCACCAAAGTAAAGTCAGAATCGCCGGTAAAGGCCGTGAAGTTGACGCTAAAAACATCATGCAGGTGATGATGCTGGCCGCCAGCAAGGGCACAGAAGTTGAACTGATTGCCGACGGTGAAGACGAGCAACAGGCCATCATTGCGTTGACAGAACTGATCAACGATTACTTTGGCGAGGGCGAATAGTCGCTCACGCAGCGCCTGCAAGTCCGCTATAATACAGCCGTTTTCTGACTGCGGATGAGCCATGACCGATCTTCTGGAAAAAAGCCAGGCACGCCAGCGCCTTCGCTCATTAGGCGAAGCTCTGGACAGTGGCGCCCTGAAACAGGTCGCACGCATCCTCAATGGCGGCCTCAGCCCCAGTGATATAGCCCACCTGCTGGAGTCATCGCCTCCGCGGCAACGGTCGCTGTTGTGGAATCTGGTCGACAAACAGCTTGAAGGCGAAGTACTCCAGTATCTGAACGAAGATATTCGGGGCGATTTCCTGAGCAAATTTAACGCTCAGGAACTTGCGGATCTGATTGAAGATTTTGAGTCGGACGATCTGGCCGACTTACTTCAACAGCTCCCCGACACGGTGATTCAGGAAGTTCTGAACACCATGGACGAACAAGACCGCCAGCGGGTGGAAGAGGTACTGTCGTACCCCGAAGACACCGCCGGCGGTTTGATGAACACCGACACCATAACGGTGCGCCCGGACATCAGCATTGACGTGGTGCTGCGCTACCTGCGCCGCCACCGCACCCTGCCCTCTATGACTGACAGCCTGATTGTGGTCAGCCGTCGCGATGAATTTATCGGCATGCTGCCGGTTACTTCGTTGCTGGTATCGAATCCTGCCGCCACCGTGCGTGAAGTGATGGACACCGATATCGAGCCCATCCCGGTCACCTTGTCAGATACCAAGGTTGCCATCCTGTTTGAGCGTTATGACCTGATCTCGGCGCCGGTGGTAGCGGAAAATGGCAAACTGCTGGGCCGCATCACCATCGATGACGTGGTCGATGTTATCCGCGAGGATGCCGATCATTCGCTGATGCGGATGGCGGGTTTGGATGACGACGAAGATACGTTTGCGCCGGTCTGGAAAACTTCGCGCAGGCGCGCGGTTTGGCTGGGCATTAATCTGATGACCGCGTTTATCGCCTCCGGTGTGATCGGCCTTTTTGAAGAGACCATCACCAAAGTGGTTGCACTGGCGGTGCTGATGCCCATTGTGGCCAGTATGGGCGGCATTGCCGGCAGCCAGACCCTGACACTGGTGATTCGCGGTATGGCCGTTGGCCAGATCAGCGGTGCCAATATAGGCTGGCTGCTAAACCGTGAGTTTCTGGTCAGTGCGATGAACGGCGTGCTCTGGGCTGCGGTGGTGGCCGGCGCGGCTACCCTGTGGTTCAGGGATATCATGCTTGGCGCAATTATTGCCGCGGCGTTGATGATTAATCTTGTCGCTGCAGCTCTGGTAGGCACCGTGTTACCGTTGTTTCTGAAGTCACGTAATATTGATCCGGCACTGGCCGGCGGTGTGATTCTGACCACCGTCACCGACGTCGTCGGGTTTGTGGCCTTTCTTGGCTTGGCAACTATTTTTTATGCCTGAACTTTTTAAATCCAATTGTTTTTACGTCTCGATGACGTTTATATCTAAGCAACTTTTACACCTAAGCAACTTTTACATCTAAATAGCTTTTTACACCTGAGTAACCGGTAATCTCATGATTGATCATAACGAAGAAGAGTTTGAATACGACGGCCCCAGCAAATCCCAGCTCAAGCGCGAGATGCACACGCTGCAAAGCATGGGCAAGCAAATGCTGGAGCTAAACCATGAGCAGCTCGACAGCCTGCAAATCAGCGACACGCTGCGCCGCGCCATCGATGAGTCAGTCCGCATTCGCCAAAACGAAGCCAAGCGCCGGCACCTGCAATACATTGGCAAGATCATCCGTCAGGAGCCCGACCCCGAGGCCCTGCAGGCCGCTATCACCGCGTTCTCCGCGGGCAGTGTAGAGCACACCCGCCGCCATCACCTGGCTGAACGCTGGCGCGACCGTATGATCACCGAGGGCGATAGCATCGTTGGTGAGTTTTTAGGCCACTGCCCGAGTGCGGATATCCAGCATTTGCGCAATTTGGCACGTAATGCCCGCAATGAAGTGCACAAGCCGCAGAGCGCCGGCCACGGCCGCAAACTGTTCCGCTACCTGCGCGAGTGCATTGACGCCAACGAGCAAATGTAAGCCAGTAATAAGCGGTTCTGACTGCTTGCGGAACGGCCGTTACAGGCGGCGATGACTCCATACCGGCATTTGCTGGCGCAGCTGATCCAGCCATTGCTTGTCCAGATCTGCGGTCACCATACCGGGCCCGTCCTCGTTGACCTCAGCCAGTACGCTGCCCCAGGGGTCGCAAATCAAACTGTGGCCGTAGGTGCGGCGCTGACTGCTGTTATGCCCGCCCTGCCCAGCCGCCACTACGTATAGCTGATTTTCAATGGCACGCGCCCGAATCAGCGCGTGCCAGTGGGCATTTCCGGTTTGCCAGGTGAAGGCGCTGGGCAGGCACACCCAGTCAGCGCCTTTGTCACGCAGTGCGCGGAACAGCTCCGGAAAGCGCAGGTCGTAGCAAACCGCCAGCCCCAGGCGCCCTGCTGGCGTGTCCACGGTGACCACCTGGTCCCCCGCCTCGAAGGTGTCCGACTCACGGTATTGGCCGTGAGCATCATCCACCTGAGCATCAAACAGGTGGATTTTGTCATAGCGCGCCACTTCGTCACCCAGGTCATTAAAAACCAGGCAGCTTGCCCGCACCCGGTCAGCAATAACCGAGCCATCCGGGCGCAGTGCCAGCGGCAGTGAACCGCCCACAATCCAAAGCTTCAGCGTTTTCGCCTGCTGTGCTAGAAAAGCCCGAATAACACTCTGGTTGCCGGCCTCCTGCTGCCCGCAGGGAAGCATCTGATCGCTGGCCAATACTGCGAAGTTTTCCGGCAGTACCGCCACCTTAACGCCCGCTTCTGCCGCTTGTTGTAAAAGTGCGGCGGCAGCCTTCAGGTTGTCCTGAAGCTGATGCCCACTGACCATTTGCAGGGCCGCCAAAAGCGCCGGGGATTGCTGTGTCATTGCCACACTCCTTCATTGTTATTGTCAGATATCTTAGTTGTTACTGCCCGATACCTTGCGCTTGTGCCCATTACCAACGCGATTATGAACCCTAACCGCAGCGGAGTTCAGTCACCTGCGCCGAACACGCCCTGCAAGTTGGTTTTGGGCTCGTCCCAAGTTCCAGACACCTTATAACTGGCACTGGTCAGCTTGCTTAACGGATCGCCCAGTATTTTATCCAGTACAAAAAGAGCACCGCCAATCGGCGCTCCTGCCCCCATTAGCAACGCCGCCAAAGGCAAATTCTGAGTTAAGGGCACCACCACTACCAACCGCATGTCCAGAGTCTCAGAAGCCATATCGGTGGTGCCGCTCAATTTAAAAGCACCAGAGGGACCCACAATTTGTAATTCCGGGTCCAGGGTTAACAGCCCGTTTGCAATCTGGGCTTTGCCAGAAAGCGCGTCAAACGCCACGCCACGTTCATACAAATCAGAAAAATCCAACTGCAGCCTGCGCCACAGGGTGTCGGTATTCAGCAGGTTGAACACGCGAAACAGCTGGGCACTGTTGTTTTGTTGCAGAATCACACCGTCTTCCAGGGTCATACTGATATCGCCGCTCAGCTGCTTAAGTCCAAACTGATCCGGGCGACCTGGCCATTCCAGCGCCAGTTCAATATTGGTCGCAAGGTTTTCAAGAGGTATATCCGCACCAAACAGCCCCCCAAGTTCAGCCAGTTGGCCCCCCGTAACGCTACCTTTAAAACGGCTAACCTGATTTTGCCCTTGCAACAGCCAGTTAAATTCACCCGCCAGCGCCAGGGAATCCAGTTTGCCCTCGATGGAGCCGATGTTTACGCCACCGGCCTGAGGGCGCAGCAAGAATGACCATTGCCCCAGCGACTCGCCGGCCAGGGCGAGCTGAGCTATGCGAACATTTGCGGAAGGCCAGTCTTGCGGGCGCAGTTCGGCCGCGGCGCTTGGTTCAACGCTATCGCGCAGGTTCGCCGCTGCCGTGGGTGCTGGGTCCTGCGAATCGTTACGGGGCAAGTTCAGGTGTTGTAAATCCACCGTCAGCTCAGAACCGTCGTTAGGAATCTCTACGCATCCGCTGACCAAATTTGAATCCAATCGAACCGTCCACTGCTTGTCCAGATCCAGAGCACTGATGTTAATATCACTTAGTCGGCTACTACCAAACTGAAGATAGTCCAAGCGAGCATCAAACCCGGTGTCCAGTGTGCGCACATAGCCATGGCCCCGATTTTCCCAATTCACTCCAAATGCCACACCGTCTTTTACCGACGAATCCAGAGTCAGCCGTAAAGGAGTGGGCTCGGCTGCCGCTTTTTCGAGAGACCCGGGCCAGTCTATAGCCAGCCCGCGCAAGTCTGAATACAACTCCAGTTCAGGCGGGCTTGCCGGCATCAGAACCAGATCGGCGCTGTAAACCAAGGCTCCGCTGATGCCGTAGCTGGCATCAGCGGCCACGCCGGCTAATTGCCTAAGGGCTTCAGCATCAAGCTCGCCACTCTGGGTGACGATTAACCCGCGCTGTTCGTTACTACCCAAACCGATGGTGACGGGCTGGCCTTCAAACACACCCTGCATAGGCGCACCACTGAAGCCTTGTTCGCTGCGATACCGGGCCTGCCCGCGAATCTGCGCCCATTTCAGACTTGAAGGCAGGTGTTGCAAACTAACATCGTTGGCCACCACTAGGGCATCCACGGAAAACTGCCGGGGCTGATTTAAAGGTAAACGCAAAGCGAGCTGTAAATCTGCACTTCCGGTAAGCGCAATCTGGCTTAATCCATCGCCGGCAACTTCGCCCAGCGGGCTGTTCTTCATCCACAGGTCGAGCGCCTGTGCGGGCACTCGAGCCGCGGTCTCAACCCGTATCAGGGGGCTGTTATCATCAGTGGTCAGTCGTACCTTGCTCGGCCTCAGTGTCAGGCCACCGCTGCTGGCTTGCTCTACGCTGACCACCGCCGAGCCGTTATGAACTTCCACCCTGCCTCGGGCGTCTGTCACCGCCGGCCACTGTGGGTCATAGCGCAGAGCAGCTTCTTCAAACTGGTACCACATAGCCGACATAAACGACCCTGGTGGCGCCCCAGCACCAATCTGCCCGTGGCCGTAATAAGCACCAGAGGAAATCCGGCCACCTTCAATGGCGGTGCTCAACCATTTATAAAGCTCAGGCGCCACGGCGTACTCTGGCACCAGGTTCGCAATCATTGCAGCGTCACCGTTTTCAACCCGTACCTGCAAGCCCAGATTATCGTCGCCGTATTGGTCCAAGCGAAGATCAAAACCGCCAATCAACTCGGTCTGCTCTCCCATACCCAGGCGCATACCTTCAGAAAACACCCGTATCAGAGCGCCGTCAATCTGCCAGGCTACCAAAGCTTTAAAGCGGGGAAACTGCCAGCGCGCCGAAAAAAGGTCAGGAAATTCAATTTCTACCGGCTGCTCTGCGGCATAGGTATCCACATAGCCGCCCCGACGGTCAACGTAAATGTGACCCTGCACGTAGCTGGCAGCCGGCGCGCCGTTGTGCGCGTTCACTTTGACATCGCGCAGCCGGGCGCTGAGCTGAAAATTGCCCGGGTCCGCATGGGGTATGTCCAGCTTCATAGAGTCCAGAAAGCCTGCCGGTTTGTAGTCGTCTAACGCCTCCTGAGCCATCTGCGGCAACAATGGCAGTGCCGCAACCAGCCGGCGCAATGGCCGCAGCGGCAGCGCATCAGCCACAAACCTTACTCCAGCGGAATCATTACCGGCCCCGTCAGCGCTGCCGGGCAGCGTCGTCAACCGTGCACTGAAAGGTGATACCTGATCGCCGTTCCAGCGCCATTGCAGCTGCCGCAGATGCCATTCGCCAACGCCGTCAGGCCTTTGCCTATCGCGGCGCCAGCCGAAGCGGGCACGAATATCTTCCAGCGGAGCCAGCGACATGGCACCAACCCCTAATTGCAAATAGGGGGTGCGTAAAGTCCCGTTGACCTGCTCCAACTGACCGGCACGAAAGCTGAGCCAGGCCTGGCCGCCCACATCAAAACCTTCCACCCGCATATCACGCCATCGATAATCGTCAATCAAACCATCAAACAGGCGCCCGGAAGCAACGTCTACATAAAGTTGACCCGTGAACTGGCCCAGCAGAAAGCGTCGGCCTACCAGGCGAAAACTGGCCAACTGTTGATTGGTACCGGCTTGCATGGCGCGGCCAGAGGCGCGGAAAAGGCCACGCTGATAAAGCAGATCAAGTTGCGGAATATCCAGTTGGCGAAGGTTGCCACTGCTGTCGGTAACGGCCAGCTGAATGCGCGTAATGCGGACAAAAGGCCGTGACAGCCAGCGTTCGGCCAAGGCGACCCAGTGCTGCAACGAATTCTCGCTGACCTCAAGACCGCTACCGGCAAGGACCACCTGCCCAGCCCCCTTCTGGCGCAGGGCCAGATCCAGGCCGTCAGCCTCGAATTTTTCCAGCACAAGGCGCAAACGCAGCAGCGAAGCCAGAAAATCCACCCTCAGCCGCAAGTGTCGCAGATAGGCCAGGGGCTCATTCGCGCCTGCCCCTAACACCTTTACATCTTGCGCGCTGAATTCCGGGTTTAACCAATACCAACGCGCCGACAGCTCGCCAATGCTAACTGTGTGACCCAACTGCTCTGACAGCTGGGTCTGCAACGTATCGCGATATTGGTTCATATCCGCGGTCAACTGGCGCCCCAAACCTACGTAAAGCGCCAACAGCAGCAGCAGAGCCAGCGATAGCCACCATATCAGGGCAGACAGGCGCGCTAACCAGCGCAGCGTCAGCGGCAGCGAATTTGGGGCCAAGGGCGGGGATTCCTGCTTCGACACAGGGCTTTACCCCGGGCGCCAATTGCCAGTTGCCAACTTACAACAGCACAACATCATACTGCTCCTGACTGTAAAACGGCTCTACCTGAAAGCGAATGGTTTTGGCGATAAAGGTTTCCAGATCGGCCACGTTGTCCGACTCTTCATCAACCAACAGATCGACAACGCTTTGCGACGCCATCACCAGATAACTTTCGGTGTCATAAGCGCGATTCACCCGCAAAATTTCGCGAAAGATTTCGTAACACACCGTTTCACCGGTTTTTAGAAAGCCACGGCCGTCGCAAATCGGGCAAGGCTCACACAGCACCTGGCCCAGGGATTCGGTGGTTCGTTTGCGGGTCATTTCTACCAGACCCAGCTCGGACACCCCGGTAATCTTGGTTTTGGCGTGATCCCGTTCCAGCATTTTCTCTAGCATGCGGTGCACCTGGCGTTTGTGCTCGGCGTCTTCCATATCGATAAAATCGATAATAATAATGCCGCCCAAATTACGCAGGCGCAGCTGTCGGCTGATGGCGCGAGCCGCTTCCAGATTGGTTTTAAAAATGGTTTCTTCAAGATTGCGGTGGCCAACAAAGGCCCCGGTATTGATGTCGATAGTGGTCATCGCTTCGGTTTGGTCGATAATCACATAACCGCCGGATTTTAACTGCACCTTACGGCTAAGGGCTTTCTGGATTTCATCTTCTACCGAATACAGATCGAAAATTGGGCGCTCACCCGGGTAATACTCCACCTTGTCGGCGAACTCGCTGACGAACTCGTGCACAAACTCCATCACTCGCTGATGACTTTCACGACTGTCGATGCGCACTTTTTCAGTCTGGGGGCGAATCAGATCGCGAATAGTGCGAATAAACAGTGGCAGATCCTGATAAATCACCGCGGGCGCCTGAACTTTGTCCATGCGCTCGTTAATAGACTGGCCAAGCCGGTGCAAATATTTCATGTCGGCGGTCAGATCTGCTTCGCTGGCAGCTTCTGCAGCGGTGCGGATAATATAACCACCCTGAACAGCGACGGAAGACGCCTGCTCTGAGGCAGCTTCATTCACAATCGCCTTGAGCCGGGCACGCTCGGTATCATCTTCAATGCGCTGGGATATGCCAATGTGGTTAACACCCGGCATAAAGACCAGATAGCGGGAAGGAATAGAGAGCTGGGTGGTCAGGCGCGCGCCTTTAGTGCCGATGGGGTCTTTGGTGACCTGAACCACCAGCGACTGACCTTCGCGCAGCAGGGTGCGAATATCTGGCACCACACGGGGGCCGTCGCTAATGTCATCACTGCCTGGCTGGCTGGCAACCACATCAGACGCGTGAATGAAGGCAGCACGTTCCAGGCCGATATCAACAAACGCGGCTTCCATGCCCGGAAGCACGCGTACCACTTTGCCTTTGTAAATATTACCGACAATGCCTTTGCGGCTGGCACGTTCGATATAGGCTTCCTGCAACATTCCGTTTTCAACAAGCGCAACACGGGTTTCTACCGGCGTTACGTTGATCAGAATTTCTTCACTCATGATTGGCGCTCCTTACTGCATGGCCACTGGTTCCACACAGGATAGCCTGCTGCGCTCAGCAATGCCGCGGTTTCCTGAAGCGGCAAACCCACCACCGCGCTGTAACTTCCCTGCAACTGTTCAACAAACATGCCGCCAAGGCCCTGAATGCCGTAGCTGCCGGCTTTGTCCATAGGTTCGCCGGTGGCCACGTAGGCGTCAATTTGTGCCTCCGTCAGAGTGCAAAAACTTACGTTGGTAGTCACCAGGCAAGAACGGCAACCATCCGCGCTTGCCAGCGCTACGGCGGTGAGCACCTGGTGTGCGCGCCCAGACATCGTCGCCAGTGTGGTTTTGGCATCTGCAGCGTCAACGGGTTTGCCCAGAATGACGCCGTCTACGATCACCGATGTGTCCGAGCCCAATACCAGTGCACCGGGTTGCGCGGCAGCAGCCACTAATAGCGCTTTTTCTCGCGCCATGCGTTCAACGTAGTCGGCGGCAGGCTCGGCGGGGCGGGGGGTTTCATCAATAGCAGCGGGACACACGTCAAAGCGTGCGCCAATCTGCTGCAATAATTCGGCACGGCGTGGAGAAGCCGAAGCGAGTATAAGTCTCTGCATTAACTGCCTCTTATGCGGGCTTAGCCCAGTCGGCGGTTTATGTTGTCCAACGTCAGGCTCAGAAAAGGCCAAACCACCGCGCTGGTCAGCGCCGGCCACAAATATCCGAAACCGGTGTTGTCTGCCCCCAGGGCCTGTTTGATAACGTGCACAAGCATCTGGTTAATACCCAGCAGCAGAAACACAATGGCGCACTGTTGCGGCAGTGGGTACATTCGCAGGCGCTGGTGTATGGTCAAAACCAAAAACGCCACAACCGCCATGGCCATGGCATTTACACCCAGCGGCGTTGACTCCAGCACGTCAAGCAACAGACCCAGCGCAGCCGCCAGGAAAACGCCAAATTGCGCAGGCGCACGCACGGTCCAGTAAAACACTATTAACGCGAGCCACTCCGGGCGAAATTCCAACCACCCGGACGGCACTGGAGCAATGCTCAGCGTCAGCGCCAGCAGTACCGAAAGAGCAAACACCGGGTAGCTGATAACAGACAACATCAGCGCTTCTCCTGCGGACGATCATCCGCGCTGAGGTTGGCATTCGCAGGTTCAAGCTGATTTTCTGAACGTTGGCTATCGGGGACAAGAGCTTGAAACACAACCAGCAACATGCGGCTCTGATTGAGCTTGGCAGTGGGAGTGGCTTCAATAGTAATAAACGGTTCACCGGGTTCCTTGCTGATGCGGCTCACTTCAGCGACCGGGTAACCGCGGGGGAAACGCCCGCCCAGGCCAGAACTTACGAGCAGATCACCTTCACGAATGTCGGCGGTATCCGGAACGTGCACCAGTTCCAGGTTGTTGGCTTTGCCGGTGCCCAGCAAAATAGCTCGCAGGCCATTGCGAACCACTTCTACCGGCACCGCATGGCTGCTGTCAGAGACCAGCAAAACGCGGGCGGTTATCTGGCTGACCTGAATTACCTGCCCCATCAGGCCGCCGGCGTCCAGTATGGCCTGGCCTTCGTGAACACCGTCGCTGCGGCCTTTATTAATAACCAGTTCGTGGGCAAACGGGTCAGGTGACACACTCACAACTTCGCTCACAATCACGCGATCATCTAGTACTTCGGATGAGTTCATCAGACGGCGAAGTTCACTGTTTTCGGAGGCCAGAGCGGCATATTTCAGGGCGCGACGTTCCAAAATCAACAGCCGCGCCTGCAACTCGTCGTTGTCGCGCTTGAGATCGTCTTTGTTGACAAGCAGGCTGGCAACCCAATCAGAAAATTGAGTGGGCGCGTTACCCAGCCAGTAAACCGGTGTCAGTCCTGTGGCCAGGGTGCTGCGCACCACTGTCAGCTTGTCAAAGCGCGCATCAGCAACAATCAGCGCCAACGCCAGAACCACAATCAACAGTAGACGAAAACCCGGAACCGATCCCTGAACGAATATGGTTTTAATAGCTTATTCTCCCCACGGGATCAGCCCTCTGGGGAGAACATTCCAATGCCGTCGCGGTCAATCACTTCCAACGCCTTGCCACCGCCACGGGCAACACAGGTCAAAGGATCTTCGGCGATGATCACCGGCAAGCCGGTTTCTTCGCTAATCAGTTTATCCAGCCCACGCAGCAAGGCGCCGCCTCCGGTCAGAACAATACCACGCTCGGCAATATCAGATGCCAGTTCCGGTGGCGTCTGTTCCAGAGCACTTTTAACGGTCTGGACAATTTGCGCCAGGGACTCTTGCAAAGCATCCAGAATTTCTTCGCTGTTCAGCGTAAACGCCCGTGGCACGCCTTCGGCCAGATTACGGCCTCTCACGTCAATTTCGCGAACGTCCAGGCCTTCGCAGGCGCAGCCGATTTCATGCTTGATGCGCTCCGCGGTGGATTCACCAATCAGGCTGCCGTAGTTACGACGCACATAAGTGGCAATAGCTTCATCAAACTTGTCACCGCCTACCCGCACCGAATCGGCATAAACAATGCCGTTCAAAGAAATAACGGCAATTTC
>Ga0136560_1000558_pt1 | contig 18863 bp, 4 predicted proteins | sample AntRauMeHopE1497_FD_104925 | JGI IMG/M metagenome (GOLD analysis project Ga0136560, IMG submission 104925) | Saline lake microbial communities from Rauer Islands, Antarctica - Metagenome Hop E1 #497 | ecosystem: Environmental > Aquatic > Non-marine Saline and Alkaline > Saline | place... | reverse complement strand
GTGCTGCTAGGCGGTCGGGCTGTGGCGGTGTCCGCAGGCGGGCGGCACAGCCTCGTGCTTCTCGAGGACGGCTCAGTGAGGGCCTTCGGTAGAGGCACCAGCGGTCGGCTGGGGTATGGATCCACAACCGGCGCGGGCGCGGCAGCATCGACGTTGCCGTCGTTACAAGGGGCTGTATCACTCGGTGGGCGGGCTGTGGCGGCGTCGGCTGCTCAGGATCACAGTCTTGTGCTGCTTGGAGACGGCTCAGTCAGAGCGTTTGGTAGCGGATGGCATGGCCAGCTCGGGTATGGGTCGTCGACGAGCGTTGGCGCCACATCATCGACCCTGCCGTCGATGCAAGGAGGCGTGCCGCTGGGCGGTCGGGCTGTGGCGGTGTCAGCCGGCGGCCATCATAGCCTCGTGCTGCTCGAGGACGGCACAGTGAGGGCCTTCGGTAGAGGCACCAGCGGTCGGCTGGGGTACGGGTCGTCGACCAGCGTAGGTGCCACATCATCCACCCTGCCGTCGCTGCGGGGAGGCGTGCCGCTGGGTGGACGGGCTGTGGCGGTGTCAGCCGGGGATCTTCACAGTCTCATGCTGCACGAGGACGGGTCGTTGACGGCCTTTGGTCTTGGTGATACCGGCCGGCTTGGGTACGGGTCGCTTTTGTCCGTCGGAGACAGCGGAGCCGCTTGGGCTTCCGAAGGTTCAGCCTTCGATGCCGGGGTGGAGGTGCAGTGCGACCCATCTTGCACCTCGGGCAGCCTCTTCGTGCCCGCATCCCTTTTAACAACTGGGACACCATCAATGCCATCGGGAGCATCCTTCATCAGCTCAACAGCCGCACTGGCTTTCGTTTTTCCAGTTTCTCGCCTGATTCCCAGCATCCAATTTTACCCGGGGGCAACCATTCAGCTTGCGGCAGGAGCTCTGGTAGCTTCGTCTTGTCAAGGTCAAATGTCCGATCTCGCCCCGACTGGTGTCCTGAGCCCTAACATTAGGGCCTGCGATCTGCTCGACCAAGCAGCCTGGGACTCTTTCCGAGTCAGCGATTCGCTGGGGCCCCTGTCAGCGGGAGTACAGCCATCAGACGCCGAGCTCTTGCTTTCTCCGTCAGGCCAAAGCGTGCCAGGCAGCATGCTCTCGGTGGGTGGGTCGTTTGGCTTGATCCATGCACTGACGCTCGTTGGCCCCAGAGATTCGACGTCGACATTCCTGGCCCGGGCAGACCGGCCAGGCAGCCTGCAAGGCTGGCCGTGCTCGATCACGAATCGAACCATGACCATCGAATGCTATGATTCTCCCTTGGGGTCGGGGACTTCCCAGCCATCATGGTTTCGTCTCATGGATTCAAGCGGCTTGATCAATGTTTCGCTCCCTCTGCCACGTCCCACCCGATACCTCCGCCCCGTGGTGGATCATGAGCAAGTCTTGCGAGCATCCGTTGTCAGTCAGCGTCGAATCGTGGTGAAAGGGGCCAACTTTGGGAGCTTGCCCGAACGCCCGCTTCGTGTCGACATTGACGGCTTTGGGCCATGCTCAGCCGTGGTGTTGCTGAACGATTCCGCGATCTCGTGCATGCCTTCTCTGCTTACCAAGCCTCGGCTCAACATTTCAGTCACCGTTGACGGGCAAACGTCTCGTTCAGTAGTCGTCCTAGCCTGGTCCAGCCCTCGCATCGACTCTGTGACTCCTGCTGAAATCTTCGCGGGCCAGCGAGTTCCGGTGCTGGTGATCAACGGGTCGGCGTTCGGGGCAATTGCCGGTCAAGTCGATGCGGTCACAATTGGGGGCACCGCTTGCACGGATGTCGTGGTGCTAGATCCCTTCACTGCAATTGCCTGTCGTGGCTTCGTTGCCCCACTCGTCTGGTCCGAACCAGACTCGGCCCGAGTGGCAGTGGCAGACCAGGCGGGACATCAAGGGCCGCCATCTGGCGTCCTGTCGACCATTCCACTGCCAGTCGTGCTCGGCGTCACGGTGCCGGCTGGCAAAGAGTCGCGGCCTGGGACATTCGTCAGCATCCTTGGCCGAGGCCTGGCGTTTCGTGGCCGCAGAGCTTCAAGCGCCAGATTCGGAACCGTCATCACCGATGACTGCGACGTGATCTCGACGGCAGAGCCTCATGTCCTGCGCTGCAGGCTGCCGGTTGTTGCGGGCACCGTTTGCGTGTCAGCGCGGTTCAAGGGAGGGGCTTGGTCGTCCGGCTGCAGCGTGACTTTCACCTTCTCTGCCCCTGAGATCCACCGAACTCGTGCTCGGTGGGGAAATGAGACCAGGTGGAGGCCGGCTCTCCTCCCAAGCCTTCCAAGTCATCCACTCCCGGTTCTGCTTTTTGAAGGTTTGGGGCTCGAGCGAGCGCCACTGACGCGAGTCAGACTCCAGCCATCTCTCTTCTGCGGCGACATCACCGTCATCAACGACACTGCAGCGCTTTGCCGAGGGCTTGTCGACTCAACCGGCCTCGACGCTCGCCCGGTCACCGGAAGCCTTGAGCCAGCCATTCCCTGGCCAGATGCAGCGACCTTCCTCCCAGCGAGCCCCGAAGCCGCCATATTGGTCATGGAGGCTCCAGCCATCACGCTTGCGGTTCCCCGGCAGGCATCCACAGGCTCCACGGTGGCTGTGTTTGGCGTCCACTTGCAGTGGGAGTTCAGCATCGCCGCTCTGACAGTCGGAGGACTGCCTTGCTCTAGCACACCGTCGTTCGGTCCGACCAGCATTGCCTGCCAGCTTCCGGACGCGGCAAAGCTGAGCTCGTTTGCTCATCGGGCCGGCAGCTTGCTGCACATCCTGCTGACGCTCGTGAGTGGATTCGAAGCAGCAATGTTGGGCGCTGTGCGACTGGTGGGCAGCATTGCCGCATCTTGGCGTGAGGAAACGCACGCCCCAATCGTCGTGATGCCATCATCGGCGACCCACCTGTTTCCGGTCGATCCAGACGCCATTGCTCTGAGGGTCGACGGCCTTGGCGCCACTGAGTGCGAAGTCAGCCCCGATGGGGCCGAAGTGGTCGGTGTTTCGCGGGTTGCTCCAGCGCCCGGGGACGTGGCCGAGGTTCAGTTCCCACGGCTGGGGCTTGCCGCGCGGCTTGATGCCACAGTCACTCTGCTTGCGAGCTGTTCGGACTCGGGTGGGTACGAATCCAGCCCCGTCTCGCCGAGGAGTGTGAGGATCCCTGCCGCTCACGTCGTGACTCACGCTCCATCGATCGCTTGGCTCCAGGCTGCAGCAGCGTCTACGGATGCCGTCTTCATGCCAGCGCTCAACGCAACGCTCCGCCTGAGCCATGCTCCATCCAATCCCGGCTTTGTGGCGCAATTATTCCTCTGCTCCGTGCTTCTGACGAGCAGAACATCACAAATCCGCGGTGAGGCAACAACATCATCCATCAATGGCACAGCAATCGCGGTTAGATTCAGCAGGATTTCTCTCATAAGCTTCCCGCCCGGCTCAAGGCTTGCAGTGGCTTCGAGCTGCGAGTGGCTCCCGACAGGCGAGGTCGTACAAGCGTAACGGACGAGCATCCAGCTGGCAAATGCATCCGTGGGCATCGAACTGCCACCTGCTGAGGCTGCAGATGGGATCGAGGCTGTAAGCGGAATGCCCCTTCTTCTGTCGGGGGTCGCCCGTTTCGTTCGTGTCCGCGTCTCAGCACCAGAGTCGGCGCGTCCTAGGTGCTCCTTAGTCCTCGCCGGTGAGTCGGCTAGAGCTGTGCCCTCGATGCTCACCACCGCAACAGACATCCCAGTTGACAATCCGTACGTTGACATGCCGCTTGGGGCAGCAGGCGTAGGAAATGTCACCGTCACGGCAAAGTGCACGATGTGGGCTGGGGCCCGAACTGTCATCACCCGCAAGCCCATGGTATTTCAGCTCGCTTCGATGCGCACATCGATCGACGATGCCGGGGGTGGCTTCGTGCTCGTGCTGTCGAGCGGCTCTGCGTCGTTCCCGCTCGCCCCTGCACCCACGGCACGCCTCGTCGTCAACGAGGATCGAGCGTGGAGTGCTGCTCAAAGCTCGGGGACATCGTGTGTGGTCACCGCTCAGGGGCTCGGCGCCAGAGTGACCCAGGAGGGGACGAAGACGCGGTTCTTTGCCGACCCGGCAGCCGGTGGTGCCGTCCTGCTGGACGCTGTTGCGCTGGCAGCTGCCGGTGCGTTTCCAGCAGCAGACAGCACGCTGCGCTTTGTCGTCCAGTGCGAGCATCCTGTCGCGGGTGTCGGGGCGCCAACCCACACTGACGTCACTGTACGAGGGGCAGCGGCAGCCTGGGACCTCAGCACGACACGACCGTCCGCCATCGCGGTGTCGGCCCCTTGGCCGCGCTTTGCGGTGACAGTCACGTTCTCGTCCGATATTTTGCGGTCGCTGGCCGTAGCAGTGCGCTGTCGTGCCGTGGTCCCCGGAGCTTCCCGAGTCGAGAGCAGCGAGGCCATCGGAACTTGGGCCGGAAGCGTGGCCGTCGTTTGGTTTGACTCGCTCGCCGTCAGTGGAAGGCGAGGATCTGCGTTTGACTCTGAGATCTCCTGTTCGGTTGGAGACCTTCCCATCGCGCCGACACTTGTCCACAGGTTCGCGATCCTCGGGTGCCAGCAAGGCCAGCAGCCGCGCCCGAACTCCGAAGACCTGTGCGATGTCTGCCCTGCCGATCACTACTCTGATGGAGGAGAGGGAGCAACCTGCGTGGCGTGCCCTCCGTTTGGCGTGAGGTGCGCAGAGGGGATCCTTGCGCTGCGCCAGGGACACTACCGACCGCCCGCTGATGACGGCAAGTCCATCGATGGGTCAACAGAGCTTCACGCGTGCTTCAACGAGGAGGCGTGCACGCTGAACGAGGCAAACAGAACCTACGGATGTGCTGAAGGGTACTCCGGCCCGCTCTGCGGAGTCTGCTCCGACGGCTGGGCACAGTTTGGTAAGGCGTGTGGCCGCTGCTGGGGTGGAGCCAGCGATTTGGGGGTCGTGGCCGCGCTGGGCTTTGCACTGCTCTTGGCCACAGCATTCATGGCCCGGCGAACCATGGGATCCACAGACGAACGAAGCTCCGAGCGATCGATCGCCCTGAGGCAGCTGCTGTCCCATGCGCAGGGGCTTGGGGCGCTCACCCTGTTTCGCTCGAGCGGGACAGAGATGTTCCAGTCAGTGGCGGGACTCGCGCAGGGCATGAGTGCAAGCCCGATGTCCTGGGGACCGATCCAGTGCGCCGTTGGCTTGAGCTTTGTCGGGAGGTTCTGGTCCACGGTTGCGCTCCCCCTCGTCGTCACAGGCCTGACGACCGCGTTCGTCGTTTCCATGCAGCTGAGCCCCGCTTGCTGCGGCTCAGTGCCCACCCCGGAGGGCGCGCTGGCGTCGCTCCGAAGGCGGCGAAACACCACGGCAAGGGCCACTGGTGGCCCACGGGCGGTCCAGGAGGACGTCTCTGCGCTGCGGAGTGCTCAGCAAGCCAAGCCTGGCCACCGGCGCAGACTGGGCAGTTCTTCCAAGCCGGAGACCAAGTCTCACAACCCGATGCTCGCAACCACAGGCGCAAAGCTCACGGCCACGGGCAGGCTAGGACCGTCGCTCGCCGCCGTTCCCCTCGAGATGCGGCCCAGCGCCTTGCCCCCCACAGGCGTGTCAGCATCAAAAGGTCTCAACCAGCTGACGACTCCTGGTCGCGACCGCGTGCGGCGGTTCTTCGCCGAGCAAAGGTACGTCATTACCTTGGCCATCGTCATGTTTCTCACCTACATGTCGCTGATTAACCTTGCTGTGACCGCGCTTGACTGCCAGGACCGGGCAATTGCAGGAGTCACGTACCTTTCTGCCGATTTGTCCGTGGAATGCTACACCGGGGCTCATTCAGCAGTGGTGGTTGGCGCGGTGGGGGTTCTTGTCATCGTTGGAGTGGGTCTCCCGGTCTCGATCGTGCTGGCCTTTCGCGGCAGTGCCGAACGCCCGAGCCTGCGCTTCCTCTCTGACGGGTACAAGCCCAGGCTTCGATGGTGGGAGGCGACCGTGCTGATTCGCAAGATGGCTCTTGTCATGACGGCGAGCCTCGTGCAGGATGCGTCGTCACAGGTGGCCGCGGCAATCTTTGTGCTCGTGCCCGCGCTCGTGCTGCAAATGCGCTTCTGGCCATTCGTGGAGCCACGCTTCAACATCTTAGAGGCCATGTCCGTTTCCACCATGATCATCACCGCAACCCTGTCCCTCGTCTTCCTTCGGGCACAAGGGGGTGAGACGGCGATCTTAGAGGGTCGCGAGAACGGGGAAAGCGCGCTCGTTGACACTGTTGTCACGATCGGTCTGGTTGGTGCCAACGCCGTCGTCATGTCCCTTCAGGCGCTGGTTGTGCTCAGAGCTGGTGAAGGGCTTGGCACACTCAGCTGCACAAGAAGCGGATGCTGCAAAAAGGGGCATCAAACCCAGAAAGCGGAGGGCCACCCACAGCTTGCGTCGGCGTCGGCAACACTTCCATCGATCGCATCGTCTTCATCGATCAAGCCACTGCAAGATGAGGCGGCAGCTGCCAGGACGAGCGTATCCGGCATGCCGAGCTTCGCCTGCGAGGCAGTCGGGCTCAACCCGATGATCGTCAGCAAGCCAAGGCAGGCGTTGTCGATGGCACCTCGTCGCGTGAGGTAAGGTGAGCAAGGGACAAAGGGCACGGTCGCGGATCAGCTGAAAGCCGAAGCAGTGCTGATGCCGGAGCAGGGAGAAGACGGCCGGTGCCCTCTTGATTGTGCATCAGCATAGTGTCCGTCCAGAGTGATTCGTGTGCGACAGCATTATCGCTGCAAAGAAGAACGACGTGACATGAGGTCCGCTGTCTCCTCGAACAGCTTTTCTGGGGATACATGGCATGCTATACGACCGCTGCTGGAGGCATCCCTCACGACACGGTTAAGCCGCACAAGGCAACACACGAGCGGGCCAGCTCCCCATGCACTTCGTCACGGCACCCATTGGCATACACATGCATGCCATGGGTGCTGTGCGTCCACCCGACGGAGGCGAGGCCGAGGCCAAAGGGGCTGTCGGGGTCTTCGACCGGAGGTAGGGCCTGTACAGCGCCATTTTGCCGATTTCCTGTCCTTGTTCAACGGACGCAATGACTGGTGCTTGCTTGCACCGCATGCAGGTGCCGGTAGCCGTGCAGGGGCGGGGCGCAGCCGAGGATGCCCGGCCTGCTGCAGCGGTCTTGGCCACGCTCTGGGCCGTGAGCGAAGGTTTTGGTGCGGCCACGGCGAGGCGGACGTGTGAAAGTGGCGCACTGTGGGTATGGCGCCGCGCTGTGCCCAAGCTCATGAACCCGTGGCCGGCGGGCGAGCCTGCCACCCGGGGCGAGGCGAGTCAAGGGGGGCCGCGAGCCTCCGACGTGTCGGCACACCAGGTTTGGGACGCAGTGGTGCGCACAGCTGATCGTGGCTCAAACGCCTGGAGGGGCCGGTCCGGATGGACCGCGGAGGTGCGGGGCGCAGAACCGCTGGTTGCCACCGCGCGTCGACGACTACGGCCGATATCGCTGTTGCGGCTGACCTTGGACACGCGTATGCGCAGAATGCAGGCATTCCCGGCCCTCCTGCGAAGGCAGAACACCCAAACAGAGAGCGACAGTGAAAGCTATGCGGCCTAGGCCGGATCTGAACGACACGCTGCCCACTGCAAGCACCACTGCCTTGCAGACACCTTGACGGCAGCGACCAGCTGGGCACCTCACGTCGTCTATCGCCGTCGCATCAGCGTGTGACCCGCCCACCCTTGTCCCTCGGCAGACGGAGGGGAGGTTCGCCAGTCCTCACGTCTCCCGGCGCTGGGCATCTTCAATGCCCTTAGACCACAAACGTATCGTGCCAGCCACTCGAGACATTCCACTTCTCTCTCGGAGCCGATCGTGTTGCCCCGCGAAGCATGGAGCGCTCAATGTCTGAGCAGTACTTCAGCCAGAGCCCCATGGCCGGCGCAGCACGCATGGAGCAGGTGCGTTTCGCCGTTCTGCGACAATGATACGGCCGTCATCCGCCCACGTTGTCAGCGCAGCGTGCACTGCTGAAAGCCCTTGATCGCAAGCGGTCGAAGCTTCACATCGACTTTCAACGGTAACAACCTCGAAAGCCCTTCCGCCACAGACCGCTGCAGCAACAGTGCCACCAGACGCTGGTGCCTCGGGCATTCTCCTTCGCCACTCTACCTTTCCAGGTCACGACGCGGCCCATCAAACAGCGGCCCGCGTGAGTTCGTAGCCGGAAGCACCTCACCATTGTTGATGGCCAGTGGCTTGTGCGTAGCCGAGCATGGACCGCGTGTGACGTGCAGACCGCGCGTGCCCGGCAGCCCTCGGAATCATCGCGCCGGCGCATGCTGCTCGCCTGTCGGCCGCACGCACTGCATCGGCTGCGGAGGGGTGACGTTCTAAAAGTTGGCCTTCGTCGTTGTTCACTCAGTCTATCAGTGCCGCCCGTTCTGCGCGTCACATGGCTGCACAAACCGCGCAGCATCATCCGTCCGTCACCCGTCCATCGTCTCCCTCACCTTGGACGGCCGGGCCTGCCGGATGACGCGCTCCTTGGTGCGGCCAGTGCGGCTGCGCGCCTGCAGGTCAGCGGTCGACAAGTCCCTCGGCTGGTCTGGGCCGCCGGGGTCGCCGCCGCGCGAGTCTGTCCCCATCAAGCCGGTGCGGGCGCGCGCGTTGAGCGGGTTGGTCATCGCAAGCATCGAATCGCGGCGCAGCTCCGGCAGCTGTGCCCGTGCGGTGCGCCCCGTCGTGCCGTGGTTCCCGGGAGCGGCGCCCGCCCCCTTCGACTGGATCCCGGCGTGGAGGCCTCCCGGCGCCTTGTGCGGTCTCGCCTGCCCCCGCCGCCGCGCGCCGACGATGCCGAGGCGCCTGCCGGCCGAGGCACACGTGTAGCTGACGGCAGTGCCGCGCCCCAGCGCCGACGCCACCGCGACGAAGAGTGCGACGATCAGGGCAAAGCAGAGCCCGATGGTGCTGTACGCCGCCGGCCCGACTGCCGCCGCGCCGCTCTGCACCAGGACCTCGTCCCCGAAGGCTCCCGACGCTGCCAGCTGCGCGAAGCTCAGCCACGAGGTCATGCACACGAGCAGCAGGGTGAGGGCCCGCATCCATCGCTTCCACGCGTGGCCCTCCGCGTACGGCGCGTCGACGACGACGATGGCAGCCATGGCCAGGCAGACGGCTGTGACGACGGCGCAGGCGGTGATGACGTCGGAGAGGCGGGGCCGCGGGACGCCGAGCAGGATCTGGCTGGTGATGCCCAGCGCCGCGATGGTGGCGTGGCCGGCGGGGACGTGCCACGCGCGGGAGGGCAGGAACTCGCGCTTCATGCATGAGGACAGTGTGGGGTCGAGCTCCTTCGAGAACGACTCGTCGAGAGACGCGCAGGCGGCCGAGCAGGTCAGGGCGCCGGCCGCGCCCCGGGCGCCGGGCGCTGGGCCGACGCCGCCCGGCCGCGAGGCCGTGTCGGCGGGGGCTGCGGCGAGGGCGTCGTCCGAGGGGGCTGGGGCGGACCGCAGCGGCGCGGCGAATCGTGGCACCAGCCGTGCCTTCGCGGCCTTTGCCGCCGCCTTGGAGGCCTTCCGTGCTGGGTTCTCGGTGAAGGCCAGGATCGTCGCGGGGCCGGACGTGCCACCGGCCAGCAGGTGCAGCCGCTTGCGCTCGGCGGGGGCGTCGACCGCCTTCCGTTCGCGGATCAGGCGTGCCATGGCTCGGCCCCGAGCGGCGATGTAGAGCAGCGTGCCGACGGGAAATCCGGCAGTGACGGCGATGAGGGTGACGAGGCCGAGGGTCGAGGCGGCGGACTGCTGTGCGGTTCCGCACTCGACGAAGGGGTTGGACGCGAGGACGAGGAGGCCGTCTCCCCGCACGTAGCACTGGCGCACCGACGTCGCGGTGCTGGTGGCCACTGCGTAGGTGAGGGACGCGACGGAGAAGGCGGATGGGAGCCAGCGGACGGCGGTGGGGCGGCCGGTCTGCCCGACGGGGCACAGCGCAACGACCGACGCCATGGCGGCGAGGGCGAGGTTCAATAGGAGGACGAGGGCCATGATGCCGGCGGGGGTGATGAAGGGGGAGGCTCGCAGGCACTGAGGGTGCACGGCGACGGAGGGAGCGAGCTGGAACACGGAGAGGAGGGACAGCGACCACTCGACCAGGGGCGGGAGGCCCGGCGCGGCGGTCTGCGACACCTGCACGATGGCCTGCACCGACACCACGGCCCACAGGCCCAGCTGCTTGGCCTGGGACGCAGCCTTGCCGAAAACCACGCGGTTGCAGGACCAGCGCGGCACCCGCCCCCCCAGATTGAGCACCTGCCGCTGGACATCAGCGGCCGCCTGCAGGTCCAGGTCGGCCCCGCTGACGCCCAGCTGTGCCGCCTGGACCCTCGCCGACGCGAGCAGAGCCTTCCTGCGGTCCCGCGCCGGGGCAGCGCACTGCATGACCGCGTACAGGGCAGAGCCTATGACCATGAGACCGGCGGCGATGCCCGCGTACAGCGCCAGCGGCAGCATCAGCAGCTGCACCGACGTCCCCGGCGGGCAGACCTCGCACCCGATCTCCGGAGCGGGATAGAACCCGGCGCTGCAGAGCTCGCACCGGGGCCCCTCGAAGCCGGCCCCGCAGCCGGACGCATGTGCTGTGGCGTTCCAGCCCGGGCAGCGCGCGTCGGATGGCGGGGCGCAGCGCTCCACGGCGGGACTTGACTCGCCGCCGGACCAGAATCCCTCCCGGGGCCTCGCCCGCAGTCCCCCCGGGCACAACGCGCACCGGCTGAAGCCGTCGGGGCACAGCGACCGGCAGGAGCGGCAGCCGTCGCCCGAGCCGAACGCGCACACAACATCGCCTGCGTCCACCGCCTTGGCGTCCAGGCACTCCGGGCTCGGCTCGCTGAAGCCGACGCACGACTGCGTGAAGTACACGGCAAGAGGCTGCGCCGTGCGGCCCCCGCTCGCCAGCCGCGTCCTCGCGGCGCCACCACCACCACCACTCCCGGTCCCCACGGCCGTGTAGCCCCCCCGGGCGGCGGCAGGCCCCGCCTGCGCGAGGATGGATCCCGCGGCGTCGCCGGAGAGGAGGCCTGGCTCCACGCCGGCGAGGCACAGCGCAGCAGTGTCGCCGTCGGCGATCGAGTCGAGGCGCAGCGGGGGAACGGGGCACAGCGGCTGGATGCGACGCCCGGCGCCGACCGGCCCGGGGCTCCACTCTAGCAGGCCCCGGCCCGCCGGCAGCACCGTGACGCCCTGCCAGCCGCACTCCCCCGCTGCGCCCGGCGCCGCGATGTCGAGCCACGCGCCGCGGAACGCCCCACTGCCGCCACCGCCGCCACCGCCGCCGTCCGCCATCGGGACCCCGCCGCACGCCGCCCGCTGCGCCGGGAGCGTGATGAGGGCCGCCAGACCGTCGGCAGAGATGTTCAGAACCGTCGCCTCCGCTGCCCCCACCAGGATACGTGTCGCAGGGCGGAAGCACGGTGCGGCAGAGCCACCCGAGCAGAGCAGGATGACGTCAAGCGCGCCGCTCGAGGTCAGCGTGACGGGTGCCACCTGCCGCACCGGCCCGCCCAGGGCTGCTTCGAGCTCCGCTGCGCCCGGCACGGACCCCTCGGGCAGGAAAAAGGGCGTGACGCCCCGCCGCGCGACGGGGACCCACAGCGAGGAGTTGGGAGCTGCCTTGACCAGAGCCTCGGCGACGAGGGGGACGAGGACCGGGCGCACCCGGACAGCGAAGGACTGAGGCAAGACTCCCTCGTACACGGCGTCGGGGGGGGGCAGGTCGAGGGCGTCCAGGCCCGCGAGGGAGCGGCGACCCGCCCCGGCAGGGGCAGGGGCGGCTGACAGTGCCTGTGCGAGCCGGGCTGGGGACGACGCCGTGGACACGAATCGGCAGGCGACCGTCTGCGTGGACGCCACGGCCGGCGCGGCGGCCGGCATCGCCGCGACGACGACGAGCTCCCGGGACGGGGACGCCTGCCACGTGGCGGCGGTCAGCACGGCGCCGGAGTGGTCGAGCAACACCCGGCCGTTCGGCCTTGCCGGGCTGGACGCTTCGCATCGCACCCCAACCGCCTCGGTTGCCGCCGGCGGGGCGGGGAGGAGGAAGCGGAGTGCGAACTCGGGGGAGCTGGCTCCCAGCACGGGCAGCGACGCCACCTCCGCCGCCCCGCCCGCGCCCGTCCCCGGCACGACGGCGAGCCGCGGCAGGACGAGGCAGCCGCGGGGCTCGGGTGTGAACGGTTCCGACGGCGGCCCCAGCACGAGGGCCCCGCCAGGGATGCCAGAGTCTGTCGCCGCGACGAGGACGATCCGGCGGCCGATGAGGTCGTCGAGAAACCGCAGGCGCAGGCGCAGCACCGACGCCGGGTGGCCACGCGGCATGACGGGCTCCGCCCCGCACGGGCCCGGGGCACCGCCGAAGTCGGCCGGCTCTGCGGCGGGTGCGGCCACGCCGAGCGAGGCCACCGACGAAAAGGCCTCACCGCCCCCGACCGGCTCGATGACCACCACTCCCAGGGCCTCGGGAGCCCAGACGGTCCTGGGCGAAGTGACCACCCGACCCAGCAGCCGGACCGAGGCGCCGGCAGAGCCGACGAGGTCCGACACCGACACGAGGCCAGGGACCGCGGTCGCGAGCCGGGGCGGCGCGTTGCTCGCGTCCACCGCGTACAGCTCAACCGTGCGGCCAGCTGCCCCGGCCGTGGGCGCCCAGCGGAATGCCCCGCGTGCGCCACCGCACCGCGTCGCTGCCTCCGGCAGCCTCACGCCGTGCGGCAGGGACAGCTCTACCGACGCGACCTGGGCGCAGGTCTGCACCAGCGGCTTGGTCGGGGGCTGCGGCTGGGCCGCGGCGCAGCGTAGCGATGTGACGTGCCTCTGGAGCACTGCCGTCGGCCCCGCGCCGCCGTGCCGCGCCGAGGGGGCTGCACGCCACGCCCCGCCCGCCCCGCATGCCACTCGGAACGACGTCGTCGACGACGCGGCGCCGGAGTTCCCAGACGGGACGCCCGCGGTCACCTGCGCGTCCCAGGCCGTCAGCGCCGCCACGTCATCCGCCCGCAGCGCCGCGAGGGCGTCGGCCGTCCCCAGGGTGACATTCCCGGGCGGGCACTCGAAGGAGCAGGTAGCTCCCACGGGCCGCGGCGAGGTACCGCCGCAGGAGGCGTTCATGCCGCTCCCGGGTGCCGCGGCGAGCGGCTGGCACATCGGAGCGCTCGTCGGGAACGGCGTGGTGAACGGGGCGGGGCTGACGGATGCCGACGGCGAGGGGCTGACGGATACCGACGGCGAGGGGCTGACGGATGCCGACGGCGAGGGGCTGACGGATGCCAACGGCGAGGGGCTGACTGATGCCAACGGCGAGGGGCTGACGGATGCCGACGGCGAGGGGCTGACGGACGTGAGCGGCCCGAGGGGAACCTGCGACGGCCGCGGGTGCGGCCTCGGCCACGCTGGCTCCCGCGGCGCCCGCAGCTCGACGTCGCCGAACCATTGCGACCACGGCCAACGCTGGCCCGGCGGCGGGCACGCCCCCGGCTCGTCGCAGCCGAGCACGGACGGGAACATCCAGGCTACGGTCTCGACGGCGCCCCAGAGCGACGCTCCCTGCACGGCGGCGTGCGCGTCGACACCCGGAAGCAGGGCCGCCACGTCGGCCCCCTCGAGAAGGCCAGCGACTGCCGGTGTCCAGCACTCGAAGGCCAGGGCCGGCAGCCACTCGATGGCTCTGCCGCCGACCGCCGACCACGACTCGATCACCGCCGGGGTGTACGGCCAGTAGAGCTCCCACCTCGACAGGCGCCACGCGGCTTCGCCGGTGAGGGAGTCGGCGAGCCTTCCGAGGCACTGGGGCAGCGCCCCCTCGTGCCGCAGCGGCCCCGAAGCCGGGGCGGCTGTGATGAGCTGGACGATGACGTCGGCCCCCATGCGACCGGGCAGCATGGCAGGCATGCGAGAGTCCGGGATCACCTCCCGGGGCCGGGACCCGACGACCCGCAGGCAGCCGGGCGACGGCTGTGCGCACCATGACGGCGGGGCGCCGACGACGGCGTCCAGCCCGGCCCCTCCTGGCCACCCCGCGTCGGAGCTGTAGCCACCCGCCGCCCAGGCGGCGGCCGCCACGCCTTGCAGGCTCACGGGAGCCGGCGCAGGCCTTTGCAGCACAACGTCACCGAGCGTTCCGACCAGAATGTCCAATCCAAGGTACGTCCGGACCACCCGTCGAAGCTGCTCGGGCATGACCAGCTGCACATCCGGCCAGTCTGTGACCGTGGTTGCGCCGTGGAAGTCGGCCGAAAGGAGGGTGCTGCGGTCGCCTCCCGCGGCCAGCAGGTCCAGCGCAGCGTTCACATCCGCGAGGACCGCCACGGCGATGAGACCGGTTGTGGGCACGCCGTCGGATGACGCCTCCAGCCCCAGCGTCGTCGTCTGCAGTGTCCTGCCCGCCCAGCCGCCCCAGGTCTCCCCGATCGCGCCCTTGAGCCCCAGCAGCGGCGCTGCCGGGTCGGGACCCGATGCGAACGCCTCCAGGGCAGCGGCCGCGCCCCTCACCGTCTCCAGGGAGAGCAGGCGAGCGACGAAGCCGGCGAGGCTCGCGGCCGTCGTCCCCCGCCACGCGTTGGCGTTCCCGGCAGCGCCACCGCTCACCCCGGACACCGCGAAGGCGATGCCCGCTGCCGACGGTGCGGCTGCACCGCACGCCCCCGGTCCGGGCGCCTGGACCCCAGCGGGGTCGTTCCGGCCCGACGCGCCGAGGCACCAGGAGGCGGGCACCGCGCCGGCAAGCTTGGCTGTCAGCACTCCGCTGCGGAGCCGACCCTGCCCTCTCGGCACGAAGACGTACATGGGCGAGCTGCCCTGGGGCGTGCCGCCGGGCTGCCCGGCCGCACGGGGTCCCGCGTCCGCGATGGCAGGGCCGAACACCACCAGCGCAGCGGGGAGCCCGAGCTGCACGCTCCAAGACGCGCCGGGCGTGAGAACGGGTCCGAACGGCGACGCGCTCCCGAGCCCTGGCAGCTCGACCTGCCAGTCGGGCCGCGGTACGTCGTCCGAGCGGGTGAGGGCCCGGGCCCCGCGTGCGGACAGGCACAGCGCGGTGGTGGCCGGGTCATCCACCGTCCAGGCGGGCTGGCTGGAGTCCATGACGATGGTGCTGTTGTCGCCGATGGTCTGCGGCGGTGTCGCCGCCGCCCGCCCCAGCACTGGGGCCGGCACGGACAACGTGCGTGCCAGGCTCTTGATGCACGCGTCGGCGTCCGGCCCGACGGAAACGTTTGCGACCACGACCAGGCGAGTCTGAAGCTGGTCAGCTGGGGCAGAGAAGCTCCATCTCGTGTCGGTCATGCTGACGTCATCACCGCTCAGCGCTGAGATGCTGCTGTTCACATCGACCCTACCGCACACGAGCGCCCCTGATCCGGACCCCAAGCTGTGGCTCACCTGATACTGGACTGGCCCATCAACAGCCGGGCTGCCGTGGTGTGCCGTGCGCTGGCACTCACGGACGCCACCGTCAAGCAGCAATGGCTCAGTGAGCGACAGCGAGCCCGCCGACCGCACGAAGACTGCGGCCGCGGCGTTCACGATGCGAGAGACCAGCGCCGCGGTTTCGGGCCACGTCCTGTCGGCTGCTGGCCCCAGCATCGCCGCAGCTTCAGCACTTCGGCTGCTGTCCCCGAGCAGAAACGGCCTCCCGGGTCCGATGGACGCCCCGAGCACACCCCGCAATGCTTGCGCAGAAGTGCCTGGTGCCGCCCAGATGAACTCTGAGACGACAAGGCCCACTGCAGAACCGTTGAAGGCGGCCGGCAGCGACGGCAGCACACTCGGTGGAGGCCCGCAGCCGATGCACGCCACAGCCTGCTCCAGCAGCAGGAGCCGGTATTGTGCCGGCACCAAGTTCAGCCGCGTGTCAATCACCTCCGACTGCATGGGCCATGCTTGCATGGCCATGGATCGGTGAGACGCCGATGCGTCGCCGTGGGCAACCGGCCAGCCGGCCGAGGCCACGAATCGCACCGACGTGTTTGAGAGCAGCTGGACCTGCAGCACGGCCCCGATGAGCTGCGCGCCCCGGACCTCATCGGGAACAAAGACCGTGTTCGAGATCTCCGTGAGCTCCCCCGATCCGCGGTGAACCTTGGCGGTGAATAGCGTGGTGCCCGCCTGGCACTCTGGCCGCGCCGCGCATACGGCAAGGGTCTTCCCGTCGGACGGGCCGACCTGTGGGAGCTCCACGCCCCAGCACACGGGCGACCTGCAGAAGCGATTGAGCAGCAGCAGCTCGACTGTTGCGGTCGCTGGGTATGACCTGTCAGCACGACTGACGTTGAAGACGAAGCGCTCCGGGGGAGCTTGGTCCCCAACGGGCAGCCACAGGGTCTCGTCCCACTTGGGACCGACGCCGCGAAGGCCGTCCTGGGAAAGGACCGCCGGCCAGGCGCTTCGTGAGGCGGGGCGCCAGAAGTCAAAGTGCTCAGCAACGATGGTGCTGGGGTCCTGCAGCGTCAGGTCAACAGACACCCGAGCCTCTGCAAGCGTGATGGCATCATGCCGCATCCGGCTGCTGCCATCTCCAAAAGCGTCCCCAAGCGTCAGCTCGGTCCCAACCCGCAGGCTGACCTGGCTTGCCGCGCGGCTGACGGCGTCGTGGGCGGCCTCAGCGGCGTCCACATGCGCACCGCTGACGGCCGAGAGCAGCCGGTCGAACATGGGGCCAGAAAGCAGCTGCGGCACGCAGACGCTGCTGTCATCTCGATTGCCCTGGCGGTTGGCAGTCACCCGCAGCGGCAGGCGCATGCCCAGCGTTGCTGGCACCAGCTCATCGAGGCCCACTCTGGCTGAACCTGCCTTCGTGGCACGCAGCCCAGGCATCCCCACCTGGGAGCCGAGAGCCAGAACGGCCGACGCCGTCACTGCCGACGTGACACGGCGAAGCACGTTCGACTTAGCCTCCTCGGTCCTAGCCGACCCTGGCGCCCAGCTGCGACGGGCTTCAGACGCCATGCGGCCCACCAGAGGCCAGCTTACGGACGTCTGGGCCGCCAGTACCAGCAGCGTGCCCAATTCCGCCTTGCGGAACATGCTGGCCGTCAAAGTCACGTTGGCCAGGGTTCCGTTGTCTGCAGAGTGGACGAGCTGCACACCAACTTGGCTCCGTGCGCCAGCACCTTCGCCACCTGCCGATTGGAGGATTTCGCTCATGGGCGTGTCGTGACAAGTACGCTTGACAGCTAGGGTCAAAATAAGCCCTGGCGGGCCAGAGCTAGCCGCCCGAGCAGTCACTACCGCGCGGCCGTTGACGACTGCGTTTCGGAGGGCTCCCAGGCTCGCGTCGGACCGCAAGGCGCCGGCCCAGCCTTCGCTGCCAAAGGCCAGGCCCCAGAGCGACAGTGAGGCATGCAGTCGCGGGGGCGGCCCGGAGGGCCGGCCCACCACCACGACCGCAAGCTCATGCATCGTGCTGCCTGGGTCAGAGCTCGTCGGCGACCTGGCAGTCAGGTTCCAAGTCGCCTCGTGGGCTGATGCAGCCCGGCGACGAAAGGCAGACTGGAGCGGACTTGCGCTGTCCTGATTGGACAGACGAGGCAACATCGATGGAACCTCGGGCCCGAGTCGGAGGCGAAATGCAGGGAGCGCAATGCCGAGGAGCGTAGGCACAAGCGCGACTCGCAAGTCCCCTCGACTAGCCTGGCCGTCGGGCACACCGCTAGGGCTCCCGGGCACGAGGGAGCGCGACAGGCACCCGAAAATGTTGGCGTGGAGGCTGGAGGCGATATCCCGCGCCTCTGAGGTTGCCGAAAGATGGGACAACATCTCCGTGGCCATGGCATTGCCGGCACAGCGACGGAGGAGGGTCTCGACACTACTATGGGAGCGGCGTTCCAGCTCATTTGACCCGTGGAGCTCCATCCATCCCTTGAGCTTCATCCACGAGCCGGAGGGGTCGGCGCAGGGGGCGGAACGAATTCCGCTGCAAGCCGAGTCGTGGTGTGCCGACGATAGTTCGAGCCCTCCAACGAGACTCAACTCCGGGTTCTCCGGACCCGACAGGATCGGCAGCACGGTGCTTGCGCTGGCACTGGCGAGTCCGATTGGGCCGAGGTGTTGGAAGTGAACCGCCAGCGAGCCGCCAAGCTCAACTCGTGCCAGCACGGCCCTGTCTGCTGAGGGCGCAACAAGGACTTGCATGGCAGCAAGGGTCACGTTGACTCCACCGGACGCCTGGAGCTCAGCGATGGCGACCATCGCAGCTGCTAGAACGAGAATCCCGGCACCGGTAATCCAGAGCGCTCGCCGCCTAGTGCACCAGCACCCTGAGAGCCGACTGTTGTCGGTCTTTGGCGTTCTTGCAGACAAGCACATGTCCTTGTTTCGCCCCGACCCGGTGCTTGGTGATTCCTGGGCTCAGGGGTCGGCTGCGGGGGTTGGCGGAGGGACCCCCGGATGCCGGAAGCCGTGAGAGGCCGCCCGAGCTCGGCACGGCACCAAAGCAAGGCGGCAAGCTCGGTATAGGATGAAAGCTCACACTTTACGCTCCGTGGCTGGCTGGAGCGAGACGAGACAGGTCGCGGTTGGGGTTGAGGGTGTGCTCACGGCGAGTCCATTTTCTTCAAGGGGCCAAAAAACGAGCAACGCTCACTTCAACAAACTTATTGGTGAATGTCAGCACGGATAAGAGACTTAGGTTGTGTTAAGGTTAGGGGAGCAGAGCCCTTACCTCATCCGGCTCGGTTCGGACCCTCCCACCGCACGCACCCAGCTCCTCTTCGCACAAACCCTTGTGTTGCATGACTGCGCACCTCCTGGTGTTCGGACGTCGCGATTTGGCGGGGCCGCGGTGGAGATCTGCCCGATTTCAGCCTTTTTCGCCCCCGCCGGCG
>Ga0136560_1000557_pt1 | contig 18875 bp, 22 predicted proteins | sample AntRauMeHopE1497_FD_104925 | JGI IMG/M metagenome (GOLD analysis project Ga0136560, IMG submission 104925) | Saline lake microbial communities from Rauer Islands, Antarctica - Metagenome Hop E1 #497 | ecosystem: Environmental > Aquatic > Non-marine Saline and Alkaline > Saline | place... | reverse complement strand
TGACGCTACCTCTACGACCCCGGCCTGCATGTCGAGTACTCTACTGATGATGCCGGCTGCTCTTGGCCAGCGTGACAAGTCCCGATCTCGTCCTGTCGATGCGGCGTCGAGGTCGAGGTCTAGGCCTGCGTTTGGATGCCGCTGCAGGTTTCTCCTTTTTCTTGCAGAGAGCCACTTGGCCCTTCACAACGATCCACAATCGATCCGCTGCGTCCCCTTCCTTGGCAATCGCCTCACCAGGGGCGTAAAACTCCGCCTGCATTGCAAGCAGCAGCTCCGTGGCGAAACGAGGAGTTGCATCCATAAAAAACGACACACGGCGGATGATGACCCGATTCACCATCAGCACGAGTTTCGTACGGAGGGATGGCGACAGCTCCATCATCAGTCGTCGCTCCTCCGACAGCAAGTCGAGCCACTGCTGCTCTCCGGATTTCTCGAAGAAGAATTGCCGCACTTCTGATTTTAGCCTCGGCGGCAGTTGCCTCAGATTCAAGTACTTGTTGAGACGGTCAATCCTCTCCCTGAACTGCACCCGTTCGTGATCCATCGACTAAAAGATCACGAGAACGCTCGTAAGTCCAAAGGAGAAAATTCCAGTACCGAGCACCATCCCGATACAAGCGACGATCCGTTCACCGGAACTTTCCGCGGAAATGTCTCCAAAGCCAGTAGTCGTGGTGGACGTTAGGCTATAGTACAGACTGTAAACGTACTGGTCGCTCAAAGTAGCGCCCCCGGCCGCGCCGGGCCTTCCTCCGACCAGCCCGTTCGTCTCAACCCAGTTGTCTCTCCCTGCCCTGTACTCCTAGACACCTACGTAGAAGAACAGACAGGCTAGCCAATGTGAGACGAGAAACACGCCCACGACATACTTGAGGACCGCTGACACCGAGTGCCGAATGAGCAGCGAACGTTCCCAGCGAGAGAACACCTAGAACAGTCGGACCAAGCGAGTCAGTTTGATCAGTTTGAAGACTTGGCCCAGCGTAGCAGCCCCGGCGAGCACGGGTCTGCTCCAGCCGAGCACTTGCTCCGGATACGCCATCATGAGAATGAGCTCGTAGGGAACCGACGACACGAGGTCGAGGGCGAACCAGCCGGTGACGTACTCGAGCACGACTGCTTCCCTCTGCAGGGTCACTCTCCCCGTGCGTCCGACGGTCCCGGTGAAAAAGTTCAGGGAGAGGTCTGCGATGAGGAAGGCGTCTACAGCTCGGTCGATTAGAAATAACCTGCAATCAGGAAAAGGGAGGTATGCATGGAAGGAGGCCATCATGATAGTGGCGAGCATGAGGCGAGCAGACTGGGTGCCTGTTCACACGAGGGGAAGGTGCTCCGCTTGGGACCGGCATCGCTTGCGTTACGCCAGTTTGAGATTCAACAGAAGTAATGCCTTGAAAACAATCAAGTAAATCCACGACTTATATTCATGGGCAACCAAGCAGAGTGAGCGATGCCTTAAGCGAGAACAAGAATGTTAAAGCCTTTCACTGCCGCAATGTGGATAGGTGAATGTCAGCTCACGTGTCTAGACGGTCTCCGACCTCAAAGCCAAGCCGCAGGCTGATCGAAAACGCGTTATATAGTAGCAATACGATTAAAACAATATCCCATCGTACCCGGAAAGGCTGGTATGGATGAATCATACAGTTCGGCGTTGCTGAATCCGCATCCAAGTCGCCTTTGGCCCCAGGTTTGCTTGCGTTGTACTGAGCGGACTCCAAGTACGCAAATACACTCGCTACATCCTTTTTCGAGCCAATTCTGGTGATCGACCCTCTGCGCTATCGATTAGATTGCAACTGGACTAGTCCACCACGTCCGTCGGAGGAGTCGTACTCAATATTTCGAGTGGAGCGTCCAAGCCTTTGGTCCCGTGGACGGACTGGCATGTTGCGTTCGTGGAACAAATCAGGACTGTGACTGAAGGACCTGAGGCCACTTTGGACGAGTAACAACCGCCGTTTGAGGACAGTTCTCGGACGCTTTCATCATCTTCCTTCAGCGGATCCTTTGGTCGCAAAATTTGCGACGCAATCCCGGATTGGTGGTGGGTGAAGGTTCCGCTCTGTGCTGCGCGGATCCCAAGCCAAAAGATCCAACCGGATCTAAATGGCTTGCATTCGTTGCAACGCATTCAACAATATGATTGATCACAATTAGCGGTAACCATACGCATTGAATATAAACATCCGGGCTGGATGATGGGATCCTTGCTCTGCTCCTTTGTGCGACCGTTTGGATTGTATGTGGCTTTTGCTATTATTTCGGGGGTTTAGGCCTCTATTGATTGTATACAATCTAAGAGCTCGCCTACGTACACTTGCGATACCACTCGGTATTCGCGTACTTCCCGAAAGATGAGTTAGCTGCTCCAGCAATCATCCACAAATCATCTGGAGCAGAATATCAAGATATTCAGACACCAAACGGTTCGGTTCTCGGTTGGGAGGCCATATCGGCAGCGATACGGACTTATTAGAGGCAGATGATTGCCCACTTTGAGCACACGATAATTGGCTGTAACGCGACGAAAAGATCGAATGGTGTTGGGTCATATCGCGGTTGCTATCATAGATGAGGTTCCTCTCGAGAAAATTGACCCCGGCGTCCCGCGGCAAGGCCGGGCGCCGCCGTTTCGGCAGTCGGAACTGCAGCGCCAGAAACGATTTCTCAATAACCAGGTTGAAGATTCGTTTGGTGGCCCGCGTTCATCGCTACTATACCTGTGTATGAAGTGGATCTAGCTGAAGGCAGCAAATCCGTTCTGACATCGGAATGGCCGCTCAGATAGGCCTAGTTGCTCGCATCGCTCTGGCAATGATGCTTCAGCGGAGTATCCTGGTTCCTACATCAGCAAGTTCTAGCGCCGTCAGAAGTGACAATCATGGCTTCATCGAGCTCAAAGATGATTTGCGACGCTTGCAAATTTCCGGGGCTCCCATCGCCACCGAGGCGCCTAGCCAAACGCCATTCGTTGGTATTGGAGCAGCGGTTCCGATCGCGCTCGTGTCGTTGAATTCACCTATTACCGTAGCAAAGGGCAGAATGTTCTTTCAAGGATGCGACGCAGTGCATGGTTGCGAGCTTTGGATGAGTGATGGCGCATCACAGACCGCAATAGTTTCCGACTATCGGCCTGGCACACAAAGTTCCTTACCAACAGGGATGATTGAATTCTAGGGGAGCCTCTTCTTTGGATCACAACGTTCTTCCAGGAGCAGAGATTTAGTGTTTATCAATCTTGCTGACTTGGTGAGCGGGATACCGGCGAATTTCAGCGTAGTTCCTGGAACAGGATCTTAGAGTGGGACGGACCCCCTTGACATGTGTCTGTACAAGGGACTCGGCCCTGATGCGCTCTACATGGCTGCAGCAGTTAATTCTGGAGGGCGGAACCATGAGCTGTACCGGTACACGGAGTCTGGGGGGCTGGAGATTCTCACAGAATCGCTGATGGACGACGACTCTCCTAGTGCGTGGGGCTCGAACCCGTCTCAGCTTACCGTCTTCGACGGGCGGCTCTTCTTCGCTGCCCTTGTGTTCCCTGAGGGTAGCGAGCTATTCTGGTATAACGGGACCGGGGTGCCTGAGCTCGTAGCAGATACTAATCCTCAAGGCAGTTTTTTCCCGTTGTGGCTGCTGCCTGTCCATGGCGCCATGTTCATGCAGGGGTACATGAACCTCGATATTCGGGAGGAATTGTACCGCATGCTAGCCGTTGAGGGATCCTTGCTGGTGCCTCCGAGCGCACCAGCACTGTATGCGAGTTTGTATGACTTCCGCGGCTCGAAACCTCGACACTTGACCCTGTACCAGAACGACACCCTTGTCTTCATTGCTACTCAGGGTCCTGACAGCGATGACAGATTCCAGGACACTGAGTACCTCTTCCAGCTAGACCTTCGAAATACGAGCGCTGAGCCGTAGCGTATAGCTGGAAGTCAGAGTTTCGAAGGCGACATGAATCAGCCATTGGATGGCGGGGCTGGCACCTTGTACTTCGCAAGGCGGTCTTTTGGCTCCGACTCGGAGCTCTGGGGCTGGACACCAGAAGTGCAACCCTTTATTTACCTGCTTGCCGACGTCTCGTACGGGGACTTCGGCTCACTGCCCCTGTTTCTTACCGAGTTTTAGCCAGCTGGCGTGGATTCCTCGGTTCTTATCTTCGGCGCACGCACATCCGACGACGTTGGGTGGCTATGGGCCTATAACGTGAGTGCGAGACCATCATCGTCCCCATCTACGACAAGCACGCCGAGTGCGACACCCACAAGCTCGCCCACTCCGTCAGTTTCGTCAACAGCGTCGCCATCATCGTCGTCATCGGCATCACCGACCCCGTCCATCACGCCGTCCACTACCTCTACACCATCGGCATCACCGACCCCATCGCTGTCTGCCTCACCATCGCCTTCTCCGAGTGCATTGCCAGAGGCCGCGGCACCCGGTGCGGCTCAGCATGCGTAGGTATCAGTCCGAGGAATCCTGGCGGGAAGCGACCCAGACCAACTGCTCGCTGCTGTCGCCGCCGGGGTGCCGATTGTGGACTTGGCCACGATGAGGCGGGGGCTGCCCCGAGCTTTGGCTGAGGTGGCAACGCTGTCTGAGGTCAGGGGGCGGCCAAGTCAGTCGGATGGCGTGTCGTGGGAGAGTCGCATTGCCGTGCTCGGAGCCCGAGGGAACAGCGTGGTGTTCGGACGGACAAGTGTGCTGCTTAAGCTGACGGTGTCCGGAGGATAGTCCCCAGGGAACAATGCCGGGGAGCTGCCCGTAGTCACTGCTGCCGAGCTCAGAAGACAGCTTGATGAGAGGCTCGTACTGGCAGGAGACGCTGCAAATAGTGGACTGGTGAACGCCTCCAACGGTATTGGAGTGGTTGCGTCGCTGGGGGCATCCCTCGCCTCACCCTGCAGGTGTTACTTTGGCGCATGGACTGTGGAACTTGCGGACGAATCGTGCCCACGGGTAGAGATAGATACAACTGTGGTGACAGTAGCGACTTTTACCATCGCTGGGCTCGTTCCAGTTGCCATGGGGCTGCTGTTGCTCCTGGGACAGGCTACCATGTCAGGGGCCCTGACTGGACTCAGCGTGGGGCTGCAAGTGCTTGACGTGGTAAGTGACGTTAGCTTTACCTACCAGCTGGCCAGGGAACAATACTGCGAGGCGCCAGTGCTCGTGGCCGCCGCAGTGGCCTCGATCGTGGCTGCGATTGTGGTCAATGGAACGCTTTCAGTGTACCTCCTCCGTTGTTGGCAGGTGCCTGGCATGAGGAGGCACCTGGCTGCACACTGGAGTGATGTCATCTCCGTCGCGTTTCTCTCCTTTTTCGGTACCAAGGCGCTGGACCTGCTCACGAGTGGACTGCTGGAGCGGGATGGACTCAGTCTCTACTCCACGGCGCACCCTGTGGATAAGCAGAGAAAATCGCAGCTATCACATCGGGTGCGTCTGCTTGGTATCCCATAGCTGCTGATCGAAGATGCCGTGCAATTCAGTGTGCAGGTGTATGTTCTGGCGAATAGCACTCGGGCAGACGGTAACCTCGCTGTACTGGTAGCTCTTATCTTCACTGCCCTTGCAGTACTACGGTAGGTCTTGGGGACGATTCTAAGCTCACTTGAGCTGGATGTGCAGGGGAAGCTAGAATCGATTCGGGGAGTGCCGGATGGGAGAGGCCTGAGGAGGGGTGGAGATGGAGGCAAAGACGGTGAGGAAGGAGGGCGCCGATGGTCCACTACGAACTCCAGGCTGAGAGAGGGAGTGGCCAGAAGCACTATGGCGACATCGACGACGGCAACGGCAACGACGACGTCAACGCTCACTCGTGACTAGAGTCGATCTACGGCGAGTACGCTAGGGTCGTCGGTTGAGCTCGGTTCAAGCGCAAGCGATGCAGGTGAGCATGGCCGCTAGACCCGAGTCTTGAACCCGCTCAGTAGGCCTCGGAGCTCCCTCGCAGGGGAGGCATCGATGCGCACGGTGGTTGAGTTCGGCACCGGCGGTGTGGAGATGGTTCGACTGGGTCCTGCCAGCCTGAGGGGGCTGGGCCATGTCACGGTGAACCCGTTGTTCTCTGGAGAGGGAACATGCGGCGGCGAAGGCGAAGGTAAAGGCGAAGGCGAAGGTGAATGTCAAGGTGAATGTGAGCAGGAGGATGAGGAGGGGGAGGAGGAGGATGCAGATGGACCCGCGGGTTCCGGAAGCACTGACGGCACTTGGTGTCAAAGTTTAGGTCGGGGCAGGGATGGGAACGGAGATGGGGACGGGGATGGACGCTTCCCCATCCCTAGTAATGTGACGGGTAAGAGATCCGATGACGCGGGCTCCCGGGCTATCATCGCGAGCAGATTCCAGTCCGGGGACATGGACGCACACGGCACGGACACGGTCGGCGCAGATTGGGTCTGTTCGGATGATGGAGGGCCATCAGTTGAGGGAGACGCTGACGAGTCCAAGCAAGCGGGTGCTCACATGACGGCACGGATTGCAAGGGCACTGTGACATCTGACAGGTGACATGTAGCGTGTCAGAGTTATGCTTGGCCCATTGTATGCTTTCAACAGCTCTATACAGCGGTAATTCCAATGCGTCTTCGTGTATTCAATAATCAAGCAAACAGGTGGATTTAGATCCTTGTTGTAGCGGGCAGATTTACAGGGCACGGCCGGAGTGTGGGCGTCTGTCGCGCCTTCGAGCTCTCAGCTCAATAGTTGAACCTGGACGCCCACCTCTGGAGAGGGTCCTCGATGCCTGCATCCTCGAGCACTGGGCCCAGTGGAGCCCACTCATCACCCTTCGACCCATCAAAATGTTCCCACGGAGCAGACGCCTCTCTGCGCCCGCCTTCCGCCTTCGGCATCACCCGCGTGCTCTCAGACATGGTCTGCCTGTCGAATCCAGGCTGGCTCTAATCCATGAGTCCATACGACACCGGCTGCAGTTGTCCTCTGCCTGTGACGTACTGACGAGTGCCTTCAATGTAAGGCGTAGAGAAGAAACTGAAGAACTATTTCATGGCCTGTCGAAGCATCGCTGCAAGCATCAATGGGTCAGGTCCGGCGGTTGGATGGGCAGCCGCCTCGAGACCCGCTCTGCCTCCGGCGACTGACAGGTTTGCAGGGTATGCCTGTCCACCTCCCGGGTACCCGGGGGTACCTACACCATGTAGCACCGTGAGGGCAGTAGGCAGTAGATTCGTGGTCTCATTTGGGTCGTTTGTCAGGTCAAACAGCTCGTCAAATCCTGTTTCCCGGTGAATCAGCTTGTATCCCCCCCCCCTCGCGATCCTCGCCTCGCCGTACTCGTGGAAGGTCAGCCCAGCCAGGGCCGGGTCGCCGAGGATAAGCGCATCTGCTTCTGCCCCAGGACGAGCGCGGAGCGATGACCCCCCTTCGGCGCCGTGCGCCCTAAGTTCCGCCGCTTCATCTTCGGAGAGCAGCAGCGACGTGAAATCCCGGCCCGCAACATTGTCCTTCTCATCGAAGGCAAGTCCGACATAGGATAGAATGGTGGTTGCAAAATCTGTCACCATGATGGGCTCCTACCTAGTCACCCCAGCCGCAATGCTGCCAGGGTGCTTCACGAGGAATGGAATCTTGAGAGCGGATTCGAAGGCGTTGAGGGGCCACCCAGAATTCCCCTTGCCGACAAGGCCGTGGTGGGTGAGAGAAAACCCGTGGTCGGAGGAGAACGTCACCAAGGTGTCATTTGTCTAACCCAGTGATTCAATTGCTTCCAGCACCGTGCCAATTGCCATGTCCATTGCCTCCGTCGCAGCATAGTAACCAGCCCAGCACTGCCTATTCTGGAGACAGCCACTCGTCAGAGTGCTCGTGTGGTAGGCATAGGGGTATTCATCTCGTTGAGGAAGGTCTCGGAAGGTAGCATTCAGGTATTTTTCGCAGAGAGGCTTGGGGTGCATCGAGTCGCAGCGGCCGTCGGGGCCGGTGTAGGGCGAGTGAGGGCTCGTGAAATGGAGCAGGTGCAGCCAAGGCTTCCCCGGTGAGCTGCTCGCGTACCCTTGGATGGCCGAGATCGCGTCCTTGGCCAGGACGTCGGTAATATATACATCATGGAGGGTAGTGCATTGCCCGTCGATGACGAGCGGCGGGTCCGTGTAGCTGCCGCCGCCCGACTGGTGCACGAACCAGTGCGAGAATCCGTGCTGGTTGGTGATATTTTGTCCCCCAACATGAATTTTCCCGCTCGCGCCGCATGTGTACCCGTTCTTGCTCATGACATCAGAGTACCAAGTTTCTCGGCTGGCAGGCAAGTACTCGACGGCGGGGAAACGATCGCACCCATTTCCTTTCGCGATCCAGTCCTGCACTCCATGTTGACTAGGCAGGCGCGAAGTAAGGTACGAGCCGCGAGAAGCGGAGCATACCGGTGTGTTACACATAGCATTTTCAAAGCGATGCCCATTCTTTGCGATGCTGTCGAGCACCGGCGTGTCTAGCTCGCTGTTGCCGTACGCGCCAGTTGCCCATTGCCCCATATCATCTGCACCTTGTTAATTGGGAAGTGGCGAGAAGCTTTGCTTTATGAAAAACATGGATTTATCACAATCGTGTTGGCTCTGTGGACTTAGCCTTCGCTCACCAGCCAAAATCATCAATACATTCGGCTATTTGCCTGCAGAAGCATGTGCTGCATGTGCAGCCGCCAGCAGGTTTAGACCTGATACAAGGGCAATCGAGCCCCTCATGGCTTGCAAGTGAATTGTCAACGCTGTATGTACAATCGCCACAACAGCGAATATTATCGTAGTGATGTAGCTTTGCGGTGCACGGATCACCCGCAGGAAGCAATTCCGGATAGAGCAACGACGATAGCCTGTCTGAGACTTAGAAGGGACCCTCTAGCTTGCCAGCAGAGGCGAGTGCATTGAAAGGTACTGTGTGCGATCAAAGTGGCACTCAGCCGGATGTATCTTTGCCCCTACTTGCTGCATCAACCCCGCCCCCGCCCTTACTTCCCTCTCCAGGGCCGCTGCTATCCCTCCAGCTGCCCTCCGCCGCCTGCGCCGCGGTGCCCGCCCGACCAAACCCAGACACACCCTATTTCCCCTTACCGTACTTGCCATTCGTCACATCAGCACCAGTACCCGACCCTGCACTGGCACGGCTCTTCTTGCCGGCGTGGTGATGACCGCGTTTACCAGATGCACCACCGTGCGATGCACCCTGGCCCGGAGGCGCTGACGACGAGCCAATACCCTCGGCACCACCCTCTGCCGCCTCCCAATGCGGAACCTAAAAACCGCGGCGCCGCAGTTCCCCCTCGAGAGCACCCACCCGCGACAGCGCCCGCGAGAGCTGTCCGGCGGCCTCCCCAAGCTGTGAGCCCAGCTCTCGCCCATTCTGCCTCTCTGTCTCCAGCAGCGCCACAAGCTCCGCCCTCGGCCTCAGCTCGGCCTCCTCTAGTCGTGCCCGCAGCGCGATAGCCTCTCTGGTTGCAACCGCTGCCTCGGCCTTGAATGCCTCGATAGTAGCTTCTCTCTCCGCCAGCAGGCGCATCAGCCGGCCGGCGGCGGCGGCATCCAGCCCGCCCTCTTCCGGTTTAGGCTCTGGAAGCCCCACTCGTCCGTCGAGGGCGAGTACTCGGGATCCAGGTGTTCCCCCGGGGCCGGCATGAAGGGCCGTGGTGAGCCTATCCGCAATCAGGGCCCGCTGCACTTCTGCCTCGATTGAAGCCAGGGTTCCCTGACCACTAGAAGCGCCGCGCATGCCTGCGGAACTTACGAATCCGGGCGTGGCTTTGGCGGCGCTTGCGCCGCTCGGTTTTGCTGCCACCAGGCCTGGGGGAGCGCCTCGAGGGGCACCTTTAGGCAGCTGCGAGAGACCACCAAACAGAAGGGAGACCCCCTGTCCATCCAGAGGACCATGTGAGGGGCTTTCGGCGGAACCTGTGCCGGCCGTGGATGTCGCTTCAGCCCCTCGCTTTCCCTTGCGCTTCTTCGCTTTGGATCGCTTGGCCGCAGCGCTACTCGGACCAGGAGGTGCAGCTGCTTCCGAGCCACCTTTACTGATGTGCTGATCACTTCGAACGCTGTGTTCCAAAGCGGTTCGTAAATCTTCTTCGAATTGCTCCGCCGCCTGTTGCTCTGCTTTGGCTTGTAGCCCAGGGTTCACGACTGTCGCATCTGCAGGTCCAGATTTGTCCTCATCGCTGTCCGAAGTATCTATGGTTGTATCTGCCGCGCGCTTCTTGCTTCTCTTCGAAGCCCTAGCTGGCGCAGGTCCAGTAATAGCTGCACTTCTGAGCACGTTCTTCTATGACTTTCGTTGCCGCTGGCGTCGCTTTTTCTCCATACGAACTGCCTCCTTGCGTATTTCAACCTCTTCTTCTTCTGAATCAGATATTGCCAGCTATTTTCTGCCTGACATCTTCCGAAGATCAGCCAGCAATGAAATGTAGAGTACGCGTGGCCGTCTTCTTTCTGTCGATTGGTATGACGAGTGGAGGAATCCGGGTTGCAGATCTATTGTAAGTTGGAAAATCATAACACGCCAATACACAAATAATTTGAAGTATCAAATGCCCCCTAGCGGGTGGCAGCGCAGTGCAATATACTCAACATCACACGGTCTCCTCCTTGGTCTCCTGCACCCCTCCATCGGCAGCGGCATCGAGCACGGCACCGGCACTCGCGCTCCCACTGGCGCCTGCTGCAGCTACCACGAGCTTGCGACCGGCTGCAGTCACCCTGTCGCTGCTGGCCACGCCCTGCTTCCCGCTCGACTGGGCAACGGACATGTCGAATGCGGAACCTGAAACGGCGGCGCCACCTTCACCGAGTGCCTTCGTCTCGGCCTCGAGAGCCGCTCGGAGAACAGCCTCCGCCTCCTCCACCGAGGGAACAACCCGCTGGAACCCGGTGAGGTCGTGGAAATCCCTCCCGGCAATCGTGGGGGCCACGAAGCCGGATCGGATGACCCAATCGCCAAAGGATTCAAAGTCCTGGGCCTGCCCACGTCGCAGCATCGGCCCGCCGGCTTTCGCGGCGTCGGGGACTCGGAGCCGCAAGAGGCCGTCCGTGCCCTCGCTCGCCAGCGGAACCTCAGTTCCACCCACCCCGTACCCCGAGGCGCCACCCTCGGCGGCCTCCTTGTTCCCTGCCTCCAAGGCGAGCCCCCGCCCGGCCGCTGCCTTGGAAGGCCGCCTCGTGGCCCTGTACAACCGGAGCAGCGCGCCCAGAACGCGCACAATCTCGTCCTCGTCTGCACCCTCGAGCACCATCTTCGCCACCCTGGTTCCGTCATGGGCGCCGCCGAGGAACACGTTGTACATGCCGGGGGCCTTGCCTACCAGCGCGATCTCGGCGACGTAGGGACGCGAGCAGCCGTTGGGGCAGCCCGAGGATCGGATCACGATGTCTGTGTCACGCAGTCCTGAGGGATCTACCGCCTCGGTCTCGATTCTGGTGATTAGGGCGGGTAAGTAGCGTTCGCTTTCGGCCATGGCCAGTCCGCACGTGGGCAAAGCCACGCAGGCGATGGAGCTGAGTCGGAGGCCGGAGAGCCTCACCTGCCCAGTGCCTGCCTTGTGGTGTAGGTCCTTCGCCACCTGTGCGCCGAATCGCTGTGCACCCTCTGGGTCATGGGCGAAGGCGGGATTGATAGCACCAGGATGCAACGCCCCTGCAACTGCCGGTGCCTCATCTCTCAATGCCCAGCGTAGGACGGGATCTGAGGGACTCACTCTTGCTGCCATGAGTCCGAGCGTGATGATCTCGGGAGGCAGCTGGGTACCCGCGATCCTCATGCCGTGGGATTCGAGCAACCTTTGCACTGCGTATGCCTTCTCTGGCTTGATGCTGCCCACCACCACGTTCTGGTTCGCTGTAAGGCGGAAGTCACCGTCGTGGACCTCTGCGAGCTTCCGGAGTGCAGACCTCATCGAGTGCCCTGGGTCGTCTCGTACCCTCCCGTTCTACACCCATAGCAGCACGTGGTACAGCCCGTCAGTCCCTGCCCTCCAGCCGTATTGATCAGTGGTGGAATCGAATTCCACCGGGCGAGGAGGTAGAAGCCTCCTGCCCAGCCGTCGCTCCACCTCCCCCTTGAACCAGGCGAGGCCACGATCGTCGATCGTGTACTTCATCCGAGCATGCTTGCGGTTTACGCGATCCCCGAAATCCCTCTGCACAGTCACGATGGCCTCAGACAACTCGTTCACCTCGTCAGGGGGACAGAAGCAGAGGGCCTCAGCAAGTCGAGGAAACGTCGCGGTGTTCCCATGGGTGGATCCCATCCCCCCGCCCACGGTTACCGTGAACCCGACGAGCCGCTCCCTGTGCGTCGGTGGCCTGGCGTACTTGACACCGGGCACGTCGCTCTCTCCGTCACTCTCCTTGCTCTCAGTGACAAAGGACGACGACGAAGGCACAGCGGCAGCACTACCGGCTCCGGATCCGGCAATGCGCGGCGCCTCAAGAACCCCCGCCTCCCCAAATTCTCCCTCGGGCACTGTCTCTGTGATGGCCACGAACCCGAGGTCGTGCGCAAGCACATCCACATCATTGTTCGGTGGGATCGCGAACGCGATCTTAAACTTTCTGGGGAGATACGTCCTCCCATAGATGGGTTCCTCTTCGATGGGAGCCCCGCCACCCACCTTCTTCTTGTCTAGCCACACCTCGTGGTAGGCACCCGAGCGAGGGGTGAGGTGGTCGCTCACAGACTGCACGCAGCGAAGCGTCTCGTGATACACGCCGTCATCCGGGGCCGAAGATCCGAGCATTGCGTTGCGGTTCACGTCGCCGCATGCCGCGAGGGAGTCCATGAGTGCAGCGTTGAAGGCCCTGACCGTCGCTTTGAGCTCTTTCTTGACCACTCCGTGCAGCTGGTAGGCCTGTCTAGTCGTCAGCTTCAGCGTGCCGTTGCCCCTCGTCTGCGCCAGCTCATCCATGACTACCCACTGCGCAGGGGTGGAGATGCCTCCCGGCAGTCTTACCCGGATCATGAACTGGTAGGCGGGCTCGAGACCTGCCCTCATCCTGGCCGGACCAATGTCCCGATCGTACTGCATGTAGATGCCATGGAACTTGGAGATCTTGGTATCTTCGAATGGGATGGCGCCCGTGCTCTCGTCCTAAAGGGTCTGCACGAGGGTGCCACGGAGGTGGTTCGAATCCTCCTTGATGTCGTCGTCGGGGCGATGCGCCGGGGCCGCCTCCTCCTTCCCCTCTCCGTCAGCCGCCCTATCAGAAGGCTTGCTCACACCGAGGGACTCCCACAGCGAAGGGACCCAGGCCCTATAGCCCTCCTCGTACCCGTCGTCATCCTGGTCATCACCCAGTCCCAGGGGAACAAGAGGCTCGGCCCCGAGCTGCTCCAGCCTCTGATGCACGTCCTTAGACGCCTTGTTGTAGAAATGTTTCTGGTCCTCCCTGGGCCAGTAATGGCTGTCTCCCATGCCGAACACGGCGAACCGAGTGGAAGGGTCCAGCTGGGGCATGTCGGTAGAGGCAAGGGTCTTCCAGAACTCCCGGCAGTTGGCAGGGACGTCGCCCTGACCGGCCGTCGAGACAACAACGGCGATCCTCGGAGTGGCCGTCAGCTTCCGCGCATCGAATTCGTCGGCTGCCTTGCACTCGGTGCGCAGGCCTCGCTTCTTGGCCTCACCGGCGATGCGTTTCGCGATGGCAGATGCGTTGCCTCCGTCGCTGCCGTAGAGAACAACCAGGGCGTCGTCGGCGTCAGCACCAGAGCCGGCTCCGCCACCGCCAGTTCCGGCTCCGAGTCGCGAAGCCATCCGGCCGAACGAGCGAAGGAGACTCTCCTTCCCCAGGGCCGCGGCGCCGCGCGCAGCGCCGTCCGCCCCGTCTGCGGAACCTTCAGCACCGCCGACGTCGGTTCCGCTGCGTCGAGTGAGCAGCGAGAGAACAGTCTCCTGCTCAGCGAAGGCCCTCAGCTGTGGGTTGACGTGTGACGAGTGCACCTCGAGTGCCCCTGGGCCATCCTGCTCCTCGCGGCGCGGATCCCACGCGAACAGAGGCCAGGCACCGCACTGCACCAGGGCCGCGACCGCACCAGCAGCGGCGGCACCCGGGACGTTGCTGTCCTCCAGCACAGTCTCTGCGTCCGTAGTCGCACCGGCTAGCACCAGGAGGATCGAGGGCCCGCGGAATCCGCCAGCTCGCCGAGCAAGATCCACCAGGTGGCTCTCACCGCCCTCGGAAGTGCCTGCCAGGGGCAGCGCCGCGGCGCCGACGAAAGCGGAACCGAACTGCAGGGCGAGCGCGCCGAGTCCCTTCACCCGGCCGGCCTCGCTCGTGAGGGGGAGCCTGGCCTCGGCAACAATGGCGCCGCGCACGGAGGAGGGCAGTGCCGCTTCCACGGCAGCTTTGCTTGCCTCTGCCTTTGCCTGTCGGCTGCCGGGCGCCGCCGCTGCCTTGCTCGCTTTGCTCTCAGATCCGCCGACGCCCTCCGATTTCTTCTTCGCAGCGGCCTCGGCGTTGCGTGCAAGCGCACGCGCGGCAGCAAGAGCATCGGCTTCGCCTGCTCGCGCAACCACTACGAGAGTCGCTTCTCGACCGGATCGCAGCATCGCGCGGGGCCCAGAGAGATGCTCGCCCAGAGCGGCCTCGCTCGCCCCGACGACAAGGAAACGACCTGCCGAGCGCCCAGATGCATCCGTACCGTTGGAAGAGCCATTCGAAGCATCTTTTGTTGCTAGGAGACCGAGCCCCGCCTCCGCGGTCCGTGCTTCTGCCACAACGGCGGCTGGGATCGATTGCCGGAGCAGATCGGCCACGGACGTGGTCAACGACGCTCCGGTGCGCCCAACCGCTGGCACTGCCGATTCAGTTCCCGAGGTTGGATGTGCGTTGCTCAAAAGTGGTTCGGGGGAGGTCTGCGAGGCGCTGCCAGGCGTGGCACGGCTTCGCAAGCGATTGCCAGCATCGCGCGACGCGTCGTCACCACTGCCTTTGGAGGCGGTAGACGAGTACGCAAGCGCTGCAGCTGCGCCAACAGCAGCGACTGCAGCTCCTGCAAACACGGCCCCAGTGTTTTGGGACATATTATTAGGCACGGCTTCCTGTGAGCAACGGATGAAATGAGGAAGAGGCTATAATTTGGGCTCCGAAGAATGGTGATGAAACTCGCATTTTTTCCGCAATAGGGACGTTCGGTGGCAACGTAGTCCTGGACGTCCTGACTGGCGCAATGAAATAGCGTGCTATACATACATGAAACAAAGCGAGGAAGAAACTGGGACCTCACGGTTTCAATAGTCTTGTCCGGTGTGACTGACGGGACGCGGGCATGGTCATTGTCGTCGACTTGTCGACGGGGTGGGTCTCTTCCAAAACGCCGATCCGAAACGCACCTTTAGTCAATCGGAGCACCGCCAGTACGAGGCAAATTTATTTCAGAACAGCAACTGATCAGTGATCTAGATTTTTCCACTTTTGCTGCGTACATGTAGGTGTAATGGTTAGGACTCACTGGTTTTTCGGTCTGGACACATTCCCAGGACTGATTTTGCATCGGCTCGTGTTGGTGACAGTGCGCCAATATTCTACTAGGCCTACTACTTCTAGATTCTAGAACCTAAATCTAGATTCTAGATCGACACAGGTTCCTTCGCTGCGCATTTAGTCGCTCTCTGCATTGCTATTGCTAACCACTGATTGTGACCATCAAAACAAACATCAAATCGGTATAGATGCCTCAAAGGTTGCATGATAGGCACCTATAGGACCGAGATCGTAGCCATCGCCATCGCAGGCCATTCCCATGTGTAACCGCCAAAAGCCCCATAATACACCCTCAAGTTGCAGTGCGTACAGACTAATAGACCATGCTTTTTCCACGGCTCAGCCCCATGCATCCTGTCACATAGATCCAGGTCACATGTGCTACAGAGCTATACGGCTAGTGGTCCGTCTTGCCAGCAGATCTAGAGTCTAGATTCAATATTCTAGAACCAGGTCTACATGGTTCGAACCATTCTAGCTCTCTCCTCCACTAGAGCCCCCTCCGTCCCTTCCCCCGCGTAGACACATGGGGGTTGAGGGTTCACATGGCAGGGTGTCTCCAAGTGGCATTAGAACACATGTGTGCCCCGGTGCGCCCCCTGCTTCTACGAACTTGATCCATTTATGGTTAAACCTGCTTAAACCTGCAGTAACCTGCAGTCCATTCTCTAGCTGGATCGACCTGAAGCTAAATGGGCTAAGCGGGGTATCCTGCAGGGTTTGATACACCGCGCACTGCACTGCACTGCACTGCACTGCAGTCCTGGGAAGACACCATTGCTGGAGATATTTAGTTATCCAGTGCATAGATCCCTGGTACGTTGTACGTGCGGTGCATCGCTTCGGGGACTTTACATTGTGACCCTGGGACTGTCGCGCATCGGACTAGATCCATGGCACAACCATCAGTGATGCCGATGGGGTCGCTGCCCTGGGCTAGCCGAGTGAGAGCAACGGGAGCTAGCATAACCCCTAGTGCACTGATCTGGAAGAAGCATACTCTCTTTTGTTGCATCAGCTGCCTCCACCTGATGTGCTGTCGGAGTGTCGTACCAGCATCGATACTCGAGCCATGATTGGGTCATGTGACTCGCTTGGATCCTGCCCTCGAGCCGGCAGCTCCAACACAGTTGGAAGTGGCTTAGCATGCTTATTAATCGCTGGCCGAATCATGTCAGCGACATCCTATGTAACTACGATGACAGCCAGGTCATCCCTGGCAGCAAGTTCCGAAAACCTAGCCGCAGTTTCTAGGCGCGTTGCCTCTGCGAAATCAAGGTCGTAAATAAGATTATACTTCCACATACTACAATGCGCCTTATTGATGGGAGCAGCAAGCGCTACACTAGCTCTTACTTGAATCAGCAACGAAGAATGTCGAGCCTCGTGAATCTTTCTAGCCACAACCAGCGAGTAAGAGACCAGCAACCGTATCCTCATCGCCAATCACAGCTATACCTAGTTCAGAAATCTATCTTCCTCCCGAAGCAGCCATTATTTGCTCCGCAATACGCGCAACCAAGTTTTCATCGTTCCTGGTGCATGCCGCGCATTTTCGGCTCCTTCATTCGCTGAGGTTCCGCACGACGGTGCTCGCTTCATCCGAATTCCGGATCTGCTCAATGCCGGCCTCATCTTGCAGAAAACGATCGATCCGAACAAATATGGGACCAGATTAAGTGACGTACCATCACAAACAATTATACCATGTCTTCGCGAATAGCCCCCGGAGGATCTGATCTCTTGATGGGAAGTTTAAACGAATCTAGGAAGAATCTAGAATCCGTTGTCACCGGCGGAACCAGCTCAAAGGAGGATCAGCCGCCGCTGAAAGTAGCATTTTTAGCCACCTAGAGGCAGAAAGAGGAGGATAAAGCCAGAGTGGCAGAGAACAATGACCGTCGGAAAACCAGGGCTTCTCTGGCAGGTGGCGGGACTGCTGGAGCGTTGGGGTTGGCCCAAGGTGGTGCCGCTGCTGGAAGCGCTGCTGCCCCCAGGGTACTTCCCTCATCGGCTCCCAGCGACCGCCACAAAAACCTAGCGGCAGCTCGACTGAAGCGTAAGACATTCACGGGCGATGCCGATGAGACGAGAGCTGAGCTCCAGGCCGTGGCTCGAGGCATGGAAACCGGCCTTGATGACCCGCTCAAGCGAGGAGCACTGGGCGAGCACGTCACGGCCCCCAAGTCTGGGACGACAAGCACCGAATCGGACCCCAAAAAAGGCGCTGGCACGGAGAAGCCCGGCGAAGGCACCGTCGCAGCGACGCTGCAGGGCGAGCGAGAGGGCGAGGTTGTTGCGAAGCTTGAGGAAACCGACCAGGTGGACCCCTTCTCCGTCAGAGAACACGGCTTGCTGTGCAAGCTCAGGAATGGACACTCCCTAGGGGTCTTTGCGACCGATTTCGCCGACGATGGTCGCCATGTAGCGTCGTGTTCCTTCGATGCGTCCGTGAACGTCTGGGACGTCGACACGCAGCGCGTTAGGAGGAAATACAGGGGACACACGGCAGCTGTGACGTCAGTCAGGTTCATTCCCACGGAGGGGAACGAACGCTTGGCGACGGCGTCGGAAGACGGAACGGTACGCGTGTGGGACAAGCGCAGTGCGAAAACCCTGTTCACGTTCCAGGGGCAATTCGCTACCGCGGCGAGATGCGTGCGGTGGTTCCCCAGCGGGAAGCATATTGTAGCGTGCAGTGACGACGCCAATATCATTGTCTGGGATGCAGAGGCGGCCGTGCTCACGGCCGACGACCCCACGCAGACGATGGACGACATCACGGTGGCGAGGCTGTTCGAGGCACCCTACACGCCGGAGGGGCACCGAGGAAGCGTGCGAGCGCTCGAGGTCGCAATCGATGGTCGCACGATGTACACGGGCGGTGCTGACGGGTGCATCCGGCAGTGGCGGGTTGACCTCTTGGGAGGGCGCATTGCGTTGCGGCGCAAGATCGATGATGCGAAGGGTGAGATCATGCAGGTGACTTGCAACCCAGACGGCAGTCTGTTCGCCAGTGCGTGCAGTGACAGCGCCGTCAGGGTGTATTCGTCTAGGACGGGAGCGTGCCTGCACACGCTGACCGAGCACGCCGGGTGAGACGAGGTACATGGCATTGCGATGCACGGCCGTTTGGATCCTTGACACGAGCACCCCGTTCTCAACCTTTGCTTCTCTCTGTTGCCTGCCCACGGCCACACTGCAATGCAATGCAATGCGCTTATCATATCGCAGTCCGGCCTACTGCGTGGCTTTCTCTCCCGAGGGCAACGGGCGGCGGCTCCTTACAGGGGGTCACGACCTCGGGATCTGTGTCTTCCTCACGAACTCCGGGGTGCTGCAGCAGAAGCTACGGCGGGTGCATCGCTCTTACGTGATG
>Ga0136560_1000556_pt1 | contig 18876 bp, 16 predicted proteins | sample AntRauMeHopE1497_FD_104925 | JGI IMG/M metagenome (GOLD analysis project Ga0136560, IMG submission 104925) | Saline lake microbial communities from Rauer Islands, Antarctica - Metagenome Hop E1 #497 | ecosystem: Environmental > Aquatic > Non-marine Saline and Alkaline > Saline | place... | reverse complement strand
TTTTCTTTGCCTAGGCACGACACAGCGAAAGCTGTGGGCGAGCCGTAGCGATGGCGAAGCATAGCCGTAGCTACGGTTTTTAATTTTAACGACGGAAAAGGCAAAAAGAAAGAGATAAAAACTAGGGTTTTCATTTGGTAGGAGTATAAATAAAGTGTACAAAGTTGACGCTGTTATTTTGTGCAGTAACGAGGCAAAAAAAACAACTATAGCAATAGCTAAAGCGAGTATTTTTAACGAAGTTAATGTGCGAAAGAGCAAGTCAAAATGTACAGGTTTTTTTGTTACGAGCCCAAAGGGTCTGTTTTGAAATAAAGTAACTAAGGCATAATAAGTTATTTTTTTTTGACGGCAAGGCGACAAACGCAAACATAGCACTAGCTTTAGTGCTTCGTACTCCATTCTTTCTTATTTTATATACTGGATTGTCCTTTCTGATGCCCCTAGGTGCGGCTTCGCAAAATTAAATTGATGAAACACGTATTGATAGGTATTTCAAATTCGGGATAATAGGTTACTTTTGAAGCCTAAAAAAGTATTTTGAAAGTTATTCTTCTTATCAATTGTCCGGATCAGGCAGGTATCATCAGTTCGGTTACGCAGTTCCTTCATTCCCGTAACGGTAATATTGTTTACCTGGACCAACACGTGGATAAATCCTCCAACGTATTTTTCATGCGCTTGGAGAGTGAGTTCGACACGGAAAACTTTAATACATCGACTTTCAAAAAGATATTTGACGATGTATTGGCCCAACCGTACCAAATGCACTGGAGCCTTCACTTAGATGGCCTAAAGCCCAAAATGGCGCTTTTTGTTTCCAAATACAAGCATTGTATTTATGATATCCTAGGAAGGCATAACGCTGGGGAATTAGCCGTGGACATCCCTTTTATACTGAGCAACCATCCCGACCTTAGGTTTATTGCCGATCAATTTAACATTCCGTTTTATCACCTTCCTTTTTCTAAGGAAAACAGCGCGGAGGCCGAGGATAGGCAACTTGCCCTTTTATCGGAACATAAAATCGATTTTATAGTGCTGGCGCGTTATATGCAAATTGTGAGCAGTAGGTTAATAGCTATTTACCCAAATAAAATCATTAACATACACCACTCGTTCTTACCTGCATTTGCCGGGGCAAAACCCTATCATGCAGCCTTTAAAAGAGGCGTTAAGATTATTGGGGCAACGAGCCATTACGTTACCAGCGAACTAGATGAGGGACCCATAATAGAACAGGATGTGACTACCGTTTCACATTTGCACAGCATCCCGGATTTCATTGGCAAAGGAATGGATTTGGAAAAGATCGTGCTTTCGCGCGCTATTAAACTTCATATTTTGAGAAAAACAATGGTCTACAACAATAAAACGATTATTTTCTCGTAAAAGCTTACACACTAAACAACATCTAGTAAAAATCACACCTTCTTAGAAGGTGGCTTTGGCTAGCCCCCATAGGGGGCGACCGGGGTAAGTACTAGAAATCGAACTTTTGTTGATTGTCCTCAACTTTTTTCTCCTCTTTCTCCTGATACTTGACGTACTTCCTTATGGTATCCTCATCAATGCCCACGGTACTGACGAAATAGCCCCGGGCCCAAAAATGGTTGCCCCAATAGGGCTTCTGTCTCAACTTGGGATAGCTCTTGAAAAGCTTTATGGCAATCTTGCCCTTAAGGGTTCCCATCAGCTTGGAAATCGAAAGTTTCGGAGGAACCGATACCAATAGATGTATGTGATCGTCCTGAACGTTCAGCTCAACCACAACACATTCCTTCCATTCGCACAACATCCGTATATCATGGTCCACCAGCTCCTTTACCGCACCCTTTAATATGCGGAACCTGTACTTGGGGACCCATACAATATGATAATCACATTTATAAACGACATGGCTTAATTTCCTATATTTACTCATAACGCAAAAATAGGCATAGCCGTCAGAACATGACCACCTGCAAAGCAGGTGGATTTTCAAGGGGAATTAAAATGAAAAGAATTGGACTGATTATCGGTATCCTATTATTTGTATCCTGTAGCGAACTACAACAGGTCGTGAACCAACTTCCCACAGGCACAACAGCTTTAGGAAACGAAGAAATAGGAAACGGGCTCCGTGCCGCCCTGGACAAAGGTATTTCCGAACAAGTGAGCAGACTTACCCAGACCGATGGTTTCTTTAAAAACGACCTGGTCAAAATTCTTTTACCGGAGGAGCTTAGAAAAGTGGACAAAACCCTTAGGGATATCGGCTTGGGTAATTTGGCCGATGAAGGACTAAAAGTATTGAACCGGGCAGCCGAAGATGCAGTTTCCGAAGCTACCCCGATATTCGTAAATGTCGTGAGGGAAATTTCCTTCAACGATGCAAAAGCTATTCTTCTAGGAGATGACCAAGCTGCCACTACCTATTTAAAAAACAGCACCACAGCGGAACTCTATGCCAAGTTTAATCCGGTAATTAAGTCATCTTTTGAAAAGGTTGGTGCGGACAAGGTATGGAGCTCATTAATAAACAGATATAACGCCATTCCGCTCACCTCAAAGGTAAATCCCGACTTAACGGATTATGTAACCCAAGAAGCACTGGAGGGGGTCTATACCATGATCGCCGTGGAAGAAAAAGATATCAGGACCAAGGCTTCCTCGAGGACCACGGACGTACTTAGAAAAGTTTTTGCACTACAAGACTAAAAAAATAAGACTCCATGACAATATATAAGAAAATGTTGCGTTAAAAATAGTGAGCGCCAGATTATTGGCACGGCCTATACAAAAACATTTATTTCATATTTTGAGTTAGTTTTTTTGAGTTAGTTAGTTAGTTTAAAACCGGTGGGAGCACCGGTTTTTTTGTTTTCATACCGCTATACGCCATCCTTGCCCATTCCTACCAAATAACCAATAACCATGTTATTAAAGAGTTGGGGCTGCTCTATATTGACCACATGACCGCAGTCCTGAATCACGAATAACTTGGAGGTCGTGTGCGTAGATGCGATTTTTTTAATGGTAGGCAAGAACAGATAGTCCTCTTCTCCCATGACATATAAGGTAGGTATTTTGATATCGGCGGACCTGAAAAATCGCAACAAAGGATTAATCTCCGAAGTAAGCTTAAACCACCGTATAAATTCCTTTTGGTATAATTTTTTAGCCTCACGGACAAACAATAGCCTAGATTCCCTATGGTTACGGTTGGGCATGATCACAAAGGCAAAAAACTTGTAAAGCCATAAATAAGGCACCACGGATTTAAAGACTACCCCTAAACGAATAAGAATTTGCGAGCGCAGGTTCAATTTCATAATGGCACCGCCCATAATCATACTTTCTACCCTATGCGGATGATTTTCCGCCAGATTCCGTATGAGGATGGTTCCCAAGGATATCCCTATAAAATGTGATTTTTTTATGTTCTCATAATCGATTACCTCAAGGATGTCGTTGGTAATGGAATCAAAGGTGTATTGATCACTAAAGGCATCCTTAAGGTTGGGTTTGGAATCACCATGCCCTCTAAGATCCAAAAGCAAAATATTAAAGAACTTTTTAAATTCCCTTACCTGCTTGTACCAAATGGAAGAACTGCCTCCGGCACCATGTACAAAGGTTACCCAAGTTTCAGAATCGCTATGAATGTATTTCGTATAGTTTAACAATGTTCGCTATAAAGCCCTTATCTTAAGACCAACAGCAATGTATAGAAACTTTTTGAATTGGAACACTTTTGGGAAAAAAATAACAAAAACAGGTTTCGCTTTTGAGACATTCACAGGCTTTTCGTTAAAAAAAAGATAAATTACCTGATTATTAGATGTATGGCAGTCTTATTGCACATCCAAAACGCCATTATGAGCGTATATTTATAAGAATAATTATCTATTATGGAAAAGCAATATTGTAAAGTAGGAACAGTGACCCCAATAGCCGCAAAACCGGATGCCGTAAGCATGTTGGAATACCTATACCAGAATTTTATGGACAAGGCATCCAACATCCAGTATTCCAACACCAAATTGGGAGAGTTTTTTGAATATAAGGCACAAAAAATAGAAAAGGCCCTTAAAGAACTGGTATATACTCCTGCCAAATGAGTATAAATTACGCTAGCTTTGCCAGTTCTTCCTTCATTTGAACCTGCAACTCCCCTGCCTTCTTTTGGGCAGCTAGGGCATAATCCGTTCCATTGGAAGCGTAGATGATTCCCCTGGAAGAATTTACCAGTAAGCCAACATCCGGGGTAAGCCCATATTTACAAACTTCGGAAAGACTGCCGCCTTGGGCGCCCACTCCGGGTACCAAAAGAAAACTATGGGGAACAATGGCCCTGATATCTACGAGGTATTCCGCCTTGGTAGCGCCGACTACGTACATTAGATTTTCCGCACCCTTATATGTTGCCGATATTTTCAGCACCTGTTTGTAGAGCTCCAAACCATCCAAGTTCTTTGTCTGAAAGTCGTATGCGCCCGCATTGGAGGTCAGGGCCAATAAAATGGTATGCTTGTCCTTAAAAGCTAAAAAGGGCTCCACGGAATCTTTCCCCATATAGGGCGCTATAGTTAGGGAATCAAAATTCAAGTCCTTAAAGAATGCCTTTGCATAGCGCGTGGACGTATTTCCTATATCGCCCCTTTTGGCATCGGCAATAGTGAAAAGGTGCGGATAGTCCCTGTTCAAATAATCTATGGTGCGCTGCAAGGCCATCCATCCCTTTATACCATAGGCCTCATAAAACGCAATATTGGGTTTGTATGCCACGCAAAGATGATGTGTAGCATCTATAATGGCTTTATTGAAAGCGAAAATTGGATCTTTTTCTTTAAGCAGTGCTTTGGGAATCTTATCCAAATCGGTATCCAGGCCTATACATAAAAAGGATTCTTTTTTACGAATCTGTGCTATTAGTTCTTTGGTGGTCATACTGCTGCTGTTCTCTGAACTTACTATTTCTTTTGAAGGATAAAAACTACGGCTACCCGTATCCAAACGGACATGTTATTATGGATAAAACTATGTTTGGAAGTAGTGTTGTCCGGTAAACTCTATTTGATAACTTTGTCAATAACCATAAGCAAGAGTGAGTAGGGTTAAACCAAAACTCGACACCTTGCTTTTTAGGTTTTGGACATTATTCTCAATTAGCTACATTTTTTGATTTAAATATTGCTTTTAAATTAGTTATATTTCGGTCTTGCGTCGTCCGTCTTGCGTCTTTAACCGCACACTATTGGCTTAAAATATCTCCGAAGCTTCTTTTAATTTCTCGGTATTTTCTACCAGGCTTAACTCGTTTATGATGCGCTGGATATCTCCATCAATAATATTGGACAAATCATATAATGTGAGTCCAATACGGTGGTCCGTAACCCGACCCTGCGGATAGTTATAGGTTCTTATCTTTGCAGAACGGTCGCCACTGCTCACCTGTGAATTTCTTTTGGCCGCATCTTCCTCCTGCTTTTTGGCCAGCTCCATATCATACAACCTAGAACGCAATACACGGAACGCCTTGTCCTTGTTCTTGTGTTGGCTTTTCTGGTCTTGGCACTGTGCCACCAATCCGGTAGGAAGGTGGGTCAGGCGCACCGCCGAGTAGGTGGTATTTACCGATTGCCCTCCCGGTCCCGAGGAACAAAAGAAATCTATACGCACGTCCTTTGGGTCAATTTGCACGTCAAAATCTTCAGCTTCCGGCAACACCATAACCGTTGCCGCACTTGTATGCACCCTACCTTGGGTCTCCGTCTGTGGAACACGCTGCACACGGTGCACTCCGGCTTCAAATTTCAAGGTGCCGTACACATCGGTGCCCGACACCTCAAACTGGATCTCCTTATATCCTCCGCTGGTGCCTTCGTTTAAATCGATAACATTGGTCTTCCAGCCTTTACTTTCACAATATTTGGTATACATACGAAACAAATCCCCGGCAAAGATACTGGCCTCGTCCCCACCTGTTCCGGCGCGTATCTCTACCACCACGTCCTTTGCATCTTCCGGATCTTTGGGAATCAGCATCAACTTTATTTCTTCCTCCAACTTAGGGAATTCCGATTTGGCATGCTCCAACTGCATTTTTGCCATCTCTACCATTTCGGCATCGCTGCCATCGGCTATGATTTCCTGTGCTTCTGTAATATTATTGGCAAGCTCCATATAGTAATCCCTCTTGGCCACCAAGGCCTTTAGGTCGCTATATTCCTTTGTGAGCTGAACATATCGCTTTTGGTCTGTTATGATATCCGGTTGGATGATCAAATCGGAGACCTCATCAAAACGCTGTTTTACAATATTTAATTTATCTATCATATACGTGCTTCACTTGTCCTGCGAATTTACGATAAATTTGTACATTTAAAGAAGTAGATATAATACTCCTGCCAAATGAAAACCCAAGTTTTTATCTCTCTCTTTTTCCCTTTGCCGTCGTTAAAATTAAAAACCGTAGCTTCGGCTATGCTTCGCCATCGCTAGGGCTCGCCCACAGCTTTCGCTGTGTCGTGCCTAGGCAAAGAAAAAAATAAAATTGTTAAAATTCTCGGGTTATCATTAAACATGAGTATAGACGAAGCGTTCTCATTTATTTCCCCTATTTATATTGATAAAATAAAAACCATTATAGCCGATAAAAAAGTAACTAGCGCCATCATTGTTACCGACCATTTTTACGAGGTAATTTTAGAGGTAAGTGACCACCTATACTTGATAAAAAATAGTTGCTCCAAATTAATACTTTCAAAAACCCAATTAACGCAAGAGGCGTACTTATCTTGATCGTGCAATCAACTTAAATGAATTAGCATAGGGCTTGCAGATAAATAAAGTGTACAAAGTTGACGATGTTACTTTGTGCAGTAACGAGGCAAAAAATACAGCTATAGCAATAGCTAAAGCGAGTATTTTTAACGAAGTAAATGTGCGAAACAGCAAGTCAAAATGTACAGGTTATTTTGTTACGAGCCCATAACACCTTTTGATCTTACCTGGTGATAACTAAAATATTAGTGCAATTCATCTAAAATGATTCCGCTGCTTTTAAACAGGTTATTGTCGGCGTCTACAATAATAACCTCGGTACCGCCCAGTTGGTTTACCAAGGCCAAACCTGCATCGCGACCCAAACTCATGATTGCGGTTGCCAGGGCATCACAGAGTTCCGCTCTTTTGGAGAATACGGAAACCGTGTTGATTCCAGTTGCCGGATATCCGGTTCTTGGATCTATAAGGTCGGTGTATTTGTTTGCGTTGATGGTTATAAACTTTTCGGAGTTCCCAGTTGTTGCTACGGAAGATTCCAAGAGCGGAATCCATGAAAAAATTTTATCCTTGCTCATAGGATTGGCGATACCGATCAACCATTTCTCCCCACTCACTTTTGTTCCCCAGGCGGTTAGGTCCCCACCCGCATTAATAACCCCGGCGACTACCTGTTTGGACACCAATAATTCCTTTGCCTTGTCCGCGGCATACCCTTTTCCAATGGCGCCAAAAGAAATTTTCATTCCCTTTTGCTTTAAGAACACGGAATGATCGGAAGCATCCAAAATAATTTTATCATAGCCAACATTGGCCTGCGCTTTTAAAATTTCCGACTTGGTTGGCATAGCGGTCATGGAACCATCAAACCTCCAAATAGCATCCATTCCGGCAAAAGTGATATCAAAGGCACCATTGGTAATTTCGGAAATCTGTTTGCATCGTTCTATCAATTTAAAAAGCTCCAAACTTACGGTTACGGGTTTGATACCGGCATTTTTGTTGATCAAGGTCGTCTCGGAATCGGCATCCCAAGAAGATATTAATTTCTCTATCCTCCTAATTTCCCCTGCGGCTTCCTGTATGTTGATGTATCCAAGCTCCTCATCTACGGAAACCACGGTAATGTCAAATCGACTGCCCATAAGGGTCATGGCTTTCTTTACCGTTACATAATCCCTGTCTTGGGCAAAACCAAAACATGAAAACAAACACAGTAGTAGCAGAATTACTTTACTTTCAACATTGTGCAGAAAAATCGTACTAAAACCCCCATATGGAAATCGCCAAAAGTAGGCGACCTTAAAATAGCGCAACCTATTTATTTTTGTAGGGGAATGGATCATCAAAAGGCATGATTAATGGTATACAATGAACTTTATTCGAAGACGCGCAAGATATTCCCGTTGAGCTCGGTCTCGTATATTTTCAGTGGTCGGGGAGTACTGTTTGGAATAGTATTTAAAGGCGTTCCATCCTGCCCAAACCTTGAGCCGTGCACATCACAAAAAAAAGTGCCACCGTTGCGCTTATCAAATCTAACCTGATCATATTGCTCATGACTACAGACCTGTGTTGCAGCCACAAAACTACCTTCCAAGTTCCTTACAACAACTACTAAATTCACAAGAATAAATCCTCCGTTATTTGCCAAATTGGCGGCATTCGGGGCAGTTAAATCCACCGTAAAATCTACACCGGTAGGAAGTTCTACAATATCCCCGTCATTACTTTCATCTGTGGAACACCCTCCAAGACAAGGGAATGTTATGGCGAAAGCAGCGCCCGCTCCCAATGTTCTTAAAAAATCCTTTCGTTCCATACTAACTATTTGTAATAAGTAACGCAGGAAAGAGCGCAATCGTATGCCTTAATACTCAAAGATGCCGTAGGTGCTTTCAATTGTCAACTTTTTAACGGGAGAAGTTTCTACCCTTCCAATAATCCGGGCAGCTACCCCAAAGGATTTTGATAGCGCTATCACATCGGCGGCAATTGCCGCATCCAGATAAATTTCCAAGCGATGCCCGCAGTTGAACACCTGATACATTTCCTTCCAATCCGTACCGGACTGCTCTTGTATCAATTTAAATAATGGAGGGACGTCAAAAAGATTGTCCTTGACGATATGCAGATTATCTATAAAATGAAGGATTTTTGTCTGCGCACCACCACTACAATGTACCATCCCGTGAATACTAGAACTATCATATTGAGACAACAACTTTTTTACAATAGGCGCATAGGTCCTTGTAGGGGAAAGCACCAATTTACCGGCATCCAAAGGGGAATCCGGAACGGCATCGGTTAGTTTTACATTTCCGGAATACACCAAATCTGCTGGAACTTCGGCATCAAAACTCTCTGGAAATTTTTCGGCCAAATACTTTGAAAACACATCGTGACGGGCAGACGTGAGTCCGTTACTCCCCATTCCGCCATTATACTCGGTTTCGTAAGTAGCCTGACCAAAAGAGGCCAATCCTACAATAACATCTCCGGCTTTTATGTTGGCATTATCGATTACCTGACTTCTTTTGAGCCTTGCCGTTACGGTAGAATCTACAATGATGGTGCGCACCAAGTCGCCCACATCGGCAGTTTCGCCTCCTGTTGACCGTATGGTAATACCGTGCTCCCCAAGGTCTGAAATCAGTTCTTCCGTACCATTGATAATGGTGGAAAGCACCTCCGCCGGAATCTTATTTTTATTTCGCCCTATGGTGGAGGACAACATGATATTATCCGTAGCACCTACACAAATAAGGTCGTCTATGTTCATGATCAAGGCATCTTGGGCGATACCCTTCCAAACGGACAAGTCGCCCGTCTCCTTCCAATACATATAGGCCAAGGATGATTTGGTGCCCGCACCGTCGGCATGCATCACTAGGCAGTAGTCCTCGTCCCCTGTTAAATAATCGGGCACAATTTTGCAGAATGCCTTAGGAAAGAGTCCTTTGTCTATATTTTTTATGGCGTTGTGGACATCTTCCTTGGCGGCGGAAACCCCTCGTTGATTGTATCTTTCACTTGTAGATTGGGACATAGAATTGGTTTAGGGCAAAAATAATGGATTTGCTTCAAAGTGCAAGTTGAATAACAATTTAGAAATAAAGCACGGTATATGGGCTATTTTATAAACAACAGCTCCCGGTACTTTGTCAACGGCCATAGCTGATCATCAATCAGTCTTTCCAATTTATCCGAATGTCCGCGAATAACATCAAAATAAGGTTTCACATCATTGCAATAGGCCTCGGCTTTCTTTTTGCTGTCGGTTATAACATTCGCCTTTCTTCTGGCATCGGTCATGGCATCGGTCATTCTTTTAAGGGCCTCCAAATGCTCGCCAATTTCCTCTATCATGGCCAATTGGCCTTCGGAGTATTTCTTATGCGCGGCGCCGTAGATATCCTTTAGGCCGGTTACATTGGCTATTAGTGTATTTTGATAGGCAATGGCAGCAGGAATAATATAACCATATACCAATTCATTGTAAACACGCCCTTCTATCTGCACATTTAGTATATACGTGTCGCGCTCTACTTGCAATCGCCCCCGTACTTCCGCCTCGCTCATGACCTTGGTAGACGCAAAGAGTGACAAACTTTCCTTGGAAACGAGCACCTGTAGGGCATCAGGCGTGTTTTTATTATTACTCAGTTTTCTTTTTTTGGCCTCGTTCTCCCATTCCTTGCTATAGCCGTCGCCATCAAAACGGATACGTTTGGACGTCTTTATATACTCCCTTAAAATATTGAAAACGGCTTCGTCCTTTTTCAGTCCTTTTTTATCGATAAGCACATCCACATCCTTTTTGAATTCCTGAAGCTGCTTGGCCACAATGGTATTCAATATGGTCATGGGTTTCGCCGAATTGGTCTTGGAACCCACGCCGCGCATCTCAAATTTATTACCGGTAAAGGCGAAGGGCGATGTTCTATTGCGATCGGTATTATCCAGTAGGATTTCGGGAATTTTACCTACAACGTTCAATTTTAATTCGGTTTTTTCCTCTGGCGACAGCTTTCCCTTGGATACGCCTTCCAACTCGTCCAGCACGCCACTGAGCTGTGTTCCGATAAAGATGGAAAAAATGGCAGGAGGCGCCTCATTGGCACCCAACCTATGGTCGTTACTGGCGGAAGCGATCGAGGAGCGCAACAACTCCTCATACGTATCCACCGCTTTTATCGTATTGATAAAAAAGGTCAAGAACTGAAGGTTTTTCATAGGTGTAGATCCGGGACTTAAGAGATTAACGCCCGTATCCGTAGCCAAGGACCAGTTGTTGTGCTTTCCGGAACCGTTGATGCCCGCAAAAGGCTTTTCATGGAAAAGCACTTTAAAACTATGCCTGTCCGCCACCTTGTCCATCACATCCATCAACAAGAGATTATGATCTACCGCTAGGTTGGCCTCTTCAAATACGGCAGCAAGCTCAAACTGGTTGGGCGCCACCTCGTTATGTCGCGTTTTTACGGGAATCCCCAGTTTGGTACATTCTTTTTCCAGATCGCTCATAAAGCTGAGCACCCTACTGGGTATGACCCCAAAATAGTGGTCGTCCAACTGTTGCCCTTTTGCCGCGGAATTACCCACCAAGGTTCTGCCCGTTAAAACAATATCCGGCCTGGATTGCGCCAAGGCCTTGTCTATCAAAAAGTATTCCTGCTCCCAGCCTAGGGTAGCATTTACCTTGGAAACATTTTTATCAAAATACCGGGCCACGGCAGTTGCGGCGTCATCAACGGCAGCCAAGGCCCTTAACAAGGGCGCCTTGTTGTCCAAGGCCTCCCCCGTATAGGACACGAATATGGTAGGGATACATAAGGTTGTGCCATAAATAAATGCAGGGGAAGTAGGATCCCAAGCCGTATAACCCCTGGCCTCAAAGGTATTGCGGATGCCACCACTGGGAAAACTAGAAGCGTCCGGTTCCTGTTGCACCAATTGGCCACCACCAAATTTTTCCAATGCAGTCCCGTCTGCAAGTAGGTCAAAAAAAGCATCATGCTTTTCTGCCGTAGCACCCGTTAAGGGCTGAAACCAATGCGTGTAATGCGTAGCACCCATAGAAATGGCCCAGCCTTTCATGGCTTCGGCAACTTGGTCCGCAATTTTACGGTCTATTTTTGAACTGGCGGAAATTGCGTTCTTAACACTTTCCAGGGCATCCTTGGTCAGATACTGCAGCATCCTTTTATCGTTAAAGACATTATCCCCGAAGAAATCGGATCTTCTTCCTTTTTCCTCAATAGGGATCGATACCCTGTTGCCGCTCGCTGTCAGCGCCTTAAATCTACTTAATGACATGTGCATAAAATTATTAATATGACAAAATTACGTCCTTAAATTATAAATATCACAAAAGACCCTAAAAAAATTAGGGGTCTATCTATTTTATTTATTTTTTTATAGATTTACCCCCTTAAAAATTCCAAGAAATCGACAAAAAACATATTTTTGTCTTTCCTTTATTTTTAATCAAATATAACTACCATACATTATGAGCAAAACAAAATTAGAATACATTTGGTTGGATGGGCATGAACCAACCCAAAACATGAGAAGCAAGACTAAAGTTGAAAACGACTTTAGTGGAAAATTAGAGGACTGTCCTATTTGGTCTTTTGATGGCTCATCTACCGAGCAAGCATCGGGAGGCGCTTCTGATTGCCTATTAAAACCTGTAGCTATCTTCCCTGATCCGGTCCGTAAAAATGGATTTTTGGTCATGTCAGAAGTGTTAAGTGCAGATGGAACACCACACCCTTCCAATGCCAGGGCAAAGATCGATGATGATGATGATGATTTCTGGTTTGGTTTTGAACAGGAATATTTCTTAATGGATACAAAAACAGATTTGCCGTTAGGCTTTCCGCGTGGTGGTTTTCCGGGACCACAAGGCAAATACTATTGCTCCGTTGGTGGCAGATATACTTGGGGCAGGGACATCGTTGAAGAGCATGCCAACCTATGTATAGGTGCCGGGCTAAATTTTGAAGGCATTAATCAAGAAGTTGCTCCAGGGCAATGGGAATTCCAATTATTTGCCAAGGGAGCCAAAAAAGCAGGTGATGAAATTTGGGTTGCCCGCTACCTATTGGATAGATTAACGGAACAACATGGTTACTATATAGAATACCATCCTAAACCAGTAAAAGGGGATTGGAACGGCTCCGGAATGCACGCCAACTTCTCCAATAACATCTTAAGAACCTGTGGATCCAGAGAAATCTATGAAAAAATATGTGAGGCATTTAGGCCGGTAACAGAGGAGCACATAGCCGTTTATGGCGAATTTAACGATGAACGTTTAACGGGAGAACATGAAACCGCCCACGTATCTGATTTCTCTTACGGCGTTTCAGATAGGGGCGCCTCTATTAGAATCCCTATTATTACCGTTGAGAAAGGCTGGAAAGGCTGGCTGGAAGACAGAAGACCTGCTTCTAACGGAGATCCGTACAAAATTGCGGGAAGGATTATTAAGACAGTCAACAGCGCAAAGCTTTAGTACCGTAACAAGTTTTTAAAAAACGTCCTGGAGTTTCTTTCCAAGGCGTTTTTTTTATTCCTCTATATTTTGTAGCGGCGTATTCATCCAATAGTCATCAAAATTATCTGGTCTTGACATCGGCTGATTTTCAAAAATGGGAACGTCCTTCTTCATAAATAAGGTATCCTGTAGTACGCTGCCGTTGTGCTTTACCTCTTGCACAAAAAACTCACGATATTGCCTGTACGTATGGTACCGTATTTTATTCACTTCTTCCGTCAAACTTCTATTCCAAACATTGGTTACCCGAGCTACAAGGCTTTTTGCAAAAAAGTCTCGTCCGAATTGCGGGGCATCCATATCTACCAACATATTTTCGTAATCCCTATCATTTACCTTTGGATACAGTTCCACAACATCATCAAACACAATTAAACTATCAATAGCTATTTTCCTTTCCCTAAAACGTATAGCGTAGTTGGTTTTTCTTTTGGCCGTTTTAAAATCCGCGTCGTCGTTGAACTTGACTACAAAACACCCCTTTTTCCTGTTCATGGAAACCTCTTCCACTATAAAAACGGGCGGTTTCCGTACTTGGAAGGTATTATAGAAAGAGATGTAGTTGGGAAACATTTTATTATACTTCCGCTTGTATTCCGTGGCCACCTCAAAAAGAGCCTCAAATTTGCCGCCATGCTTGTTTAGCTGAGCTTTTTCCAATCTTCGATTGGGGTCGTACAGGGTATATTCCATCTTATGGATAGAAAAATCCCTTTTGGAAATGTACAATGTGCCGCGCACGTCGGGCTTTTGGCTTGTTTGTCTAAAACTTATAACGAACAGTTGCTCTTCATCCTGTGTACTGGCGTCCTCCTTTTTCAATTGATGATTAGAGATGAAATCGCGCTCGAAAACATTGACAAAATCGTAGCTATTGATTTCAAAGTTCCTCAAGGCATCGTGGACGCGCAAAATGGTAAATTCATTTCCGCCGTAACTGTTTAAATACGCATTGGCTATAACTTTTTTATTGTTCCCGTAATCGTACGATAACCTGCCTTCCTCATCTTGTTCAAAAAATTTAGTGGGTCTATAGTCATAGATGCGCACTTTGGTCTGGGCATTGTCCTTGGTATGAAAACCTTTATCCACCACCTCTAAAATAGCCTCGTTCAAATTTACGTAATCGTTTTCCCTAAGCTGATAGTCGCGATAATAGCCTATGGCCGCAAAATCCCGTTGTGGATAATTATTGGGAATATTTTCTATGGCCTTGCGCACTATCTGTCTGGCGGAGGGGCCGCGTTTCTTTTTGGCACTGACCACCGCTTCGGTCAAGGAGAGGACTCCGGTTGTCAAGTATACTATATTAATATCCTGTGGAGAAAGCATTTGCAGTTCAAACTCTTTTTTTTCGTAACCCATGGAAGAAACTTCAACGGACTCGCCGGCTTCCCAATAGGTTAAGGGCAAACGAAAACCACCGTCCATGTTGGTAATGACGCCTTTTGCCTTGCTTAAGAGGCGCACGGTAGCAAAGATCACGGGCTCGCCAGTTTGCTGGTCCAGCACTTTGGCGCGCAGAAATTCTTGCTCTTGGGCCAAAAGTTTACCATTTTGACCTAGGGCAAAGAATGCAAAGAAAACGCAAAATATAGTTTTCTGCATGTAAAATAGATTAGTCTAACTGATGGTAATATACACAAAAGTCAAATAAACTGCAATCAGAATTAAGCCATCTTGCCAGCCCAAGCGCAAGCCTTTTGGAATAAAAACCAAGGGAAGTACGAGGAAGGAAATCCCTAACATCCACCAGATATCGTTGGAAAGCAATTCTTGATCCATAACTTGAATAGGCGTAATGATCGATGTAATTCCAAGTACCGCCAATAAGTTGAAAATATTGGATCCTATCAGATTCCCCAAGCTTATGGCCTTTTCCTTATTGATGATCGCAATGACCGATGCCGCAAGTTCCGGAATACTGGTACCCACAGAAACTATGGTAATGGCTATAACCCGTTCGCTTACGCCAAAATTTGTGGCAAGGCCAACAGCCCCCGTGATCAACAATTCAGAACCGCCCCACAAGGCCGCACCACCAAGTCCTAAAAACAGGGCTGTCTTCCAAATGGGCATCATAACAGCCGCTTGCCCCACCTCCTCCTCTACCGCCTTTTTTTGAAAGCGCAACAGGTAGACCAGGAAAGCAAATAGAAAAGCAACCATAATGATGCCTTCATGCATCTGCAACACCCCATCAAAATAAATAAAGAAGAAAAACAGCAGGGAGGCCACCATCATTACCGGCCAGTCGGTGGTGTAAAAACTTCGTTTTACATCTATATTACTCAATATAATCGTTATGGCCAAAACCAGTCCCAAGTTGGCAATATTGGAGCCTACAACATTCCCCAAGGCCAAATCCGGAAAACCGTCCAAGGCGGCATTGACACTTACAATAAGCTCCGGTGCAGAGGTGGCAAAGGATACCACCGTCATGCCAATGACTATTTTGGGGATATTCAATTTTAAGGACAGGTCCACTGCCGATTTCAATAGCCAATTACCTCCGGCAATCAATAAGACCAATCCGCCAACAACGAATAAAAAATTCTGCATAAAGCTATTTTTCAGCAAATATAAAGGAAGAATTTCGGTTTTCCGTCGGTATCCTAGCTTCAATTTAGAACTCAAAACTAATGAAACAGTTAAATAACTTAAAATATAGTTGTACAACTACTAAAATAGTTATATGTTTACGGAAATAATAATTCCCATGCAAAAACTAACCAATAAGGAAGCCGAGATCATGAAAATCCTATGGCGCTTGGAACATGCCTTTGTCAAGGACATTATGGCAGAAATAGAAGGCGAAAAACCGCACTACAATACGCTCTCTACCATTGTACGCAATTTAGAGGAAAAGAAATATGTGCACTATGAAGCCTTTGGGAAAACGCACCGGTATTTCCCGGTCATCTCCAAGGAACGCTACAGGAAAAAGTTCATAAACTCCAGTATGGTGGACTATTTTGACAACTCCTATAAAGGTTTAGTTTCCTTTTTTGCCAAGGAAGAAAAAATATCGGTAGAAGAACTCAAGGAAATTATTGAACTCATTGAAAAGAAAAATTAAATGGAAGATTTTCTATATTTCTTACTAAAATCGGCCTGCATCCTCTTTCTTTTTTATGGATGTTATTGGCTGTTCTTACGAAAGGAAACTTTTTTTAGCAGCAACCGGCTGTTCTTTATTTTAGGTCTCCTATTATCCATCGCATTACCGTGGGTTTCTTTTACCGAAACCATACTCTTAGCCTCCGTGCCGCAGAATACCATGGTAGCGACCGAAGCTGTAGCCCTTACAACGGAAGAATCGGCAGTTTTACCTTGGACTATGCTCTTACTCGGTCTGTATGGCCTTGGTGTGTTCTTTTTTGGCGCTAGATTGATACTTCAATTCCTGACATTATATCGATTAAAAAAAATCAGTCACATTTCTGTAGAAGCTCCCTTCCATTATGTACAGACTCCCAAGCCCATAGCCCCATTTTCCTTTTTCAACGCTATATTTTATCATCCAAACGGATTTACCACAAAAGAACTCGACACCATCATACGACATGAAAAAGTCCACGCCGTACAAAAACATTCCTTAGATATTTTACTAGCCGAACTCCTTTTTATCCTACAATGGTTTAATCCAATCGCGTGGCTGTACAAAGTCCATTTGAAACAAAACTTGGAATTTCTGGCGGACGAGGCCAGCCAAAGCACCGACAGAAAATTCTACCAAATGCTGCTCCTCAAAGAAGCGGTGGGCAACACTACTATTCCATTGGCTACATCATTCTATACTTCAATCATCAAAAAACGAATCGTCATGTTAAATCAAAAGAGATCAAAGAACATCAGTTTGGCAAAATCCTTCATCGTACTGCCGGCATTGGCCCTTTTCCTCATGGCCTTCCATACCAAAACCGTGTATCAGGTAACCGAAACGCAATCCAACGGCATGGAAGTCATAATTAGAAAGAACACCACAAACCAAGAATTGGAATCCATTAAAAAGAACTTTGCGGAAAAAGAAATGGACTTCTCCTACACCGCCGTCCGGAACAGAGATTTCGAAATAATCGACTTAGCCTTGGATATGCGCGATGTTTCGGGACAAAAAAACCCTAGTACCAACGGGTACTTTAAAACCGATTCCGATGTGCCTATAGCCCCAATATTAATTCAATTTGACGAAGAAACAAATAGGGTATCCATAAGATATCTAAACAGTAATAAATCAACAACCGATGCTGTAACCGCTTCAAATTCCCTAGCCGAGTTAAGCCTAAACTTTGATAAGGATACTAAGGAAAGTAGCTACCCCGAGAACATTAAATTTTTAGCGGAAAAAGGCATAAAAATCGATTTCAAAGGTGTGAAGCGCAACAGGGAAAACGAAATTACCGATATAAAGGTGTTCTATGACAATGGCGCAGGACAAAAAGGAAGCTACGTTAGCAAAAGCAACAACCCAATAGACCCCTTTACGATCACTATACAATTGAACGGGGCCGAACCCGCAGCTATCAGTATAATGAAAATGGGAAAACAGTCCGCCAATATAAAATTAACTCCCAACACAACAGGGAATGTCATACAGATATCGCAAAAGAAGGACACCAATAGTACTGCTTTGATTTCCCAAAACGATACAACGAAAAAAATCCTGATACGCCTGCCATCCAACAGCACTGCCAAATCTATTAAGATCAAAAGTACTGATGATTCCAAAACTATACTTCTTAATGACAAGGAGATAACTATAGAAGAACTAGAAGCGGAAGGAGACGCGGAAAGACTGCTTGCAAATACCGTAAAAATTGGGGACACCAATGGCCTTGGCACTCCAAATACCCGGATTGAGGAAGTGACCATTAGGGATACGAACGGAAACGAAGAACTCATAAAACGTATTGAAAATAATGTGGAAAACGAATCTGAATTCATCATTATTAGGCGAAAGGGACAACTTGGGCAAACCGATGGCGCAGAACAAAATAATAGTATTGGCGTAGTAACCCTAACTGAAACACGCAGCGAACCAAACGATGGGGAAAAGCCCCTTATTTTTATTGATGGAAAAAAAGTACCCTATAAGGAAATGACGGATATAGAGCCTGAAAATATATTTTCTGTGAATGTTTTCAAGGGAGCATCGGCAGTAAAAGAATATGGGGAAGAAGGAAAAAATGGGGTTATTCTAATTACCACAAAGAAGGAATAACTCAAGGCTGAATCCCTTTCAAAGTTTCAAAAAAACCTGCCATTTTTGGATGGGTTTTTGTTTGTAAAGAACTCAAGGTTTGGGATTTGAGATACAAGGTTAAGATTTCACCCCTTCCCAGCTAGGTTTTACTCCACAAAAAATGTAGAAGGGGTTGAACCCGAGCCTTTGTACAATTTCCCCAAGTTTCAGCCTAAGGACCATGGCTTGCGTTTTCAACCCGCCCCGTCTTACTTTCGCCTATGGCGGAGGAATCCACCCCCCTCTCTCTAGGGCTGGGAGCCCCAGAATTCTTGCTTAGCTAAATTTTTTATAGGAA
>Ga0136560_1000555_pt1 | contig 18877 bp, 9 predicted proteins | sample AntRauMeHopE1497_FD_104925 | JGI IMG/M metagenome (GOLD analysis project Ga0136560, IMG submission 104925) | Saline lake microbial communities from Rauer Islands, Antarctica - Metagenome Hop E1 #497 | ecosystem: Environmental > Aquatic > Non-marine Saline and Alkaline > Saline | place... | reverse complement strand
TCGTCATTGGGCGGGGCGTCGCCGCGCTCCCCGGCTAAGCCGGCCGTCGCGCCGGAACGACCGCCGGTGGGGGCGGGCGGCTGCCGGCCGGGGCTGAGGCTGAGTCGAAGCCGAGCCGGAACGACGGGGGGAGCGACACGGCTCGGGTCCGAGGCGCGCGGGCGCCGGGAGGAGCCTGCCGCGCGGCCTGCCTTGGCCGCAATCGCGGCCTTGGCGTGCCGGGGCTGCGTGGCGGTGACCCCGGCCCCCGGCGGCGCCTCTGCCCCGGCCCGGCGCCGCCCGGCCGGCCCCGCCCCCGCAGCGCCGCCCGCGGCCTTGGACCGTTCCCACTCCCGCCGGAAGTGCCGCCTCCCCAGGGGCTGGAACGTGCACACCGCCGCCTCCTCGGCCCGCTGCCTCTCGGCCTCATCCGCGGCCCTCGCCGCCCTCGCCGACTCTTTCCGCTCCAGCCACGCCTTCTGCCTGCGATAGGCCGCGTCGTGGCGCCGGCAGCCGTCCGTCACTCCTCCCTTGCCCGCCCCTTCCCTCCCCCGCCTTCCTTCCCCCTCCTTCCCCTCCGCTTCCATCCCCCACTCCTCACCCACCAGGTGCGGGCACTCCTCGCGCAGCCTCTCCCGCTCCCGCCGCGCCCTTTCCTCCTCCGCCCGCTCCCGGATCCGCCTTCGCCACGCAACGTTGCGGTCAAAGAACCGCCGAGCCCGGGCCTCGCTCACTCCCCCGCCACGGCCCGGCCCGGGCCCGGACGGGCCGTCGCCCCCTCCCTGGTCCCGCCCGGCAGCCTGCCCTCGGCGGGCGGAGCCTGCACGCCCGGCATCCGCTGCGAGGCCGGCGCTGCCACCCTCGCGGGCTCTGCCGGCTCCGGCCCTTCCCATGACCTCGCTCGCGGTGTACGGCGCGCCGGCCGCCAGGGGCGCGTGCGGGCCCGCGGGCGTGCGGGCGTGCGGCCCGCGATCCGGGGCTCCTGCCGCGACCGGCCCGTCGAGCGTCGCCCGCAGAGCGTCGAGGCGCCTCCTCCGCCTGGTCTCGGCCCTAGCCTGGCGCAGGAGGAATTCATCGATGTCCGGCTGCGTCATGTGCAGGGGCCGCCGCACCCGCCCGGCGGCCAGGGTCGGGGTGCGTCCGACAAGGCCAACCCAGGGCGGAAGCGACGGCGGGGACGGGGCCGCCGCGGGCAGCGCCGCAGGGTCGGCGCCGGCGCGGGGCAGGGTCACGCCTGTGGCGGGCCCCGGGCTGCCGGCGGCCGGTCGTGCCGCGCTTGCCTCGGCGGCCGCGTCGAGTACCGGGTGCCAAGCGGCGGGCTCACGGCCTGGGCTCGGGCCCCTGCTGCTTTCGCGCGAGCCAACTGGCACCCACGCCCCGACTCGGGGGAGAGTGCTGCCATCAGTAGCGGCCTCGGACGTGAAAAAGCCTGCGGCATCCACCGCAGCCGGGCTCCGCTCGGAAAGCTGTCTCTCCGGCGACTGCTGCCTGGAGGATTCAGGCGCACTGGTAACACCCCGCGGCCCGCCCACCGCAGCGGCGGCCTTGGCCGCTGTCGGAGCTGCACTGTCGCAAACGGCTCCAGATCGGTGAAGCTCCCGCTGCTCCTCCTGGGGACTATCTTGCGGCCGATCGGACGCACCAGTCCCAGTGATGGTGCCTTGTTCCGTTCCTGGGTGAGCAGAAGCGTGCAAAGGACCGGGTGCCGCGCCGTGTTGGAGCCCGTTTACAACGTCGTCCTTTGCCGCCAAACCCTCCCCGCAGGCTTCCCCAGCGGCGGCAGTGTCGCCCGCAAGCAGGGGCCCTTCATTTTGGGGCGGGGATGGTGCCGCATGGCTCAACGCCTCGGCGGCGCGCATGCCATCCATTGCGGCAGCAAGGAGCGCCTGAATACGGTCGTCTTCCATGGGTAAGGTCCACCCGTGCGCCCGAAGCAGCCAGAAAGAGTCGGTTAGGGTGTATCCAGACGGCCCGACAAGGTGGCAAGAAGTGCGGTGGGAGGTGGGCTGAGCAAAACATCAAGCGAGACCGGCTGAGCGTATTCCGATTTCAGAGGCGCTCTGACGCATCGAACCCTTGGGGCTCGACGCTGATGCATCACAGCATCCGGTCGCAGGGTGTCCACAAGGCTCTCGTCAGAGGACGGGGCTGCTTGTCACAGCCACTCCGATCACATCCCCGGCGTACTTTCGTGATACGCGTGCCCTTACCTCGGCGAGGCGCGCGCCTAAAAGTTTGAGAGCCCCCAGCAGCGTCAAATACCGGAATTGGCCCTTCTCGACCACACCGAGGGTGGGCGGCTGGAAAGTTGACGCGCGGTGGTCGTCGGTTCTGCCAGCTACTGTTCTCGCCTCGCGGCACTCCCAACGGACCACTGAGCCAGCCGATGTTGGCCATGCCTCGCCCCATGATGCACGGTGTCAGAGTCTGGCCGATTGCCATCCTCTGGACGGCGATGGCCGTTGTAGCCGAGGCGAAGCGGGGGCAAGCGCTCCACCCGGTCCTTGAGCAAGCTTGCGACGCCGGGTACCTCTCGGGCGGGATATTTCCGAGCAGCCACGCGGCGGGGAGCGGGAGCTTTGTCATCCCCGACATGGGCCGTGTATGCCGGGGCGCGGACCCGTCGGTGGCGTGCCCCGGGGACTGGCAGCTTCAGGCCGGGCGCGTGAAAGCACGCCTCAAGGGGGCATCTGCGTGGCCAGGGATCATAGACCCGCTTGGGGCCGCGGCTAAGCATGCGGGGACGACGCATGCGTCGGGGTACCGGGGGGTGCCCGCGCTGCCGATGGCGGGGTCAGCGGTCACGGGGCGGCTTCTGTCGGACACCCCGGCCGAGCACCGCGCACCGTCAGATGGGGACAGCATAGCGTGCGCATCGCACCGTCGAAACGCGAGCCGCCTGTCTACGGTGCTGCTGGAGGGCGAGGGCGTGCTCGTGATGGAATCGTGGTGGACGCCGACGTCGTACCCGCCGCCATGGTTCAGCGGCGCGTGGTTCCCGTTCTCGCTGGTGGAGGACCCGCTCTCGGGCCCGCTTTCGTGCCCAAGTGGGCCTGATCCGGCTCGGTGGCCCCGGTTCCCTGGCATGAGGCTCGCCCCGGCCTTCACCAGCGACACGGCCAACGCAGACTACACAATGCAAACGGCCTGGATTGACCGGCGGGCGAAGACGGGCGGCAATGCTGCCATGAGTGTGCAGGTGGGTGCCTCCATCCCCGCATCTGGCCCGGGCTCTCCCGTCGCTGGCAACGTCTTTGAGCCCACCACGACCCCGCCGCGCATCTACCGCGACCGCCCGCACCAGATGATCGCCGTCATCACCCTCAACCTGACGCGCATCGGGATGCTGCAGATGCCAATCCCGGGGACGGATCGGTACGAGCGGCCGCAGGGGGCGGGCGCGTCACGGCCTCTGCCTCTGGAGGGGTACGGGGCATCATTGCTCAACGCGACGCTCATGCGGGAGTCTGCTCGGCTGCTTAGCATGACCAGCCTATTCGTGGACGGGATTGGCGTCGGCTCGGGGTGCTCGGGGGGACCCCCGCCCGATGATCCCCGACTCCCGTTCATTCCGCCCTGGTCCTATCTCAACAGCCTTGGCCCTCCGTCAATGGCGACATGCCTTGGCGGTCATAACACGTCGTGCGACGTCCTCAGCACCGGCTGCGGAATGCTCACCCAGGCAACGTTGGTCAACGCATCAGACCCCAACTTTGCTGCTTGTGTAAACAGCTTTGTCGTCGGCTCGCGCGAGCAAGGCCCCGCTTCGACTTCGAACCAGTTTGGCTACGCATCGATGGCCGCGTGGTGGAAGCCGTGCCCGGGGTGTCGGGTCGGGTCGGGGGTGGCGTGCGACGCTGCGGCGTGTAGGGCCAACGTGACGCGGCTATTGCAGCGCCGGGCGGTGGCAACAAGGCGAGTGCCGTCCCCGGGCGCGCTTGGGTCGCTGCGCGAGTCAGACGGAGGCGTGTACGACTGGTACACGTGCCGCCCTACATCGGCGGCAAGCTACCTGTCCGGGTATCCGGCGTGCGTGGGCGTCTGTGGCGGGCGGGGAGCCGGGATCAGGTCGGCATGGCAGGAGCAGCTCGTGGCGTGGGAGCTGGGCACAGACGACGCCGGAACGAAAGCCGGGATGCTAGGCGGCGAAGGCGCTGGGGACGCGCCGTGGAGGGAAGTCGGGAGCGGGAGCGGCCGAACATGGCTGATGGGCTGGTCGGGCCGCAGGCTGTCGTCGAGCGAGAGTTCGTGTCTCAGCGCGTCGTCGCTGCTTGGGTCGCTGCTGGGGTCGGGCCGTCTTCGTGTGTCGGCGCGGGCGGGCAGCGGCGGGCTGGCTGACGCGTCCTCAGCAAGCGTGGAAGCGGCGATGCTGTCTCCGCTACTTTCCTCCGCGAGCGTGCTGCTCGTTCTGGACGTTCCCGTGGGTCAGCTGCGTCGCGTGTCCAGGGCGACGTTTATGCAAAACATCGCCGCAGAAGCATCAGCGGCGGCGGCAATGTCAGTGGTCTCGTGTGCTGCTGCTGTGTGCGAGTCGTGCCCGTCGTCGTCGAACGGCACGGTGTGGTCCAACGCGACGCGAGACCCGGCTACGGGGCAGTACTACGTCCCGGCGCGGGCGACACCCACGGTGCGCCTCCGGGTGCGCATCGTGTTCCTGCCGCTGGGGGCGGTTGCGTGCCAGCTACAGGGCGAGGTGTGGCCGCCGCAGGACTGGCTGGTGGACGCCCGCTCGCGGGATATCGACCCCGTGGCTTTTGCGGGGCCAGGGTCGAACATGAGCTGGGCCGTCAAGGGGCGTGCATATGCCAGCGCGGGTCAAGTCCGGGACACGTACTTTGCGACGCACTCGTTGACGGCTAGGTCGTCGCCGGCGCTGCGAGCGGCGTCGCTGGCGGCGGTTGTGTCGGACGAGTCATCGCACCGTGTGATCGGGTCGTGGCTGGTGTGGGCGAGCGGGTCTGCGAACGCGGGGGCTGTGGTGGACGTCCGGCTGCGGTGCGCCACGGACGCCATGGAGGGGTCCGTGCGGTCGTGGTGGGAATCAGGCGACTGCGGGCGGCTGGTGGACACAGAGGAGACTGTGGGGTGGTGCGTGGCGGCTGCGGGGATGGTTGTGCTGAGCGTTCTGGGTGTCATTGAGTCGTGGTTGTGTCTGCGGTGTCGGGCGGGGGCCAAGGCAGACAAGCTGCAGGGCCTCGCGGCGTCGGCAGCCATGCGCGATCGGCGGGCGGCGATCTCGCTGCTTGGGTCAGCAGGCCGCGGCGTGCAGGCGACGGGCGTGGTGGGCCTGGCACTCAGTCTGGGGCGCCTCAGCGCCATGGGTCTTTTCGTGAGCGTGGTAGTGCTGGGCGTGCACGCCGTGTGCGCTGGGGCGTCGGCGCTGCGGGCGATCGTGCGGACGAAACCCCGTGAATGGGACGAGTGCACGGAGGGCGGGTCCACGGGCGAGGGACCGGGGGAGTCGTCGAGCCGCCACCGCGTGCTGGAGCGTCGGTGGCTCGGGGGCATGGGGGCCTTGGGGCAGGCGGGCGTGGCGGCGGGGTGCCTGATGGACGCCGACACGGCGCTGGCGGCGGCGTGTCCGCTGTCGGTGTCGAGGGTGTCGTCTCGGCGTTACCGTCAGCTGGCGAGCGTGCCATCGCTGGGGGTCCCGCTGCCGGGGGCGGCCCTTGACGTGGGTCGGGCGCCGACGACGTGGCGTGTGTGGATGGGGTTGGACGACGCGGACAGCGGGGATGAGGTCGGCGAGGACGAGGACTCAGGGGATGATGCGTGGGAGAACGGGGGACCTACATGGCGTGCAGCTGTCATCGACGAGCGGAGGCTTGCCACGCATGACAGGCGCGGCGGCGTCGAGGGAAGGCCGGGACAGCACGAAATCGACCAGAACGGTGCCATCGGGGTGATTCAGGTCGGCCTGCCGATCGGGACCGAAGATGAGGACAGTTGTGACAGCCGTGGGGGCAGTGCCGGATCGGCTTACACAACTTCGGGCGGGGAAATCGCAGGCATGACGGCGGCGGGTGTTGCGGGAGGGTCGTCGATGCAAGAGCCTGCGGTAGCAGCAAGGTCAGCTGCTGCAATGGGTGCGGCCTCGGCGTCCTCAAGAGCATCAGGAGTGTGGCGCGGGGTGGCTGCGTCGGCTATTATGCCGCTCGGGGGTGCTAGTGCGGCGATTCACCATGTTGACGACACTAGTTTGGCAAGGGCTGGAGTGGGGAGGGCAGCAGCGTCACAGCGCCGACCTCGCTGCTGCCCTTGCTGCCAGAACTTGTGGTGCCAGACGTTCGCCCCCGGCGTGGGGTCCTGGATACTTCGGCTCGCTTCGGTGTGCCTGCCCGAGGTAGCCACGCTTTCGGTGTGCGGGCTTGTGCTCTGGGTGGTCTTGTCGGGGCCCCAGACGATGGATGCCGTCGGAGCAGAGGTGGCCAAGCGCCTGCTCACGATGGCCGGGCTGCGGCGCTCGCAGTCGCTCGAAGCAGCGTCGGTGATGGTGAGCGTCTGGCTTCGTCCGCAAGTGTGGTCAGCGTGTGGAGGCGCCATGCTTGTGAGCATGGGTGGCGTTCTTTTGAGGGGGCTTCATGTTTGCTTGATGTCTCGAGCGTGCGCGGCGGGGCGGAGGGATGGAGGCAGAAGCGACGAGGTCGCACCGAGGCCAGGCCGGCGCGGGTGAGCTGGCACTTCGGGGCCTGTGTGTAATACGAGAGCTGCTGCTGGCCGGCTGCTCCTATGGGGGCGCGTGAAGATCGGCTCGATGGGCCTGCGAGTTATCCCATGCCGTGCAGCGGAGCTGCTGATTGGGGCGGACGGCTAAAGTTCTGCGCAACGAAAGCGTGCGTGTGATGAGCGGCAGCTCAATCGTGACAGATGCTCTGACGGGCATCGCTCACTACGACAGGGTCGGTCCAAGCTTCACACACCTGCCAGGCACGCTGCTGCACAGTGAGACTGTATTCAAGCTCGCGCACACACTCCGTGGCTGCTACTTGAAGCATTCACTCGTGCCCGAGGGCTGCCGGAGCCGACGCCGGGGGTGCAGCCTTTCCCGGCACCGACGCCCAGGCAGACGACATGGAGTCAGGCGAGGCGGAGCCCACTCCAGGCGGCGACCCCTCGTCACGAAACATCGCCCGCTGCGAGCGCTGAGTCGGCGTCACGAGTCCAATCACAGCGACTGCGCCATCTGACGCACCAGCAGCAAGCCAGGATGGCGTCCTGGGCTTGGGTGCTGCCCTTGACGGCGGCCGGAGATCGGGGATCGCTGCCTCATCGTCGGCCAGACTCGCCAAGCGCACGAAAGGCCATGGCGCGCCTGCCTCACTGCTCCCGGGGCTCTCAGCACCTCGAGACCCAAGCGGGGAGATGGCTGGCAGACACAGCGAGGCATGCTGGACCACCACCTCGTGCGTCTTCTCCAATGCCCCTGGACGCTCCGGCGACACTCCGCCGCGCCGGGCCGGTGGGCGCAGTCGCAGCGGGCTGCCGAGGCCGTTCAGCTGTGCCGTCGGCTCTACGGTGCGCCGAGGCCGCCGGCACAAGCGGGCGGTGCCGTGGCCCTCGCGCCCGCGTCGAGTGGCATCGAAGGCACTGAACCGAGGCGCCGGCATGTCTGAGCGGTCGGGGCGGAGCGGCGACGGGCGTGGCCGCCCCACTAGCGCCCTTGCCGCGTGCCCGTCTGTCGGTATCGCTGAAGGCACGGAGGTCGCTGCACCGGCATCGCCGCCGTCGTCGGCTGGCCCCGCCATCCACGGTGTCCCGATCCGCTTCCCAGAGCCAAACGTGTGATAACCTGCGCCCCGTTGCTGTGCCGAGGCGGCGCGCTGGCTCTGGGCGGCGCCGCTGTCGTCGACCCGCGCAACCGCCAGCCCGCCGCCGCCAGACGGCGGCGAAGACACTCCCGCCGCCTGGGGGCCGCGGTGTGCCGCCAGCGACGGCGCGCCGAGCGGAACGTCCGGCCTCGTGATCATGGGGTCGGTGATGCCGAGCCTCCCGGCCGCCACGCGCGCCGCTTCCATGGCCTCCCGCACCGCCGCCCGCTCCCGGGCCGGCCGGCCGCCCGCTCCGACCGAGGGGTCGCCATGCACAGCGCCGAATGCCCCGCGGCGCCCGTGGGCGTGCACCGTGCTCGGCCGCCCGGCCCCTGGCCGGTCGTGGGACCCTGCCAGGGACAAAGAGGGTAGCGCGGGGGGTCCGGCGCTGCTACCGCCGGCCACCGGCCCGGGGGTCCGCGCGCGGGCCCGACCGGACGCTCGGCTGGCAGAGCGTCGCACACCGCGCTCCGTGGCGCACGGGTCGCCGCCGGAAGGGTGCCGGGCGGCCGCGCGTCCCGTGCTCCGCGCGTCGGGCCGGCGGCGCTCTTCCCGCCCCGCCAGCTCGGCTTCCAGCGCGGACTGGCTTGGACTACCCAGATCAGCCGCACTCGGGGCGGCCCCCGCGGCCCTGGCCGCCCTGGCAAGGCGTGTCGCCTCGTCGCTCTCCCGGCACTTGGGCACGTACGAGTGCACCGCCGACCCCAGCGCCGCGAGGCGAAGCCCGCGGCTCGCCCCTTCCAGCTTGCGCAGGAGCTGGTCCTCCTGTGTCGTCCGCTTCGCGGCGTGCCCGGCGGAAGGTCGAGGAATCCTCGGCCAGGTCGCCCGAAGCGTCGGTGAGTCTTCCAGCCCGCGCTCACCAACGGCGAACGGTGCTGTTTGCGGCGACGTCGCAAGCACTGAGTCCACCGATCCCCTGCCAGACTCGTGTGAGCGCCAGCGCGCAGGCAGCGCCGCTGGCCGACACACCCTGACTGCGCGCGGCGCTTTCCGCCGAAGCCTAGGCATGCGCTCGATCGCCAGGTCAGCGTCCCTGAGCATCGCCTCGAGGTGAGCCGGCAGCTTCTCGGCGTCCTTGCTGGTCAGCGGCGACGGCGGCCGAGTTGCTTCCGCCAGCGCCCTGGCTCGGCGCATCGTGGCGGCCGCGCCTGACCGCGCAACAAGGACAACCTGTGAGCCGGGCGTGTCTGCTTTGCCGCTGCGGACACGGACGGGCCCTTTGGTCAGTGTGACGAGCGTGGTCGGGGAAGGCAGAGCGGACGTGCGTTGTGTGGCTCACCCCGCCTTCCGGCAGGCTGCCAAAGGGCACTTCCGCAGCCAGTTTGCGGCAGCAGAGACACCTGCGTGCCACCCGGACAAGGAAGTGGCAGCCCACTCGCCGCCCCGTGCAGTGATGCCCCGAGCGACCTCGCTTGGCATCGTTGCGCTCGCCGCGTGCGCGGCCAAAGTGCTGGCCGAGGGACCCGGGCTCGTACGGGTGCCCGTCACCATCGTGGATCCGCCGAACGGATCCTTTGTCGGGGGCGGCCTCCTTGAGCTGGGAGTCGCTCCGCACGCCGCCCTTTCTGCCGACGCCGCCTGGACGCTGTGCGTCCGCGGCGGCGAGGGTGGAAACACGAGCTGCATCGCGTGTGGCCCGGCCGCCGACGCGCCCCGCGGGAGCGCGTGCCTCATCTCCGCGTCGGTGGACCGCGCCGGCCCGACCACGGCCTCCGTCTGGGCGGTGCTGGGCACGGATGCCACGGTGCCGCAGCTCTCTGCGCTGGTTCTGGGCCCGGCCAGCACCACGACCACGCTCGGGGTGCTCGCGATGACTCCGCGCGAGGTGGTGGCCCTGCCCGCCTCGGCCGAGGCCCGCGCCGCGCCCCCGAGCACGTCCCAGTCGTGGTGGGGCCGGTCCACCCGCGAGGCGGTGGCGGAGGCCGTCAGGGCCGCGGAAGAGCAGGTCCGCGCGGCCAGGGAGGCTGACGCGCAGGACGGCAAGCACGGCGGAAGCTCTGCCATCGCCGGCGACGATGGCCACGGGGCTCTGCCGGCGCAGTTCGCGACGTCGGCAGTGCCGGTCCCGGCCTCCGTCCCGCGTCCCGCGCCGCTGAGCCTGCGCCGGCACCGCACGTTCCTGGGCCCCGACCTCGCCGCGGAGGCGGAGGAGGCCGCGCGGCTTGAGCGGGAGATCGCGGCGGAGGAGGCGGGCGCGCCGGCCCCGCTCGCCTCGTCCCTCCCCGTGCTGGTGGCCGTGGCCGCCGGGGCCCGGGGCGCGGCGGTGGTGAACGAGACCCTCTGGCGGCTTCACTCGGCGCTCTCCCGCACGCGCGGGCTGGACGTCCTGGTGCTGGCGTACGACGCCACGGACTGGGACGCCGTGGCGGCGGGCGGGGCGGCCGGCGGCGTCGCGGGCACGTGGGCCGAGGACGCCACGGTGGTGAGGAGGCGCGGCCACATGAAGTGGTGGCTGGTCAAGCGGTTCCTGCACCCCGACCTGGCGTCGTCGGGGGCGTACGGGTGGGTCCTGATCCTGGACGAGGACGCGGCCCTGGGGCCGCGGTTCTCGCCCGAGGCCTTCTTCCGGTCGCTGGAGCGGCACGGCGTGCTGATCGGGCAGCCGCTGCACGCCGACGCGTCCAACACCAGCTTCCCGTTCCTGCAGCGGGGGCACGCGCGCGCCCTGGTGGCGCTGGAGGGGTACAAGTGGCGCGGCGACAACACGCTGGAGGGCGCGCCCACGGGCCGCAGCGGGCGGGAGGAGGGCACGAGCGCGGCGGTGCTGTGGACCACGATGGTCGAGTGCGGGCCGGTGACGGCGTTCGACGCGCAGGCCGTCTGGCCGTGCGTGTGGGGCCTGCTGGAGCCGGACCTGGCCTCGGGCTTCGGGTACGACCTGCTGTGGGCGAGTGCGTGCGCGGCGGGGAACCAGGGCGCCGCGGTGGCGGGGGAGGACGGATCGGCGGGTTCTGGCGGAAAGGCGGCCGTGGGCCCGGCCGCCCGCGCCGGCGTCGTGCTGTCCCAGGAGCTGCGACACGTGGACCTGGGCACGGCGTCGGGGGAGCGGGCGGGATTCTTCCGCCGGTCGGTGGCGGAGGCGCTGGTGCTGTTCGAGCGGCGCAGGCGGGACGCGGGGCAGGACGTCGCGGACGGCGGCCCCATGACGCCCGGGCGGGCCATGGCGTCGCTGAGGCTCGCCCTGCGGTCGGGGGCGGAGGCAGCGGCCTTCCCCGAGGAGCCGCGGGTGGTGGGTGTGGGTTGGGAGGCGGCCACGTGAGCGCCCCATCCGGACGCCCCCCTCCACGAATCCCGGGCGGCAGCAGAGTGACTGACGCTTACGCGTGTGCGCAAAGCATCGCTGCGCCAGCCCCGTGCGAACGCACAGCGACCGGCAGCTCGGTTCCTGACGCCAGGCAAACCGGGAAGGCGCCGCCGCCGCCTCGAGAACACACACGCACTCCGCCATCAAGCGCGGGATCAGCCGCGCACAGCGCGCTGGCGCTCCACGGTGCCGCCGGTCATCGAGGCGGCCTCCTTGGGCTTGTACAGGAAGGGGGCATCGATGGGCTTGCCCGGGGACGCCACGCACTTCTTGAACATGGACATGCGCTCCTGCAGAACGAAGTTCTGCTCCACGGCAGTGAGCTTGCGGGCCACCTTGGACTTGGGGTCGGCGATGTCGCGCTTGAGGAACTGGATGTCGAGGAAGCGACGGCTGCGAGGTCCGCCCGGAGGGAGCAAGAGGCAGGCTCGCGCGGACAAGGCGCCCAGCGCGACGGGCAGGCACCGGCCGGAGCCTGGCCAAGCGGGCTGCGGGTCGGGCGCCGCCGCCGATGCGGCGCGAGGCGGGGCGCTCAAGAGGCGGCTGACGAGCCCGGGCGTCGTCTCACAGGCAGTAGGCGGACGGCAGCTCGTGCGAGTGCGAGAGGAACTCCTTGCGGAGGTGGAAGGTGTCAGAGGCGGCCATCTCGCGTCTGTAATGGGCAAGGACGGTGGTCATGAGGGGCGCCCGGGCGCCGCGGATTGGGCGGGCCGAAAACGGGCGCTCTGCCAGCAGGCGCGGTTCGACGTCTGCCACGTTGAGGCCGCGGATCCGGCCCCTGGGACGGCTCACACGAAGCTGCTTCGCGCAAGCCGAGCACTACAAGTCATGTGAGCAGCCGCCAGTGGCACGGGCGCGCGTCTGGGCGGTCTCAAACGCCCTTGATCAGCGTGACAAGGCACGAGCCGCGCCGCCGCTCTGCCGATCCGCCCCGTGCCACCCCCCGTGGCCCGTCGCTGGTGCCTGGCCTCATCAACATTGCGCGCGTTCTTCCCGGCGGCGAAACGTCGCAGGGGACGCAAGGCCGACGAGAAGAGGGATGCCGCGCTCATGGCCGAGGCCAAGGCCGGCGAGCCCCACGCCGCCTACGGCGGCTCCGCCAAGGGTGAGACCGGCTGCAGCGCCGCGCCGAAGGTACTGCCGTGCGCGCGCCTGACGCATTGTCGCCACGCCGCCCGGGCCACCGTCGCTCCGTCCGCCCCGCGCCCGCCCCGCGCCCGCCGCAGCAACCCAGGCCATGGCCGCCCTCGCCATCCCCGCGGTGGCGCTCTTTGCGTTTGTGTCGGCGCTCGTGAACGCCGCCGCCGACGGGCAGATCCTCACCTGGGGGTTCCTCGCCGCCGGCTACGCCGTCGCGGCCGCCGCCCTGACCTCAACGCTCCCCGCCGCGTCCGCCTCGGTGTTTGACGACCTCGCGGCCAAGCACGACGTCCGCTTCATCAACGACAGCGGCGCGGACGATTGCAGCGTCGTCGCGGCCAACGCCGTGACCTGGCGCGCCGCTCTCCTCTACCTCGGCGTCACCATGGCCCTCGGCGCCAGCGTCCTCCCCCAGGCGGGCCTCCCCGCCGCCGCCGCCTTTGCCGTCGCGTCGGGTGCGGCTAGCGCCGCCGTGGTCTACGGCAAGGCTCTCCTCGTCTCAACCATCTGAGCGCGGGCAAGTGCGTCCCGCCGGGCGGCCCGCGCGTCGACCGCGCGCGGCGGCCGGGCCGCCGCATGACGGCGCCCGCCCTGTGTGTTGTGCGGCTCTCCGGGCGCCGTCAGCGTGCCCGAAGCCTCACAAACAACGCAATGCAAGCGCTTTGGCGCGCCTCTGCCCTCAGCCGAGCTTCCACGATGAGCACTCACGTGAAGCCCCGCCCGAGCGCGCCTTGCCGCCGCGTGGTGCTCGCAACACCCAAGGACAGGGGCAAGGAAGGCCAAAGCGGCTGCACCGCGTGGCGCGACCGCCAGCTCCAGCGACCGCCGGTCCTGCGAGCCCATGGCCAGCCCCGAGCGCCCCGCGGGCCCGGGCACGGAGCGCAGCGTCAGATCTCCGGGCCTTGCGAGTGCCGTGGACACAGGGGACGGCGAGTTCTTCCCTGACCCGACGGCCTCGGGCAAAGCGTTCGAGCTGGCCGTGTCAGAAGTCGAGGGCGTGCGGCTCGAGCTGATGCACGAGCGCGCCGAGGCCGAGAGCCTCCGTGATGCGGTCGTTTCAGCCGAAGGAAGGGCCGCCAACGCCGAGGCGGAGCAGCTGCGCCAGCAAGAGGCCGCCGAGCGGCTGCTCGACCACGCCATGACGGCCCTTCGCGTCGCGTTTGAGCACGGCATCCCGGTGGACGATGAGTGGAGCGCAGTGCTACTGGACGAAGGCGCGGTCGCGGGGTCGGCGCTGGGGCTGCTGGGCGAGGAGGAGCACGGCGGGGCGACGATCGCTGCGCTGATTGAGGAGCGAGACGACGCCATTGCCGCTCGCTCCGCTGCCGACGCAGAGATCGCGTCGCTCCGCTCGCGCGTCCGCGAGCTGGAGCAGCCGGCGCAGGTCGAGGCCGCGTCGGCGGCCTTTGCGGCCGACGGGTCGCCGCGGACGCGCCGCCTCTCGGTCGGGGAGGCGACGCGGCTCATCGAGTCGGAGCGCAGCATCGTGCAGGACCTGGAGCGGCAGCTGGACGAGCGGGAGAAGGAGCTGGGGGAGGCCAAGTTCCGGCTCGCGCAGCGCGACGAGGCGCTCGACGACACCAGGGCAGAGCTCACCCGGATGGCGCAGGAGAGGGAGCTGGTCGACGCGCAGCTCCGCGCGCTCCGCGCGAGCAGGGGCGCGAGCCCGGGGGCTCCGGCGGCGGCCGTATCGCCGCTGGGCAGGGTCTGGCCGGGAGCGTTCCTGCGCCGCTCGGCGGAGACGAGGGTATCGGAGCGCCCCGCGGAGTCCTTTTCGGCGTCAGACAACGAGGAGGACGCGGCTGGCGGGGGCGGGGTCGACGAGGAGGACGACGACGCGCCGGGGTTCGGTCAGTGGGGGCCGGGCGCGGGGCGCGGGGCTGGCGGGCACGCGTCGTTCGAGCGGCGGAGCGCGGTGCGCTTCAGCACGCCGACGCCGTCGCCCGCAACGTCCCGCGCAGACGCTGGTGGCGGCGGGGCGAGCGACCCGGGCGCGGCATCGGAGGACGACGACGTGGTCGCGCAAGCCACGGCCGCGGCCCTCTTCGTGATGGAAGGCCGGGCCGTCGTGCCGCCGGCCACGCCGGCCCGTGCCGCGCCGGCGAGGGTCGCCAGCCCCGGCGGCTCTGGATTTGCGGGTCTGTTGTCCACGCTCCGCGGCAAGCGCTGACAACGTCGTTAGACCAGCGCGTCTATACGCTGGACATGACTGTATTGTTCGTCCGTTCGTCACGCGCGCTCGGTTGTGGAAGACCTCCGGGTGCTCGCCGGGGTGCAGCGCTGCCTCTGCGCCGCGCGCCACCCGCCCCGCCCGCACTCGCGCAACCATGGGAACCGCGCGCGCTGTTGTTCTGACTCTTCTTGCTGCGGCTGCCTTCGCCATCGCCGGGGCGGAGGATCTCGCGCGCGGGTGGGGAAACGACATCAAGTGGACGGGCCACTCGGTAGCATCCCAGGTGGCGAAGCGCACGGGACGCCCCGTCATGTATGTCGTCCACAAGACGTGGTGTGGCGCGTGCAATCGCCTGAAGCCGCTGTTCGCCGCGTCGGAGGACATCGCCAGGCTCAGCAAGGAGTTCGTCATGGTGAACATGCAGGACAACGAGGAGCCCGAGGACTCCCAATTCAAGCCTGACGGTGGGTACATCCCCCGCATCCTCTTCGGGGGCTCGACCGGCCGAGTGGACGCCGATATCGTGAACGAGAGCGGCAACGAAAAGTACAAGTACTTTTACAACGACGCCGCCGGGATCGTGCGGTCCATGCGCTCGGCCCTTGGCAAGTACGGGCCTTCGGACGAGCTCTGATCGCGCGCCGGACGGGCGGGGGTGGCTCGCAGCATCGTTCGGACCGTTGCGTTGGGGGCGCCCGCGCAGCCCTGTCGGGAACGATGCAAGACTTTGACGAAGGCAGCGGAGCACACAGTGAATTGCCGGTCCATCACACAGGGAGCCGCGGGGCGCAGGCTGCACGACCCGTGGGCGCCCCACAGCAGCGATGGTCCTTTCTCTCACATGACCGCGCAGGCGCCGCCGGGCAGGCCCGGCATGGACGGGACGCCCTCCCCCATGGAGGGGATGGTGGGGAGGCCGTCCGGCCCGATCTGGAGGCCGGGGGCTAGCTTGGTGATGATCTCCGCGGGCGGCTGCCCCGTCTCCTGGAGGTCGTGCATGAGCTCCATGAGGCGCGGGAAGTTGTCGGGCTCCGTCTCGTAGACGGCGGCGAGCTGCTGGAAGAGCTGGTACTGCTTCCCGTAGTTCTCGTACTCCTGCTTGGACAGCCGTGCCACGTTCTCGGCCAGCCAGGCGGGGTACATCTCGCAGATCTGCTTCATGGGCTCGTACATCACGTCCCGGGCCAGGAGCTGCCGCATCATGTTGTCGATCACCGCCTGGAAGTCCTCCTTCTGCCCCATGGCCTCGAACTCGGCCGTCATGCTCGACATCACCTCGTCCGCCACCTTGCGCGCCTCGTCGCTGCTGTCCGACGTCGAGGCCAGGCGCTGCAGCATCTCCATCGTCTTCCCGACATTCCCCTCCATCTCGTTGCCCTCGGCGCCGTCCAGCCCGCCGAACAGGCCCGCGCCGCCGGCGTCGTCAGATTTTGCCATGGCTCCCATCGTGTCCCCGAGGGTCTTCTTGAACTCCGGGTCCTGAATTTCGTGCATGATCTTGTCCAGCGCCGCCTTCATCTCCTCGTCGGACGCCAGGCCCGCTTCCTCGGAGCTGACGCCCTGCCCCGTCGCTTCGCCGCTTCCAGCCGACTCCGCCGAGGCCTTGGCTGCCGCCGCCGCCCGCTTGGCGGTGGCACGCTCGTCCACGACACCCCCAGTCCCGGCAACGTCGTCCATGATGCCTGCGGAGCGTCACACAGAGGAGGCGAACGAGGGCTGGAGCTCAAGGCCGGCCGCAAACGTGCGAGCACGTGCGCAGTGCCCGGCCCTCGCCGCGCCGGTCCGCACTCACCGTCAAGCATGTCATCCCCGGCACCGGCCATCGCCCTCGGGGCGACTGTGGCGCCCAGGGCAGCAGACGGTTGGCTCTGTTCGGGCCACCCGCCGCCACAGGGTGACAAACACTGGCAGGACCATAGCCCCGGACAGCCGGGCACGCGGGTAGTGACGAGAAAACGGGCCACTGCCAGCCGCTCGTCAGCCACGGCTGTCGTCGCTCGGACAGCGACGATGTGGGGGGCTACAGGCGCCCGACTTGCGCGCGTGTACGCCTGCCTGGACGGCACTGCTTGGACGAGCCTCTCAAAGTGTGCCGTATCTGTCAGCGGTGAGCGCACCTTCAGCGCATGCCGGGCCAAGGGGTCGCGTGAGGTCGTCGTTGCCGGTCAGCTCCTGGACGGCACGCAGCCGGAGCTAAGCAGCTCCCAGGTGGATGAGGATGGGAGGCCGTGCTATGTTGTCGTCTGGGTCGGCCGCGCGGCGTTCCCGTCCCACGACCCGGCGGTAGCCCGAGTGGGAACGGCATTCCGCTTCTACTCCGGCTCGGACGCCGAAGGGTTCGTGGCCGCGTGCTCGGGAAGGCCCGGCAGTGAGGCTGGCACGGCATCCCAGGGCCGGGCTGGCGAGCGGGACGATGAGCGCGGCGCGTGGGGGTCCCGCGGCGGCGGCACCATCGTCACGGGCCTCGAGGGCGCCGAGGGCGACGGGGAGGGTGGGGACGACGGCGGCGGCCGCGAGGAGGACGACAAGCGCCGTTCGGGCGAGGCGGAGGAGGAGGAGGAGGGCGACGACACGTTCGCTGACGAGCCAGTGATGGGGGAAGGGCGCGCGCGGCACGCCGCGACCGCGCACGCGTACGGCTCTGCCGAGTCGGGGTTCTCGCTGCCGGAGGTGGAGGAGGCGGGCGAGGACGACGACGTGGACATCGACGTGACGCCGCTGCTGCGGCTGCCGGCCGAGCTGCTGCGGCGGACGGAGGACGCCGAGGCGGCGGGCGCCGCCCCGGGCTCCCTGAGCCGTATCACCAGGGGCCCGCTCGCGGGGTGGTCGCGGGCCGGGTCGGGGTCCGTGCAGATCGTGCGCATCCGGCAGCGGTACCTGCACCACGGGGGCGGGGCGGGCGCCTGGTCATCCGCCGACTGGGGTGACGACAGCGCCCGGGAGTGGGAGGCGGCGGCGAGGGGCGACGCGGTGCCGGGGGGGGGCGCGGGGCTGTCGCCGACGCCGGGCGGGGGCGCGCGGCCGGCGCCCGAGGCGGAGGTTTTTGTGGAGCTACTGTTCCAGAGAGGGGCACGGGCCGCGTCGGGGTCGGGTGGGGGCGCTGGCGCGTCGGACGGGGAGCCTGGCGACGCGAATGCCGGTGCGGAGGCGGAAGGGTCTGACCTCCTGCTGCGACACGGCATCACGCCGGACCTCAGGGTCCTCCCCGCGCACGCGGCGGCTGCGAAGGAGGAGGGCGTGTCCGAGGGGGCCGCTGCCTCGGGCGGGTCGGCCGCCGCCCTCGCCTCGTCGCTGCTTCTCGAGGCCGACGACGAGAAGCTCGGATCCGGCTTCGACGGCGACCTCGTGCCCTTTATGCTCAGGTTCGAGTCCCCAGTGGACGCGGCGCGCTTTCGGGCCGTGTACGACCGCGCGCGGGGCGCGAACGATGAGGACGCCGACAGCGACGCGGCCGCCCTCGCCCTCGCCGCGGATGCGGACCCGCCAGAGCTGATGGAACGGGCGGATGCACGCGTACGCTTCGTTGAGCTATTCCGCGAGACGCCGTTTGCTGTGGCGCGGGCGTTGTCGTCGAGCGAGCGACACGCCAAAGGCCTGGTCGCACCGCAGCTCGCCTACGCAGAGGTCCGGTTCGACGGCATGGCAGAAGTGCTCAGGGTGATACGGGAGGACCTCGTGCTGCCGGCCGTGGCGAGAGGCGGCGGCAAGTTCGTCGACCTCGGGTCTGGCGTCGGCAAGGCGCTCCTTGCGGCGGTGCTCACGCACACGTTTGACGAGTGCGTGGGCATCGAAATCTTGCAGGGCCTGCATGAGTCGGCGGTGGCGACCCTGGACCGGTTTGACCGCGACTTGCGCCCTTTGCTGCCGGCGCCGCGGCGCCGAGTTGCGGTGCAGCTCGTGAGGGACGACTTCTGCCGCGTCCCCTGGCTTGACGCCGACGTTGTGCTTTGCGTTTCGACGACGTTCGATGCGGCGGTGATGTCGAGAATCGCTGCGCTCTCCAACGACATGCGCGTGGGATCGGTGCTCGTGACGACCACGACCCGACTCCCGTCCGCCAGGTGGGCTATGCGCCAGCGGCTCGAGCTTGCGATGGCCCACGGGCCTGTGACTGCGTTCATCCACGAGAAGCAGATGGCCTGAGCGTGCCCTGGCAAGGAAGGGGAGGGTGGGTGCGAACGTGCGTCGCTCTGAACGCCCCCTGGCGCTCGACCAAAGCCGACCCTTCACGGCGTGTTCAATATGCTTTGTATTGGTGAGCGCGGGCACGAATGAGAATGGACGCTCAGGTCGAGTGCAGGCCCCACACTCGTCCGAAGCACACAAATCGGGCCCCGCACGCGATTGGCGGGAAGGGTGCGTCATTTGGTGCCGTGCCGGGGCCGGGGCCGGGGCAGGGGGCGATGCCATGACGGCGCAGTGGTGGGTCCGACTGAGGGCCCATTCTCCCAAAGTCATCAATAGCATCACTAG
>Ga0136560_1000554_pt1 | contig 18888 bp, 16 predicted proteins | sample AntRauMeHopE1497_FD_104925 | JGI IMG/M metagenome (GOLD analysis project Ga0136560, IMG submission 104925) | Saline lake microbial communities from Rauer Islands, Antarctica - Metagenome Hop E1 #497 | ecosystem: Environmental > Aquatic > Non-marine Saline and Alkaline > Saline | place... | reverse complement strand
TGAGACACGAAGGTTCATGCGACGGGCGCTGGCAGCACGCACGGACAGCTTCACTGGTTCACGCGGCGGCCGGGACCGCCGAAGCCCGGGTTTTGCCTCGCCACCTGCGGGGCGCGGCCCCCGGCCCAGTCCACCAGCCACTCCATGAACACGGGCGTGTAGAAGACTCGCGCGCCGGCGAGCATGCCCCAGTCCGTGGCGTTGGCGGAGGGCAGGGTGTCGACGAGGAGCACGTACACGGCGCCGACGAAGTAGCCGAAGACAAAGGGCGTGGGGTCGGCGCCCAGCACCAGATTGAAGACCAGCACGAGCCAGGGGAAGTAGAAACCGGGAGCCTTGAACACTGCGCGAGGCCCGGGGGGAGAAATCAGCGGGGCGAGGGAGGGAGCGGGTGATGCTTGGCGCGGCCGGATCCGACGCAGCGAGGGAGGGTGCGGCGTGCGCGCGCAACAGCCCCCGCCACGGCTTCCCGCTGGCCAGCTTGCGGCGCGGGCCTGGCCTGGCGCTCACTGAAGACCCCGGCCGGCTTGGTGGGGAACCGCCTGGACCACACCCAGATGATCACCGAGAGGAGTGCCTCGCCCAGGAGGGAGCCGCGGGACAGTGCCCACATCGCCAGCCACGCGGGTGCCATGCCGACGCTACCGAGCAGGACCACGAGGCCGTTCAGCGCCCCGAGCAACAGCGTCGAGAACACGAGCATCCATGCGTAGTCCGCCGAGGTCCCCGGGCCCGGGGCCGATCCGGCCGAGGGGAACGGGCTGACCTCCAGCTCTCCAGAGTGCTTAAGCCTGCGAGGACAGGGAGAGAGCGGGCCACAGCGCTCAGATGCGAGATGTTCGTCGCGGAGCGCCGGCCCCGCCAGCTGATCCAGTTGCCGACGGGCGCCTCACAGCCAGAACACGTTGAACAGGAAACCGATGCCAAGCTTGCCGAGGAACATGACGTTGGTCAGCAGCCGCCAGATCTGTGGGCAGGACGGCAGCGACAGCGCGGGGAGCTTTGAGGCGCCATGACGGGTGCAGTCGCCGGCCGTGCGCCGCCGTCCTCCCCCGGCAAAGCGGTGTCAGGCAGCGCTCACCTGAACCCTGTAAAGCACGGCGGCCCAGTTGAGGTTGAGCATCTGAACAGGCACCATGCCAAGCGCTGCTCCGACCGTCGTGATCACCCCAGCCGTCACCCACAGCCTGGTGACGACGGGCAAGCCGAAGTAGAACTCGCGAGGGTTGCCAATGTCCATCCTGGCTGCCTTCAGTGCGGGCGCCACGTGGTGCGAGCAGCAGCCGAGCAGCCTGGCCAGCTCCTGGCCGGACTGCCGGCCGATCGTCATCCGGAGCTCTCGGTGGGCGAGGCGCTGCCTTTCCCCCAGGGCGAGCGCCAGCACAAGCGCTGCGGAAGCCATGGAGTCTGCCAACGCGGTCAAGTGAGGCAGCAACTGCCGGCCGTTCTTGCCCGCCCCTTGTTCGCCTTTGAGACTGGTAATTGCCGGGGCCATGACGCCGTTCCTGCTCGCGGCCCCTTGCCCTGCCCACCCGCGCCCCGAGGTCGCCCCCGTCTTCTGCGCAGGGTGGTGCTCATGGGACAGGGCGGTGTCGGCAAGACCGCCCTGGTCACGCGGTTCCGCCGCGATGAGTTCGCCGAAGGGGTGAGAGCCATGGCCGCTTGCTGGTTGCCCAGCCCGCCCCCCAGGACGCCCGGCTCGCAATCTTCGCGCCGTTTCCGGTGCGCATGGGAACCACTTTTCACGAATGCTCCCGAGCCCGCCCTTCCGTGACCGCAGTACGCGCCCACGATCGGAGACATGTACACGAAGGACATTGAGCTGGATGGGGCGCCACGCCACCTCCAGATCGATGATACCGCCGGCCAGGAGGCGTACGCCGATCTTCGCAACGAGAAGCTGGGCACGGGTGACGGCTACATCCTCGTGTACGCGATCAACGACGACACGACGTTCGCGAAGCTTGACAAGGTGCGCACGGCGATTAAGGCGACGCACAAGGGCGACCCCGTGATCATGCTCGTTGCCACCAAGGCCGACCTCGAGGATGCAAGGGCTGTTGAGACGAGCGAGGGGCACAAGAAGGCCAGCGAGTGGGGCGCCGAGTTCAGCGAGGTCAGCGCCAAGACAGACGGCGAGGGCGTGCGCAAGATGTTCGAGACCATCGTGCGCGGAGTCATCTCCAAGACGGGCGATTCCTCCAAGGGCATGGGCACCAGCATGTTCGGCGACGGCAAGGCGAAGAAGCCGACAGCCGAGACGGCCGCCGCCGCCAAGCCCGCGAGGCGCTGCGCCATCCTCTGAGCGTCGCGAGCCCCGACCCGACTGATTGAACCCTTCCTCTCCCGGCCCGACGCTGCCCTGCGCCGCGGCAGGGCCGCCACCGTTCGTGTCAATGCTTCCCCAACCCCCGGCTGCGTGTCGGCCGCTCTCTTGCGTGCTCGAAACCTGCCACGCGCGCGCGGGTGCTTCGGCGCGTGTTCGCGTGTCGAGCCGGCAGGCCCAGAACCCGGCCACCGAGCCATGCGACCTTGGCTGCAGAGTCACACGGTCGAGTCGAGCACGACGTCGGTGCCCGTGCTCAGTGCTCCGGCCTTGAGCGGCGAGGCGGGGAGCAGCATGTCGCTGTCGGTGGCGACGGATCCGTAGACGGAGCGTGAGCTGTCCATCTGGGAGAGGCGCTCCTCGTCGGCGAGGATCTGCGACGCCTTGGCCGCCCCGTGCTGCCTCTGCAGGACGAGGCGGCGCCGCAGGAGCTCGGAGTTCCTCGTCGCGAAGCAGCAGTAGTGCTGCATCACGAAGACGACGTCGAACACCATCGAGGTGAGGCCGAGGAGGAACTTCACCAGGTCACCCGTCACCGCCGACCAGTCGTTCGTCGCCCAGCTGTCCAGCACCAGCTGTGCCACGGAGAGGCTGCCCCCCGTGAAGTCAAGCACCACGTTGTGCATGCTGAAGCCGTCCGTCGTCCCCCGGCGGTGGTTGCTGATGGCCTGGGGGAAGTACTTGATCAGCGTCACCCCGAGCTTGGCGTACGACACAGCGTACAGCCAGTTCAGCCACGTGAAGAGGCCGCCACCGTCCACCTCCGCCGCCACCAGCACCGCAAAAACCGCGAGCACCAGGACACTGCCGCCGCAAACCACCATCGCAAACACCGACACCCGCTGCCCGCCCGATTCGAGCACGGCCATCTGCACCACAATGACCAGAGTCAGTACGATGGCATGAAGCGCAAACAGCACGTCGTTGATCTGCACCTGGTTGGAGTTCCCGTTGTGCGCTGCGCGGTAAGCGTCCTGCACACTGGGCACGAAGAAGAACGCGCAGTTGTAGATCGAGTACGCCGTGAAGCCGACCACGTTGTAGATCTGGTAGTCGAACGACATGCCCACGGTGCTTCTCCTGGCAAAGTTCTGGAGCGTCTGGGGCCAGAACGAAATGCTCCTGCGAGGCGGAGTACGCCATGTTCAAGTGCGACGTGGCATCGGAAGCGCAGCGCCTTCGATCCTGCCGACCCGGCTCGTGCGAGCCCAAGCATTTGCCGCATGCGCCGGGCCGTGGCGGGGTCACGGGGTCGGGGCCGTCAAGGCCAGAGTGCCACGGCCGGGCCGGGCTCACCAAGCACTGAAGTACACCCAGCCCAGCAGGCCACTGGGAAAGCGAAGGTCCTTCGGCAAGGTCTCAGTGCCGTAGTCACGCAGCACAAGCGCGAGAATGACGCTGACGATGACCATGGCCACGGCAACCCCGGTCGAGCGCAGGCAGTCCACCCTGCGTTCCTTCTGCTCCAGCTCCACCCCATCAGCGACGACCTCTGAGCTTGATGGGACAAGCTTTAATGCGTCGCCCATCGGGGCGCCGCGTTCGGGCATGCCTTGAGTGACACGGGGGCAGCCCACCACGTGAAGGCAGAGGGGTAAGCCGAGCGTCACTGACTGGCCCGGCCCTGCGCTACACAAAGGCACAACCAGGCCGCACCGAGCGAGCCCGCCGACCCTTGTTTCAAACACCATGGACTGGAGCGGAGGGCGCTGGCGGGGCGCGCTGCTGCTGGGTATCGCCGCGCTTTGGCTGATCGGGCCTCCGCCCTCGCTCAGCGCGCTGGCAGGTGAGGCGCCTGGCCGCCACACGCGCCGCGAAAGCTGTAGTTGATTGCTGCTCGCCGCCCACTGGCTCACCATGGTCTCCACGGCTTGGCGTTTCTGGAACACGCAGATGCACAAGTTTCATCCGCAGCTGGCAGTGGCCTCGAGCACCCGACTGACAGGATCGGCATCGCAGAATACCCTTCCGTCGATGCTTCTGCCACAGGTAAGAGTGCCGTGCGACAATCACCCACCAGGCACGAATTTGGGGCCGGGACCCAAATGCCACGTTGTCGCCTGCACGCCTGCGCAGACACGATTCCTGCAGCTGCTGGATCAGGTACCGTGGGGCATACGAATAGCGACTTGAGCGGGGCCAAAGACGGCAAGCTGGGGCGGCCCCAATCGCACCCAGGGCTTGGCCAGGAGCCAGATCACCACGCAGAGGCTACCCTGTCTGCTGTCCCGCACGGCCGCGAGCAGCCACGGCTGGCTGCGGGCCGGAACGGCGACAGCAGTCACGGGCTGCAGGCCGGAGGGGCACCCGAACGGCGCGAGGCGTCGAGGGAGGTTTCTGTGGCCCCGCTTGACGAGCCACCCGGCCACGCGCCCTCCCCCGAGGCGTCAGACCTGCTGGTGGACGGTACCTTCACGCCGCATGAGGGCGTCGAGGCGCGCCCGGCGCGCGGGGAGCGGGCCGAGGCTCAAGCAGGGGTGGCTGCCTCGCCTGGCGGGAACTTCACGACGTCGTCGCCCCACCCCGCGGAGGAGGGCGTGACTGGCAAGGATCACAACGGTGGGGGCCTCGAGCAGGACCCAGTGGCCGGGGCGGTGCCAGGTGTCGTCGCGGCCGTCGACGCGGACGGCTCGGCCGGGGGGCAGCAGGCGTCCTCGGGCAGTCCGGGCGCGGGCCTGGCGGAGGATGCCGCGGGTGGCCCCGCTGGTGAGGAAGGAGGGGTGCCTTCCGTGCCGCAGGCCACGCGAGAGCCGGATGCGAGCCCGCCGCCGGATACAGCCGCTGCTGCCGCGGCCACGCCGGAGCCGACTGCCGCTGTGGCCACGCCGGAGCCTTCCGCCACAGCAGCGGCCGTGCCAGAGCCGACTGCCGCTGCGGCCACGCCGGAGCCCACCGCCGCGGGCGACTCGCCCGGGGACGAGGACCGCGCCGTGACGCCGGAAGGGGCCGACCAGGCGGCCGACGAGGGCGGGGAGGCGGCCGAGGACGCTGTCCAGGCCACGGCGTTCGACACCGTCGACGATGGGGTGGACGAGGAGGAGGACGAGGTGGCGCTCACCCCGGGCGGCGGCGTGCAGATCAACTACGCCAACGCCGCCGCCGGCGCCGAGGTGCTCACCGCCAACGGCGAGAGCCGGGGCAAGAAGGCGCTGCTGAAGGAGGACAAGGACAGCTACTTCATGACCCCCTGCGAGGCCCACAAGTGGTTCGACGTCCGACTCAGCGACTCGGTGCAGGTCACCCGCGTCGTCCTCGCCACCCACGAGCGGCACTGCTCCACCATCCGCCGGTTCCGTCTCCTGGGCGCCGCCAGCTACCCCACCCGCCGCTGGTTCCGCCTCGGCAACTTCACCGCCGACGACAGCCGCGGCGAGCAGGGCTTCGACATGGAGCGGGGCGCCCGCCCGTTCGTCAAGTACCTCCGCCTCCGGTGGGACTCCCACCACCGGTCGCAGTACGTCTGCACGCTATCGGGCATCAAGGTCTTCGGCCACGGTGCGGACGACACCATGCGGCTGGAGCTCAACCGCTTGAACAAGGGGGGCGGGCCGGGGCAGTGGGAGGAGGACCTGGAGGACGACGCGGAGCTCGACCGGCAGGCGTGGGCGGGGGCCCAGCCCGACGCGCAGGGGGCGGACGACGACGCCGCGCCGGGAGCGGGGGACGGGGGCGCCGCCGCGTCGGGGGCGGCGGGGGAGGACACCGGCGCCTCGGACGCGACGGGGGAAGTCGGGGCCGAGGCCGCCGCGCCGTCGGAGGCGCCCACCCTGCTCACCAGCATCGCCCAGGCAGTGGGTCTGGCCCCGGTGCCTGCCCCAGAGGAGCCCAAGGACGAGGTCGAAGCCACGGAGGCGATGCCAGAGGCGGCCGGGGAGCCGCAGAGCGACGCGGAGGAGGCCCCCCTGCTCGAGATGGGCGAGGATCCGGTGGCGGAGGAGGGCGCCGAGGCGCCACTCGAGGGGGACGGTGCCGAGGAAGTCGGTGAGGGGGCAGCGGAGGACGCGCCGGAGGGGGCGAGGGAGCAGGCCGCGGGGGAGGCCGAGCCGCAGCCGGCGGCGGAGCCAGCCGCTGACACCAGCCTGGTGCCAGTGGGCTCGGCTGTCGAGACGGAAGGGGGGCGGAGCGACGGTCTCGGGCACGGCGAGGCCCCAGCAGTCGGCGCGCCCGCGCCCCGTGAGCACAGCACACCGCCGGCCTCGGCAGTGCACGCCGGGGATGCCGACGACGGCAGTCCGCCCGCTGTGGAGCCCCCGTCGGAGCCGCCGGCCGCCATCGAAGCCCCGGCCGCCGACGAGGCTGCCCACGGCACCGCGGAGGCCCCGACCGCCACTCCCACCGTGGCTGGCGGCGCTCCCGCGATGCCCGTAGCCCCGCTCCTCGGCGAACCGAGCGGCGCTGCCGTGCCCGCCAGCGCCGACCCGGGAGCTGTTGCCGGCGAGGCCGGGCAGCCAGGCGCGGAAAGACACGCCGACCCCACTGCGAGCCCCACCGACGCCCCTACGGTCTCGCCGGAGCCAGCAACACCCGGCCGGATCGAGGCCGGCGAGCCGGCGACCCAGGCTTCCGCCGCCCCCGCCGGGGAGCCCGAGACGCCGCCGCCCAAGCCGTCCCCCGCTGCCCCGGCAGCACCCACGGGACCGCCGCCGTGCTGCTCGGACCCGTGGAGGCACGCCCTCGGGCAGCAGCCGCGCAGCTTCTGGGGCGTGAGGCGCCGGGCCCTTCCCACGCCCGCACAGCCGGACGCCGGGCCGGAACAGCCGACGGCACCGGGCACCTCAGCGAGCGAGTCGGCACCCGTGGAGCCGTTGCTTGCTGCGCGGCAAGCGGACGGCGAGGCAGCCGACCCCTCCGCCGTCGCTGGGACCGGCCAGGCTGCTGCCGTAGCCGCTCCCGCGGCGCTGGTCGCGCATGCCACAGGCACGGCAACAGACCCGCTGCAGGCATCCTCTTCCCCGCCTGGCTCCCCAGCCCGGCGCTCCGCGGCCCACGACGGCGCCGCGGACGCTGCACCGCCAGGAGACGAGCCGGGAACCGCCACTGGCAAGACCGCACCGCCTGCGGCAGCAGCGGGCGAACGTGACGCCGGGGATCGCCCCCCCGCCGGCGACGGACGAGCGCTCACGCCCCCGTCCTCGTCGTCCCATCCCCAGCCCCAAGGGCAGGCCGCAGCCGCCTGCACGGGATCAGCCCCCGGTGCCGCATCGCCGTCGCCGGAGCCAGCCAAGGTCACCGCCGTGCCCCCCGCCTTCAACGCGACCCGCCGCACCCGCCAGGGCACGCAGAGCGGCGCCACTGTGAGCAAGATGCTGCTTGACCACATCGAGGGCGTGTCCCGGGCACGGGCCACGGACGTCAAGCGGCTCCACGGCGTCCTCCTGGAGCTGCAGGCGCAGGTCAACGCCGCCATCAACGAGACCCACGGCGCGGCCAGGGGCGTCGCGCTGGTCCACAACGAGACGGCGGCGCAGCTCCGGCGCGTCAGGGCCCGGATCGACCGGCTCCAGCGGAACATCACCCTGGAGCGGCGGGCCCTGGCCCGGAGGGGCATGAGCGCCGCCCTGATGCCCGACTTCTGCGAGCCGGAGCAGATCGGCGCGTGGGCGGCGGCGGCCGAGTGGTTCGTGGTCGGCGCGGCTGCCGCCCTCGGCTCCCTCCTCCTCGTCGCGGCGCTGTGCCTGCTCCGGCTGACGAGCCGCATCGACGCCCTGCAGCGGGAGGTCCTGCGCCTGCAGCAGGGGGCGGCGGTCGGCCGCAGCAGGCTGTCCAGCGCAACCTCGGACGACTGACAGACACTGCCTCGAGCGGCGGGTTGGCTCGACTGATTGAGTTCGTGTGTGCAGCGTAGCGCGCCGGTGACAGAGCGAATCGGAATTTCGCGGGGTCGCCGCATATGCGGCGACGCTTTTCCAAGGGCTCTCACACGCCAAAGGGATGCCGTAGCAGGTGGCACATCGTGGGGGGTGCACCTGCTGGGCAGATTGGCGGCGGGGGCAATATGGTTGGGACAAATCTTCAGGCAGGGAGCGACGCGAGGGCTTCCGAGGCAGTCAAGGCTGGGAACGAATCGGGAAGGGGGAAGGGCGCCGCGCCACCGGCGGTCATGCCGGGGGTGCGGCGCCGCTTCCTTCCGACCCGTGCCCGGCAGAGCGGCCGCCCCCCCCCGTTAAGGGGGGGTAGACACTACAGCCTCGTCTGCCTCGGCGCCAAGGCCTCGCATCGCTCCCAGCGCCCGGGATGAAGTCGACTGGAGGGAATGTGGGGAGGGTGCTTCCGGGCCTTCCCGTGAACGAAGACGGCGCCGGTAGGGTGCGCGAGTCAATAGGACATCGCGCGATACGTGACGGTGCGGAGGGCAGCGGGGCGTTGGCGGCCCCCCGTGCCTACTCGTTGCGGGAGGGGTTCGACGTCCAGCCGCTGGGGGACTCCGAGTCGCCCCCCAACCTCAGGCCGTCGACCCCGGCATCGGCGCCGCGGTGCGGCTCGGCGGAGAATGCCATGGGCACCGAGCGAGGGGCGGCAGACCCGGCGGCCGGAGGGGCGGGCGCCGAGGGGACGACGGAAGGGGACGGCGAGTGGGCGGACTCCACGGCAGCGGCGGCGGCGGCCAGGGACATGGTGGTCCGCGGCATGCGGAGGGCCTCGTCGGCGAAGGCCCCGAGGGTGTCCATGGCGCTGGGGCCGCCCCGGGGTGCCGGCATGCCGGGGGGCGCCGCGCCGGCGTCGGGCCCCATCATGCCCATGGGGACGGGGGAGTGGGCGGAACGGAAGAACATGCTGGAGTAGGGTGCCGAGGCGGGGCCGTCGGGGTGGGGGCGGTGCATCATCTCGTGGCCGTGGTAGTAGCCGGCCATGGGCATCGAAGCCGGAGTCTGGTACGTCCCGGGGTGGGCGTAGATGGCGGGGAGGGGCCGGCCGTAGGGCCGCATGCTTCCCATGCCGTCGGGGAACACGGTCGGCATGGCGACGTGGTACATGCCGCCCGGCGGCGGCGTGTGCGAGAACACGGCCGTCGCCGCGGTGTGGCCCATGGAGTCGATGTGGTGCGACGGCATCATCGGGATGACGGAGGGCGGAAGGGGGCGGTGGTGCTCGTCCCCGTACGACGAGAGGTGGGCCGCCGAAGCCGGGATGGACCGGGGCACCACCGCGTACGGGTACACGCACGACGCGGGGTGCCCGTAGGCCATGGACATCGGCCCCATGTACGCGTGCTGGGGCATCATGCCGTGAAGGTGTGCCATCGATGCCGCGGAGGCGTCGGCAAGCTCAACCGCAAGCGCGGAATCGTCGCTTGCCTCGCCCCGGGCCATCTTTGCGGCGTTGCTCAGGGAGCCCATCGGCTCCGTTCGCCGCCTCTTAGCCGCCGAAACCCGAGCCTTGGCGCCCGCTCCGGCCTGGCGGCGCCGAGGGGCGGCGCGGTTTTCGAGGCTCTGAAGGAAACGCTCCGCCATCGTTTCCCTCACCGAGGCTGCTTCCATGGCCCTCGGAGTGCCCCTGCAGGCACGGGCTTGCTTGGATAGCGTCACGTATTGTTGCTGCGGCGCACACACGGGGATGGATCGGGCGACAAGGAGCTGTGAAGGGCGTGGCCGGTTGCTGATTGCGGGAAGACTCGGAGCCGGTCGGGTCTGTGGCGAAGGCAGAAATCGCCTTGCGGCGAGCAGCGGGAGCGGTCCCGGCCGCCTCTCACCTTGCGGATGGACAGCTCTCCGGCGAACTTCTTCGTGACGCGCATCCCGTCGGAATGGAGCATGTACGATAGCAGGCCGCGGAGGGTGTCGTCACCAACGCCGCTCAGCGGAATGAGCCCCTCGACGAAGTGCTGGATGCACGCGTTGGCCAGCTCATCCTCCTCCTTCGACCATTTACCCTTCCTCAGGGGCGCGGGGTCGCGGAGCAGGGCTGCAGCCGTGGGGTAGCGGGGAAGAAGGTCCTTGAAGGTCTCATCGGCGCTCGGGAAAAGATCAAGCGAGGCCGCCGTCTTGCCCTTGGCACGCTTGCGGTTGGTTGGGGACGGCGAAGACGACGAAGTCCCGAACGCGGCCATCTCGGGCCTGCGGCTGGCGGCCGTTTGGGCAAAGTTCAATGCCCGAAAGAAACCGTCGGGCGTCGCTTTGCCCGGCTGAGGCGATAAGCAGGCGTCAAACGGCGGAGCTCTAAGATCGGCAAGCCGAAAAGAGGCCGCTCAGAGGCGAGGGAGAGCCGCGCGGAGTGCTGCGGGTGCGGGAGTAGCCACGGGGCGGCGTACACCACCGCTGCAGAGTCTTGGCACGCGGCCGCAACAACAACACCATAAACGTCACACAATTAGCAACAAATAGAGCACCGGCCTGAGTTGCAGCACTCCGATTACCTTCAACCGCAGCTGCTGTCTCCGCCCCTGGATGCGATGGCCTCGTCGCTTCCGCTGATGCCGGGCATGCCAGGGCAGTTCATGGCGTGGAGACACGGCGGTGCCGTGGTCGTGCTGGCCGATGGCAGCTGGCCGAGCGGAACGAAGCGCCCCAAGTCTGCCCCGGCAACCGTCCCCGTCCTCACCGTCATCATGCCTCGGGGTGGAGGCGCTGGGGGCGGTGAGCACGCCTGGCTTGCGCTCACGCCGGACGCCCTCGAAGACGTGGCGGACAAGAAGGGCCTGGCCGCTTCGGACTGCAATGTGCTCCTGCGGGACGCGCTCTCGAAGGGAAGATTCCGCCTTGACAGGGACATGTCCGATGACACGGTCGTCATGCACGCGGACTTTGGCGAAGGGATCGGCGACGTGGCCTGGAGGCTTGGCGTCGACGAGAGGGACCTGGTCGGCGACAGGCTCCTCGGGCTCATGCAGGGGCTGGCTGCCGCTCCTGTTGCGCACCAGACGCTTGTGACGGCCCCTACGGTGCCGGTGTCCTTCGGTGAGCGCCTTTCGCAGCCAGCCTCCGCTTCCACTGCGGGCTCGCCGATGCCGCAGCCACGGCCTCCCAAGCGCGCCCGGTCGACTGACGGCCAAGCAAGCCACGAGCTCGACAGCCTGACCCGGGGCGCGTCAGCTGGCCTGGACTCGCTCCAGGCGCCGGGGTCTCCGGTCGTCGGAGCGTCGGAGCGTGAGGCGGAGCGCTCGCCGCCGCCTCGCCGGAAGCCGCGCGGCGGAGGCGGCGCGATGGCCCTGAACCCAGGCGTTGGTCGGTCCAGGCGAAAGCGGAAGCCTGGCGCCCTCGGTTGAGCGCAGAGCCGCGAGCGCCGAGAATCGTGTGATTGAAGCGCCTCTTGTTTGTTGGGGCACCCGGACAGCCCGCCCCCACGCTGCGCGCTCTCACACGATCTAGCCGTTCGCTGCCATATGTCCCGCGGCGCGAGAGCGGACCTCCGGACGCCGCTTCCGGCGGGCAGCTCCGCCGCGCTTCGCCGGCTCGAGCCGCGCCCCCTGCCCGTGGAACTCACTGCGACACGGCCCGCGAAGCCCCGCCGGTCGGCCAGTCACCGCCGCGGCGCGCACTCCCGCTGCGCACGATGTCGTCGGCCGTGACGCCGACGACGGTGACGTCAGCGCTGCCGACAGCGGAGCCCCCGAGGCCACGCCTCACGGCCTCGTCGGCGTCCTTGGCAGGCGGGGGCCACATGGCCTCACACTCGCCGTCTGCCAGGGGCTCGGCCGCCGCGCTGCGGGGCGCTGCCGCGACCATTGCGGGAAAACTCCCAGCGACGAGCAGCGGCACCAGGGACCAGGCAGCCGCCCTCTCTCCGTCCAGCCATAGCTCGACGGCCGCCCGCTCCGCCCCGTCGCCGTCGGCTGCCGCGGCCGCGGCGCGCCCCGACGTCTCCGAACGCGCTGCATCAACAGCGCTCTTTGCTCCCTGCGCCTGCTCGCCTCCCCCGACCCCCTTCCCGGCCCCTGCGAACCGCACCTCGATCCTCCGGAGCGGGACGACGAGGCCCAGCCCCATGGCCTTCACAGCGGCCTCCTTCCCCACCCAGTGCCAGTAGAAGCTCCGCATCGGCCCCGAGACCCCGCCGGCCGCGTCGGCGCGGCCCGGGCCTTCGCGCCTCAGCTCTACCCTTTCGGCGTCCGGCTCCACCCCGGCCCGGATCGACGCCCACTCCCGATCCGTGAAGTACTCCTCCATCAGCGCGAAGAACTCCTCGTCGCAGCTTACCCCCGGCCGGGGCTCGAAGCGCATGACGTCCACGGCCGCGACACTGCGGTGCGCACGCCGAGAGGGGGCGGTCTTGCGGGTGCGGGGCCATGCGCGGGCACGGGCGAAGCAGGGCGCTCGATGCATCGTAGAACCGTCTCCCGCGACGATGCTCACGCGGTGTCGCAATGGGCGCACGCCACGAGCCCCGCGTGGTGCGAGGCATTGACGGTCCGCCCGCAGAAGCGCTCGCAGCGATCGCCTGACTGCGTTGCGTCGCTGAGAGCAACCGACCGGTGAACGCGGCCACCTTCGCACCGGGCACCTCAACGCCGGAACGGCCAGCACCAATGTCGCACTCACCAAGTACGGCTTCTTGCCGTCCGTGCGCCCGACAGGGACGAACGGAAGCAAGCACTCCGGCGCGGCCATGGCGTCACGGAGCGCCAGGCGGACCAGGGCCCTGCTCATGCACGTGTTCTGCGGCACTCGGTCACTAAGCCTGACGTGACGCGACGGCTGTGTGAGCCTCCTGCTGCCGGCGGCGATCAAATGCGGCCGAGGGAGCTCACGCTGCGGTCTTCGGCCCGCACGAGGCGGCGGATCCATGCCTGGTCGCTGTGCTGCGCATCGAGAGATTGAAACAGCCGAGTGAAGCGGGGACCGCACACGAGCAAGTGAGCTTCGCAAGGTCGTGGCGACGCAGGCCCTCACGGACAGTAGCGGTGGCAGCCGCTCATCGCCGGCGACCCAGCCGAGCGCCACGACGACCTGATGCGCGCAATGGGTTGCACCAGATGCCATCGTTTCAGCGCCGAGTCAAGTTTGGCAGGGGCTCGGGCTCAGGAGTGGCTTGCAGAGGGCGGGAGGCCAGCAACGGCGGAAGAAACGCAACCCCAGCCCTTATCCGGTCACCGAGCTGATCCATCGCGTGAAAAATGCTGATCATAAGTTCATGAAGCTGTTACTCCGATCGCAGCTTCCGCTGCCCGCATGCTTGGGCTGCCAGAAAATTTGCAGAGCTCAGGCGGCGTCGATGCAAACCACCAATGCCCCCGAGCCCACTCCACCCTGCGCTGAAGCCCCAAACCCCCCGTCCGCTCAAAATGGTAAGCCACAGCCCTCTGCTAGACGTGCTCTTGTTCCTGCAGGGATGGGAATCGGCAACCTGGCAATCTCCGTCCAAGTGACGACGGTGGCGCCACTCCACCGAGCCTGCCATGACCCCTGCATGCCGGTCCGCCAACACAATCCTGCCCCGCAGGCTGAACTTTCTGCTTCTTCCATGGGTATCATCGCCAAGCAGCTCAAGAGCCTCGTGCGGAAGCCCTCGGAGGGCGTTCGCTATATCGCCGACAAGGGCTCCCTGACCGAGGTGCACGTCATGATCGCGGGACCCGGTGAGACCTTGGATACCAACACAATCACCGAATCCTTCTGGCGGCAGAGGTGGTGCGAACAGCCCATCGTCGCGCACCAGAGCCATCATTGTTCTGCCATCGGACCTCCCGGCTCGCAGATCGCACTCCGTACGAGGGAGGAGAGTTCCACGTGAAGCTGCTTCTCGGCTCGGACTACCCTGCGGCCCCTCCCAAGGGTAAGTGCTGGGCTGTGCGCCTCCGGCCTGCGCGCGCAGACCCTGTCGGCTCGCGCCGCACCCTTTCACGCCAGCCCACGCGCGCCAACCCCGCAACCGCGCCGCAGGCTTCTTCCTGACGAAGATCTTCCACCCCAACATCAGCACGGACGGCTCCATTTGCGTGAACACGCTGAAGCGCGACTGGAAGGCGGACATTGGGCTCGCCCACGTCCTCCAGGTCGTCCGCTGCCTCCTCATCGTCCCCTTCCCGGAGTCATCGCTCAACGACGACGCGGGGAAGCTTTTCATGGAGAGCTATGACGAGTTCGCGCGCCGCGCGCGGCTCATGACCGGCATCCACGCCAAGCCCGCGTCAGCGGCGGGGGCGGGCCGCGCGGGAGCGGCCGCGGCAGCGGGGGGCGCGCCGGCCGCAGCAGGGCCCGGTGTAAGGGCGGCGGCGTCGGCATCGGCCTCGTCGTCGAGGGAGAGCGCGGCTGCCGGACCGGCCGCTGCGGCCGCACCTTCGGCCGCAGCACCCTCCCCAGCCGCTGCTGCGGCTACCAGGGCCGCACGCAAGACGACGCACGACGACGGGAGGGGGGCAGCGGCGTCGAACGAGAACAAGAAGGCGAGGACAGCCGACAAGGCCGCCGCGGCCGCCGGACCCCGCAAGGCCGCCGGGGACAAGAAGAAGGCGAAGGGACGCAAGGCCCTCAAGCGCCTCTGAACCGCCTGTGCCCCGGGCCGGCAGAGCAGGAGTTCTTTTGTAAGTTCGTGTGCGTGACTGCTGCCCAACCCCCTGCGAATTCGTCCCGGTGCCCGTTGTCCACGCACGCTGCAAGCGCCCCCGCGCCATAACTGACTAGAGCAGCAGTTCCCCCATGGGTGAGCCTGGCTTCGAACAAACGGCGAGGCTGCAAAGAGGCGTCGGCGGGAAACGGCTTCGACACGGGCAGCGCCCCGTGCCTGTGACGCCCGTTTCGGGTGTGCCGAGGCGTGAGTGTCGGCAGGAGGCGTGTCATCAGGGCCGCGCGAGTGGTGGGGTGCCGGGGCACGCAGGAGGCTGGGTGACGGCGGCGTACCTCGGCCACGCAGGCAGGACTCTGACGAATGGGGGGGTCGCGCTGCCGGGTCACATGACCACGCGGTACGTGACGTAGCGGCCCGCGGTCTCCGAGGGGCGGATGATCTTGACCACCTCTCCGCGCTGCATCCCGTAGAATCGCGCGACGGGGTCGCTGGCCTGGATGCGGGGGAGCTGGGTGTCCTTGAGCTTGTAGCGGGCGAGGAGCGCGGCCTTGTCGGGCTCGGAGAGGACGCGGTGCTCGGGCACGAGCTCGTGCTCGGTGATGTCCACGCGCAGCTCCTCCTCGCGGAATGTCTCTAGGAGGACCTGTGGGGCGAGCTCCTCGATGGCGGTGCGGGCGAAGGAGGAGAACTTGCCCGAGATGACGAGCACGCCGCGGCGGATGCCCTGGGCGCTCATGGCCGTGGCGTACTCCTTGCAGGTCTTGGCGGACACCGCGCCGTCGGGGAAGAATGCGATGATGCGGTCCGACATGTCCGTCATGCGGGGCGCCTGCGGGGCGGAAGGGAGCGGGGGGAGCGAAACGGCGGCGGCAGGGGGGTAGCAGTGCGATGCCCGAGATCAGACGCGGTCGTGGCGGCCAACGGGGCGGGGACGCAGCGCGATCACGAACAGAAGGGCAAGCCGATGGCAGGCGGCGCTGGCGCACGCGTGACACGACGCGAAAGGAGCAGCGGTCCGGCCTCACGATGATGGTGAGCGCCTCGTGCGAGAATGACGTGGCTCCGAACTGCGAGAGAAGCTGGGCAAGGTCCCGGGTGTGGGTGCCGGCGCTTCAGCGATGGGGCCCGCCCGCTGCACAGGAAGCTGGCGGCCTCACCTTGTCAGCAAACTCAGCGGGCGTCATCCTGAGGTCACGCTCGGGGATGGTGTATCCTCTGCGAAGGGGAGAGGCGCGGGGCAGGCGGGCAAACGAGGCATTGGAAAGCCTTTCCTGCCGATACAGTACCCGCTGCGCGGCTTCTCGGGCACCTCACCGCTTATGGAGCATCTGGCATACGACCTTCCTGACCCTAAACACGACGGACACGCGGGCGGACAGCGTGACCTCGCTGGTCCCGGCGGCTGCCGACGACGACGACGACGAGGATGACGAAGCGGCCGATGCCATGGCCAGCGTCGCGACTCCAGCTGTGCAGCAGTGCAGTGGCTTCTGATTCCCGGTGGCTGGGTCCCCCGAACGCCGCTGTGCCGTGCGGGGGGGGTTGCCCGCCACTTTGAGCAGAGCCCGGCGCCCGGTCTGCACTTGCCCCACAGACAGGACGGGAATGAATGGCCGAGCCCCATGGTCTTGGCTCGATGGTTCTTGGCGAGGGAACCAAGGCGGCGGCGTCCCGTGACCTTCCGGCGACGTGTCTCGTGGCTTCGGAGTCCGTGCTTGTTGTGCACAAGCCTGCTGGACTTGTCATGGACGCAGCCGACGGACCATCACTGCAATCAGTCGTGCGAGCACTTGATGGGGTCACCGAGGCGGCCCATTTTTGCCATCAGCTGGATCTCGCAACAAGCGGGTGCGTGGCGTTTGCTGCGTCCAAGGAGGCATCTGCCGCGGTCCAGAGCCTCTTTGCCCACCGTGTGGCGAAGAAGGCATACGTGGCCGTTGTTCACGGCAACCTGGGCGCAACGATGAGCCTGGATCCGCGCTCCGTGCCGGCCGCGCTCGCCACGACCGCGGGCGGCGCATGCTCCGAGCTGCCGCTGCGCTGCAACCCGGACGCCAGCGATACCACCCTCGAGGCAGAGCTCTCGGCGCTCGCACCCCCTGCCGCGCGGGACCTCGTCCCCATGGCGGCTGCCTCGCTGGGCGTCGAAGCCTCGGCCCGGCTTCGGGCCTGGACGCTGCTGTCCAACGTCGCGCAGCCGCACCCTGCTGACTTCCGGATGAGCGTGGGATGGGTGAGCCCCGCTGACGGCCCCGCCACGGAGTCCGAGCCGGACGCCGCGCAGGCAGGCGCCGCCGCTGCTGCCTCGTCGTCGTCGTCGTCCTGCTCCTCCTCCTCCTCCTCCTCCTCCTCCTCGGCCGACGGTAAGGACGCGGCCGGCCACGCGCAGCCGCCGTGGGAGGGCAGTGCCGCCTGCTCGGGCCGGTCAGCCCGCACCCGGGTCGTGGCTCTTCGCTCGGGCACCGCGGCCTCGGGCGCCTCCGTGTCCCTCGTTCTCCTCCTCCCCCTCACCGGCCGGAGGCACCAGCTCAGGGTCCACATGGCCGCGGTCGGGCACCCCCTGTGTGAGAAGGCCGCTCGCCGGCGCGCTGGCGCTGCCAGAGAGCCGGTGCGCGCCCCGGCTCTGCCGGCCCCTTGCCCACGCCCCCCCCGCCCCGTGCCGCCGAGTGCGCTTGCGCCGCAGACGGAGACCGGGCGTACGGGTGCGCCGACGCGTCGGCCCCGCGGGTGTGCCTGCACGCGCTGGCGCTCTCGCTGCCGCTGGACCAGGGCGGCGAGGGCGGCCGCAGGGGGAAGGTCATACGGCGCCTCGCCACGAGGCTGCGGCAGCGCAGGGAGCAGCAGGCCCGCGCCGGAGGCCCAGAGGCAGCCGCCGAATCACCCCTGCCGGACCTTGACCCCGTGCTGCGCGGCGGGGCCGGGTGTTGGGTCGGCGAGCGCGACGCCGCCTTGCCGGCGCTCGGACCGAAAGTCGTCGCTGAGCTCAGAATACCGTGCGCCCCCATCGTTGCCTTTGCGCCGGCCGAGATTGCGGCGCTTGTGATGGAGCCGAGCGCCGCCGAATCTCCGTGAATGCCTGTCGGATCACTCTCGCTCCGCCTGCACTCTGCCCGACACCCGAACCAAAGCCAGCCCCGGGGGACCGACCCAGTGCGGTTCGTGCGCAAATTGCGCTCCCGAGCGGGTGTGGCGATGTCGTCCTGGCTGCGGCCCAAGACGCAGCGGCCGGACGAGGCTTCGGCAGCCCTTCTCGGGGACTCCCGCGGCGGGGCTCCCCGGCCCGGCAGTCGCCGCGCGTCCTTTGCTACCGTCACAGACGAGCCGTTCGTGGCGGATTACAGCCCGACGCCGGAGCGCGATGCCCTGGGCGACAGCGTCGAGAAAAATGTGGTCCGGCTCGGCAAAGGCAAGGGCGGCAAGGAGCAGACGAAGCGCCTGGAGAGCTTCGACTTTGACTCGTGGGACTCGCTGGTGTGGCGGGTGCACCTGGAGAACATCCTGATTGGGGCCAAGGACAGCCTTCCCTGCACCTGCTGGTGTCACGGGGCGCGCTCCGGCCAGGGACGGCACGACAACCACATCTGCGGCTACTTCAAGCGCAGGGCGTGCAAGCGTTGGGGGCTGAACTTCCTGACGGCCGTCATCACGGCCCTGGTGGCGGTCGCCATCACCGCGCTGAGCAGGCTGATCATCACGTTCAAGTTCAACGTGGTGGGCCACCTGCTGGACCAGGAGCAGTCGCACGCGCTCCCGTCCGGGGTCGCGTTTGCGGCCTTCCTGGGCCTGGGCGTGGGGCTGGCGACGCTCTCCTCGATGATGGTGGCGCTGGTGGAGCCGGCGGCCGCCGGCTCTGGGATCAGCGAGATCAAGTGCCTTCTCAACGGGGTCAAGCTGCCGCGCGTCGCGCGGTTCAAGACCCTCGTGGTCAAGGCCCTCGGCGTCAGCCTCTCCGTCGCCAGCGGGCTGCCCGTCGGCAAGGAGGGTGAGAAGTGCCACCGGGCACGGCGGCAGCCCCACGCCGCCCGCGCCGGCTCTATGCGCGCGCCCGCCTTGCTCCTCCTCCCTCGACCCCCCCCCCCCCCCCCCCCCCCCCCCCCCCCCCCGCCCCCCCCCTCCCCCCC
>Ga0136560_1000553_pt1 | contig 18940 bp, 12 predicted proteins | sample AntRauMeHopE1497_FD_104925 | JGI IMG/M metagenome (GOLD analysis project Ga0136560, IMG submission 104925) | Saline lake microbial communities from Rauer Islands, Antarctica - Metagenome Hop E1 #497 | ecosystem: Environmental > Aquatic > Non-marine Saline and Alkaline > Saline | place... | reverse complement strand
TAGGGCAACTGTGTTAGTGGCGGTTGAAGAAAGTTAAAATTGGTTTTGTTAATACAAACAAATTAACATATTAGAACAGAAAGTTACACTTCTTATACTGCCCTTATCAAAGAATTTATTTTATGTATATCTCTTTGTCATTTTAAACTTTTAAAGATTTAAATAAACCATTAAACAGCTTTAAAGAGCCAATAAAATAGCTATAGTGTTGTTTGGTAAAATTAAAACTAATGAAGCTTTATACATTATTAAATTTGAAATTTTCTATGAAATAGGTTTCTTGAAAATTTTATTTTAAGTGTTAAGAGTGATCGGTATAAATTAGAATTTGATGTCCAAATTATTTTCCTAGTGACGAATTTCATTACATGTTCTGTTGTCTATTTATTTTTATTAGTATTAAAATCTTTTATGGGTAACTTTTGGTTCTTATCTATATTTCTTGTGTGCTTGTTGTTTGTTATTGTGCTTTATGCTGAGTCAAGAAGCTTATGGGGATACTTCTCTATTTCACATGGTACCATTGCAGCATCAAAAGAAGGCTTTGTGAGACTGGAGGGTGCGTTAAGACCAGTTGAAGATGCAGCGGGAAAATTAACTCCCGTATCCTTAAGAATATGTGTTTTTTGGAAAATTAAAATTCAAAAACGCATCTATTATAATGGTAAAAACCGCTGGCTTACTGTAAATGAATTTTGTTCTGAACCTCATTTTATGAAATTGGATGATGGTACGGGAACTTGTTATGTAATGCCATGTGAGGCAGAGTTGGATATTGCGACAGAGGTTGTCGAAATCTCACATGATAACCTTAAAATGCTGAGCAAGAAATATATGAATATTAATCCTATGCATTATGTATCGTCAATGAAAATACGAGTGATAGAGGAGTATGTGCCCATAGACGAGGTGATTGGCTGCTATGGCTTTTTGCGAAGACAAGGTTTTAATGAGATGCCTAAATTTCCGTTAGCAATACAGAAATTGGAAAATTATAGGCAACATGGGCTAGCTCTAGATACGTATTGGAAAAAGTTTGAAAATGAAAAGGATATCATTGAGACACAATGGAAAAAATATATGCGTTACGAGGAGGAAAAGGATGTGAATATTCAGGGATATAGAAATGTATATGTTTTAGGTAATAGGACAGAGCATGGATCTAATAGAGTGCTAATATCTGCAAAAAAAACAGGAGAAATTTCAGCAATAAGAAATAAGAAGATAATGGGTTTTTTGTTATTTTTCTTTGGTTCCTTAGTCCTTGCCTATGTGTTTTTTTCTAAAGGTTGGTTATTATATTAAAATCTTTAATTAGTAAAAGGAGAGTTAAGATTCTCTCTTATTTTGGGTCTACTTAATATTTTTTTGAGTTAATATCTATTTTAACTGTAGTTGGGCGCACAAATTACCCTGTAGATATTTATAATTTATGTCTGTGTAAGATTGCTGTGTCTAGTTTATAAAAATAAATCGTATCAACGGGGCTAGCCATCCAATCAAAAAGTTCTGTACTATTTTTAAGTAGTCGCTTACAATAATAAGTTTTGTTCCTTTATCGTTTGTTCCAGAGCACTAGCTCCAAGCTCGTAGGCTATAAGGGCATCTTTAGCATATTTATTTATATCACCTATGAATTTATATTTTTCTACCAAGGACTCAAACTCCATTTCCATTATGCTCCAAAGTTCTGCCATTTTATCTATTTCCATGATAATTTGACACTGCCTTGCAAGAATTTCTAAATTTGGGATAGTGTTACACGGTTTTTCATCTAAAGTAATATCCCGTAAAATATAAAGCCGCTTTCGTAGCTCTTTGCCAATAAAAATATCATAAATACGATGGTGTTTGGCCTTAATTATTCCGCCATCCTGTAAATAGTTCAATACCCACAAGGTGTCTTCTCTAATAGTGGTTATTTCTTCTACTTTTCTACTGTAAATAAAAATTCTATTTCTATAAAAGTCTCCTAAATATGCTTTTTCTACAGGTAATTCAATTAGGAGACGCCTTACTTCTTCATACTTTGCTTTAATTGAAAAATAAGCACTTTCATCTTCAAAAAGATTATGCTCGTTGGTGCTAATAATTGGAAAAACGAGTTCAAAATTGTTCTTCTGTCTGGTTGCCATGAAGATAGATGCATTGTTTAGCTGGCTAAAATACTTAAGTAGGATGGCTTTGGTTGTAAGAATGTAATAAGTGCTATTTTCTTGTTATAACTTATTTCATTTGAGAATAAGTGGAATATGAAGTGTTTTTGTAATTAGCCTAAAATTGTTGTTAGTCGATGACATAAGTCTGTTAACCAGCGTTCCAGTAGATGGGGTAAGAAGTTGGCAACAAGGATGTAAACAGCTTGCATCATCCTATTCAAAATGCTATTTCATACTGCTGTAACCTAACCAAAGGGAGACTATGATTTTTGAATACGTCTCAAATTAGTCTCAAATACCTATTTTGAAACCTTTACACGACTTCAAAATGCCTAAAGAGAGAAAAATCGGTATAGATTTACAATTCCAAATTAGTACTGATGCGTTAATATTTAATTATCAAATAAATTCATTTGTTCATTGAAATTTTGATTTGAAAAACCTTCTGTTAGTAGTTCTGAAATGGATGTTTTGTCCATTGCGGATATGCTTAGTATTTGTGATATCTCATATATTGTTAGCGTACTACCTAAGGAGTGTTTGATATTGGCTATGATCAAGTGAGTACAAATTGCTGTCCATACGTGTATATTGACCGCATTATCTGAATGTCCCCATAATTTTTTTATGGGCAAGTTTTGTTTTAACCATTTGAAGAATACCTCTATTTGCCACCTATTTTTATACCGTCTTGTTATTTCAAGAGGTGAGACTTCGTGATTGTTGGTCAAAAAATATAACGTGATTTCCTTTTTGCTATCATGGTATTCTACCAACCTAAGCGGTTCGGGATATGTTTTTTTAGACTTGTACCCATTGAGCACGATGGTCTTGTCGCTTCTCAGACCTGTTTCCATGTTTATGTTGTAGTTCTGGCATGTAACCGTATAGTCCATATTGGACTTAGTCCTTGACACGAAGAAAGCACTGGCAAGATTTATTTTGTAAAGAGCCTCAAAGTCGATATAAGCCTTGTCCATTAAGTATATCGCTCCGAACACCGGCACCAGTACATCCAATACATTGCTATCGTGATATTTCCCGTCCGTGACCAGCACAAAGGAAGGAATATTGCCACGTATGTCTAGCAGGGTATGGATTTTTATGGCACCTCTGGAATATTTTCCCGGTGCCCATTGGAAAAGCACGAGGCTAAGTGAAATCGTGGTCGAATCCAATGGGTACACTTCATTCTCCAATTTGATATTGGGTATGGATGTATGCGCATAAAGAGGACGTACCCTCCCGATCAAGTATTGCCCGAAGTCCGCGAATATCCTCCAATCCCTGTTTTCATTGGCACGTGACAGCGAAGACTGATTGACGTAACTATCAGTTCCTAAATGATACAACTTGTTGTTATGTGCTTTAAGGCACGTAGATATATCTCTGAGAGAATTTAGGGCGGTCAGTTGACCAAAGAACAATTGGACAAACTGGTTCCAACAATTGAAATCGCGAGTTCTATAATCACCATTGTATCGCTTTACGCATTTCCCGAACTCATACTTGTTCACATATTGTAGGACTTGGGCAAAAATATATTTTCCAGAATTCATTACAGTTTATTTTAGACTGCTAAGCTAAAGTTCATTTCAAATCAAAAAATCAAAGAACGGCCCCAATGTGCTGTAAAAATTGAGCTAAAAGAAAAAAATAAAAAGTTAACGCATCACTAGTAATTCCAAATCGTAACTAATCAGTTCGTTACTTGAGGTTGCAATTTAGCTATAAGTGAAAGGGCGTCCACTACGTTCATACCGTTTTTAATGGTCGTGTCTATTACCGATCTGATTTTTGCGAAGTTCTGTGCCGTCTGTGTTTTCTTGAACTGTCCCGATATTTTCTGTTTTACCTTCACGTTGCGTATTGCACGTTCGGACCCGTTGTTGTCGGGCGGGACCTCGGGCAGATATAGGAACGTGAACAGATTATGCCTTTCCTTGCACATCCGTTTGTAAAAGGTACTGAGTTCTTTTCGGTCGCCGTCGGGCGGTCTTTCCAATATTTTTTGTAGCCGCTCTATTATCACGGCTCTTTCGGTCCCGTATTTTTCTGGTTGCCTGTTCTTGCCCAGATCCATCGCGTCGAAGAGAAGTTCCCTGCAATCGCCTGCCCACGGGTCTCCATGATATTTTTCCGTCAGATATTTCAGGTTCCTTGACAGATGTGCCAGGCAGGTCTGGTGGTGTTTTGTCACGGTTCCCTTTTGCGGTCCCCATCCATCGCGTATCAAGGTCGCCATGGGAAACCCGTACGGAAAATGGCCGTCGACGGCCGCCTTCCCTCTTGTGTCGGAGTGTGCGATGTAGGTAATACCAATTTAGAATTCAAACGCCGCATATAAATAGTTCCTTTTTGTGTTTCTGGTCGTTAAAAAATAATTCCGTAGCTCATGCTATGCAAGGATTTTTTGCCTCAATAAACATAAAAATAATTCAATTTATTTATACGGCATTCGAACACTAAAATGGTATAAGGAGTTCGTTCTGCCAAGCCCAGAACCAGTGCTTTGACCCGTCCACCTTGATGCCGGTCTAGTCGGCGCCCACTACCGTGGCGGCGGCGATCCTTTGCCTTATCGTCTCGTAGAGCTGTGTGGCCCTATCGGCGAAACGGGCCAAAAGATAATGTATGCCGCCCTCGCTGATGTCGATGTTGAACACGTCGGCCATCATTTCCTGCATCCTTTTGAAGGGCAGGTACTGCCTTGCATGGAAATAAGCGATAAGCCCTTCGATATTGTAGCCATAGCTTACCGGGGAACCGGCCACCTCGGGGAAATCGGCTACCGTACGGCACCCGCAGGCCCACTGCGTCCCGTAGGCACGGTATTCCGTCCAAACGGCCTTTATAGGGCTATGTCTACGGTCTGCCGAATCCTTTCTACGGCGGATTCCGACCCTGACAGCGACGAGCCGCAGTTGCGGCAATAGTCTGGTCGAAGATCTACGATAAGGTCGGGGTTCGCTATCATTTTCAACATATTACCTTTATGGCCGGGCTGCCCGCCCGGATTCCTTCCGGTACTTTCACGAAGGCTTTGGTTGTTCTTCGGCAAGTTACTGTCCTTCGATGGAGGTATCGAACTGTTACGGGGCTGTTCTTCGGGTTTACATATTTACCCAAACGCTCCCGGAGATCTGCGTTCTCTATTTTGAGAAAGGCGTTCTCCCTTTCAAGTTCCGGCACGCGGCTCTCCAGCCTTTCCAGACGTATGATAAATTCGGATATGACCTTCTCCGTATCCATCATAATAAGATTCGACATTATTACACCAGATCCAAATTATTCGGTACTTTTATTCAAACTGATTAGTTACGATTAATTAAACCCTTTGGTAGATTTAAATTTTCTAAAATAATAGGAATCAGCTCTGTTATTTTTAAATCGTATGTAGAGGTAATTCATTTTGAATAAACTAAAACTATCATTAATTTTATACATCCAAATATTACTGTTCATATCATTATAGAACTGCCCTAAAGTGGTTTTGATTTCGTTTTTGGAAAGTCCAACAATAGTGTTATAATTCTTTAAGTCTGCAGCAGTGCCGTTACTTTTGCTTTTTTGCTCTTTAGAAATAATAAAACCTAGTTCGTCTTTTTTGTTTTTAATGCCATTGTACATGGGCTCTAAATCGAATAATGGTTCAATTTCATCGCTATCTCCATTAAGACCTGATTCCATGGAAATTAATTCATTTGCCAATTTTAAGTAACTCAAACTACCGCTACTTGTAACATCGTATTCCAAAATACTCTTTCCGATAGTGCTGGCCTCTGCCAATTTAATATTTTGAGGAATAAAGGTTTTAAAGGTTAGAAAGTCAAACTTTTCTAAAATACACTTTAAGATGTACTTATGTTCGTTAATAGAACTGTTGTACTTAGTTATTAAAATTCCATCTATGTCTAACTCTGGATTAATTTCGTGTTTAATTGTTTTTATTGTTGTGAATATTTTGATCAGACCTTGAAAAGCAAAATATTCACATTGAACAGGGATAATAACCGAATGGCAAACGGATAGGATATTAACCAAAATAATGCCTAATGAAGGAGGACAATCAATAATAATATAGTCATAATCGTTTATAAGGGTGCCAATTTTATTTCTTATTAAGTTATAGCTGTGTTCTTGTTTCTGTTCTAGTTCTAACTTTGCTAATTCCAAATTGGAAGGTATCAAATCAAAGTGCAGACTTATGTTTTGATGTAAACATGTAGCTATTGGCGAACCTAACAAGAACTCATAAAACCCAGTTTTTATGTTATCTAAACCTAAACCAGAGGTAGCGTTAGCCTGGGGGTCTGCGTCCACGAGCAACACTTTATTTTCTAAAGCTGCTAAAGAGGCGGATAAATTTATTGCGGTAGTAGTTTTTACTACGCCTCCTTTTTGATTAGCTATGGCTATTAGTTTTCCCATTTAAAGAATTGAAAACCTATATAAAGCAATAGATTTTGTTCGATATTTTGAGCCAAAACCTGTTAAAATTTTTACTAGAGTATATGCCACTGCTAGGGGATGTAAATTTATTTTTTTGGTTTTCATTGTAACGGTTACCTTGATTGTTCCCAATTTAAATAGTCCTGTCTTTGTGAACTTTAGGCAAGCTTATATCGCAATTTAATATAAAATTATAAAAAAAATAGCCTTAAAATTATTTTCTATATACAATGTAATAAGTGTTAAATTTCATCGATAACTGTCCTAAAAATTGATCGGCTGTGGGTTTTAGGCTTATAGTTTATGAGGCCCTTAATTATACCTTTACTTCTCTTTAGTATATGCCAATAGAGGGGTTGGATTTAGTACAACTTGGCAAAAGCATAGCAGTAAAGGTGCTTGGAAACGGCTACTAATGGCTTTATAGGTTCAGGTTAAAAGGCGTAATTGAAAACAACCTGTTAGTGGTCTTTTTAATAAAACAGTGCTCTAGTGTAAAATGGCTATTATGATTGTAATGGCAGATTTTTGATGTTTTGCCACCCTTTAGGGATGGGAAAGAGCAAAATTCCAGAATTCCGAATTAATGCGGTTTACCCCTTTTTTAAAAGTTTTAGATCTATTAGTGCTCTTACTATAGGACTGTTTAATAGCACAAGGATAATGGGCAGTATTGCAAAAAGCTCCCGTACTGAAATTTTTATTCTTAGTATTGGTCTAGGTAATTTAAGTGTTGCAACTGCTATTTTACGTTCTTATAATTTAATTGTGATGATAATAGACTATCACATAAACAAAAAAGGTTGCAGGTAAATCCAGATTTAGCTACTTTAAGTTATGCCAATCTTTCAAGGCCATATACAATACTAACAGGTTTTGTTCTTTCATCCGATACTATTGGTATTTTTATATGTTAGGGGAGTTTTGAAGCAGTAGCCGTTTTAAGCACAATAATAAATTCATCACTTGAAACCCTATGGTAAAGGGCTGCTGGTACGTTTGTTTCCATAACTTTAGCGGGTGGTGATTATAATTTTGATGTTGATTGGTTTTGATGGTGCCATAGTAACCAAATCTGCACAATAGGAAATATTAGTTACTTCTACGCTGCTGTTTTACAGATAGTAAGTATAAGGCCAACATAGTTACTGTATGTCCTAGAATTTATCTGAACTAATTCACCAATAAAGGCGTATTGTTAACGGTAGAAAGCTGGGGGTATGCTACTTGCGGCAGCTCTAACGCATGTTTTCCTATTTTTAGTCAATTTTTTGTTTTTTGTGGGGTTGCATGGTCTTCGCGATTATTTCAATGTCCTGTTTCTGAAGAGATATGCCATGTAAATTTATTGGAATTTGCGAACATGCTCTTAGAATTTGAATGTAGTAGGCCATAATCGGTAATGGGATATACTATTTTTTTAAATAAGTTGTAATATCGGTTTTACCTTTGAGATGTACAATACAACCGCTTGTTACTGTTATACGACTACGGGTTACGTTATGTTTTTGTTTCTGGTTTTATGGTATAAATTTGTTTTGGGATTATTTTAGGTTAATTCTATGGTTAATTGTTTAATATTGATGTATCCCGGTAGTTGCTTTTGACAAGGTGCACTTAAAAAGGCGCTATCGGGATTACATTTAATACTTTTGGCCGCAACTAATATACTAGCAGATTTCCTGTATTTATTCAAAAAATCTCTAGTTGACATAGCCTAAAGTTCTGAAAATGAAACTCCTGTTAAAATACCGTAACCTACTTACAAAATGCAACAAAACGTATATTTCATGTTTGTTCTAATTTTAACTTCCGCCCTGTCCTTATAGGTACAAAAACCCACAAGGGGCGTAAGCTTTAATAAATCATTGGATATAGGTAAGCCATCTAGTATTCGCACACACCCTTTAGGGGTTTTCTTTTATAGAACTTCTCATAATGCAGGGCTGGCCCTACAGTTAACGTACAGTTACGGCGGTAATCCTAAGAAATGAGGCACTTAGAGTAGGAATGGCATCCCTATGTTTGGGTTCTAGATAATATTTTTCAAAAGATATGCTCTTACGGGAATACTAAGGACTAGTATGTGTCACCTAGAGGTTTTGTATAAAGTCAAAAACTTTTTTAAACCATTTATCCTATAAATATGCGATAGAAGTCAGGTATGGCTCCGCTCCAATAAAAAAAAGCAGCAGAAGTGAATTTTGAATAATTTAGAAATGTTGTAGATTTATTGTTGATTTAGCGTTAAGAATACTACATTTCTATGTAGGATTCCAAATAAACGTAGAGATAGTGTTTTAGACCACGTCCGCCTCTAGTTTCTTAAACTTTACTTTTCATGATAAGCGTCTTTTTTTTAAGTTGATGTTAACCGAGAGGGCATGTTTTTTTTGTTTTGGAATAGCCCGTTAGACCGCTAGTCTATGGTTCCGATCGCGAAAGCACTTTAAATGCTCCTCATTTTTCTATTTGTGAAAATGTAATCGCAAGACAGCAAGGTTTTACTTTGTATCTTAAATTTGGGTTACTACTTGTTATGGTAGTATTAGCTATTTTTTGTTATCGGTTTAAAGGTAATTATGAGTTATTCGAGCTTGGCTTCTTAACAAGCAGAGGAAAGCACGCCTTAGGGAACCGGCAGCTTGTTTTGTAATGATTATTGCCTTGTGTGGCATACGATTTGCCTTATAGGCTGGGTTTATTGGGCGTTGGTATGTGTACAATTTGGCGAGATTTTGCATTGTATAAGGTAATTCCAAAAGAAATGTACCCTAGTTGGGGCAATATACTTGGCGCAGTACCAAAATAGTGTTTAGAATACCCGTTTTCCAAAAGCTGACTCCCGCACAACATTGTGGTCTAACAAACTTTTTACTGTTGCCCTTACAGAGGCTGCGGTTCTTTTATTACCTATTGCTATCCATTAAAAGGCTAACAGAACTTATGCTATCCTTTTTCGGTCTTTTTTTTTAAGACTTCTGGTAGTTGCGTATTCTCTTTCTTAAGAATAGATATCTCAACTGCACTTGGTTCTATTGGTAAAGTGAGCTTGTTGTTATTATCGAAAAAGTTCTGATAAACGAATGTCATTTCCAATGGGGTAACAAACGGGCTAATATTCTCCTTTATGATAGAAATAGGTAGTTATGGCAACTGATCAAAAGTTTCCGCTATTACCATAAAATTCACCTCAAGCTAAATATTTTAAAAGTGTCATTGAACACCTAATAGGGTGTGTTTAACGTGTATGAGCTACCAACCATATAATAAAATAAAAAACGGTGGTAAAAAGAGGGATTTTTGAATGTTAATTTTTAAACAAAAACTCAATTTTAAAATGAAAAAAATAATTTTAAGTGCTTTATTAGTGCTTGGTCTATCGTGTAATATCGATGACCAATTTGACGATTTAAAACAAGATTTAAACTCGCTTAATGAGCGTATTGATGTTTTGCAGGAGGAACTTGGCGCCGTTCGGGTAGCTGTGGTACAGTTAAATGATATAGACAATGAGTTAACACAACTCACTCAGGCTATTTCCGTTCTGGAAGGGAATAACGATTTTGGTGCCCTTATTTCGGGCTTGGCAAGTTTAAAGGACCAGGTAGATGCTTTACAGAATAGCGTAGGAACGGACAACCGAACCTTGGTTGCACAAATAGCAGCTTTACAAAAAGATTTGGAAACAGCTATTGCGAATGATGATAAACTAGCGGAAGAAATTGCAGCGCAATTGACTTTATTGGAAGAGGAATTAGAAAACCAAGCTGGCCAATTTGGCCAATTGGCGACTGGTGGCCAAATGCAGGACTTGTTAACACAGATAGGAGAAGTCCAAAGCCAATTGGATCTGCTTTTAGAACAAAACTCCTTTTATAACGGTAATGTGGTCATAAAAAGTGCCGAGGATTTAGCATTTTATACCGAAAAATTACAAGGGCAGCCCCTTAAGTATATCAATGGCTTCTTGGAGGTTGAAGCACTTGGAGCAATACAAGGCTTAAGTTTCGACGATCCAGAAATTATAAGCGATTTTTTAAAAACCATAGAAGTGGTAACCCGTAGTGTTTATATAAATTCGGACAGCCCTCTGCTAGACTTATCTTCATTGGTAAACGTGGGGGGTATTTATATTGTAAGAGGTGCAGATGTCCTAGACGAAGCATTAACCGTAACAGGGGGTATGGTATTGGATTATGAAGGGGATTTTATATATCCCAATTTAAGACAAGTAAACGGGCTAACAGATTACAACTATAATGCCGATGGTATTCTTGGTACTATTATTACGCAACTCATTGGTGGTTTAAGTGGTGAACTTTCAACGTATAACTACGGTACTATAGCATTGTCGAACAATACGGCAGGAGATTTTGTAGAGACAAAAACTGTAGATTTTAGCGGTTTGCAAATGCCAGTTAGGATTATTTCTGAAACTTTGGATGAGTTGACCGGTAACAATAATAATTTTTCATCGATAGATGGCGGGTTAAATTTACCCGAGGCCTTATCTATCAACCTTGGCTTAGGTACCACTGCGTATGTTTATGCTCCAAAAGCCACTTATGTAGAACTAGGTATAGAAAATAATATTTACAATGATTTCGATTTGTTTGACAATGATTTTTATTTTGAAATTCCTGTGGCAAGTTCTGGCAGTCCTGCACCTACCTATTATCCTGGTGATACCAATAATGTTCTTCAAACCTATCCACCTTATTATAATGGTGAGGAGGCATTTAGTTATACCAAACATAGGTACAGTGCATTTATTGTAGCATCTAAGGCCACTGGGGCCGAGGTTGTTTTAAATGGCTCAAGTGCTGATCATTCTATTTTTGTTTTAGGGTCAAAAGTCTCCGCGCCAAACTTAGAAAGTATTGGAGGAACATCTTTAATGCTTGCAGCAAACATTAACTTACCTTCTTTAAAATCTATTCAAGATAGCGAAGACACTCCAAAAACATTAAACTTAATATTTAAAGAGTCTATAGTAACTATTAATATTAATACCACTATAGTTAAAGATGACATAGAAAAGACTGGTTTGCTTACTATAGGTGAGGTAAAATATCAGGAAGAAACTTAATATGTTTTTTGTCCATTTATTTTGAAACCTGTTATTAACTAATCTTCCAGCCATGGGTATTCCTATGGCTGGTTTTTTATTATACCTACAACGGTGATGTTTCAAATACAAAATGCTTACCTGCGGCCGTAGCCATACGGTTGCTTTATGCTATTATTGCCCATTTCAGCTATTTAAATAGGCATTATAGTTTAAGATATTTCGTTTAGATAGGGTGTATATACTAAAGTAAGCCTTATGCGCTATGCGTGTTGGTCACTTTTTATAACCAGCTAATCGCTCCTATTTTTATAATTTACCACTCATATCTTTTCACTGCTTGCAACTGGTTTTCTTCTATAAAGTACAGTTGTTGGCCAATACTACCGAGGGTTACATTTTGCAATGGTTTAGAAGCATCAGGTAGTATCTTAGAATTTATATCTAAAAATTAAATTTTTGGTAGCGCACTTGTAGCAGTAATGAAATACATAAAACTAATATTCATCATTATTTTGCTGGCACCCTTATTGTTCGCACAGAAGCTAGCTGCCCAAGAATACGAGATTACCAAGCTGGCGCTCAACTTGCCGCAAGAGGAGCCTATAATAACAAATATTACCACAGATAAAAAAGAAATGCTTTGGTTTACCGCCAACAGCACCCTCTTTAGGTTTGATGGCTTTAGGTCTGTGGATATGCTTAAGGATTTTAAGGTAAAAGGGAATCAGCTGTTCCCCGATAAAATTTTGGCCACAACCACAAATGAAATTATTTTCAGCAGCTACCAAGAAATCTATAAATTAGACCTGTTAGATTGGGAATTAATCAACATTTCCCCTCCTTTTTTTAACGAAAAGCGCACTTATAATTGTAACCAGATCAAGGAAATGCACGATGGTAGTCTGGTATTCTTATATGAAAGCGGAGAAATCCTGCGGTACCGCCAAGAAAATTGGAGCCAAATAACGGCTCTTATGAGCCACGCCGCTAAAATAGGACGCCCAGTAAGTGCCAATAAAATAATAGAGGAAGAAAAATATGTTTGGGTCGCTACCTCAGAGAGTAGCCTGCTCAGGATAACCAAGGCCAATTGGAACACTACGGTGCTAGTGCCGTTGTTGGATACTAGGGAGGGGATAACAAATTTAGTTCCGGGCACAGACGGTTTTTGGGTAGAAGTGGAAAAAGGAGGCATGTATTTTTTTGATGGTAAGGTGATGCTAACGAAACAATTGCCTATAGATAAAAGTCTTTTTCTAGATATTCATGTGACTGCAGAAACAAGCAATTATATTGTTCTTATGAACAAGGAAAAGCTAGTTGTGGTCGCTAAAAATGGCGCCAACTTGGTTACGGAACAGAAAATTGTGCCTTGGGGACTCAGCAATCTAACGGGTGCGGTAACCATTAAAAATCAGTTAATCGTAGCTTCTACCAAAGGGGTTTATCAATTGCGGCCCAAGCAAAAAACTTTTGATTTACTCCCTTTCCCAAAAGGGCGCACCAGTGCTAGGGGAATACATGTTTTTAAAGATGGTGCTATCTGGTTGCATTCCTACGGCGGTGCGTTATATGTAGCGAAAGAGGGCAGGGTTAAGCATTTTAAGGAATTTGATAGTGGTTATGCCATGCTCCCGCTATCCGAGACCAAATTGCTTTTGGGTACCGAGGGAGAATTTTTAAAAATATTCGACAAGGAAAGTGAAAGCCTTTTGGATTTTGGTCTGGATTCAAAAGAGTTAGAGAAACTGGGAAAGGATGGCACCTATGTTGTAAGTATGTCCCAAGACGCGCATCACTTTTATTTGGGAACGTATAACGGCCTTTGGAAGTTGCATAAGCAAAAGAAAACGCTAAGTAGGTTTGGCCATGCCAAAGGAGAGGATCCCACCTTGGGTCTACTAATACGGCATATAACGGTACAGGATAGCGGTGGCATACAAATAAGTGGTTCACAAGGCTATATGGCCTTTTTGAACGGCAAGCTTGTGCAGTCTTATCCACAGAACGGAAAACAAGGTGTTTATAGCCATAGTATCGTTGAAAATACCGTTTGGTTGGCAACCCAAGGGAGCGGGGTAGTGGGATTGGATCGGAAAAGCGGAGCAGTGGTACATAAAAAGAATAGGGAGAGCGGCCTAGCGAGCGACTTGGTGTATGATTTGCTAGCGGTTGATGATCGCCTACTTGCGCTAACCGATGCAGGGGTAAGCATTTTTGAGAACGACGGAGGCTTGGCAACCTTTGCGGGACAGAAAGCTTTTGCAAAGATGGAGTTTAACCATGGGGCGCAATATTACGATGCGCAACGGGGGCAGCTATACCTTGGTGGCGTGCATGGCTTTGCAGTCCTGTCGGATAAAAGACTAGTGAGCGCCAATGAGGATAATGTCCCCTTGTTTATCTCGGAAATGTTGTTGCCCAATACAACTCAGAAGAAGTTGACCCATAATTATTCCATGCCCTATACCAATAAGAAAGAACTGGAAATGTCCGCAAGCGAAGACATGGTAAGTTTTCAATTTGGGCGGGCTATTACTGCAGAACCCAATGGGCTAGTGCTAGCAGAAGTAAAGGGCAAAATAGAGCTAGAACAATTAATATCAATCGATCAGCCCTATGTTATGGTAGGTTTGGCTCCCGGAAAATATAACCTCAAGATTAAACCGAGTATAAATGGAGGTATGGATTTATTGGATTTTGTGCTTATAAAACGCCCGTATTTCTATAGTACGTGGTGGTTTGCGATCGTAGTAGTAATTTGTATGGCTACAATATTCTTGTGGTGGTACCGGTTAAAAAAGACAATTAAAGAGAAGGAGTTGGAGTATCGCAGACAAATAGCGGCAGACCTACATGATGAGGTCGGCACACATTTAAGTACACTTGTCTTGGAATCCCAATGGATGAAGGTCAGTGAAGAGTCTGATGCGCTTAAAAAATTTAGTGACGACGTGCAGCGCATAAGTACCGATGCCATGAGAGGCATGAGGGAAATTATATCCATTTCAAAACAAAAAAATATGGAATGGACAATGTTTGTGGCAGGTTTAAAGTCTTATGTGCACCAAGATGAGGTTGTAACTAAAGTAAGCGTATCGTTTAGGATAGCTGGAACCGTACCTAAAACCCATGTACCAACAACCGTAGGGCATCACTTGCCAAAAATATATAAAGAATTGATTGTCAATATACTTAAACATGCACAGGCGACAGAAATACAAGTGGGTCTAGTTTTCGAAAAAAAGACGTTTACGTTAACGATATCGGATAATGGGCTCGGTTTTAATAAGAATGACGCCACTTTGGGAAATGGAATAAAAAATATTCACATGCGCATAGCTCGTTTAGGGGGGCTCTGTTTTTTTGACAGTAAAAATACAGGTACCACCTGTATAATTAATCTCAAATTATAGGAAAACCCACCCTAAAGGGGTGGGTTTTTATTCAAATGAGTGTTTTAAATTGCGCACATGATAAGGCTAGGTATTTTAGAGGATAACCCAAAGATTAGAAAGCTGTTAAAAAGTCTATTGGACAATGAGGAAGGTTTTTCCGTTATGGAATCTTATGACAGCGGTGAGGCTTTTTTGGAACACGCGAATTTTAATTATTTGGATGTAGTGTTAAGTGATATTGGCTTGCCAGGAATGAACGGAAGTGCATTTGTAAGACAGGTTAAATTAAAATATCCGCACATAAAGGTTATTATGTTTACCATTTTTGAGGATAACGAGAATCTTTTCTCGGCGTTACAGGCCGGCGCTTCTGGTTACTTGCTAAAAGATAGCAGTATAGCGGACTTAAAAGAAGGTATTGCTACGGTAAATAGGGGAGGTGCCATTATGGGACCCGGTATTGCACAAAAATTGCTGTCTTTTTTTGCCGCAGAAAAACCGGTAATGTTAGAGGAGTACGATCTTACCGTCCGCGAAATAGAAATAGCAGAATTGGTGTTGCATGGATTCAAGAACAAACAAATTGCGGAACAATTGTTTATTTCTGGTGAGACCGTTAAATGGCATGTGAAGAATATGTACATAAAACTTGCCGTAGGCAATAGAACGGATTTTATTAAAAAAGTGGAAGGCCACAAATAGTTGCGCAATTGGTATGGTCATCTTCATGCATCATAAAAGGCGACAGCTTTGGTTATGCCCTAGATATTTAAAGGGTGTTTTATCCTAGTAAAAAAGAAGAGACTCAACTAAGTTATTTCTCATAATAGCGCCAGCTATTAGTAATGGATAAAATGAATATTGTAACCTACTTACATTATGCTAAAAAACATACAATTTCTGTGTGTAGTTCTTTTCATATATATAATACCCTTACAAGCACAGACACAGTCTATAGACTTAGATGTAATTTATGCATTGGATACGGGGAAACCATATAATTTGCCCACACATCCCTTAGGTGTTTTTTTCTATAGGCCAACTCACAATTTGCGAGCAGGCCCATCCGTTAAAGGGCAATTAGCATTTCAATATGATAGCGGTAATGTTTGGGGTCAAGAAGTTGATGTATTTATACCCAAGGAGGCTATAATTAGGCAAGAAATGTTATCCTTGGCATTTTATGAGCGTAGATTAGATTTGGAGGAAGGTGCAGGGAAAATAGAAAGGTATAGATTTAGTTATGATGGCGTACTAAAGCAACTGAAACTTACAGGTCGTAAAGCTTTGGGTAAAAAATGTGAAATATACCTTGGTCTTCGGGGTGGCATATTGTCAACGGGGAATGATTTATTTTCTCCGCTAACTTCCGATCAATTTATAGAGTGGTTTCATAGTGCGGTCGTCGGGGGAGAGGACCCTTTTGCAAGAAAGGTGTTGGGAATGGGCGAGGCGGCAATTTCTTATTCGGATCGTAACGAAAATACTATGGAGATAGCTGCCGGCACATTTTTTATTTCGGGTTTAGAGACCGCTTTTTATAAGTACTTTTATGGCCAGAACAAAAGGGTTTATGGGAATGCCGGTCTTCACCTCGGATATAATATAAGTCCTTACAATTATACTATAGATTTTGGTTTCTCGGGTGCTTTAATGACCAATATTCCGCTATCGGAAAAAAGCGTGTTACGTTTAGGACAGGGGCTTAACCTGGTAAGAAAGAGCTTGATTAGTTTAAAAGATAGCCAGACAGATTTTGGAACTAATAACTACATGGCCAGTACAGAAACTGATCTATCCTTTATAAAAATGAAGTCCTATGATCGTTTTTGGTCTCTTGGGATTAGTTTTTATCTACAAACCCCATATAATAGGCGTAGTGAAAAGGACTACTATGTACCTACCAACGAGAATCGCTTGGGGAGATGGCATGATGCTGCCAGTCATATGTACCGGTTGCCAAATGTCTGGTCTTTATATTATACTTTTGGTCGTAGGGTTACGTATGCCGTATATGTAACACAGGACTTTACAGTAAACAATGCCCCGGATTTTCAGACTGGGGTGCGTTTGAGTTTTGGTTTATAATTGAATTATTTTAAATGGAATCTTTTAGATCTGTATTTTGTAAAAGTAAAAATTCTTTAGGTGCATAGCCCAATTCCTTTTTAAATGCGACAAAAAAACTATTGTAGGAACTAAAGCCTGTTGCGCTGGCCAGGGCTTCTAAAGTATGTGTGTCCAAAAAAGAATCTTGAATCAATTGTACACTATCTTTAATTCTTGCGTATTTTTTGTATTCTACAAATTTTAAGGTGCTATGATATTTGAAAATATAGGACAAATGACTTGTGGGAATATTCAGTTCTTTGCCCATTTCGGTTAAGGTAAAATTTGGATTTCTAAAAGGATTTTTTGTAATTGTGAAATTTTCAATATCTAACAGATAGCTCTTTAGACGATCGTCCACTAGGTTATTCAACTTGGCATCTTGCACATTGGTTATCTCAGCAGCATTCAAAATCCAGACGGAACTGGATAAATCTTGTGTCGCAAGTTCTCCATTATATTTAGAAATCCGCATTTCTAAAATAGGATAGCCATATAATATTTCTGGTGAAATTAGAATTTTAATAAAGGCTATAAGCCAAAGGATATTTCCCATCAGTATCAAAAAATAAGTACCGGCTAGCGGTAAGTGGTAAAGGCGGCCATAAATAACAAATAGGATCCTTACAAATAATACGATTATAAGTATAAAAAAGAACCGCACCCATTGCCCAATTAAAATGGCATGTTCTTTAGAGGTAAGTGATTGCCCATTCTTTTCCCATAATCTAGGATATAAAAAAATGCTTATCAAAACAAAATAATAAATTATAAAAAAGGAGGCAATACCGTGCTTTATAGTGTTGGCGATAACATTTTCAGAATAGTGAGATAAACCTTGCGCAAAAACTACAAGGCTAAAAACTACCGGAAAAATAAAATGCAGCAAAGTTTTATACCTAAAATAAGTGTAGTCCAAATAGAACGATTTGAAATATAGATATAGACTGGGAATACCAATAAGAAATAAAAATCTTAACCATTCGTAATCGTGCGGTAGTGTGTTAGGACTATCTACTCCAAAAATACCTTGTTTTAGTAGTCGGATAACTACAATTCCAAAGAAAATAATTAGAAAGGGAGTTACTAAAATGTTGGATCTAGATGTAAGGCACATCACCATGGTGACAACAACACCTATTAACCCAACGAAAATTGAGGAAAGACTTACAAGATTTTCTATCATTTACTAACCAAAATACGGTTGCTTTATTTAAATAAAAGCGACCTAGTGCATAAGTAGGATAATTTTTAAATCAATAAAAAGTTACCAGTTTTTTAAAATGCTTACTAAATTGTAGAAAGTCAGCTTAGTGTTCTGGGATACAAAAAGCGTTCTTTCTAATTTCGTATTATAGGCATTAAACATAGGTAAGGCTGTTAAGTTTTAAAATAAAACCAAGAAACCTTACAGATAAAGGATACTCTTTTTTGTTGTCAAAAATACGACAAAATAGAGGCATAGACCGTGTAACATGGTTCACATTTATTATTTGAAATCTACTACTAGGTAAATAATAATAGTTTAAAATTAATTTTCATCCGATTAAAAAAGAAAAGGATGTGTTAGATAAATGGTTAAATGTACAAAATATCAAACATGAACATACAGTGTTCGTTACGGTACCAAGTTATTTTGGTGGCGTTGCTTTTGTGCGCTACGCTGTGTAGTGCCCAAGAGTTGCACCATCACATGCTCAGCGCTCAGGGTGCAAGTACGAAACTAAAAAGTGGGCATTATGTAAGCC
>Ga0136560_1000552_pt1 | contig 18966 bp, 28 predicted proteins | sample AntRauMeHopE1497_FD_104925 | JGI IMG/M metagenome (GOLD analysis project Ga0136560, IMG submission 104925) | Saline lake microbial communities from Rauer Islands, Antarctica - Metagenome Hop E1 #497 | ecosystem: Environmental > Aquatic > Non-marine Saline and Alkaline > Saline | place... | reverse complement strand
TGGTGCTGCTGCGAGACGAGACAGACAGCGGGATAGTTCTCTGTCGCGTATCGGTCCTGCGCATGCCACTGAGGATGCTCTGGCTCCGTGGTAGGCACAAAGTGGGCAGGGACAAGGGCTAGAGTGGTGCCCGAGATGAAGATGAAGATGAAGATGAAGATGAAGATGAAGATGAAGATGAAGATGAAGATGAAGATGAAGATGAAGATGAAGAAGGCTGCTCGCCCTGCCGCCTTGACCCATGGCTGGGAGAGAGCGAGGGCGACATTCCGCTGGTTCCGCACATCACAGTCGGGTCTACTGGCGCCGCGCAAGTGTAGCGACTGGTGGATCTCAGCTCAAGGGTCGGGCAGTCTCGAGCATTGCATTGCGGTGTCGAGCTATAGCCCGCTCGAGGCACTTGCGTGGTACGAGTGGTGGTCGTTGGCGGCAGGGAGCACCTGGAGGTGCTTGACCTTTCCAGCAGAGTCGCTGAGGATGATGATGATGATGATGAGGATGAGGATGAGGATGAGGATGAGGATGAGGATGAGGATGAGGATGAAGATCAAGATCAAGAGAGCGATGGCAATGGCGATGGTGGAGATGGAGGTGGAGGTGGAACTGATGCAGCTAGCGGCGATGGTGAGGACGTGGGCCTTCACCACACTGGGGGGGAGAGCGAGGAGGGGGAAGGGGAAGGGGAGGGGGAGGGTGAAGGCTGCAGCAATTGATTAATGACGAAGCAGTAAGGAAGGTACCCTGCCGGGCTGCGGCCGGGCCGCCGCGCACAATCTCGCGAATCGAAGGTTCGTTAGTCTGCTGCTTGCGGTTCGCTCGAATCCGCGGGGCCACGTTATTCCACCGCCAACAACAACGATATGCCGAAGTCTAGAGTCTAGCTCCACGTCTATGATCTCAGCAATGGCATGGCAAAGGCGATGAGTCCAATGTTCTTGGGAAGGCAGATCGACTACGTTCCTCATAGGTGAGATCACAGCGTTGTCCACGTGTACGTCGCCATATGTCGAACTTGGTTGGACTGCCTTTGAGGTGACATCGAAATTATTAAGTCTACTCGCAGCGGGATCGTAGTATATGGTATCGAGTACTTCTATGGTGGTGGCGTACAAGCGAGCAAGCCAGAGGATGTAGCACGAGCATATGGGATGCAACCAGCAGAAATCCTGGAACTTGGCGAGACAGAGGTAGATATCGGTACTTTCGAAGATTTTCTCGCAGGAATCAAGGGGAAGTATACTCAAATGACGTATAACTTGATGGTGAGCCAGGCCATCACTAAACGGTCGCAATACAATGCACACGCCGTGTCGTGCTGGCAACAATGGCGCATTGAGAATAGTCCCCACCAAGATTGCTCAACCAACTCCACGACCACAATTGATCGCAGCGAAACAATTGCAATCATTTTGCAGATGAGTGCGCTCGATTCTTGCTCGGGAACGGAATTCCTGACAAAATCGTCAAGCTGCCGGAGATAGTGCTAAGCTCGCCCATGGGCGCCTAGCTGAGACCATTACTCGAGCAGATGGACGGGTAGATGAATTCTGTCCATGGGAACATCAATCCATTTGAAATGAGAAGGCATGGGGATGCAGCAGGCGCCGGACCCGCAGCGGGAGGTGCGCAAACAGCTGCCCCAACGGCGCATTCCGCCGGCGCAGCAGCCGCTGGCAGTGACACCCCAGCAACCAGCATCCTCCCCAGCAAGGTACTGCAGTCGCCGGCCCGCCCTACGATTCGTGCTCGCATCGCGGACGTTGCACCGTTCATGAAGGCAATCCGGAGCCACAATTCGAAGGCGGCGGCTGCAGGCAGCGATGGAGGTGGGGCTGGGACTGGGACTGGGTCTGTTGGCGTCGCTCAGGCTGTCCTGTCCGAGGCGGAGCTCGCCAACGCAGACGCAGCTGCGCAGGAACTTCAGCGACGCTTCGCAAAACCATCTGACGCGCGGTCAAAGCCAGCCGCTGCCGCTGCCACTGATGCTGCCGCTGCTGCCGCTATCGATTGGTCGTCGTTCCACACCTGCATGTCCAGATGCCTCACTACGTGGCCGGAGGGAAGCCACACTTCGTGGTTGTTCCTCCTGAGATCCTCCCTCGCCACTCCGGAGGGGTCCTTGTTCTTCAGCGCGCATGCCGCGCGGACAGGGACACTGGGCAAGAGCGCATCTCACGATGGCTCATCGGCAGTGGGGACAGAAGTAGAGGATGAAGATGGGGAAACGAAGGTAGAGGAAGGCGCCGAAACAGCTGCAGTGAGCGGTAAAGGAGGGGAAGGAGGTTCCACCCCGATGGAGGACGGGGACTCGGAATCGAATCACGACCCCGGGAACTTGCTCGTTCGCGTGGCGAGCAGCTGCTCCGGCGGCCAATACGGGGCACTCGCTACGCAATCCGTGCTTGGTGCCTTGGCGAATCTTCTTGCGCATCCCCCGCTTGCTGCTGCTGCCATCGCGGCGGGGGTGGTCAAACCTGCAACGGCGGCTGCCCTGGCGATTCTGACGCAGGGAGCCGCAGGGGCCGTAGAAGGAGAGAAGGCAATTGCAGCACTGAAGAAAGCCGGGGCAAAGCCGCACGTCCGAGTCGAAGCGGCGACATACTTGCGGAACTTATCGCTGTTTCTGCCTGTTCGGGACTCCGGCGCCGCGCCAGACGACCTCTCAGATACAGCTGTAGAGCTTCTGTTTGCTTTGCTCGGCGAGATAGACAATGAGAGTGATAGCGGGGTGCTTCGGGTGAGACTGGAAGCAGCTGGAAGGATGCTTGCTCGGACGGGGAAGACGGGGCAAGTGCTCGCTGAGGAGTTGGGCCTGAGTGTAGGTCCCGAGACGATAGCTTCGGATGGGAGCAGGCCCGATGATGTTCGGGCACTGGCAGGGGAGGTCGCCAGGTTGTTCCCTGCTGATGTAGACTGATACCTGATTCGTTGTTTAAATGGAGAGAGAGAGATAGAGAGAAATCTGAGTTTAATGGATGAGATAAAGATAGGATCCGCTTCGTTATCTATCGATCGGAGCAACAGGAACGAAAGCCGTCTTGCGGTTCATTCAACTTCGTTGCGATCTGCTTTTAACGACTTCTACGCAAGCTTGTCATAGTCAAGGTAGCTCTGCTTCTCGCCAAGAGGTCGATGTCCGAGTCGATAAGCAAAGGGCGCAAAGGTCGAGATACCTTGTCTTGCGGGAAGCAATAGTTTCAATTGACCTGGACCAGGACACTCTATGCCGCATTAGGTATAGTGCTAGGAGGGTATATACTAGATGCAGCCCATACGGGTTTAAGCAGGTAGCAACCGAACAGCGGAGTCAGGGCTTCAGTCGAAAGTCAGATTGAGAGCGTACATATGACATTGAAGCCTAAATCCTTGAATCAGCCAGATGCCACACCTGAACCACATCAGAAATAGGCGGGTGTAATTAAGTCTTGGAACAGCATCGATAGTACATGCAGACCAAAGGAGTTGCTGCAGGTTTCGGCTGGGGTGTTCGGCGGCGCAGTTGAAACTGAGGGGCCGATTTCGCCAATCACTCTGACCAAAGCGCGGGATACTGCCCACACCACTGGTGGCTGCAACTGGAAGCGAAGAACAACTGCGCGCATTCCGTTTCAAATGTGTCTCTTGAGCACGTAGTAGGACGCTCATATCAGCAAATCGATCATGGATTCGGGCACATGGTCAGACGACAGAAGGAAGCTAATAGAAGCGATGCTTCCAGTGCCGAGAGACGTGCTCGCATGGGCTAGACCCGACCAGCTGCCGGGAAAGAATGGCAAGCCAGCCGAGCACTCCCTTCTCTCCATGCCGCCTCCGCCAGCCGGGGCCATGCGGCGGGTCGTGATCGATGTGGGAGCCTCCACAGGCATTTTCACTGCCCTATCCGCATCTCGTGGGTACGACGTCATTGCAATCGAGCCACTAGCAGACCAGGCAGCGAGAGTTGCCATTAGCGCAGAGGCATCCGGAGCGCGGCTTCCACTCTCCGCCAACGAAGCAATTGCTCGTGCGAGCACCCGCCAGGCGGCAGCACTGACCGACGCTCGCCTTGCGACCTCGGCGCCTCAGGCTGCAACCTTGTGGTCCGAGGATCAGGCGCTCCTCCATGACGCTCTCTCTGCATCTTCAATTTCATCCTCATCTCCCGCTGGGATTTATTCCTCGTCTTCTCTCAGCGACTGGCTCATGGTGGGAGCACAAGCCGAGGACGGGCTGGGGAGCTCACAGACAGACGCAGTGGAAGGCCCCGCACCCCACACAGTGGCACAGGTCCTTAGAGGGGAAGCCTAGCCATGGGTTACTGTGCTCTGGGCCGCGGCGCTGGATGGGGATACGGCTGGGGAACAAGCAAATCCTATCCTGCCTGCCTCGCAGGGGGGTCTAGCTAGAGGCGTGGCTCCGAAGGCTGGGGAACAAGGAGGAGCAGAGGCCGGTCTCCGGGGAACACGTAAGGAGGGCATTCCAGCTGTAGTCGTGAATCGTCCGGCAGGAAACCCGGGCGCTACGTATGTCGCTGAAATGTCCGTTGAGTAGGTTCGATCGTTCGCTGGCCGTCACGGGGGGCAGCCAGCGGCAGGCGGTGGTGGAGAGCTGCAGTCCCTAGCTCCGGTGGTTTCGCTCGATGGTCTGGTGCATCGAGGCCTAGTGGCGCCTTGGGAAGTAGCTCTGCTGAAGATTGACGCAGAGGGAAGCGATCTGCGCATTCTGGAGGGTGCTCGTGGTCTGATTGCTGGTGGCCGAGTCCCTTTCATCATGGTTGTGATCAACACAGTGCAGGCGAAGCAACACGGGTGCAATGGACAATCGATGGTGACCCAGATTGTGAAGATGGGGTACGGCGTGTTCGATTTCGGGGTGCTTAGAGAAGATCCTGACCATGTGAAAGCATTCCTCCGCAAGATTGAAGGGAGGTCTGCGAGAGTGCTTCTCGTCAGAAAGAACCTCCGCATTTAAGTCGCCATATAGACCAATCGATGCGCGATCTAGAGCAAAGGAGTCCCATGTGTGACGTGGGCTATACTAATGCCTGTTACCTCAGCAATAATAAGGATCATCGATGTCTTTTAATAGTTGATTTATGTCGCATGACGCAACCCATGAGTTGGCATGTGTAAGGCTGTGAACCACGGGGATCCGTTCAAGCTGTCAACGGTTGCCCACCTCCAGTTGGAGAGCTCGCAAAGCCTCGGCAGAAACTGCCCCAGGTATTCCCCGGTTTTGTTGGCTCTTCAAGACCGTCGTTCCAACTCCACCACCGCCGTTCGTGGGCAGCACTACATCTGCCCGAACTGAGCTCATCGCCTCACGACCGCTCGCTCGCTGCGCCTTGCGAGCTTCTCGCTGCAGGCTCGCACTAAGAATACCAGATCCCTTGCCTCTCCATTTCGCACGCAACTTTGACCGCCGCACCCTCAGCTACTCGTTCACCCCCTCCTCGGCATCAGCTCGGTCTTCCTCCTCGGAATCGTACAGCAACGACACTCGATCGGCTCTCGCGTCGTTCCAGCAAGAACCTGACCCTTGAAGCTGCTAATTGTGATCATGCCCCGGCTGTAGTTCAGCGGTTGGACCTGCCAGTCGACCGTCTGTGCCCCCGGTCCTGGCGACCTCCGCTCGAATCCGGGCGAAGGCGAGGGCCGCCTCCATGGAAGCCAGCGAGGCTGGCATAACAGCGCGAAGGTCCTGTACCTGAGGGCCGCCCCCACCCGCAAGTCGGTGGGTTTGTACCACAGCTGTCCGACTCCCAGTACTGAGGGAGACATGCTGACCACTTGGGCTGGCCATTAAGCTTCCGCTATTTCGCCCTGCTGCGCGGCCGTCTGCCTCTCTCTCTATCGCCGTCTGCGCACCAGATACGGCCATCTGGAGAGAATGCGACGTCCACTAGTCTCCATGCTGTGCCAGAACAGCCTAATTCCCGCTGTGGCGCTCAACATATCGCCTAGTATCATTTAGAGTAGAGCCCATACCCTAGATCTAACTACTCCTGTGTGATGATGACTGGTGCGCCTGCTCAGACGACCCACCAAGATGACCTGGAGCAGGCAGCGCGAGCTACCGAGCCCCAGAGAATTGCCGTGCGAGCTCTTGAAGCGGCGTCGGCAGTCGATCCCCGTGATTTGCTATCATGAGGTCGCCGGCCGAGGACGACGAGAGGGCAGCCGCACGAGACGCCGGGCGACTTTCCATACTCTGATTTCCGTAATCTACGAGCGAAAGCTTCCTATGTCTCGCCTACGCCCTCGCCAGGGCAATTTGAATGGCTTGAGTCGTTAAAGGCGTGGCCGATCGAGCCACGGTCCCCGCTCCGTCGGTACCCGCGATACCACCACCGCGACTGCTTCTTCCAGGCCCGACGCCACCCCTGCTCTCAGCAAGTGCACGCTCATCCGCCTCCTGCCTCGCATCCTCCTTCGCTAAATGAAGCGACCCTCGCAAAGCCACAATGGATTCCTACAGCCGTGAGATGCTGGCATTCTTCTCTTTCAGCTACTGCTCCAGTGAAGATGTGTACCTTGCACGGAGATTGAGCCCTGTCGAGCCAGCCCCGATGGAGGAGATATCAAGGCCTCTACTTGTCCCTGTGCCCGTGCCTTCTCTTGATACGTTGCTTCTCTGGCGCTCTGTCACTCCTGCCAATACACTTCCAGCGCCTCCTCTGTGTCCGCTGGGCAGAGCTGCTCTTTTCAGACTAGCTTCCTCGCTAGATTGACTCTCTAGCCAGGACTCTCTGCTTTCGCCATTTCTTCCTAGTTTGTCATTGATTGTGCCTTCCAGTCCTGTGTCTGCTCCTCGTTGTTGACCCTTAGGATCATGCACGAGGTCATCACTAAGTCCTCTCAGATTGGGGGGCTTCATCATACCTGGGGGTACATCCAGAATGCGACCACGTTCGTCCATCAGCTGCCTCTTACGCTCTATGAAGGCAGCCCGGAGGAACGGACCGACAAGGGCCTATGGCAATAGAACTACCGTCCCCGATACCAGCAACAGCCGGACGAGAGCCTCAGAAGCCAGACCTCCGGACCACGCGCCTGAATGCCGAAGCACGCACAGAAGGGATACTGCTCCGGCAAGGCACATGAGCTAGATACATGTCTCGTACAATATCTGCACCTGTGCCTTCTTAGACGGAGCCCATGCTACCAGCCTGGCTACAAGAAGCACAGACACCAGCAGGGAACAGTCGAGGATAAGTAGGGACCACCAGAGCAGGGAAGAAGCCGGGTGGACCCAGGCACACTGCCCGCGGTACAACTCAACTGGTCCACCGATGGATTGGATCGTCAGCCCAAGCGCTTCCAGCGCCAATCCAGCGACTACCCAGGCCAGGGTGAACCACAGGGTAGGGAATGCCTCCTGGTACCTCGTCGGGGCATCTACCACCTGCCGGTGATGCATCAGGATGGCCATCATCGGCGCGAGGACGAGATCCACCGCAATGCCACGCATCCACTGCCGAGCATGGCATTTCCAGTTGCCAGGAGATCCTACGAACATCGCCGGCCACACTGCGAGCACGCACAGCCCGCACAAGATGGGTCCCCAAACGTGAGGGGGCAGTGACCTCATCGCGTTCAGGTCTCGGGCTACCAACAGAGCAGCGGCTGTTGCCGCCAGGCCCAAGACCAGGAGGACGACTACGGTCCGGGTCATGATGGTCCACTCGTTGTCCCGCCCGAGAACGGAACTCATAGGACAGGGAAGGATGACTCGGCGAGTGGATCCGGAGTCAGAAATTTCGCCCCGCTCCTCTCTGCTCGGATCAGTGGGATGCAGTAGTGCGGTATACTTTGTGTTCCCTAAATCGCGGACGATGCGCTCGCCCGATGACGAAATTTTACCGGGGGATTCGCTCTGCAAGAAACCCTACTTGGCGTTGTCTCCGTTTGCGCGCGTTGCCAATGCCTGAAGCAGGACGAACTCAGCCGCTGAATTCTGGGCAGTGCTATCAAGGACAACGTCACCTGCGATCGTACGTATGGGATTCCAGCCAGTAGCGGTAACGGGGGAAAGTATGCTTTGCTCAGCATCTGCGGCATCTGAGATAGCCTAGGTTGGATAGTACGGCGACCTGAGTTCTTGCAGGATCGCCATGACTGGTGCTCGCACCGTGACGGTTCGCGGCTCATCAATAGCACGCGAGTCGGCACCGGGCTCAAATGCCGCCGCCTCTGAAGGTGGAAGCCCGCATAGGAAGCTCGCTAGCTCGAGCTGGTACCTCTGCAAGCCAGCAGCGCTAGTACCTGACGTGTTAAAGCTATGGCTAGGTTCGAGCGCGAGCGCCCTGGGCAAGGCACCGGGACCCCATGCGACTCTATAGGTGGCTTCGCAGAGTGCATTCTGGACCAGATCTTGAGGGAGAGATTCAATGGTGGTCGACGAGGCATCACACGACCAGGCCTCAAGGCTGATAGCATGGGTAGGTAACCAGGCAGCCTCTGTAGAATCCACGTGAGCCTGGCATTTACCTATCGCCCGGCCCCATGCTTGTAGCAGTGTACTAGCAGCTGCACCCCCTAGCACTAGCAACTCAGTGTCCATTGCCGACAGCTCACCATATCCCTGCCTCGTCGAGATTACCTCTGGTGCTGTGACATTTACGTCAGCATCGACATCGAGGGCATCTTCTTGGCTCAGAACCAGCTGCAGTGCTGAGAAAAGCCGCTAGTCTGCCGGAATATCGTCTGTCGAGGCTGCTTCGAGTGCATCGCGTTGCATGGTCACAGCTGCAGCGATAAAGCCGTCTGTGTCTCCCAACAGCGGGTCACCATCCACTGCAGCAGCAGGTGACCATAAAGCCGATGCAAGCAAAAGCTGAGCATAATCGGCCCGTACCCGTTCTAAGAATTCGAGCGCCAACGGGGCAGGGTATCCGAAGACCCCTTTAAGAGGGTAGCTCGCCTCTGCGAGGCGAGCAAGCAAGTGCTCTGTGTCCGAGCCGAACCCACACATAACCAGGTAATCCACTTCCTTCTCCTGAATCTCGCTAGCAAGCAGGTCGAGCTGCCTAGTGTCGGTTTGAAAGAAGGACAGCGGGGCTTGTGCATCTCTGGTTGCTGCTGTTCTTGTCCGATCGGCACTCTGTGGGCTGGTAGGCTAGGTTGGAAGCCCGATGGCTTGTCCGCTTTGCCAAGAGTACGCCCAGCCCCAATCCGACTGTCTGTCTCTACCAGCTACATACTCACCAAAAACCTCTACCTGCACATGGAGCCTTTCTGCCGCTGCTCTGGCCCCTGCAGCGCAGCTTCTGCGCGGGTTGGTTCTAGTGAAAGTGCGCGTGCAGATAAGTCCAAGAATAGAATCGCTAGCGGGCTGATGCTTTGCCGAGGCCAACAAGCAGATATGAGGCGCGTAAAGCCTTACTTTGTCACAGGGTCATTTCCAGCTCCAAGAATTGCGATACGGCTTGCACCGCTCTGCGCAAAAGCCAATAGTGCCGGCACACTTGCTCGGGAGGGGGCGGGCGCCAGACTGATCGACATTCCAGCTGATACAGAGGATGTCAGCAGGGGTGTGACCCCCTGAGGATGGACGAGTACTCTACCAAACTCGTTCGCTATGGATATATCTATGTTGCTGAATGCTGGAGTACCCCCTACCAGAGCGTGGACGGGATTACCTGCCCGCACCAGCATTGCCCTGAGCATTGACTCGTGTCTGCTAGCAATCGACTCGTCGTCGTGCAACTCGATGCGAAGCTTTACTCTAGATGAACGGCCACTATTATCAATGAGCTGTATTCCGTCATCGTTGGGTCCGTTGATCAATTGCTCGGCCAAGAGAAGCCCAACTGCAACGGCCCTACTCCTGTCAAAACGGCCGGTGAGCGATGTCACGCAGCCTATTCGAAACTCTTGCGCAGCTCGGCATACTGGCAGCAAGCATAAACACGCTATGAATGAAGTATTGGCACATTTCATACTTGTTTTGCTGCACGCACCGCGAGCGGAGTGCTATTTTCGTCCGCAACTGCCTTATATCGAAAATAGAGCGCTACAAATGGCAGTAGCCGGCGCGCAATGCGCAGTGGCATCATCAGCGAATATCTCAAAACGTAAGAGGACTATGAGCTCGTCGGCAGTTGTATGTATTCAAAAAGTCGATGACTAAATCTAAAGACCTCCTGTCAGTGACTCAGCGGTGGTTTCACCACCCCGTCCCGGCCCCGCTTGCAGCTGCACCGTCAGACCGTGCTTCGTGGTCGTCACCTTCATCTTCATCTTCATCTTCATCTTCATATTCATATTCACCCCTCTGTGCCAGGCCCTCGCCATCCCCCGCATCTACGCGCTGTCCACCCTCCCCGACCCCCCTTGCTCCGGTTTCTGCGTCACGCAGGAGGGATACGGTTCTGAATCCCCCATTCCCTACTGCGCGAAGAGATGTCTGCAGCAGCCTCAAAACATCGTCTCCAACTTCTTCCCGCAGAGCAGCAGCAGCTTCCTCAATGCCTTCTAGTTCTAGCTGGAGCAAGTGCTCCACACAGATTGATGATAACCTCCTACCCGCCTGTCCCTGATACGCAGCAAACCCATAGATTCCCAGGACGCTCTCAGGGTCCGTCATGTCGAACGATCGGACGATGACACGCTCGCACATGCCTGCTAAGCGAGGAAGCACATGAAGGTTCGCTAGAGTCAGAAGCACGGGGGCATCGTCTGGCTCGAGTCCGGAGAGCGTGTCATCATACAGGTACTTGAGGAGAGCTTCGGTTGCTGACCTGCCAGCATCTTCCATGCCAACTGGCACACGAGCCGCTCGGCTCTCCTACATGCCCGCGTCGAACAAAGACCGGAAGTACGGTGACCGCGCGGCAAGAATCGCCCGGTGTGCTGGTATAGACACGGACTCGTCGCCCGAGACAACCATGACGTCGTACCCGGCGAGGTGGGCGCAATTCGGAATAAGAAACTCGCTCACTCCAGCCACGGCGATTTCCACCTCCTCCCCAATGCCACTCTCATCCAAATCTTGATCTTGATCTTGATCTTCATCTTCATCTTCACCGCCTGCCCTCCCAGATCCGAACGCTGCGCCGCGCCTTGAAGAGCCCCCGCTGCTGGCGGCCGCTGCTGCGGTTTGGGCGGATTCTGCTTTCTCCGTCGTAACCACGGCCACGTTCCGGAGGAGGCCGGTGCGAAGGTGTTCCCTGATCGATGGCGAGGGGCTGCCTACCATCGGATTGCGAGCGCTTGATATTCCGAGTCCACGGCTTCGGTCGCAGAGTTCTACGAGCCTGCCCAGTCGGAACGCCTCTACTCCGCCCTCCAGCAGCTGCGTCTCCTGTAGCGGGGCAGGAGGTAGAGACGCCCCGCTTGACTTCTTCTTCTTCGACTTCTTCTGCTTCTCTGCCCCCTTGCCCCTGTTCCCCAGCTCAGCGATGGCCTCCTTCGCTTCCTTGGCTTCATTGGCATCGGCGATCTTCCTCGCTTGCTCCAACTGCGCCTCTTCTAGGCTAACATTCAGACCGAGAAGGGTAGCCAGCGCCTTGACAGCCTCAACTCGTGCGGCCGGTACCTCAATACCACCGGTGTATACGTAACCTAATATCATACGGAGGTCGGCCCCGTCCATATCTTCCTCTATCTCCATCACGCCGTCGGGAGGGTCAAGCGGTGGCATCAAGAGCTGAGCAGAGTCAGATTTCCCACCGCCCACTGACCCAGCCCCAGCCCCAGCTCCAGTGCTCTCTGCTCGTCGTAGTGCAGCCACAGCAGCATTCCGTGCCTATGATTCTGTCATGAATCCATCCTCATCCTCACCGTCACCACTAGCCTAGGCAACATCGCCGGTATCGTCACCAGCACGCAGTTCGAGCCCATCGCCTCCATCATCGGCGGAGAGGTCAGTTGCAGCGGTTGGGGCCAGACTGTAAGCCCCGCTATCTCCCACATGGTCCCCAAGATCAGCCAACAAGGCAAGCCGGAACGCCTCCTCCTCGTCCACACCTCCACCATCATCACCATCTCCATCTCCTACGCCAGAGTCATCATCGCTGTCAGTGTCGCCGTCGGCTTCGAGCGCCATGCGATGGAAATCCGAAAACACTCCACGGAAATAAGGAAAGAACAAGAACAGGATCGATCGATGGGCAGGTACCAGCTCTCCCCCAGAGCACCGAATCACCACGTCGACAAGGAGCTGCTCGTCCCACATGCGAGCCATGTCTAGGTTGTACTAAGACCCAGCAAGGCGAACACTCTTTCGATTGGCATCGATCACGAATGCCTTGCTGTTCGGTCGGACCGTGCGCTTCGCAGCATCGGCCCAGAGGCCACCGAATACGATGAGGGAGCTTCCAAGTCTCTCCATGACACCCCCCGCGGCCACAGGGTTGATATCGAGATGGGTGGGGATGCCAGAGGCCGCTGCAGCTTTTACCCTGCCTCGTGTTGCTTTCGGATTCCGCACTTTGCTGTGTAGTAGCTCCCAACGCCCGTGTACAATACTCTTTATATCAGCGATGCTTGCGTTATTCTCGATTAGTTTTTCGAGCTGGAGTTCCTACGGCATCTCCAAGAACTGCTCCAGCTCAAGCACCCCCGCTCGTAATTTTTGAGCCTGAACATGAACATCGTTGAAAACTGTATTGTCTCCTGCCTCGAGCTTCGGCTGCAGCTCCTAGATGCGTGATAGTTTACGCTCAATCGTCTGCGTAGCCAGATGCTTGTGCTCCGCTAGAGCGAATTCCATGGAACTCTTGTCCTGCGATGCAGTGCTCATGTCTACTACGAGCGAGTAGAGCCCGCCCAAAGGCTCACCTGGTACAGTAGCCCCTCCGAATAGAATCACGCCGACTGTTCCTGGGAGTCGCGCAACCATGGGAACAGACCTACCACGGACTTGGAGGCCCGCGATCGGCAGCTGTACGTCGAACCAGGTAAAGTGACGAGTGTCCAGAACCCGTACAGGGAACTTACCACCCTGTAGTACCAGCGGGTCTCCACCAACGACGACTATATGACGCCCACACGTAACCACTTCGTGATCAATCAGCACCTTCGGTACGGACCCATTGGAGCGCACGCACCGAGCTGTGTTCCCCGACTAGGCCATCTACACAGCAACCACCATTCGATCAGTACAAACCCCAAAGTGTACCGATGCCAGGGGCGTAGGGCCCAGAGGGGTCTGTTCCCTGCGGGTCCTCTTCAGGTCGCGAGGTTCGATACCTCCCAGTATTACGTACCGCGAGCCGCCGGGCAGTCGTGCTGCGCGGGCACCGTACCTGGAATTCAGATGCGGTTTTCTTCTCCCTTCTTCTGCCACTACCGCGTTAGACATAGAGCATGAATCCACTTGAACTTCGTTACCACTTGGCAGCGTGACTACGTCGGTCGTCACCCGGATGCTGAAAAAGCCCCACTTGACGTTGCGAGCATTTGCGTAGATCAGCACTTCCCCACCCTGCCTCACGAACGCCTAATGATTCTGCAGCTAGGGTGGTTGACGTAGGGTTCCTCGAGTATTGATGCGAAGCCATCGGTGCTAGCCGGTGCCGGGGGAGAACGATAGTAGCCGATCGTGGTATGGTGCACCATGCACGAACAATTTTCCTCGGATCACGAACGAAGCAGGCCGCACATACCCGGAGGGCAGGTCAGCACCTACCACTGTGGTAGACACAAGGTCCTTGTCGATGCCGTGTCCTCCTACGCCTGCAACGATGGTCGGAGTGGCCGGCACATGCTGCGAGCTGGCACTGGTTCTATATGCAAATCCACCACCAGCCAGCGCGATCGCGGTTTCATGATTCTCCTTTGCTTTCCTCCGTGCCTTTATGCCCTTTCCAGCCGGGTCCTCGAGCATTGTCTCCTGTCTGCGCAGGGCAGGTGGCCCGACGTAATCGGCGGGCAGTGCTTTGTCCATAATACTCTAGGGAAGCTTATCGATGATACGATTCTCCGCTATCTGTTGGCCCCGCGCGGCTTCTTGCAGACATTCGCGCATGATCATTTCAACGACGCCAGAGAGCCATCCCAATCGGATGCGCTACAACCCTTTGGCTTCCGAAGAGACAACTTCTCGCTGCATATGCTCGAGCAAAGCTACATTCAGCCGGTTTTCGAGACGCTGTGCTTTGAACCCGGGCATCCACTCGCCATGCGTGTCACTGGTGGTCAGAATCCGTCCGGTGCTGAGACCTTCCGACATCTTGGACTTGGCGAAACTCCCTTCTTTCAGCACGGCACGCACCGGCTGCCGTAACTTCGGTGCCCCAAGGTGCATCAAGGGAAGAACAAGGTCAAAACCAGATTTGTCGGTACGTACGATGGCTCGCATCAAGAGACACATACCGGAACTCGGCACATGAGTGCAACGCAGCCTGCAACCCGGGTATCTCGTCTCTGCAAGAGACAGTTCCTCCCCCATCGTTTCCATAAGAGTGTCGTCATCAAGCATGACCCGCATAGACTTCTCGAATGACGAGTGTGCACCAAGTGCCGATTCCTACCTCAGAAGCTGTGGTACCAACCTACCGGTTGGGTCTGCCGCATCCGCTGCAGAGACTGTGGCACCTATGCCACCGCCACTGGCACCGACACTGGCACCTGTGGCAGCAGACGCAGCAGATGCAGACGCACTGCCACCGGTCTGCCTTCCCGCGCTTCCATATCCAGCTCCGGATCCCCTCAGTTTCTACGCAGCAGTGGCCGAGCGCTCCCTCTGCGCAGATGGATGCAGTAGCAGGCCGACGGGTTTTGGCTCCGAATCGTCAATACCCAGGCCTCCACCTCCGGCTGCCGATGGCTTCCTACGGATTGCAGCCCCTCCCGTGGCCCTCTTGCCAGCTGCCTCAGGCGCTTCAGGCTGAGGGTAAGCGAGGTCGCCTGTTTCAGCATCGATGACCATCAGGTGCCCCCTCTGATTTCGTTTCTGCCTGCGACGACGAGGACGCTTCTTCCCGTCAGTGGTATCGCCAGTCTGAACAGCATTGTCAGGGCCCCCTTTCTGAGCCCGCTTGGGCATGGGATCATCCAAGCGATCCAGAAGGTCGCTGCGAGGGGCTGCTGCGGTGCCTTGTGGTTCTCCGAACCGGGGAGCGGAATCGTTGTTTGTCGAGCCTTGCGAGAGCGCTCGGCCTAATATGCTCCGGCCCATGCCACTAGTATGATAAATCGATGCACTTGCGCCAAGATTTGGACGGCTGCCGCCCTCTTTGCCGCCATCAATGGCGATCGGGGCTGCTGTGCGAACTGGCCGACCACGAGAACCGGTGGATCTTTCTCGCATTTTTGCATTCTTTGCTCGATCTGCTCGAATGCGATCGAGCTGAATGATGAACTGCTCTGTTTGCATGCGAATTATGTCTTCTTGCATGCCCATGTCGAGGAGAAATGGCTCCATCAAGCTCTCGACATAATCCACTTCCATCGGTCCGGCTCCGTGGTCTTCAGCATACGATTCCATCGCAGACACCATGTAGTCGATGGCATCCGCGTGGTCTGCACTATCATCAATACCGTAAACTTGGACGAGGAGGCTGCGCATTGAGCTCTCCATCTTGATGTGATCTATGCAAGAAAAGTTTGTCATCCTTCAGCGGATGGGAATCAGCAGAACACGACGCCGCGCGAACGAGCGAACCCAATCTAGATCCGGGATGTTCCGCAGGGCTTGGATTTGCATTCCATATCCACATAATCTTATATCTTGCCGATCTATCGGTTTCATTCAGCAGTTTTGCATCATATCTTTCGGTTTGGCTGTATGTCTAACCCCAGCTAGGAAAGAATATCCGTTTTGTTGCTTTGTTCGGCGTATGATCCTATCAACGTAGGCGAGTTGCGCTTAGCAGCAGAGTTGCTGCGCCATAACAACTTTGATGCTGCATTGTTACTGCCGTTCGGGGCGGAATATAAATCGCTTGATCCAAGGCTGGACCCTGTCATGAGATTTGCTCTTGCTTCGGCTGCAGTAGACTCAGTTTTCTCTGACGAATTTGCTATTCGGGTAGTGTCAGTACAGAGCGCCAGGAAAACCACCCCGAGCATAATTAATAGCCTCCCTAAGCAAACTATAGGGGTGGGCCCTGCCAAATAGATTGACTACACATTTTGCCTTCTTGGCTATATGCAGCACACGATAATCTTCGGCGGAGGAGCAACCACTCCGATCAACATGGCTGCCCTTACAGTATGCGAGGGCCGCATACTCGACGTTAGCGAAGTGTCGCATGGGGTGTTGGTCGGCTCCAACCGCAATGCGCGTGTTCGTACACGTCCAGTCACAGATGTAGCTCACACAACATACAGGTATGGTGCTGTGCAGTCGAGCAGCGACACAAGTTCGGCCCCGGCCTCTGGAAGTACTTCCACTGGGCCACGTGCAGCCAGAGCTGGAGCCGAAGCCGAAGCCGAAGCCCCAGGCAATCGGAACAACATTAGAGGTGAAATACATCGAGAAGCACACGTGACAGCTCCCGTTGCAGCGACAGGTTAGAGACAGTCTCACTCGCGTGAGAGAGATAGAGGGGAAGGGGGAGGGAGAGTTGAGGCAGAGGCAGAGGATGAACCTGCCGACACCGCCGAAGCCACGAGAGACGTCCCCGATGCAGACGTCAGGATATCAGCTTGGAGCCACGACGTGAGTGTGTCTCGTGCTCGAAGCAGCAGTGGCGTTGCAGGGGGCAGCGAGGTCCGACCCACCCTGCAAATTGAGCAGCCACGCTGGTAGCAAGGTGCGAGTGGCGCTGATGTTCCCGGTGATAGAGATGCTAAAAAGGTACGCCGGGCAATCGACAGACATCCAGCAGCAGATAGTACACATGCCGGAGGTAAGGCAGTGGTGGGTGCACGCTGGCCCTCATAGTCTGCTGGTGGGGGTGCTGGTTGGAGGCACACGGGGGTGGGCTAGGTGCATGCCGGAGGTAGTTTGGGCGTCAATTTAGGGCCTTCCTCTGCATGGGCGATGCATCTTGGCGTAGAGGGCTTGACCTCAAGTTGGGACGGGGATAGGGAGGGGGATGGGGACAGAGGAGGGCCTCTCACGAAGTCGCCGATCTCGTAGGTTCGCCTTGGATCAAACCCCTCCTTGTTACAAGTGTCTTCTCGTCCTGCAGAAGGCATCAGAGAACAACCGGGCCGCTTGGGCTCCAGTGGAGTTACCGTGGCGGGGTCAAACCCTCGTTCAGCCGTCCTCTCATCCTAGTCTGCGTGGGCAGCCATGGCCGGAATAGCAATGCCAAGAACTGCCATAGCCAAGTGCTACAAAACGGAGTTTTCCACTTCCTCAGTTAACTATAGGACGGTACTCTAGCGGCTTCAGCGGGCACTGCGCGAGGCACCAGAAGCATGGGCACTGTATGTGGAAGATTTGTTCTTCAGCCTTGGGTTTGCCCCTACCAGCCGTGGTGAGAGGTCGAGGTCTGACGCCACGGGGGTGATGCGAAAAAGCGGCCGCGGTCTGCTTCGTCGGCACGTCTCGGAAGCAGAGGCAGGAGACATCGTTGTTCCCTAGATGGATGTCCGATGGCTCTCAAAGCACGTGTCGGCGGCTCTCACCGGTTTGGTGCCCCCGCTCGTGGCCTCTGCGATACGGAGATATGGACTATATTGCTAGCTGCGAGCTGATGCCAGGGTTGCCTGTCCGCTCTTGGCCGGAGATACCAACACTTGGCCTAGTACCGGTAGCAGTGGCAGCGCGGTGGTCACTCGCAATGGCAATGCATAGCCCCGAGATAGTAGCCACCCCGCCGGACTGAGAGACGAGATGCCACGTGGCAGCGCTACAGCAGGAATTGGCAGCATCCGGACTGGAATTGCTGACGCTGAGGTGCTGACACCTTCGCAACCCCGAGGGGCCGCATTCACATTCCCGGTGACGGCCCCAGCGTCATGGAGGAACCTGATCCGAATGCACGGACGGAGCCCCGGAAAAGATACTGTTGAGAGGAGCAGAGCTGCATTTTACGAGATGGAGGTGCCTGCTGTTGTTCCCTACATGATGACGAGTGCAGCTGCGCAGTACGTATGCGGGCGTCGCATGTACAAGGATGTCGTGGATAGTTCCATTCCCCCGGTTGACCAGGCAGGGCGAGTCATGGGAACGGGTCTTGAAGACATTGAGCTCTTACAGGGCACATCACCGTCACAGCTCGGTCTACCTCCCAGCGCGTTCGCGGCGGCTGCATATCGCGATCGTAACAGAAGGTACCATAAGGGACTTCCTGCTTTGCAGTCGAGGAAACGGGTTGCGGTGCTCGGGGGGGCCTTTCATCCTCTGACGGAGGCGCATCTGCTTCTAGTGACTGAGATACTTAGTGCTGGAGCTGCTGACGAAGTCTGGGTGGTTCCTTGTGGTGCCAGGCCCGACAAGCCGTCGCTGACCATGGATGTGTATGAGCGTTTCACGTCCTGCGTGCTTGCGGTCGAGTCTTGTTTCCCACCCGATTACCCGGTGTTCGTTGTTCCTCTCGAGGTGTTCACCCCGAAGGCGTTGCCGACTTGGGAGCTCCTGTCAGTCCTCGCTAGCACGCATCCAGACTCTGACTTTAGCCTCATTATCGGTTCCGATAATCTGGAGTCTTTGCAGCAATGGGCCAACGCAGATCGTTTGATGCGGTACTGCAGGTTTCTGTGCTGCCCGCGACCAGGGTACGAGACCGTAGAGACAGCAGTAGGCGCATATCTCTAGTAGCGAGAATTGCTGGTGTTGAGAACAGCTAGCGAGGGGGGATCTAGTGCGGATGCAGACGAAGATACTACTGCAGGGGAGCGGGCGAGGCGCCGAGCTGGCGATGGGACTGCGAATGACCCCGCAACTGAAGCCTCCGTTGCCCAAGAACGCAAGGATAGGGCGCAGGGTCTAGAAAGGCTTGCAGACGCACCTCTAAGAATATCGTCGTTGGATCCATCTTCGCCCTTCGTCGGAGAGTAGTCATTGGGTGTAAATGCAGGTGCAGGTGCAGGTGCAGGTGCAGGTGCAGGTGCAGGTGCAGGTGCAGGTGCAGGTGCAGGTGCAGGT
>Ga0136560_1000551_pt1 | contig 18981 bp, 23 predicted proteins | sample AntRauMeHopE1497_FD_104925 | JGI IMG/M metagenome (GOLD analysis project Ga0136560, IMG submission 104925) | Saline lake microbial communities from Rauer Islands, Antarctica - Metagenome Hop E1 #497 | ecosystem: Environmental > Aquatic > Non-marine Saline and Alkaline > Saline | place... | reverse complement strand
GCTGCCTCACCTCCAGGCGCATCTTCCTACTGCCCGTCCGCACCCAGCTCAGCTTTGACGGACGCCACCGCCAGAGCCAAGCTGTTATTGTCGGCTGCCCCAACAGCCAGGCGACTAAAAACCTCCTTGACCCCTTTTACAAGGGTCCTCTTGGCCTTACCCGTCGCCCTACTCGAACTCTTCGGAACAAAGTCGAATAGACCTAGTCTGGATACCGCGGTAGTAGGGTGTGGTTTTAGACAATACTCCCATTCTCCAGCTTTGCATTGCAATCTAGATGGTCGATTAGATTCCCTCGAGCCAAGCACGCCTACTCACAACTTAAATTGTACTTCATGAGACGTTACTGCTCACATGTACTCGCCAAATGGCGCTCATGGCCTTTTCCTTGTCTTGTGCAAGAATGCTCCCAATTTAGTCAAGCTAGTCTAGCACTTAAGCTCCGCGTTCGACATTCAACAGGGTTTGCTCGCAGCAGCTATTATAAGAAACAAGATACTGTGTCTGCCCGTTCGTCACTTCGGTCTCTTTTGCGCGAGGATTCGAATGCTAGCGCATCTGATGTCATAGCCTGGACCGAAGATGCGCCGCGGTCATGGCTTGGCCCTGCAGAACTTTGGGAAATAGTCAAAAAGATTACCAATGGTGCAAAGAGAACAGATCTGGCTCGCGAGCGAACTTTTGGATCAAGTGCGTCATTGAGCAGTGAGAAGGACCTTATCCAGAGGGCACGATTGAACGTTGCTGCAGCCGATGGTGAGTAGTACGACGAGGATGGCTCGAGTGGGGGTAGCGGGATTGGGACTAATGAGTTGGCAGTCGACTCCAGATGGGGAGACATTTGCTCCGCTCTTGATACAAGCCTGAGGGTGGAAACCACGACAAACCGATGGTCGTCAGCAAGACTATTGTGGGTAGTACAGCATTTGCCAGCAAGCCCACACGGCGAGTATGCGCGCGCTCTAGAGGCTGCTATACTTGTGCTTGTTGAAAGACTTAGTACTTACGCAGGTGGCGCCCGTAAGACTCGTATGGCACTTGTATTACTGCAACACATGAAGCGACAGGATCCGTCTCCTGATTTGTAGCGGGCGGTGTAGCAGTGCATTTCACTTTTGGCGGACTCAAAACCAACGGTAGCTTCTTTATAGGACACTTTGCAGATATCAGAGGTAGTAGAGGTTGTATCCAGGCTTATTAACAATGCTGGTTGGGCTAGTCCCAATGATGTTGACACTTCATCATCGGCGGAGGCAAAAGCAACATGGAAGTGTCTATGTGTTCTCATTCGGGCAATCTCAGATACTCCAAACGAGCTCTTCATGGGACCGCAGGGAGAAGCAGCAAGAGAATCAGCAGCTCTTGCATTGTCAATTGCTGCTCAGTTTATCCCTCGGGTGGGTGGTAACGATGCATGGTTGGATCTGCTGAACGGCGTACTGCGATGTGTGGCATCGTGCGTATCGAGTAAGCCCGGTGGTAGAGGGACTGCAATGCGATTGGCTTCTCTTGCAGATAAGGTTGCATATACAGATGGTATTACGGTTGAAATTCTTGAGGAGCACGCAGGTATGTTCAAGGAACCCGCTTCAAAGAGATTGGGGGTGACTCAGGAAAGCCAGAGGTATAGCTTGCATATGGCCAACATCACGATGGGAATAAGTCAGATTCTGAGGCTGGTAATCACTGGACCTCAGTGGGATTCATTGCTGACTAGATTCCCTAAAGAAGTCGGGCAGCTTCTTCTGCTCGGCATGCCAATGCTGCGACATTCAATCGAATTGCTAGGTGTTGGATCTCAAAGAGTTGGCAATGCCATTCAAATCGGTGTGCTTCGAGATCCATCAATGCTGAAGTAGTTCGCTTCTCAAAATGCGAAAGAAATAGGAATTCATCCACGACTTCTGGATCCTGAGGAGTGTCTCGAAGCTGCCCAATAGGCCGACGAGGTGGTGCAGTTCCTCCAGATAAATAGGATGCCGGTATCCGAATGTCTTGACAATCGGCACATAATTTTCTATCACGGCCAATTAGCTAAAGCTGCGGCATCCGTAGCCATGGTGAGATCGGGTTTAAGCAGAATTTGGGCATCACAACGGTGGTCGTCCGAACTTGTGTCAGCTGATTCAGCCATGCGCATGTCGAATAGTGCGAGCTAGTACGCCCGCCTTAGTCTTGAGCGACGATTCAATACATGGAATACAGCTGCCCTCCACGCTAGTGCTGCTCAAGCAACCACTGCGAACCTAGACTCATGGGTGGAATTACTGAAGACGAGTCAGCTGTAGTATGCAGAGAAACCTGAAGTTTTGCGAGATATTGTTTCGCTTTTGTGCGACCTTGGCAATCACAACAACCGTAGCTCAGGTTTTAGCCAAACTATCCCAGGCGCGTCAGGTGGTAGAAGGGCTGACACATTTGACTTGTCGACTCAAGCTACTGGTAAACGGCAATTTCTCACGCGGTTATCATCCAGTCCCCCGAACTTGAGTTATTTCTACGCTGCTGGGAAGCTGTATGCTAGGATCGGTCACGGCTCGGGCTCGCGACAACTTTTAGCTGCAATTCTATCAGCCGCCTCGCAGCGTGCTGATGCCATAACCTCCTTGCTTTCCTTGGACTGCGATTCTGGAGTCGGCAGAGCTAAGGTTGAAGCTGCAATCACAGCCTCTCATTTCATTCTCGGCTACGAATCACAGCTTGAGCAATACGATCCTGCTTCGGCGGGTCGAGCACGCCCAGTCTCTCCTGATTTACCAGTCTTGATTGACATGGTCACATCAATATTGCACGCCCAGCTCTATGCTATAGATGGCCCGCTAGACTTTTTGCGAAGCTCAGTGGTTCGAAGTTGTTTGACGAAGCTGCTTGTGAACGGAACTCGAAGTGCTACCACTTAGCCGTAGGATGTAATTCAACCCAGCATACTTGAAGCGTGGCAATTATGGACACACTGTGCGATTAGTGAGCGCTAGGAAAAGCACGAAGTCTGTGATATGCTTGTGCTGCGGTGTGGACAGGAAATTACGAAGCCTTCACAGAAAGATCAGGTCCGCATGCTAGCCACACGGGTCCTCAAGGCAGTTATCAATAACCCCGATCGTTTTCATATTTCGCCTGCTGGGCACGCCGACATTGTTATATGTTTGTCGCAAAACGCGCAATCAGCTGGCATTGTTGCGTTTCGAGAAGCGTGTGTAGTAGCTTTGAGTGCATGCTCGACGCGCGTGTTGCTGAGTTTGAAGTCGTATTCGACGGCTCCTGGCCCGTCTATGCCTAGCGTAGCTGTCGCATTAGCCCGCCTAGCCGTGATCTCCGGGAAAGCTACTTCTGGCCATTTTAAGGAACTATGCAAGCTCGCCATACGTATATCGTCCGACTCTCATGTCCAGCATGCCTTCCTTGGAACTATTGGCCAAGTACTCGGGATCAATGGGGACGCCGACGATATCCTTTCGAACTAGTTGGCACCGATTCTTTTGAATGGATCGGTCCAAGGCACAGAACAATACTTGGCGGATACGACTGAGTTGCCATTGGAGGATACCCTAGGGCTGTTACAAGATCTGAAGCGCCATTCACTCCCGTTCGACACGGGTAGTCCTGACTACCTGCACAGACGGCTGTACTTGGAAGCATGTATTCGATCCGCAATGTTTATGGCTAGCTTTCACAGCGTATAGCGGGTGCAAAGTGCGGAAACCTTGAAGCGCTGTTTAATCATAGGCGTTGATTTCCTGTATGCAGTTCAATAGCTCATCGCAGCAGCCAAAACCAGCGACCAGAAACGCACTTCGTCAGCGCTCGAGTTGCTCGCCATGGTTTGCATGGATGCTTTGCTACACGGTACATCATCCACCTCTGGGGCCTCTCTTGATTTTCAACCAGCAGATGTATCGGACCCAAAGATGCAATGGATGTCCGAGCTGGTGCACCCAGATCGTTCTATAAAGCTTGACCATCTAGATGCTCCGGTCGAACCTGTGCTGAAGTTAGCCATTGTGGCGTTAGCTATTTCTTAGAGGGGCGACGTATCTCCACCTGCTACACGGCGGGCTGCCGATCGAATCATACAGATTTCTGGTAGTAGCTTGCAATATACGCTGCATGGACTGGCGAGTGTGGGATCAGTTCGCTCTGTTCTGCAGCATCAAGGCTAGACCAGTCCGAGCTCTGGACTCGACGCGTTGGAAATCTTAGATGCTTTACACCCCCCGCTTGGTTTGCCGCTGCCTGCTATTTTTTTGAAAACAAGTACAGGTTTGCAAGGATTCAGACAGCTCAAGGCCATTGCATCAAAGATGAGGCACTCGAAAGATGATGCAATGTAGAATAGTGTCGATACGTAGCCAGTCTTGGCGCTAGGCAGTTTAGTGGCAGAGATTCAATCGAAGCAGACTATCTTTGGCCCAGTCGAACCAGAGCAAGGAAGTATTGACAACGCTTGGAAATCCAGCTATTTGAAGGTTCTCGCATGTAAGCCCATTGCCTTGCGTAGCAGTGAGGTTGTTTAGGCCGCACGGTTCGCTTCGCAGCGGATTATGCTACCAGTTCAACATCTTGCATGCAGATGGTCGGGAAATGCTGAACATGGAACTGATCTTGTAACGCAAGCTTCTGTTGCTGCATACGACACTGCTAGTACAATTCATCGAAGGAACAGCGACCAGCTCACAAGCGGTGAAGCGAGTGCACTTCCAGAACACATTGCCGCATGTGAGTCGTTCCAGCGTGCCAGCCACCGAGAAACTTAGACTAGTAGGTATGGGCTGCTATATGCTTGTGTACCATCAATAGTTGACGCAGTCTCTACGGCACTTCAGGGGGGCTCTGCTGATGAGGAAGTGTCGGAACTGGTAGCTGCGTTCGAAACACTGATTTCGGCTGGAGACGAGTTTGCTAAACTTGCCGGGGGCTGGTCCAGAGTACGATCTATGCTCGAGAAAGGTGATTTATCGCGCCCCAGTGTGCCTGGCGACTGGTTGACGGATGACTATGGCAGTGCGACCCTTTTGATTCGGGACCACTCAATAGAGGCTGCAAACTGGCTTCTCGTTGGAAGATCGACTGCGATTTGGGGATTGCTTCATACCACGAGTCTGTTATTGGCAGTGAGATCGGCTAGTTCAACTGGAGAAATCCCTAACGTTGAGAGTGTACCACCAAGAATTTCTGTTGATAATGCGTTGAAGCAAGCTATGGGCACCCAGGTTACCGGAACAAGGGGTTGGACCGACGCTTGGACTTTCGCGTCCAACCACGCCCTGCAAAGGGTACAAGGAGCAGAAAGACCCGCAAATATTGACGATGCTGCCCTACAACTCGTTGCTCAAACTTAGAACACTTTAGTAGAGCTGCATCCAGATACTGAGGTGTCGCTCGATGGCATAACTTCAATTATACCAGGGTTAGGAAGGCGCACTCGGACGCACGACGTCAGTCCATCAACTGCCGTTCGATGCCTTCGCCTCTTATCGGACTTAAGTGGGTTGTTTGACGCGGGAAGAGAGGTGTTTTCAGTGCTTCGGTCTGCCGATCTTGTGTTGGCCTCGCGAGGAACCTCCTGCGCAGATGTGCTCGCATGCTTCCAGGACGTACTTTGCCTACCTGTTCGCAACATGCCCAAAACCGTTGTTTTGGGTTCTCTCTTAATGTCTATTGCTGCGTCATAGGGATAGTGCGCTTCAACGCTGCAGCTAATTTTCGATCATGTAGGTGGTATTTCTGATCAACCCCGCCAGCAGTTGAGGCGACAACTTTTCCTGGCCTTAGCATGCCAGCTGGGCCCAAGGAGATTAGGTGTTGATCAAGTCATCATGGGTGCCTTTACCGAGTACATGGGCTCAGGTCTTGCCCCGGATACGATTGAAGTCGGATGGTTACCCGCTTCCGGTTCTGGGCGGATGGTTGACTTGTAGTCAGCCTCAACCGAAGAGAAAAGTGCGTACCTACTGGACGAGCTTGCTGTTTCTACGATAAGCAACAGTCTAGATTCGATGGATGCCCTGGAGGCATAGAAGGGGTCTCCTATGCGTAGAACCACCGAATTGACATCAGATTTTGCATTGCCCACCGCAGTTGCTGCTGCAACAGCTACAGCTGCGGGCTTAGGAGTTCAGCTAGATGATGTCAAGTATTCCTAGTTTTTGGACAACATCAACCATGCGCTGGAGATAATTGCGGCGGTGCATCGCTCTAGCACCCGCCCACTGACTACGCGAGAGCTAGTCGATATCGTTGAAATGTGTGGAATTGTGGTGCAATTTCTGGTCGTAGGACTGAGCACACGTGGTGATGTCTGCTCCGTTACAAGAAACATTGCGACCAAAAGTTTGTCCACGGCTCTTGATGCTTCAAGTGGCCTCATAAGGCGGGGCACAAAGTTGGATGCTCGCGGTCACCCTCAAACCCATCCAACAAGATCCAGGAAGGCTGTAACGCCAGCAAGAGCCATGGAGGCGCTGGTGAAAACCGATATGCTTCAAAGGACGCAAAGCATTAGACTGTCTGCTAGCCTGAATTCAATTGCCGAATCGATAAAATCAGACCCAGCCTTGAAGCTGTTGCTCCCTCGACACTCCAGGACAAGCATTGCTGATGGAGTGGCGTTCTTGAAGGGTTTAGAAGATGCGTTGGATTCAACGAGGTAAAATCAACGCGTGCAACATTTACTAGTAGATCTCATCTATCAACACTCAAGTGCTGCGATCCCACATCTACTGGGTTCGGTTCTTTGCCCGAACTTGACCCAGATAGCACTAGCACTGTTATTGCGCGTACCTGATGCCCCGCTGTGCACGGTCGAGGTCCAGATCCGAATGGATCAGATTCGGACTTGATAATGATTGAGGTGGGGCAGCCGTTTGAAGTTGGATGCAAAGCGAGAGTCATTGAGAGCACCATGTCCACTTCGCACATTCGAGTTTACGACCTGCACTGCTCCAAAGTCTTAGTTGAAGATGGTGATGGTGATAAGTGAGTAGACTATGCGTGCGTCTTTTGCTACAACTCCACTATCCATGCATAGAAGCTTCACTGTATTTGCTCAATTCGATCGAGCCAGTCATTCTGAAGCATTTCGCATCCTAGTCTATTCTGTCCGCATAGGGGCTTGGAAGTTTCAAATTGCACGAACTGCATCATAATTGCTACGGGACTAAGGCCCAGGCAGGTGACAATCAGGAATTGCTCTGAGGTGTTAGTCTTCTGTCGAGCTTCAGAGATTTCCCATGTCGATAACTGCAGAAGATGCGTGATTCAACTAGTATCGTGAGTAACCGACAGCAATTAAGTCTCATTTGGCTAAAAAGAGGGTGATGCGAATCTGTGGAATGTGTCGTACGTCGAAAGTTTTAGTGGCCTTCGTTTCGCAGGCCGGGCATACAGGTATCTAGTTGCGAAGAATGCTCCATTTTACCTATCACAAATAGCGCAATCAAATGGTCAAATTGCAGCGAAGTAGCAGTAGGTCCTGCCTTGTTCATGTACGATGAGATGCCCATGGATTGTGAAGAACTGTGGCCGCCTGCAGCGGTCGGAATGTCCACAACCGGACGAAGCGGAGGAGTGCCGCTTGCACCAACTCTTGAATTGCTACCGCCCGATGCGCCAGTGTGGTTGCGCATGGCGAATTCGTGCAGCCTAGCAGCAGCTATGGGAACCAGTGCTTTCTCCGCTGGTGTGAAATAGCTTGATCCCTCTGATTTAAACGGCGCCGCGGGAAGATTAGCCGCTATGGAGGCCTTCCGTCGATGGGATTTGGATGGTGATGGGGTGCTTGGCGCAGCTGATTTGTGTTCATGGCATGGCTTCGGAGGTGTTCCGGCTTCGAACGGCCAAAGCACTGGCAAAGTCGATGCTCCCGATGAGGATATCAATGCAACCTTAGCCGCTCTCGGATTGGACCCAAGGGCGAGTGGAGCCAGAGGAAAAGTCGTACACTACGAGATGACTGGCGATGATGCATGCATAGCATCCCATTCCAAGCCTGTTGTGAAGTTTGGATCGGTTGGAATGCTGTTGAGTGCTTGGCTTGAACTTGTGTGCGGTGGAGACGACAGTTCAACACGTGAAATTCTGATCCAGGCGCAAGTGCTCTCTGTGGCAGCGAGTGGGACCGGTCATCCATCATCATTGGAAACCAGCCCGGGCCGCGCAGAGAGCTGGGACCCTATGCCTGGTGCCACCGTGTGTTTCCTGTCCGACCTCACGGCGAACTTAAACGGTGTATCCCAATTGACTGATGTTCCTCCTCCCCAGGATCCGATGGGTGCTAGTAACGCGGAGAGCGAGTTGTTTTTCCGATCGGGCGCGCCGGCTGCGCATAAATTATCAGCAGAGGCAGTAGAAGGCTCAAATGCGCATGGACAATCCGGTTTCGAAGCACAATCGTGCCAACCGCCAGACGGCGATCACAGCTCCCCAGGTGCTGGCTCTGATAGCCACCAATCAGGACCCGACGCCCGGCAGTATGCCGCCATGTTATTGCATCACACTTCAGAGGTTGTCTAGTCGCGACCAGAGTCGTATGCAAGACTTCGTCGACAGTTCTTGCAAATGGAGCAGACACATCTTCAGCATGGAGGTGTCTCTGCCACTACTAATCGAACCGGTATGGGCGGCAGTGATACGCGTGGGTGGATCAAGGCCAGCTTAGTCGCACAGTGTCTGTGTGATGTGCTTTTGGACGCTGTAACCGAATCGTTCCGTTTGGAGGCAAAGCCTAGTGTTGGAACCTATGGTTCGATTAGTTTTGTGCGTGCTCCTATGGCTGTCTATGAGCTTGCATCGGTTCGACTTGCAGAGCTTGGGGGGGGCACGGCGATTTCAGCAACCGATACGACACCATTAGTGGACCTAGCATTGAATGCCCAGCCGATCGGGGATATCTGGCTTCCACTTGGTGCCACGCTAGAAGGTGTTATGGCTCTCCGAAGGAAAGGTAAACGTATAGTAACTAGCTTGACCTGGAAGAAAAGGAAGGCCAGATCTGCGAGGACGGCCGGTGAGCAATAGCACCAGTTGCTTGAGCGCGCTTGTAACGGGGAGCTGCCTATCAAGCTGCGGACATGCCAAACACCAGTCCCAATTCGAATCCTGCTGCAAGAGGCTATATCGCATTTAGCAGCCCACAAGCTCAAGTATCTCGAGGGAGCATCTGCCGGACATGCTCCTTTGTCACGGGCCTCCACAGGAATAGCCGAGACCCTTTCGGGGGAGCAGCCTTCTAGTGCGGTTGCGGCACTAGGGGCTGCCCTTGCGTTAGAAGCCCAGTATCTTGCGGATGGGCACTCTCGAGAACCAGGGCGAGTAGGAACCAGTCGATCCGACTCCTTATTGTCTACCCCATCTTCTCTTGAGTGGTAGCGCGATTGGCTCAGTGGTAATGCCGTAGCGCGGCTGTGCTCTACATTTTAGATCGTTCCTCGCGAACTAGCCTTTCGGTTGGCAACTTCAGAAGCCTTAAACTGGGCAAGCCGTGTATCTACTTCCGGCATTCCGGTCAAGTCGATCTCTAGGCGAGAATTAAGAGCCCGTATCGAAGCTAATTCGACTAGGATCCAGTAGAATCCACTTGCTGCTTGTTGCATTTTCTGGAGGTACTGTGAAGCGTGGCGACAGGGACGCACACGGGGAACTTTAGGAGATTTCATCGAAGAAGAATCTGCTGCTTTGGATGAACGTAGATTGGCCGCAAAAGAAGCGCGAACGAACTCTTCTGCGTTGGCAGCTAAAGCTAGGCGGCACTGGGTCGTGGTAGACTCGCTTCGTCTGCATGTGCAAGAGCTTGCTGATTCGTGCGTTTCTGCATCATCAGGTGCTCCCACAACTTCGATACCAGTTTCATCATTCGGAGAATCAGCTGGTGGTATTAAGACTGTCCGCTCGAGCAGAAGTGGACTAGATCTCCCGTCGCGATTTGTATCTCTGGCAGAGGGGGGCGCCGTTTGCTAGGTTTCCAAGGCACTGGAAGTCTTGGAGCCTGTGCTCGTTTCCTTGTCTGCCGACAAACATGCAGGGCGAGAGGCTGCCACTTTGCTGGCCAACCTTCGCAAGAGTATCTCAAGCGACCAAGGTGGGGTGGTTGTGTTTAACGAAATCGCCCGTGCTGAAGCTGTTGCCTCCAAACGCAGAAAATCGGCATCAGCTGAGGCGCGCAAAGCCTTCAAGGGCTGGAAAAAGTAGAAGCAGGCCGAAGCCAAAGCAGCGAGACGGAAAGTATCTATTGCGAGTCGAAAAGCTGCGCGGGAGAAACGCATGCATTAGAAGCATGCCGAAGCGGCTTTCCGAGAGTGGAGTGAGGCTTTGTCAAAAGGCCAGTACCGTGAAGGACAACGGAAAGTCGGCGGCAGAGCTACAGGTTCTCGGCCCCCTGGCGCAGCGGCACTGGTGGGGGCGCGAAAATCAAGGCCAGCGACGGCCGTAGTGTGTGACAGGTAGGCTTGGGTTGATGTGGCGGCTAAAGATGCGGCGACTGAACATGCGCAATTCGCACAGAGGCAAGCTGACGGGGCTAGAGCGAGCAGACGTCCGGCCGACAAAAAATCTGCAGGTACAAGTGGAGCACGCAAGTGCGAATAAAAACACCAGCGAAAAGCACCTGAGTATGGCGCAGTGCAATTCTTCAAGCCCATTATCACGAGCAGTATTTAGAAGGTAGTCGGTCCAGAGTCTGAACTCCAGATAGGGTGTAGCAGAGTAACTGGTGACCAATGCTAATGTTGTCGTGCAACATTCAGATCCCGCGGCCTGTGAGAGCTTGGTGCGCTTCAATGGTTTAATTCCTAGACTAATATGTATTAAAAGGTACCTGCATCTATCCCAACTTGTTCTAATCGGACTATCGTCGTCGGTGACTCGTATTTGCACAGGGGTCCTCGGTGGTGCTCATCAACTCGATCTGCGCTCAAACACACTACATCTTGGGTGGGATGCATCCGCCTCTCCACAGGCTGAGTTGCTACATGTATCCGACTAGAATATATATGAATCTATGGTCTGGGACGTCTATTGCAACCCGCTCACACCGCGCAATAATGCGGATCCACGTTGCGACTCCTCCAATGGGACGCCCACCGTCGCGGTTGGAACAAGCGCAAAGTGAACTCCTAAAGCTGGTAGACCCGGAGCCCGCCGGAGCGACGACAGTGTCAGATCACGCAAAGTAAGCACGCCAGATAATTGACTGCGGAAGAAGGTAGGGTGCTGTTGAGCACTACCCTTCTGCATGAACGTCTGAACTCGGGCCACGGTTACTCCAGGCTGTTTCTCTAGTCTTTCTAATGCATGTTTTAGGATAAATGCGCCTGGATCCATGCACTAGAAGCCAATACGACTCAAGGCGGCACACTGAGTTGTCTAATCGGGGCAGCATGTCATTCGATTTTCGCTTGCCCCGGTTTGGTGTATGCCGACAGGTGCAAAGGTCTGCCCCATCTCTTCACCAGTCCCATGGTACTATAACGCTCTGAACGTCATGGATGGGCCAATATTCGCGACCCACGTGGCTTGCTGCTCATGGGAAGCAGAACAAACCTACATCGCAGCAGACTATAGTGCTATCAATAATGCTCGTTGATCCTGTGAAGCAAGGACCGAAGGGTCCATATCAACCCGCAAGTTCACCTAGGTTGCTAATCTGCGCCAAGCGCACATCAGCCCGTGATTCTACTACTAAATCGTATATTCGTTAGTTGTATGTGCCACTAATGACGTATAATTGCCATGATTGCACACAGTCGGAGCTGCGTGGGAAGGCCTCCTGCAGCGAGATCGATCATCGATTGCTCGGGAGGAGCGGAAGTCAACTGCACCAGGCCCGGCAGCTGATCGGCGCTACAGCTCCGTGTTCTTGTTATGAACACCTATATAATCGATGGAGACTGAATACAACCATACGTGCTCGATACCGGCAGCAAGAGCATTCCCGATCCTCGTCAGGTCTTCTTGCTGGCCGATATTGGACTAGATCTAGCTGCCCGACATGTCACTGTTGAAGGATGCCGATAGCATGCAAGCACCAACGTACACATAACCTTCTGGCTTCCACGTCGCACACAACGAAAACAGTAGAAGCTTCTGCTGCACTTCCTTTGGCCCACGCCAGCGCACCTACAACTCGATTTCGGTACCTCCAGCCGGTACCACGGGGTACACACGGGACGAGGTCAGGCCTGGCCCTACCTTGAACGTACTGCAGCTCGAATGAGTGACAGACACACGGGAATCTCCCTCCAAGCGAATCTGTTGCTTGATTGAAGTTGTGCATTCCACAGGTGGTGTCCAAGGGCTGCTCTAGTGGGGGTGCTTCCACCGGGCCGACACCTGGGCTAGCGCGGCTGCAGGTGCGACAGCTAGAGCTACGATCTCAATCGAATCGCGGGTCTTGCGATACCCACCAATGACACTGAACGATCTCCCTTGCCAGAAAGCCCCGTGCAGCCCCTAGCGTTTGCATATTTCGATGCCGGCGACCGAAGAAACGTCGACACCGTGCTAGAACGGCACGCGAACGTTGCTCGAAGGAAGTGGCGTGGTAGCGATCCCTGACTCAGAGATATGCCAACCATTGAATGACATGCTTGCTCTAAATAATGAGCCGTAGTCGATCTATGTTGAGTACATCGTCCACCCACAAACGAGAACCGCACAGGCTACTGCACCGAGAAGAGAGCCGTTCCTCTGCAGGCATCGTCGCCACATCAGTTTGCGAAGTCCTTGGATTACCTTACGACTTAAAACAAACACATTAGATCTGCAGCGACCCTACCGTAATCAATACTGAGCAACAATGCAGAGCAATAATCGTTGTCTTTGGAGGCACTCGCCTCTAGTTGTCAGTGAAAGTCCATATACACCGGGAAAGCCACACTCAAGGGGTTCGCGTATTGCTTACACAAAAAGGGTCCACACAACACTATCGAACCGCTTGATGATGTCGTTCATGCGAAAAATTTAAAAATCGTTGTGGATCCTCCGGATCCGCGCGGGAACTCGGAGCCGCGGCGGACGGCAACGCACATTATTCACAAGTGCTTGGTATTTCGAACTGTTGTGGGCTTTTGCTACTATTAGTCATCCTGCTAGTTTTGGTATCATTGGCTTATCGCTGGTTTCGCGTCAGCTTAATCGGCTAGCACTAGTTCAGGCGCAAAGGAAGCTGCAAGACTTGGTTTATGCCAAATTGTTTACGAACATTGGTACTATGTGGCTACGTTGCGACCGCCTTTATTGGCCCGGCTTTGTGTGAAGAAGACCATGTAGTGAAAGCATTGCTTGATCGAGCCAGCAATGGGGACCCTAGTGAGTCGCAGATTGCTGCTGGAAACTAAGCTCTCATGTTGCGACTACCAAACCGAACTTCTCACAGGCTACTCCCACACAACTTGCATACCCCTTAAATGCAGCTGCTCGGTACCTTTATTCTGCTTCTATCCTAACTGGAGGATCTCAGCTTGACGATAAGGCTGGCATCGCCCTGCGGTATCTTCGCGATGCCGCTGCGTCTGGCATGACGCAAGCCTAGACCCTACTCGGCGCATGCCTGCTTGGTTCTTGTGCTGTTAACCCATCGTTCGAGAATGTGCGAGCTGGAGCAGCATGGCTACGCGCTGCTGAGCGTGGTGGGGATAGTTTGGCGGCTTATATGTTGGGAGTGGCTGCCTACCAAGGCCAAATACACGAGTCTTCAAGCTTGTAGTCAGGAACACCCATGGTAGCAGCCAGGAGAGTCCCGTTTCCCCTGGGGGCTTCATCTTCTTCAGACTTTGCAGCTGCTAAAGTACATTTCGAAAGAGCCAGTTCGCATTCATCCCAGCCTATGCGTGATCCGACGATTGCCCCCACGGCTGGCGAGATCTCGTCGAGTAGTCGGTTCTACTTGGGAGTCATGCACGAGTACGGCTTGGGTTCCCAACAAGACGCAAAAAAAGCTTTAAATTGCTATGATGGCGCTGCTAGAAGTGGCCACCAAACGGCTAGGCTCTATGCATCTCTAATGCGACTGTATGGACGAGGCGTTCGATAGCAGGCGCGAGAGGCTGCAGTAGCGCTTCGATCTCTCTGCTAGGCGCCAGTCGCTGCACCTTTCAACTCTTTGATGATCGGATTGGGCAATCATGTGCATGGCGGTGGCGGAGCTCTTGATGCCGCAAGAGCGTGCTACCAGCTCGGCGTCGCACTTGCGTAGCCATAGGGCGCGCACATCGGGATAGATACTGATTATGATGGTGCCATTGATGCGTTCATTAGAGCACATGGGCTTGCACTTACATCCGAGAGGGAGCTATACATAGCCCACGGCATCAACAATTCAGCAGGAGTACAAGCTGGGAATCCAGTAAGCAGCAATCGAAACGAAAGCTTGCCCGTCTGGACGCGCCTGCTCGTTTCAGACGCTCGTAGCTTGCAGCAACGATCTGGGGAAGCTCACTATTAGTTGGAAAATCTGCTAGGAGAAGCGCAATCCCTACAATCAGTTGCCGCGCGCGAGCACCCCCTGGCATCATATTTGCATCGTGGAGCAAGTGCCACCGAGTCGAAAGTAGATGAACGAGGAGGTGGTATGATGGTGCTCGCAAAGAGGCATCCCGTCCTTTCCCGAATAGCAGATGCTGTTGAAAGAAAGTCTGCTGGAGAGTCTAATTCATGGAGCGAAGATATTGGGAATTGTCAGCAACAGTGGCCACATGGACGGGAGGTCCCTCCTGGGGTTAAATGGCCCAGTGATGCCGACGTTAGCGAACTAGAATCTACCTTGCGTAAGACGCAGGAGGATGCCCGGTGAGATTGACTGGCTGGTATGAATGAGTAAGTCGCACGGCTAAGCCGGGTTGGGAATAGATCGAAGTTGGCGCGGTGACACACAACTCGAGCCGATCTTTCGACCAAAATACTGGTGCTATGTATGCCATGCAGAGGGGGGAAATATAAAAGTTTGGTGCATAGCCCCGAAGTGCCAAGGCTCCGCTAGCATCGCCTAGCTAGCATCCGGATCGCTGGCTAGAGTGGAAGCATTGCACTCTAGTGCGCGGTGCTCAGCGAGGCTCTGGATCTATCCTCGGATTAGATGTATAGACGGTTTGTTGTGTGTGCAACAAGCCATAAGCCGTGCAGTCAATATAATCAATGTCGATTGTACGAGATAAGATTCGTATTGCAGTCGAAGGATGTGCGCATGGCGAGCTTCCTGCTATTCTGGCCGCTATCGATGATATAGAAGCTGTATCTGGGGAGGCAATAGACTTGTTGATATGCTGCGGTGATTTTCAAGCAGTAAGGAACGAAGGTGATCTGGAAACGTTATCATGTCCAATGAAATACCGAAGTATGGGGTCATTCTGGTAGTATTACACTGGAGTACTCAAGCCTAGAATCCCAGTAGTTTTCGTCGGGGGTAACCACGAGGCATCTTCTCATATGATGGAGTTACCATTAGGAGGTTGGGCAGCGCCAGGCATTTGGTACTTAGGACAATCAGGATCAATTCTATTCGGTGGTCTGCGTATAAGCGGATTCTCTGGAATTTTTAAGCCAGTAGATTTCACTAAAGGGCATCATGAGAGATCTCCTTTATCAGAGGGGGATATTCGGTCTGTTTACCACGTTCGCGAGCACGACATGGCGAGAATGGCAGGGCTTGGAAAGGATTATTCTGTAGATGTTATGATAAGCCACGATTGGCCTGCAGGTATCACACGGTACGGCAATACTGAAGAACTGCTTCGATACAAGCCGCTTTTCAGGGCTGACATATAGCAAAATCAACTTGGGAATCCGTTCGCTATGGAGCTGGTTCACCATGTGCAGCCTCGATATTGGTTTTCTGGTCACCTCCATGTGAAGTATGCGGCTTTAGTGCCTCATTACATTCGCGACTAGGGAGGCAAGCCTGAATACTCTGCAGCTGATGGAGTAGCGTGCACCACCGCCCCGTCATCGGTAGATGCACCGGGGGTTCTGACCGGGGTAGATGCAGGTGTATCCCATGGTGATGACCTGGGGGCCGTATCGTCAGTCGGATCAGCGGGTCCTGTTCCGTTGCGACAAAGTGGATCTACCAGATTTCTGGCACTCGATAAAGCCGTACCACGGAGGCAGTTCTTACAGGTGGTAGAGATAGCTGTGGACCCCTCCATAGTGAGCGAGGCGAAGAGGTGTCTTGCGCTTGAGGTGACTAGCTCGACTGCATCTGATGAATCGAACGATTTAGGAGGCACAACCTCTTCGTCGCTTCATCAGTGCTAGCACAAAGAACCATGGCTTGTTGCGTCTGCACTGGCCTTGGCCGATGTAGCAGAACAGCTCAAGTCTAATAGTGCCTCTGGTCTTGAAGGAGGTATAGCAGGGAAGACACATACGATTAAGACCAATTCCAGAAACGCAAGACTGCGACCCGTGCTGTGTCACGACCCTGTTATGGCTGCCATTCATCGTGCCACTTTTGCTACCCAGCCCGTGCATCCGTACAATAGGCACCCGACGGCCCCTGCTCTCAGAGTGGGTCCGCCACCTAGAGCTGCGGTGATGGACGCACTTTTCAAACTGAATCAGGCCAGTAAGGCGAAGTGGCCTGTGGTTCCTGGCTCTACGGGTGCAAACGTGGCTGCAAAGCAAACGAGGGTCGAGGGTAGGGCTGACTCTGTTGCCGGAATCCCTGGGGAATCGCCAATCCCTTCGCCAGGGGGCTCGATCAGCGTTTTGCCGGGCTCAAGGTCAGATATTACGCACGCCGCTGAGTCGTCATACTATGCTGGCGCTGAACCAATCTTACCGTCGCTACTTCCCTCTATCGCTGATTGGGCAGTTCCAGTGCCGAGCAATTTTTGCCGCACAGTATTGCCATTCGTACCAAATGGAGACAGCATTGACACAGGGCGGCATGTACCCGCTCCAGGACCAAGAGAAGGGTCAATGGCAAGTTGCGAGCATACCTCTAGCCTGGTACATTCTGGAGCTGGGCTAGAGCAGTGGCCCCGACGCGACTCTTCAGGTGGCAGTGGTATACCTGCAGGTTATGCTAGAGGAGATGCACATGTCAGTGGGCCAATGCGTGGATCCAAAACACCATGGGGATACCCTGGCCCGCGTGTGAGACCACCTCCAGCTGTTGCTAATCCACAGACAGATGCCATACTTGCTGCGCTCGACCTCCCACACGTTGGCACAGTTCCTTGTGCTGGCAGTGGGGTGCAGACTGCGAGTAATGTGAAGAGCGCATATCCACCGTTGGGTCAAATGCTACCGCTATCTTCACTTTACAACGGTGCCAGTGTGGGGCAGCGTTCTCAAGGGTCAGCACCAACATATACGGCAGGGAATACGTCTGAAGCATCGAGAGGGCCGATATCGACGGCCAAGGCAGACACCTTAGGGGTTGCATGCAGTGCAGTGTTGCCAGTGGTGGCAGTAGCGGATCCCAATGAAATTGGCCTTAGTGACGATGACGCATGCGAAAGTAATTAATTACAAAAGGTGTAGACACGCTGGTATAAGATTGGCCCAAAGGCCGACTACGGAGCTCTCGCTTGTGAGAAACATAAGCAGCAAAGAAAGTGCTTTATAGACCTGCCTTTTGTACTTCGTAGCTGGACAACCCCCCCCCCCCGTTCCCTCATGAAGGATCGGGTAGCGCCGCGCGCGAATGTGGAGGTTCCGCAACCAGACTCCGGCCGCCGCACCAGCGCCGGATACATTCTGTATTCGTGATAGACCGAACACATTGCAAAGTTTCTGCCATGCTATCGCAATTCTTTGTGTTGTCTCCTCGTGGAGATACCATTATCAACAAGTAGAGTGAGGTGCGATTTTGTTCACGAGAAGATTAATAGATTCTGTTCCAAGATGCTTGATACGGAATATCGTTCTCATGATGTTGAATTTCCTCTTGCAGTGCGCTCGGACATTAGTAAAACTTCCAGCGAAGACTTTTATCACGCTGTCCGTTTCTGGAAAGGGGGGGAGCCACCTCCTGTCTTCTAGCTCGAAGACATAACTTTTGCTTTCGTCAAGCGCAGCAACCTATATTTTGTTGCGACAACGAAATACAACGTTAGCCCAGCTACAACGATTGAAATTTTGCAGCGCATCGTGGGCGTTTGCAAAGATTACTGCGGGATTCTGAGCGAAGAAGCTATCCGTAAAAACTTTGTGCTAGTGTACGAGCTACTGGACGAAATGATGGATTTTGGCTACCCACAGGCAACATCAACAGAAGCGCTCAAAATGTACGTACATAACAGTCCGATTATGGTCGCTCCGGTTCCATCGGCTAGTCGCTTTTCCTTGAGGAAACCAACGACGGTTCCGCATTCAGCCGTGAACAGATCCACGACAGACTCCAAGAAGAATGAGATCTACGTTGATATTCTTGAGAGGATCTCGGTTCTGATTAATAGCAGTGGCTATGTGCTGAACTCAACTGTAGATGGAGCTATCGTCATGAAAAGCTTTCTTGCTGGCAACCCGCCACTTCGCATGGCGCTGAACCCAGACCTCCTGATTGGGAAGGAAGCGGCGAAGCATGCGCACGCTGGACAGGTGTGCTTGGACGATGCGGTGTTCCACGACTGCGTGAATCTTTCTGAGTTCGAATCCGGCCGGGTGCTCAGTTTAGTTCCCCCGGATGGTGAGTTCAACGTGATGACTTACCGCGTGGCAGGCGAATTCCGGGCGCCCTTCCGTGTTCAGCCTCATCTCGAGGAAATTTCGCCTACTCGAGTGGACTTCGTCCTCAAGGTTCGGGCTGATATCCCTGCATCTAGTGCTGGCTCTCATATTGTGATCCGATTCCCTGTGCCAAGCACAGCGGCAACTGTGAATCCGGTGGTGACCTCTGGGCCGGGGGCTCCATCTGGCGGGGGCTCCTCCTCTGCTGCATCTGGAGGAGGAGGAGGAGACAAGAAGGCAGGGTCTCAGGTCGCTGAGTATGACGCGAAGGGGAAGAAGGTGGCCTGGCTTATTGAAAAACTGCAAGGCGGGATG